>Ga0209344_10000105_pt1 | contig 170498 bp, 127 predicted proteins | sample Cruoilmetagenom6_FD_187293 | JGI IMG/M metagenome (GOLD analysis project Ga0209344, IMG submission 187293) | Oil polluted marine microbial communities from Coal Oil Point, Santa Barbara, California, USA - Santa Barbara Oil Seep Sample 6 (SPAdes)... | ecosystem: Environmental > Aquatic >...
CACACGCGCCGTTTCCCACACCGCCCTGCCACACGCGCCGTTTCCCACACCGCCCTGCCACACGCGCCGTTTCCCACACCGCCCTGCCACACGCGCCGTTTCCCACACCGCCCTGCCACACCGCCCTCACGCTCACACCGTTTCCCACACTTTCCTACCACATACGCAATTCTGTCATAAATCAGAAAAACCCGCATATCTCCCATTTTTCGGTATATATACCCATTAATATCAGAAATGAGGGAACGGAAATTTCCTGCGTTTGAGGAGGAGTCCGGTGCGCGCCAACACGCCTACAGAACTTGACCCAGCTCTCGTCGGAGGTTCTTTTCAACGACCCACACGGAACATCCCCGAGTGCAAAGACCTTGGCCACCTCCCTGGGAGCACTTCGCTACTGCAAGACATGAAAAGCACCATCTGGCTCCTGAACGATGTCGAACGGGCCAGATCTTATCTCGCCAAACATGGAGACGTACACCGCATCAGCCTGGCAGGTATTCACGCGGTGCAGCTCATCGGGCCCGACGCAACCCAAGCTATCTGCACCAACAAAGACCAAACCTTTTCCGCACCTCTTGGCTGGCTCGCCGGCGTCGAAGGCATCCTCCTCGACGGGCTGCCTCTGCGCGACTTTGAATCCCACCGTGTCGCCCGCCGCGTCATGGCCGGCGCCTTTCAAAACAAAGAAATGAGAGGCTACAGCGATCTGCTCAATCCTCTGATCAGAGACTCCATTGGTGAATGGCCCTTTTACAAAGCGGTCAACGCCAAAGCAAAAATACGGAATGTGATGGCGGACACATCAGTCAAGGTTTTCATGGGGATCGAAGAAAAGGCGCAACTTCGCCGAGTGAAAAAAGCCGTGAAAACCATCTGGGCCACGGCAGCCATCCCTATAAAAACGACTTTTCCCGGCAGTCCGTTTGCCCGCGCAATAAAAGCACGTGAGCAACTCGAAAAAGAGTTCACCGCCCTCATCCCGCAACGACGCGGCACCGACAAACCGGACCTCTTCAGCAGGCTTTGCAACACTCCACCTGCAGAAGATGGTGTCTTCACTGACAATGAACTCATCCATCAGTTCATTGTGCTCATGATCGCCTCTTTCGACACCACAACATCGGCCTTAACCAGCATGGTCTACCTTCTCGCCAAACATCCGGAATGGCAAGAACGGCTCCGGGAAGAAGCGCTCTCTCTTGGCAAACCAGAAGTGAACTTTGATGACCTCGAGTACATGCCGGAAACAGAAAAAGTCATCAAAGAAACAATGCGCCTCTATTCTCCTTCGCTCACACTGCTGCGCCGCACCTTAAGAGAATGGTCCTTCCAAGGCCACAGAATCCCCGCCAATTCTCTACTCTCAGTCGCAACCGCATACAACCATCGAGACAAGCGCTACTGGTCAAATCCCGACAGCTTCGACCCAGAACGATTTTCTCCCGATCGAGCCGAAGACAAAAGTCATCCGTATCTCTACGCGCCGTTCGGCGGAGGAGCACACGTCTGCATCGGACAAGTATTCGCGAATATGGAGATCAAGTCCTTCATCCACCCCTTTCTCCTGAACTGCCGGTGGAGACTCGCCAAGGACTACAACGCGAAATATGTGTTCCGCCCCATGGGATCGGTCTCGGGAAAAGTTCCTCTCATTTTGACGCCGCTTTCATAGGAAAAGCTCCCCCGCAAAAGAGCATTCCCCTTCTCACAGATTTTGTGGCCGACCCTTGTCACAGGTCTTCGCGCCGCTTGAGAACGCAAGACCTCGGTCGGACGTGCACTGCGCCCTCAGCTGTCACTTCCGTTTGTGCCACTTCCGCTCGCTTCGACAAACGAACTGTTTTTTGCAAGCCCATCTCCGGGAGAACGAAAACGAGAGATCTTATAGGTAAGAGAAGCCCGGGCCGCCACTGTTCCGGAATCGCTACAAATCTCCGCCTCACAAAACACAATGGAGCGCCCACGTTTCACTACCCATCCCTCGGCAATCGCGTCTTCGCCGAAAATAGGGGCCAAATAGCGAACATGCAGTTCAATCGTCGAGAACATCTGCGGCTCGTCGTAATACGTGCCGATAGCTGGGACCACAACCGTATCCGCGAGACTGGCAATTGCACCACCATGCACAACTCCCCCAGGTCCCTGATCAAGACTGGGCTTATGGGGCATACGCATACGCGCATAGTCGAGACGGAGCTCTTCAATTTCAAGCCCCACAAGGGAAGCAAAGCTCTGGATCTCCGGCGATGTCGACGTCCAAAGATTTCCCCAAACGTCCTTCCTTTCAGGCGGCAAAAGAGAGAAATTCTCTGCTCTAGACGACCTTTCCATGCAAACTGTCCTTTCTCGACGTCCCTCTAAGGTCTCTCTACGTGCGCGAGGCACGCGCCCCTCTGTAGACAAGAAAAAAGACCACGGTCCATCCTTTTCCACTTGCAAAGCGCGCGTTTTGCACGCGTTCTGCCAAAGAAGAAAAGTGGGACATTGGCCGTCTTCTCTCTGCATCTACTGGCTGTACATACTGGCTCGCGACCCGCGGCACTACCCGGAGCTGCCAAAACAGTATGCCCGCAAAGAACACACGCGCCATACTGCAGAGGATTTATGATGATTCTGTCGCACAAGAAGCAGCGGCCTCACGCTCTACACGCGCAAAAAAAGCCGGCGGATCTGTCATTCCAATATCTGCGGAAATCTCTCCAAGGGCAACAGTGGCAGCTCCAACAGAGTGCATATCGGCGTAATCGTAGGAAAAATCTTTCCAGACTTTTCGTACAGCATCTGCGAAACGCCAGTAGAGCACCCAATCTTCTCGGGTTTCTTCGGGCGCCTCTTCTGCCAAGTCCGCAGCTGTGTTTACGATCTCGTCAAGAGCCTGCCGAATTTTCGTGGCAGAAACATCCTCATCAAATAAATAGAACTCATTGTTATCCTTCTCAAACTTCGCGAACAACTGGCAAAAGTTCGCAGAAGAGGCGCTGTTGCCGCATCCAACAAGTGCGGCAAGAGACAGAATGGCCAGTACTCGGTACCTCCTATGCGCCCAGCGCGACACATAGGCAAGCCGCCCCTGTACCCCCATAGACTCCCCCTTGCATTCCCCAATCACACAAGAATGCCCGAAGAAGTTCTCCCGATCGCAAGCAGTCCCGACATCGACAGAAAATACGCACTACCTAGCATTCTCGCATAAAAGTCATTCTATCCAGCCTATAGAGCGGGAGAAAGGGGAACATAGTTCACGCGCGCAAGGCATCTCTCGTCAGGAGCAATCCGCACCAGCGGACAAACGAGGTACGGTATATTCCCAGTCAGCCAGAATTGCCCGCAGTGCAGCGAGAAAGGCGAGCGGCTGGTCCACAGTGAGGTGATGATGGCAATCGGGAATCTCGACAACAGGAGCATTATGGTGGAGGAGCTCCGACATGTAGTCGTTCACATCCGGCGTCACAATCATGCTGTATTCTGCCCGAAAAAGGGCAATACGACAGCCGACATCCGCCAGATGCTCGTGAATCGCTTCAAACGGACGTTGAAAAACGCCATTGTGAAACTTCCACGTCCACCCGTTCTCGACTTCTTTTAAGGAATGCCGCGCAATATGGTCAATGATATAACCATTCTCGCACGGTTGCGGCGGAAAAAGGCGGAATCGCTCAAGAGCTGAGGCAATACGCGGATACGTTTTCGCGTTACGAAAAACGTTGCCTTGGGCTCCTTCTTCCGATTCCGGATCAGGGCGGCGCACAGGAGAATCCACAATAATCGTGCCGGCAAGGTCCGCACCATACAGGCTCGCCGCGACAATCGCCACGATGCCCCCCATACTGTGGCCCACAATGATAGGAGAGATCATTCCGGCATCGGATGCGACGGCCATCACCTCATCAGACCATATACTACACCCGTACATATCACGATGGCCGCTGTCTCCGTGACCACTCAAATCCAGCGCAGCAATATGGTAATCCGACATAAGCTGCGGCGCGAGATAGCTCCACCAGTGCGCGTGCGCCGCGCCTCCATGCACCAACACCAGACCCGGCTTGTCTCGGTCTCCCCAACGCAGATAGTTGATCGCACACCCCTCGACCTCCACTTGACATTCCTCGAAAGGAGTGGCAACAGCCGCTTGGAACCACAAGGGAGCTCGTTCCATGAAAAAACCTCACTGTAAACCAGCAACAGCAAAGAAGCCGGCACGATCAAGAAGCGGCAAGAGCTTAGAAAAAAATAGGAGCGAGGCAGAAAAAGAGACGCATCGAGAAAAAAAATCGCAGGCAAAACAAGGGCATCCACCCCTGAGCACCCCAGAAGAAAACGCCTTTCCTCTGCCTTGCCCGCGCCTATAGCACTCGAAAAAATGCCTCCGACCCAAAACTTTCAGGCACAACTCTCAAGCACACAAGCATTGTGCTTCTCAGACGATCCCAAACAGATGCAAGACATGCTTGCCGCGACAACAGCCGCGACAACAGAATGGAACGTGACCCGCCAGAAAACCGGACTCGGAACCGAAGGCAAAAGACAGAAAAAAACCCTTTCTTTCGTACACACAAGAGAGCACACTGAAAACCATCCCGGCGACAAGAAATCACCAAAATGCCATCACTCCCATGTGCCACACACAACAGCCTCACCCTCTCGACCCTTTCAGCCCCAAAAAACAGACTTCAAAAACGGAGAAGCCAATGCCCCGTACACCTTCTCATGGCAACACCGCCCCGGCACAAAGCTCAAGCATGCCATGAAGCCAGAACGCAACGACAAGCCCCTCCCGCAAAAAGCAGAAAAAACCCGCCCTGCCCAAGCAACAGGCACTACCCACTTCGCGCACGACTCCACCCGACACGGCCATACCCGACACGGCCATACCCGACACGACTCCAGCACTCACAGCAGCCCCAGAACGGAAAAAGACGCCTTGATGTTCCTCCCGCGGCAACGTTTTGCAGAGTTTCTCGCTTTGTTACAAACAGCAGGCCGTGAAGTCATTGGGCCTGTGCTCGACACTGCAGGAGAAACCATTGTCTACGGGCCGGTACACAGCCCCGATGATCTTCCCATAGGCTGCAAAGAGGAGCAGCGAGCCGGATATTACCGTGTCAAGCAGAGCGGAGACGATCGTTTTTTCGCCTATGCCACGGGCCCCGACTCCGTAAAAAAACTTTTCTTCCCGCCCAGTGCACGGCGGGAGAAAGCAACCACCGGCCCAGAAGGCCTGGAATTCACACGGCTCGAAGAAGAAACTGCACCACTCGCCATTCTTGGGGCACGAGGCTGTGACCTCGCCGCGGCAAATACCCTCGATCGGGTATTTCTCGGCGGGTGCGCTGTCGCAGACGATTACGAGAAAAACCGGGACAGCGCGCTCGTGATCGCAGTAAACTGCACCCATCCTGCGAGCGCATGTTTCTGTACGGCCATGGGAACAGGCCCGGAAGTTCAGGCCGGCTATGACCTTGCGCTCACCGAGCTCGACGAAGGCTTCATCGCAAAAGCGGGAAACGAGCAAGGGCGCGCACTCTGCGCAACGCTCAACTTGCAAGAAGCCACAGCGGCACAAAAACAAAGAGCACACGAGGCACTCGCCATGGCGAGAAGCACAATCGAAACGTCTATTGCCGAAAAAACAGGCGGACCTCTCGACCTTGCAGCGGCAGGGAGCACGCTCATCTCCCATCCTCATCATCCGAGATGGGCTGCCACCGCAGACCGTTGCCTTTCTTGCACAAATTGCACGATGGTCTGTCCGACCTGCTTCTGCCATCGCAACACACAAGTGTCTGATCTCTCGCACGCCCCAGCGGAAACCGAACGAGTCTGGGACTCCTGTTTCACGCTTGCATTCGCTCAGGTCGCAGGCCACAACTTTCGTCCCCGTGTGCAAGACCGCTATCGACAATGGCTCACCCACAAGTTTTCCACCTGGTATACGCAGTTCGGAGTGACCGGTTGTGTGGGGTGCGGTCGTTGCATTACCTGGTGTCCTGTCGGCATCGACGTGCGAGAAGAAGTCGTAGCGATTGGCGGATCACCCGGCATCGAAACGGAAACTACGCCACACACCGGAAAAAAACCAGTGTCCGTACAGGTCGGCCCCACTCGTCACACCGAGAAAAACAGCACACAAGAGCACACGGAACAAGTCGCTTCCACTCCCCTATCTGGTCGTATTCCAGACACCCACACCAGCAGTCCCTCTGCTGCAATGCCCACGGCTGCTGCCCTTTCGCGATCCTCACCTGCCGAAATGCTTTCTCCACACCTACCCCCCAGAGGCATTTTGGACATGCCCCGCACAGAGGTTCTCGCCGCGCTCACAGAGCGCCAAGCCCCCTATCCCCGCGGGATCGGCGCAGACTACGCCGTTCCGCTCCCTGCGACAATCACCAAATCTCTCCGTGAAACTGCCGATACCGTTACGCTCACGCTTGCCTGCAGCCCTGACATGGCGCAGGCACACCCTGGGCAGTTCGTCATGGTGACCCTGCCTGGGCTTGGTGCTCCACCTTTTTCCATCTCCCGTTTCGACAAGACATCTGCAGAAGAGCCACGCATAGAATTAACAGTACGTTCTGTAGGAAAAGCCACCGAAGCCTTCTGTGCCCTCTCTCCAGGACACCAAGTTGGTCTGCAAGGCCCTTACGGCAAAAGCTGGCCTGTGGAAAAAGCAGCCGGACACGACCTCCTCCTTCTTTCAGGCGGCCTCGGTCTCGCGCCGCTCCGACCGGTCCTTGACCTGGTGCGAGCAGAACCCCACATGTGCGAAAACTTTTGGCTACTCGACGGGGCACGTTCCCCGGAAAACATGCTCTTCACCACAGAGCTCGCAGAACTTCACAAGACCCGACCGGACATCACTATTTCTCGAACAGTGGACGAAACTGCACCCGGATGGGAAGGACCCGTTGGACGGGTCACGCAACTTCTCGAAGAAGTACCGCTCGACAGCAACCGTACACTGGTCTTCGTGTGCGGCCCGGAAGCCATGATGACCGCCGGCGTGCAGACTTTGGCAAGCCGCGGCGTTTCTCTCGACAAAATGTATGTCTCGATTGAACGGCATATGGAATGCGGTGTCGGGCTCTGCGGTCACTGCCAGCTCGGCCCCTATCTTGCCTGCACCGACGGTCCTGTCTTCTCGGCTGCCCAGATGCAAGGCGTATTGGGAGAGGAAGGAATATGACAGATTTGCCCGCTGCAGCCGAGACAAACAGTCTGCCAAAGCCCGCTCAGCCAGACCTTTCCCCCAAAGAAAACCTGGCAGAAAGCTCCGCACACAACCTCGGTGAAAAAAACACAGGTCCGAGTCTTGCCGTCGCAAAATTCACTTCCTGCGATGGCTGCCAGCTCTCCCTTCTTAACCTCGAAGACCATTTTCTCGATCTCACGCGTCGCTTCGGCATTGTGGAATTTCCCGAAGCCTCCTCGCTCCGCCACGCCGGCCCGTATGACATTCTTCTCATAGAAGGGTCGATTAGCACACCGGAACAAACAGAGCTCATTCAGGAGTTACGAAAAAAAGCAAAAATACTCGTCACCATCGGAGCTTGCGCGACCACAGGAGGCGTACAAGCCCTACGCAACTGGGCAAATCATGACGAGTTCCGCGCAAGCATCTATCCGCATCCGGAATTCATCTCAGACCTCGCGACCAGCACAGCAATCGAAGACCATGTCACAGTGGACTTCGCACTGCCAGGCTGCCCGATCCACCCCGACCAGCTCCTGGAACTTCTCAGCGCCTTCCGGGCTGGTCGCCGACCCCAATTCACCGACGAAGCAGTGTGTGCCGAGTGCAAAAGGCGAGGCACTGTCTGCGTCATCGTCGCACAGGGCATTCCCTGCCTCGGTCCCGTCACACGCGCAGGCTGCCATGCAATCTGCCCGTCCTACGAGAGAGGCTGCTACGGCTGTTTCGGCCCAAAAGAAAACGCCAATATCGATGGCTTCTTCACCTACCTGAGAGAGACGCAAGGCGAAGCAGCCATCGCCCAGCTCTTTCCGGCCTTCACTGCCTGTGCAACCCCTTTCCGCGACATGCTCTCCGTACAGAACGGACGTCCCGTCTCTGTGCGTGTCACGTCACCAAACTCGAACCTCCCAACAACCCCCATTCCCCCGGACAGCCCCAACCCAAACAGCCCGTCCCAGGTGTAGTTCCCAAGCGGCCACACCGGCAAAAAACCCCGCCCGCCACCCTCCATGTGACCCTCCACACAAGCAAGCAACCCCAAGCACATGGGAAACACCACAACAAAAAAAACCAAAAAACGGAAACGAAAAACGGGAGACGCAAATGCATAAAACAAATGGGGCAGAACGCTCTCTCGACGTCAACCTCATCACCCGCGTTGAAGGAGAAGGATCCCTGCATCTTCTCGTACAAGAGGGAAAAGTGACAGAGGCGCGTCTTTCCATCTTTGAAGCGCCTCGCTATTTCGAGAAATTGGTAGAAGGGCGAACCCCACAAGAAGTGATCGACATCGTGGCACGTATCTGTGGCATCTGCCCTGTGGCCTACCAGATGACAGCTGTCCAGGCTTTTGAGGACTGTTTCGGCATAGAGGTCGCTCCTGAAACACGTGCCCTGCGGCGGCTCATGTATTGCGGTGAATGGATCGAAAGTCATGCCCTGCATCTTTATATGTTGCAGACCCCGGACTTTCTCGGGTATCCCTCCGCCGTCGCGATGGCGCAAGACCACCGAGACCTCGTTGCGAATGGTCTCCGCGTGAAAAAAATGGGAAACACCATCATCGAATGTATTGGGGGCCGGGCAATCCACCCAGTCTCCCTTTGTGTCGGAGGATTTACACACCTGCCCTCCCGGAAAGAACTCGACACCCTACGTCGGGAGCTCGACGTTGTCATCCCACTCGCCACAGACACCCTACGCTGGACAGGAAACCTCACCGCGCCGCCTTTCACACGCGAAACACTTTTCGTGTCTCTCTTCCACCCACACGAGTACCCAATGAACGAAGGCCGCATTGTGTCGTCCGGCAGTGGCAGCCACACAATCGACCTCGCTCCCGGGGCGTGGGCTGACGCCTTTCACGAGATCCAGCTGGAAGGAACGAATGCCCTGCATGCCCGCACCATGCGCGGAGAAACCTATGCCGTTGGCCCTCCCGCCCGGATCGCACTTTGCGGGGACCAACTGCATCCGGAGGCACACGCGGGACTATCCGAGACTGGCCTACGCGAAGAGATCGCACGCAACCCGCACTGGGGCATCGCGGCTCGGGCCGCCGAGATCCTGCATGCTCTCTGCGAAGCCCGCGATATCGCTGAGTCCTACAGGCCACCCGCGGAAAAGGCTGTGCCGTGGACACCGCGCGCAGGGATCGCTGCCTGGACCACGGAAGCTCCCCGAGGCACCTTGTACCACCGCTATCTGCTGGACGAGGAAGGGAAGCCTCGCCACGCGACGATCATTCCGCCTACCAGCCAGAACCAAGGGGCAATCGAACACGATCTCGTCGAGTCAGCCTCTGGTCTGCTCCACCTCTCCGACGAAAAACTCACCGCAGAACTCGAACGACTCGTACGAAGCTATGACCCATGCATCTCCTGTGCTACACACTTCCTTGCAGTGACTGTCGAGGACACACCAAGCGCAAAAAACACAGCACCCGCACAAGAGCAGTGAAAGAGGGGAAAGTTTTCGTGCACACACCACCTGCCGCCACAACCTCCCCATCCCGCAAGACACAGCGCACCGGCAATCCAACAACAAACCAGGACAGGCCGGAACCCTCAACATCCCAAGTCCATCTGTTCTTATGCGGGAATCCCGATCGCGGGGATGACGGTGCTGCACGAGCTGTACTCACGCTTCTCCCACAAATGGTTTGGGCCACAACCGATCTGCACCTTGTCGCGGGCATCGATCCACTCGATCTGTGTAATATGGCCGCAAACGAATGGTGCGTCATTGCCGACGCAATACAAGGCATTCCAGCCGGTGAGGTCTCTACTTTTTCTTTGGCAGACCTCGCTGCTTCTGCACGTTCCCTCTCCCGCCACGAAGACATCCCGCCGGTTGCAGCACCCCTTTTGCCCCGGACTTCGCCCCACCCTCCTGCAGTACCGGAAACCCCTCATCCTCAGTCATATGTACCCCGCTGCCCTGCCACCCGTACTTCGACCCATGCTCTTGCACTACCGGAAACCCTTGCCCTCGCAGAAGCCCTGCGCGGCACCACCTCACAAGGTTTTTTTGTTGGCCTCGGCGGCAGCTCCTTTGCCCGGGAAAGCAGGCTTTCCCCGCCAGTCGCAGCGGCTCTTGCGTCCTTCGCCCGCACGATCGTATTTGCCCTGTGCTGCTGCCGGCAGGAACCCCGACAGCCTCCCATGAAGTTCACCACAGCACTGCCCACACAGCCGGAACATGGAGCACAGCCGGAACGGACCGTTCCTGGCCCAGCCTTCTCACAGAGCCCACACAACACCTCCCCGCTGCATGTACAATCTCCCGCTCCACAGCAAAAAAGCACAGAAGAGACCAGTCGAACCCACCTAAACAAAACCACACAATACAGCGCCCACAAGGAAAAAAACAGGAAAGGAGGGCAATAGTGTGCCTCGCTCTCCCCGTCCAGATTGTGGCCACCGACCCAGAACGATCTGCTGCCCTCGTCGAGATCGAGGGAGTACAACGTGAGATCTGCACCATGCTGCTCGACACAGACAGCACTCCCGGCGATTGGGTGATTGTGCATGTGGGCTTCGCGCTTTGCCGTCTGCACGAGGACGCAGCACGTGAGACCCTCGCCCTCCTCGCAGAAGGCCGCGCCCGATCACAAGCCCCGGGAAAAAAGCTGTGAAATATATCGACGAATTCCGCGACCCGAAACTGGCCGCTTCCTTATTGGCTGACATTCATGCCCGGATGCCGGATCGTCCGCCAGACAATCCTCTCAAGCTTATGGAAGTGTGCGGCGGTCATACTCATGCCATCCACCGGGCGGGCCTGCCGAGTCTCCTCCCCGATGCACTCGAGCTTGTGCATGGTCCCGGATGCCCCGTCTGTGTCACACCAACAGGACGCATCGACGACGCTGTCGTTCTGGCCTCTGAGGAAAAAAGCATACTGTGCACCTTCGGGGACGCCGCACGGGCACCGGGCAGTAAAGGATCTCTGCTCGACGCCAAAGCAACAGGAGCTGACGTGCGCGTTGTGTACTCTCCACTCGACGCGCTCGCCCTGGCAGAAACCCATCCGGATCGAGAAGTGGTCTTCTTCGCTGTCGGGTTCGAGACCACAGCGCCCGCCGTCGCCGCCACAATAGTGCGCGCCCGCCGGCAAGGCATCCCGAACTTCTCAGTTCTCTCGAACCATGTCTTGGTCGTCCCTGGGCTCAAAGCCATTCTGGCACGTCCGGGCAGCAAGCTCGAAGGGTTCATCGGGCCTGGCCATGTAAGTTGCACGATTGGCAGTGAGCCTTACCGTTTCATCCCGGAAGAACACGGCCTTCCCATCGTTATCAGCGGCTTTGAACCTCTCGATCTGTTGCAAGCCCTTCTCATGCTGCTCGATCAGCTCACCCAAGGTCGGTGTGAAGTCGAAAACCAGTATCAGCGGGCAGTGCAACCCCACGGCAACCCCACGGCCAAAGCCATCATCTCGCAGGTTTTTACAGCACGCCCCCACTTTGCATGGCGCGGCCTCGGCCCAGTTCCCGGAGGAGGGCTCCGACTACGCGATGAGTTTGCCGCTTTCGACGCCGAGGAACGCTTTTCCCTTCCCGGGAAAAGCGTTCCGGACCCAAAAGCCTGCCGCTGCGGAGAAGTGCTCGTAGGGGCAAAAAAGCCCTGGGAATGCGGGGCCTTTGCCACAAGGTGCACACCCGAAAATCCGCTCGGAGCCTGCATGGTATCGAGTGAAGGAGCATGCGCGGCTTCTTATGCGTATGAACACCGAAGACAAGTCTCCTGGGAGAAGGCGACAGGATGATGACGAACGAGAGCCTGCATCACCCAAAAGATCCTTCTGGAGACATAGAAAACCCCAAAAAACCGGATTTTCCACGCGTGGCAGCACTACAGCAAAAACAACAGCGCTCAGAGAAGCCGAATCAGCCCCGCGCCTCATCTCGCTTTCGCGCGACCCATGTCACGATGGCACACGGCGCCGGAGGACGGGCAACTGCGGCTCTGGTAAAAGAGGTGTTCCTCGACGCCTACGGAGGAAGGCACCTGAACCGTCTCGAAGACGCCGCCATCCTCCCCCTCGGCCGCTCTTCTTCGCTCGATTCCTCCCTTGGGGCATCCCACCTGGCATTCAGCTGTGACTCTTTTGTGGTGACGCCCCCCTGCTTCCCTGGCGGCTCTCTCGGACGCCTCGCGGTGTGCGGAACGGTCAACGACCTCGCCATGGCAGGGGCCATTCCCTCCTGGCTCGCCATCTCCTGGGTGATCGAAGAAGGTACTCCGATACAAACCTTGCGCACTGTGGCACACGACATCGCCACAGCAGCCACAGAAGCCGACATAGAAATTGTCACCGGCGATACAAAAGTCGTAGAACGCGGGGCAGCGGACGGTGTGCTGCTCACAACTGCCGGAGTTGGTATTTGCCCTGCCGGGCGAGAACTTGGCGCTGAACGCATACAGCCCGGTGACAAGCTACTGCTCTCAGGGTCAATGGGTGACCACGGCATGGCCGTCATGCTGGCCCGGGGAGACCTCGCGATCAACGCGGACATTCGCTCGGATTGTGCTCCTCTTGGCAAGCTCGCGGCAGGTCTTCTCACTGCCGCGCCCAACACACGATGGATGCGCGACCCAACGCGGGGAGGCGTCGCCATGTTGTGCCATGAGCTTGCCGCCGCGGCAGAACACAGCGTCTTGCTGAGAGAACAGCAACTACCCGTCCGGCCTGCGGTGCGTGCAGCCTGCGAACTGCTCGGAATCGACCCTCTGCACGTCGCCAATGAGGGAAAACTCCTGGCTGTCGTGCCCCCCGCAGAAACCGAGGATGCACTCGCCGCCCTCCGTTCCTCCCCACTCGGCAAAGACGCAGTGCTGATCGGAGAGATCAGCCCGCATCTCGAGCCCATCGTTCTCCTCGAAACACCTTTCGGGGGCACACGTCTGCTCGACATACCAGTGGGAAACCCGCTTCCTCGTATTTGTTGACCTCCCCTCTGCTTACAGGGCAATAAAGCAGTTCCAGGAAGAGGGTTCCCAAACCCAACAACCCACAAACAGGAAGGAGAAAAAAGAAATGGGTGCACAGCCTGTGGCACACACACCTTCGGAAAGCCATGTTCCAGCTGTTCCGTCCAACCTAATACGACAGCGTGTCACTATCACGGGAACAGTGCAGGGAGTCGGGTTCCGTCCTTTCGTCTATCGACACGCCGGCAGGTTGGGCCTCGCCGGCTTCGTGCACAACACTGGAGAAAGTCTTCTCTTTGAAGCCGAAGGACGCGCTGCCGATGTGGAGGAGCTTTTGCGTCTTGTACGAGACTGCCCGCCTCCGGCAGCGCGTCTCGAAAGTCTCACTGTGACAGAATGCCAATGTAGCGGCGATTTTGACCCCTTTCAGATCCGACAGAGCAAAGAGGAAAACCCGGCGGGAAGCGGGATTGCGCCTCTCAGCCCAGACCTCGCTCTTTGTGCTGATTGCACGGCAGAAATGGAAAATCCGCACGACCGGCGCCATGACCACGCTTTTACTTCCTGCACAGCATGCGGCCCTCGCTACACCATGACAAAAGCACTCCCCTATGACCGCAACAACACGACAATGGCGAACTTTGCGCTCTGTAGGGCCTGCAAGAAAGAGTATGAAAACCCCGGTGACCGACGCTTTCATGCCCAGCCCATTGCCTGCCTCGACTGTGGACCACATCTCACCTTCCATAAAAAAGACGCCACACTGCCCGCAGGCGGTAAAGAAGCGCTCAAAGCTGCCGTCCAGTGTCTGACCGCAGGAGGAATACTCGCCATCAAAGGGATTGGTGGCTATCACCTCGCAGTCGACGCGGGAAATCCCGTGGCCGTCGCGAAATTACGCCATCGCAAAAAACGTCCCCACAAACCCTTTGCAGTGATGGTCCCTGATCTTTCCACGGCGCAGCAGCTCTGTCTCCTCAATACCCCCGCCACAACAGCCCTCTGTGCTGCAGCAGCGCCTGTGGTCCTCGCCCCACGACGTCTGCCCCGCACAAAAGAGGCCACAACCGCAAAGCACGCCACAAGCAACACTGGGAGCAACACCAGCAAGGTCACGGGCAAAAGCCCAAAGGCAAACAACCCGAACAGCCTCGCTCCAACAGACCCCGGAACAGACCCCGTGGAGAACAGCAAAAACACACAGGGAAGTACTGCAATCGCAGCTTGGGAGATCGCAGCAGAGGTCGCACCGGGTCTTGTCGAGCTCGGCCTTTTTCTGCCCTATACCTCCTTACACCACCTGCTCATACGCCGCTTCGGACGACCGCTCGTGATGACGAGCGCAAACGTGAGCGGTGCCCCAATTGTGCGCGATACAGAGGAGGCACATGCAGTACTCGGCCCCTTGTCAGAGGGAATGCTCACACACGACCGTACCATTGCAACACGCTGCGATGATTCTGTTGTGCGGTCTATGACACAACGGGTACAAGTTCTACGCAGATCCCGCGGTCTTGTTCCTCTCCCTTTTCGTCTCCCTCACGGCATACGGGCAGAGAAGCCGATTCTCGCCATGGGGGGAATGGGAAAAAACACGGTGGCCATCGCACAAGGGGAATGGGTCACGCTCAGCCATCATATCGGCGATCTCACGGGACCAGGCTGGAGCGAAGCCTTCTTCGAAGGAATTGAACACCTTCTTATGGTCTGCGAAGCGATACCCACAACGGTGGCACACGATCTGCATCCGGACTACCCCTCGACAGTTTTCGCGACAGGGCTCGATCTTCCCGCTACCGGCGTCCAACACCACCACGCACACATTGCGTCCTGTCTTGTGGAACATGGCTTGACCGGGCCCGTCCTCGGCATCGCATTCGACGGTCATGGTTATGGTCTTGACGCAGGCAACTGGGGCGGGGAGTTCCTTCTGGTAGACCTACGGACCTCTCGCCGCGTTGGACATTTGCGCCGCGTTCCCCTGACGGGCGGTGACAGCGCGGCACGAGAGCCCTGGCGTATGGCGTTGAGCTGGGTGCAAGCTGCTGAAGGAGAGGAAAAAGCGAGCGCGTGGGCCGCGTATCATGCGAAGCGCCAGGCTTTGTCTCCCACACCTTTTTGGGAAGGCGGCAACGAGAACACAGCAGAAGGCGTCTTGTCGCTCAGTCGATCTTTCACGCAACGCGGGATCTCGCTTACAAGCAGCGCAGGGCGGCTCTTCGATGCCATCGCCGCTATTGTCGCAACACACACAACTCTTCAGAACAAGAAGACTACGTACGCCGGTACGCATGGCGCCACTTATGAGGGACAAGCCGCAATCGAACTTGAAGCGCTTGCGTCGCACACAGCAGATGAAGAGGGAGGTCTCTGGTCACCGCGTCTTTCCCTCAACAGGACGGATAACAATATCGCAGCTGATACACGAAACAGCGGGCAAGACAAGCACACATACGAAACAGACGGATGCGCCATCCTCGACCCGGCACCCCTCGTACGCAACGCACGAGCTGCCACGGAAAAAGGAGTTTTTCCGTCCCGCGTGGCAGCGAGCTTCCACGACAATTTTGCCATCGCAACTGCTCATTTCGCGGCATCACTCGCCCGCCGGGAAGGTGTGCAAAAAATCGTCCTCAGCGGTGGCGTTTTTCAAAATCGCCGGTTCAGCGAAAAGGTCGAACAAGAGCTGCATCAGCAGGAATTCGCGGTCTTCACCCATGCCACAGTGCCGGCCAATGATGGCGGGATTTCACTGGGACAGGCAGCAGTCGCCGCCGCCCGCGCCCAGCATCCCCTGTAAATCCCGTTTGTAGGCAAGCCCCCCAAAGCGCTGCGGGCAAACCGGAATACCAAAGCGACGGGCCACTTCAGGAGACAGGTCTTGTGACCCTATCCTCAGACCTGCAGAAAACCTAAAGTAGAGAAAAGAGTTCAATGGAAGGCCACCTGAATGCAAGGGTACGTTGCAAGCCGGCAAGAAAAACATGGCTGGTGACAGGCGGCTTTCGTCGAAAAAGAACACGGCATGCCGTAAAGGAGGAATCTATGGTTTTCCCTCCCGCTCTCGAAGCAGCAAAACACGGGCGTCTCAAACTTCAGGACACAGCAGCCCTCGTTGAAGAGGCCACCGCAACCCCCTCAAGCGCACCTTCTTGGAATAAGGCTCTCAGTACCACTCTCCAAAGTCTGCAATATGCGTTTGAAGCGCATATAAACCTGACAGAGGGAGAAGACGGACTTTTCGCCGAAGTGCGGGCACACGCACCACGACTTGAACACTCCATACACACCCTACGCCAGGAACATCAAAAGATCCTGGAAAGCATTTCCTTTTGCTCTTTTCTCCTCAAAAAGCGAGAAAACACACCAACTGAAATCACAGCAAAAGAAATCCGCGAGTCCGTAACTTCCCTACTCTCTCAGATCTCCCGCCACAGACAGCACGGGTCAGACTTCACGTATGAGGCCTACCATGTTGACATTGGCGGTTCTGGGGGCTAGGGGGCGCACAACGAACACGCACACCGAAACTTCCAATAAAAAAAAGCGCGCGGGGTCAGACGAAGACGGATTTTCTTTTGAGCGAGACAGGTTTCGCGCAAAACTGTGTCACACATTACTGCTGCGCAAACCTGCAGCGGCACTTCTTTGTCTCATCCGTTCGCAAGAATGCGCCTACTATGCGCCCGAGCTCTGCGCGCTTGCCCAAGCACAGCACCCGTGCTTCCCCCATAAGGATCATCTTCTTCACAGCATCGAAGTCACCAGGAAAACGCCCCCGCGATTACGGCTTCGACTCGCCGCACTTTTTCACGATACCGGCAAGCCGGCAACACGAACCTACAGTGAAAAAGGTGTTCTTTTTCACCTGCATGAGACCGTCGGAGCTGACCTTACGCGCCACAGACTGCAAGAACTAGGTTTTCCGCAGACGCTTACAGAGGACGTGACACGTCTTGTTGCAATGCACACACGAGCAAACTCCTACAGTTCCCAATGGAGAGATGCAGCAGTCCGACGTCTCGCAAAAGATGCAGGCCATACGTTGGCAGACCTGCTCCTCTTGGCCCGAGCAGACACGACCGCACGGGACCCAGGTCTCGCTCGCTCGATCGCCACGCGTATGGACCAGCTCGAAACACGGCTTGGTGCCTCGCCCCACACCACACCGCATCGTCCCGTTCTCAATGGTCATGAGGTTATGCAGTGTCTCCAGCTTGGGCCAGGACCTCTTGTGGGAGAAGCCATGCGCTTCCTGCTCGCGCACGATGCAGAGCTGCAGCAGCTTGAAAAAAAAGAGGTGCAGAAAAAACTGATTGCGTGGCACCGCTCCCAGAACTCCTAAAGTGAACAAAGACCATAAAGAGCAGCAAGCTGTTGACAATCCCGCTTGCCCGTGTGTTACCTGCTCCTCAGGTAACACACGGGCAAGAAGATGCCGGCAGACGTCCCTACGACAGACAACCCGTATGAACTCCCTGGAACAAGGGTCTTTCCCTGTTTTTACCGGGGGAGTTTCCAAGAGAGAAAAGATGCCAAGAGACTGCCTTTGAGGGGAACAGGCAAAGACAACAGATAGGAAAAAACCAACGTTTCGCCGGCGAAGGGCTGTGAAGCGAGACGAAAGACGCACACAACGGGGGCTTTTACCATGTCTCAATCCATAGGAATCGATTTTGGGGCCTACCAGTCGTCGATCGCCGTGTTCGCGCAGAACCGGATTGTCGCCATAGCGAACGAGGAAGGCGCGACGTCCACACCCTCAGTCGTATTTTTTCCAGAAACAGGAAAGCCTGTCATAGGGAGCAAAGCCAGGAGAACTGCCGGTCTCGCACCGGAGCGCGTCTTGATGCCCGCCCAGCTACTCGCAGCAGCACCCCCACCCTCTGCTTTTTTTCCTCTCTCATCCGAAAACATGCCTAATCTCGAGCAGGCAACAGCCGCTCTGTTCCGTAAGCTCGCGCACGATGCCGGCTCCGCATCCCAAAATCCAATCACTGAAGCCACTGTTGTTGTGCCCTGTTCATTTGACACAAAACAGCGCAGCATTGTGTTACAAGCCGCACAACACGCGGGCATTCAGGCGCATTTAATTGAGGGCGCGGTGGCGGCAAGTCTCGCCTACATCGTCGAAAGAAAAACGCACACTTCCCAGAATGAGACCCTTCTCATGCTTGATCTAGGAGCAAGCAGACTTGAGGCAAGTGTGGTCGAGATCGCAGATAACACCATTGAAGTCTGCGCAAGCGCGGCAGACCCAGGGTTGGGGAGCGCACAAATCGATCAGAGGATTGCCGGCCATTTCGCGGAACTTTGCAGGCAAGAACAGGGTATCGATCTGCAACAAGCAACAGCATCCCGCTATGGTCTGCTGCGTCTTGCAGAGCAGGCAAAAATCGACCTCTCTTCTGTGACGCGCACCCGCGTTGAGCTTCCGATGAAAAAAGGGAAAAACGAGTGGGGCAGATTTCGCACAGTACTCACACGAGAAGACTTGGAGACACTGGCAGGTGATTTATTTGACCGTTCCCTTTCTCTCACAGCCGCCGTGCTCCATGCGTCCGGACGCTGGCTTGAAGAGATCGATGGTCTCCTTCTCCTTGGAGGCGGTATTCATTCTCCTGCCATAAAGACCCGTCTCCACAGATTTTTCGGTAGTGACTTACCTACTGTGCGAGAAGGAACAACCACCGTTATCGCAAAAGGTGCTGCACTCTACGCGGCCACGCGTCATGGCATTCTACGGCCTATGACTTTTTTCAGGACTTCTGCTTTTCCCATAGGGGCACGCATGACCGGAACAGAAGAAATAAAAGAGATTTTTCCACATGGCGTTCCAATGCCGGCACGTCAACACACACGTTTGCACGCCATAAAAGAAAAAAACAACACTTGGGGTGTTGACATCCTCACGTGGACCCACAAGCCGGACACAACATCAGACAATCTGGTATCTCTACCTCGACTCATCGGACACTACCGGCGATCAGTCCCGGAGGGAGAAATCCCTAAAAAACCGCAGACCCTACTGGAAAAGAACAGCTCCACGAAGCGAGATATTGTGTTCGAGATCGACGAAGATGGCATCCTCTCCGCTGATCTCGTCAGTTCTGGCAAGCAAAAAGAATCGCTGCGGTTTTTCCGCAGCGCGCCATGACCAGATCCGGCAAGGACACGGCCCATTCTCCGCCAGGAGGCAACAGTTGGACGAACAAGCCCGGCCACAGGCGGCGTCAAGACAAGTGACAGAGAGCGCACAACAGGAAAACAAACTCCAACCTGACAGCTCAGAGGAGTTGCGCACGCGTCTGAGCGAAATGGAAGACCGCTACCTGCTCGCTTTGGCCGACCTCGACAATTTGCGAAAACGATACCGACGTGGACTACAGCAAGAACTTGTGGCAGAACGCAGACGCATGGCTGGAGCATGGTTACCCATTCTCGATAGCCTGGAATTGGCATTAGCCCAAACACATACCAATGTCGACTCCTTCCTTGAAGGCATAAAAGCCGCCCATGCACAAGGTGTCCAAGCATTGGAACAGTTGGGGTTTCCTCGTAAAGAAGAGACAGGTATCCTATTTGATCCGAATTTGCATGAAGTCATAAGCGTGATCCCTGAAAGCTCTGTCCCAGCGGGAACAGTGCTGGAAGTCCTACGCGCTGGATATGGCGCTCCCGATCGCCTACTCCGCCCAGCGAGCGTCGTCATTTCTGAGGAGCCCCACTAATGGCCAAGGGGAAAGACTTTTATCAAGTGCTCGGCATCTCGAAAACCGCCGATGCAAAAGAAATCCAGAGCGCTTACCGTAAGCTCGCCCGCAAACATCACCCGGACTTGAGTAAAGACCCTGGAGCAGAAGATCGCTTCAAGCAGATCAGCGAGGCGTACGACGTCCTGTCCGACCCGAAAAGTCGCGCAAAATACGACAGGCTCTCCCCCCATATCGGTGATGACTGGGACAAAGCCCCCGATGATTTCGACCCCCGAGCCCGTCCTTGGAGTAGCGGAGAAGGGGCTCAGTGGACCACATGGGAAGACGGTGCACCATTTGGGGACACTGACTTTCCTCTCGGTGACCTGTTTGGCGGCATCTTCGGCGGACGCCAGCAGCGCGGGTCGAAGCAGGGAACAGACCAGCAAACACAAGTTGAGATCAGCCTGGCAGAGGCATATTCAGGCACCTCCCGCCGCATCTCACTCAACGGTCCCGGCACAGGACAGAGCTTTACCGCAAAAATTCCTGCCGGGGTCACAGACGGCCAGAAAATTCGTCTCTCCGGCAAAGGCAGCCCCGGACCAAGAGGGGCCCCTGCCGGAGATCTCTATCTCATCATGCACATCCTGCCAGACCCACGCTTCACTGTGCAGGGCCGGAACATCCTGGCAAAGATAGACGTGGCCCCGTGGGAAGCAGCGCTCGGCAGCGCTGTGTCCATTCCCACGCCAAACGGCAGCACAAAAATCAAGATTCCTGCCGGCTCATCAAGCGGACGAAAGCTCCGCATTGCGGGCCAAGGCATTCCGAACCCTTCCGGCTCTGCCGGAGACCTGATGGCAGAAATCCGGATTGTGGTTCCGCAACAACTGAATGACGAAGAACGTACTTTGTTTGAACAGCTTGCGTCGGCTTCTCGTTTCACTCCAAGAGGAGAGTCGTGAAAGACCAGCCAACTACCGGAGACTTCTGCACTGCGGAAGAACTTGCCGACATGTGTGGTCTTCATCCCGACCATGTCTCCCGGCTCGTCTCAATCGGCATCCTCGAACCGGTCAATGCCCGAGAATCTCCTAGAAAATTCCCACCCGGTTCTCTCGAGAAAATCACACGCGTTGAACGTCTCCATAAAGATTTGGCGCTGAGCTACACCGCAGTCGCCATTGTGATCGACTTACTTGATCGCATAGATGAACTCGAAACTCGCCTGCGCGACATAGAAGAAAAAACATCGAGAGCGCACTAAAAGCGTAAAAAACAGCTAATCTAACGAACGCGAGTCCTACGGAAGGTCTTATGACGAGACTTGTGGAAATTCCGTGCGGCACTCGCACACAAACAAGCACCATGTCATAACGAAAGAGGGTGGGAATGAACAGAAAAGGAGACGCGCCGGCGAGAAGCGCGCAGCGTCAGCCCTTCTATCCGCACGCCGGGAAAACCTCCCAAGATACCCATTTGGCCCCATCATTATGCGTGTATCTTCCGAAAAAACAATCGAGCAAAAAAATTGCAGGAAGTATCCTCGCATTCGCAATAATCACAGGAAGTATCCTCGCATTCGGGGCACATGCTCCCGCCTCCGCGGCACCAACAGGAAACACTTCCCCGCTTGTCCCCCATGCAAATGGGCCCGTCAACATGGCGTCCTTCTCGGCAAACGCACGCTATGTTGTTTTCACTTCCGCTGCTTCAAACCTTGTGCCAGGTGACACCAACAACTCCTGGGACATCTTCCTGCAGGATCGCCGCTCTGGGGCAATCACCCTCATTTCCAAAGGGGCCGACGGCAGCCCGGCAAACGGCGACAGCGAAGACCCTGCGATTTCCGCCAACGGAAATCGCATTGTTTTTACCTCCACTGCCTACAATCTCGTTCCTGGCGATACGCCGCGTCAAGACATCTTTATGTGGGAACGCGCCACAGGACAAACCACGCTCGTCTCCAAAGGCATGCACGACACGCCCGGCACACGAGAAAGCTGGTGGCCGGAAATCTCCTCAAACGGCAGATACGTCACTTTTATGTCGTTTGCTTCAAACCTCGTGCCATCTGACACGAATAACGCCTACGACATTTTCTTGTGGGACAGTCGAACAGGCAATCTCCGTCGCATCAACCTCGGACGCGGCGGCACACAGGCGAACGCGCACAGCTGGGCACCATCAATTTCCGGGAACGGGCAATATATCGCATACGAATCCCTGGCATCAAACCTCGTCCCAGGAGACGAGAATCGCAAATGGGACGTGTTCCTGGTCAACACGACAACAGGCGCGACACGGCGCGTCAGTGCCGCGTCCGGTGGTGGCTCCGGAAACGGAGACAGCGGCGTCCCATCGATCTCCGCCAACGGACAGTTTGTGGCCTTTTATTCAAACTCCTCAAACATCGCGGGCGGACGAGCCGGAAAATTTGATGTCTTCCTCTGGGAACGAAGCACAGCCCGCTCTACCCTCATAAGTAAGAGCATCACCAGCACTCCTTCACGCGGCAACAGCATCCTCCCCGTCATCTCCCAAGACGGACAGAGGATCGCCTTCCACTCCGAATCACCAGATCTCGTTACGGGCGACAATGACCTGCGCTGGGATATCTTTTTGTGGGAACGCAGCAGCGGAGAAATCGTGCGTGTCTCCCCCCCAAGCACTTCCCGTCCCGCGCCACGCAATGAGGAAAGAGCCGGCATTTCCGGGAACGGTCGCGCCGTCGCGTACTACGACACAAACAGGAGCGGCCAGAAAACCATAGGAATCTGGTCAGAATAACCCCACCCGTCCTACCACAGAGGAGAATGGTCCGTTCTGTCCGCCCAGGACAGGCCATTCTCCTGGCAACATCCTGGTGCCCGCGTTCTCTCTGCCTCTCCCCATGAGAACCGCGCCGGAAAATCCGGCGTGCTGCTTTTGCGAAGCCCCCCGGACACCAGCCCAACCCGAAAAACGCCAGAACTACCCCAGCTGTCAGAAAAAACCACAACCCTTACAGCCCCCTTGGCCGCTCTTTGGCCGCTCTTGCAGCAAAGCAGAAACCAGGCCCATGTTGAACAGGCAGCATGGCACGCTTTAGTCTGCGCAAAGAGCACACAACAGGGCGAGGCAAGAGCGCAAGTCCCAAATCCAACCAGGCAGACCACACCGCAAGCAGCTGCCCGGGATGGAGGGACCGGATGGAGGAATGAGATGGACTTCTCCCCACACGAAGACCATGAGGCAATTCGCGAGGGAGCGCGCCGGGTCTGCCAGGATTTCGACGACACCTACTGGCAAGAACATGACGCCCAGCACGAGTTCCCCTGGGAGTTTTACAATGCCATGGCGGCAGGGGGCTGGGTAGGCATCGCAATCCCAGAGACATATGGAGGAGGCGGGCAAGGCATTACCGCGGCTTCGGTTCTGCTCGAAGAAGTCGCCGCCTCTGGCGCGGGCATGAACGGTGCCAGCTCTTTGCACCTTTCAATTTTTGGCATGAACCCTGTCGTCAAACACGGCACACCCGAGATGCAAAAGAAGTACTTGCCCAAAGTCGCCGACGGCAGCCTGCATGTCGCCTTTGGCGTCACCGAACCGGACGCGGGCACCGACACAACAAGTATCACGACAAGGGCCATACGCGACGGGGACCAATACATTGTGCGGGGCCGAAAAGTCTGGACGACAAAAGCCCCCTACTGTCAGAAAGTTCTACTTCTCGTACGGACCACCCCGCTCGAAGAATGCGAACGACGCACGCACGGCATGACGCTGCTCCTGGCCGACCTGCAACGTCCCGAAGTCGAGATCACCCCCATCCCCAAAGTCGGACGCAACGCTGTTGTCTCTTGCGAGGTTGTGTATGACGACCTCCCCGTCGCCGTCAGTGATCGTGTGGGCGAAGAAGGCAAGGGCTTCCACTATCTACTCGACGGCCTCAACCCAGAGCGCATTCTTGTCGCCTCAGAAGCACTCGGCCTCGGACGCGTCTCCCTCGAAAAAGCCGTCGCCTACGCAAAAGAGCGGGTCGTATTTGGCCGTCCCATTGGCAAAAACCAGGGCATTGCATTTCCCCTTGCTGCCGCGTACGCGCGTCTCCAAGCCGCCGAGCTCGCCATACGACAGGCATCCTGGCGCTACGACAAGGGCATGTCCTGTGGCGAAGAGGCCAATATCGCGAAATGGCTGGCCGCCGACGCCGCCTACACCGCCGCAGATCAGGCCGTGCAAACCCTGGGCGGTTTCGGTTATGCCACCGAATACAATGTAGAGCGCTACTGGAGAGAAGCTCGCCTCATGCGCATCGCTCCCATCTCCCAGGAGATGATCATGAACTATGTGAGCCGGCACTCTCTCGGCCTGCCCCGCTCCTACTAAGCCGCACACTTTTCAGGACGCCTCGGCACCCTGGAGATCCTGAATATTCCGGTCACCCTGAGCATCCTGATCAGCCATCTTGGGTACCCTGACCATCCTGGGCCGAGAGGATCCGCGCGTGCTTTTCCTGCAAGGCAAGCGTCCCAGATTTCATCGGCAAAATCCGGTTCTGTTCCACCCCACCAACCGCCTTTGCTCTGCTCTCCCCATACGTTTGCGTGAGCTCAACAGGCATCCACTCGTTCAACTGCCCGCAGCCGCATCTCCACCGAGAATACGGAAGATAATTATTGCACTATGGTATCAAAAACTTTCTTCCGTGGTACCAAGCTTTCCACATAAACCACGAAAAAAGCGCACATCACAAAAAACACAACACACCGAAAAACCAAAAAAACAGCGCCACACCCCCTGCAGCCTGCTCAAAAGAAAATCCTGCGGATCGCAAAAAAACAGAGCCGGAGTGTGCGGCGCCAACAAGCAGCACCAGACGATCAGCCCATCATGTCGCCAAAGCCAAAACGATGACCGGCAAGATAGCCACCATCCACAACAAGCGCGTGGCCAGTCACAAAAGAGGCATCCTCAGAGGCGAGGAAAAGTGCCGCAGCAGCGACTTCCTCAGGCTTGCCAAAACGACCCAACACATGGGCAGAAGCAATGCGTTCACCGGTATCCCCAAGCGCCTCGGACTGCAACATGGCCGTCATGGGAGTATCAATAAAACCGGGACACAAACAATTTACCCGGATACCCTTTGGCCCATAGTCGAGCGCCATATTCTTCGTAAGAATACGCACCCCGCCTTTTGAGGCATTGTACGCAGCCGACATCTCAAGCCCTTCATAGGCTTCCACACTCGCCAAATGAATAATGCTGCCCGACCCCTGTTCCATCATCCCCGCAAGCACAGCCTTCGATACAAGATACGTGCCTTTCAAATTGATGTCGAGCACACGATCCCACTCTTCTTCCGCAAGCAGATGCACCGGCCCCATGCCTGCCACACCTGCCGCGTTCACCAGAATGTCAATCCGACCATGAGTCTGCTGGGCCGCAGAAATAGCCGCCACAACCTGGGCTTCATCCCGCACATCTGCAGTAGCAAAAGACGCCTTTACAGCATCACCCACCGCATCTTTCCAGACATCCCCCGCTTCCTGAAGATCAATGCCCGCGATTTCTGCCCCTTCCGCGGCAAAACGATGCGCGCAAGCAGCCCCAATCCCCGACGAGGCACCTGTGATGACAGCGACTTTTCCAGCGAGACGAGTCATGTTCTTTCCCCTTTCATGCGCAGCAAAACAGCCGGCAAACACATGGTAGGTCCCAGACCGCAAAAAACCCGCCAGAGCAGTCCCCACCAGGCACAGCACCCTGCCCCTACTCCAGCAAGATCAGACAGCCGCCGGCCCCGATCAAGCGCCCTCGAAAGACACCCCGGAGAGACGCCACACAGGGAGAGATCAAAAACTCGGATCTTCAGCGCGAGATGAGATGCGTACCATCATGTATGCGAACGACAGGATTCGTAGTCCCAGCTTGGAGCGCATCGCTGACACGGATTGCGAATGCTTCCCTCATGATGCCCGGGATTTCGCCGGCAGCGATCCAACAAACTTCGCGTGCTTCGAGCGTGGGAGTGGGATCACCGGAGATATACCGGCAGAGGAAAACGAGTGCGACAATACCAAGCGACATGTTTTTGTAAACACCGGTAAGCCGCACAGGCCGAATGAGTACATTCATTTCTTCTTTTATCTCGCGAATGAGGGCTTCCTCAAATGTCTCGTGTGCTTCGACTATCCCTCCAGGCGGGTACCAGTCGTCATTATCCCTCCTGCGAATCACCAGTACTTCCCGGTTGCGATTCTCGATGATGCCCGCAACGCTCACCGAGTGCCTGTATGTTTCGTTCATGTCGGTAACCTAGAAGAAGTGGCATAAACCAGTGTCCGTATGGGGGTGAAGTGGTGAAAGGAATTGATCCAACGAGTCATGAACCGGTTTACCTGCAAATTGCTGCTCATCTCAAAGGCCTCATCCAAAGTGGAAAGTTTGGACCTGGAGACCGGTTGCCAACAGAACGCCAGTTGGGTGAGGAGTTTGGCGTGGCACGCGGAACTGTTCGTGAGGCGACGCGAGAATTACAGCACCAGGGACTTTTAGAGATTCAGCATGGACGTGGTACATTCGTGCGCTCTCGCCCGCCTGTCCGACGTCTTGCCGGCGACAGATTTGCTCGTCGTCACCGGGATGCAGGCAAGGCGGCTTATCTCGCCGAGATGGAAGGACGAAAACCCGAAGTAGAAGTACTCGAAATAGCAACGCTTCCATCTCCGCCGGAAATTGCGAGCAGGTTGCAACTCTCCCCAGGGACGCCGGTCCTTTCCCGCCGTCGCATATATCGAGCTGACGGTGGGAACCCGATGGAAATTGCCACTTCATACATCCCTGTCGGGTTAGCCGAGAATACGCCTATCACTGAAGAGAACACCGGACCAGGCGGGATTTACGCTCGTATCGAGGAACAAGGGTTCCACTTGACACGCTTCGTAGAAGATGTTTGCAAACGTGCTCCCTCAAGTCAGGAAAAACGAGCACTGGAACTCGCCGGCAACGTCCCTGTCATCCATCTTATACGCACGGCATATGCAGTAAAAAACGCCGGCGACGCAGAAGTCGCAGTAGAAGTCTGCGACACAGTCATGGCAGCCGACTGTTATCAGCTCTCCTACGAACTCCCAGCTCAGTAACAAATCACAATCGCCCGGCAACCTATTGCAAAAGCTCACCAAAAAAAATCACAAAATAGGTCTAGACGCCTAGAGCAAGGTATGTCATAGTAGCCGTATAATAAAAAAGCTCTCACTCCTGTTGCAACAGGAGTGAGAGCTGGGCTTCCGGCGCTGTGACAGCAGCCCAGGAGCGTGGACATCACACCCAAAGTGGAGGTGCTTGTCATGAACAAGCGTAGTGGTGCGCGTGTGGGCCAGTCTGGTTATGGGGCTCCCCAGTGGGCACCTGAGAATGATGGATACACCGAACAGCGGTTTCCGTTTTTTCCTGAGAGAGACCCGAAAAAGTACGAGATTCACGACACCAAGAAGTTCGGGTCTCCGGCGTTTCTCTTTCCCCATCGAAAAGAGAAACTGACTGATTTTTGCGGGACATGCCGGAGCACCCCTTTCTCCTCTGATCTTTGACACGTTGCCCGCTCGAATACAGCCCCTCGTTCTTCATCTTCGTCCTCGACAAGAAATCGGAAAAAACCAGGATCAGCTTTCGAAATTCCAAACCTCCCGAAATCTCTCGCCTGCACTCCACCGGCAAATGTACTTGGTGCGCGATAACAGAGCAACAGTCAAAAGATTGCACTACCAAACAAGATACATCCGAATAAATCGGGCATAGAACAGACAAGAACACCGGCATAAACCGGAAAGACAACAAATACTGGCTAAGTAGGGGCTTGGCAAGGGAGGGGCTTCAGCACACAATCCATATCGCGTTCGAGGAGGACTTCAAAGAACCAGCCCTCCCTTCTCACACTCTCCCCCCCTCTTCCCGAGTGCTCCCCACACCCCGCGAAACCCCAGCGACCTCCCCCTCACAAAAGCCCCCTCCTCACAACTCCCACAAAAAACCACCCACAACAAAAAACACTCCACCTGAAACCCCAAGAAATCCTCTGCAAAACTTCGCCAGCGAGTAGAGACCCCAGCCCGCGCTCTTCCCAATCCACGCGGGCACTTACCTCTACTCACCTCCAGGGAAAGCGCTCCTGACAGCCTCTTCAAGCCCCGTCAAGACTGTCAGGAGCGCCCCCTTCTCCCTCCAAACCTCTCGGCAACCACCACACCCTCCCCACACCTTCACACACGCCTTCACACACAACAAACAGACACAACAACAAAAGGAAAAAAACCATGCGCTGCGTCGTCACAGCAAGAGAAATCCCCCCAGGACAAACAATAAAAATATGGGGCAAATACAAGGCACACCACCCCACAAAACCACAAACAGAAACAATCCCCATACACGGCACAGCCTGGGACAACCCCCTCACCTGGGCCATCCTCACCACCCTACGAAACGCCACAAAAACCAAAGAACTCCTCTACACCAAATACCCCCCCACAACCACCAAACCACCACAACTCCCAGGCCACCTCGCCCAACTCGAACCACACACCCTCTACAAAACCCAACCACCCCTCGACTCATCCACCGCCCTCATCCTCTGGACCACACAATACCCACCACACCAAGAACTCGAAATCCTCTACATCACCCCCCAAAGCACCACCTTCCAAAACCTCTACCACGGCCTCACCCTCCTCCTCACACCACACAACCCCCACCCCAAAACCACACCACACACCCAACACGACCAACACACCCAACAACACCACATCAACAAAGCACACACCAACTAACACACACCCAACACACCCGACAAAGGATGCCGGTTTGCCAGTGTCTGTGCTTGCGTCGCTGTCGAGTTTTTTCCGGCAGAGCGATGCGAGTTTCTCTTCTCCGGCGGGGGAGAGAATGGCCGAAAAGGCAGGGTTGGTGAGTGTCCTGTTCGAGAGGGTATTTCTCTTCAAGGGCGCTGAGAAGAGGCACAACGGCAATTTTTCAATTACAGTTGTGCAACTACAGCTCCTCGAGGAACTTGTCGAGATGATCTCATTGCGGTTTCTTTGTGGGCTGTGCACATGGCGGGCGATGTTCTGTTGCCCAGTTCAAACTCCGTTTTTCCCTGTTCGTTCAGGTGTTGTTTTTTGTCGCGCGCGCTGGAAAACAAAATTGCAGCTGAGTACCTGTGCCCTGGTGTCGCAGAAGGGGTTGCAAAGAGGTGTTTTGCTTGCAGACTGTGGTCCGGGCCGGCGAGCCGGCCCGAGAAGGCGCAGAGAGTAAACAACGGGACACAAAGAGCGGGGAAAGAAGACGGTGAAGGGCGATTGTTGTGGCGAAAACGGTTGTTGGATGACGAAAGGCCAACGATGCCAACGATGATATCACCCAGAGGGTAAGGGCGAGTATGGCAGGTACACAGCGTAAAACATCATTGTCGGAGCAAAATGTCGACGATGTGAGATTTACTACAGACGAAGTCACTGATCAGGCAGAAACGGATCTTTCCCTGTCTCCGGATGCCCTGTTGGAGAAGTCTTCAGGAGACAGTGCGACTGAAGGAGAATTGCAATCGCCTGCCTCCGAGGTGCGTGATACGTTTTCCGGGACACCGAGCGAAGCCGTTCTTTCTGGGGGGTCTGCTCTTCCTGTTGCGGGGAGCACCATGCGTGTGCGGAAACGGGATGGCAGTCTTGCTCCTGTCGACGTCAATCGCATTGTGAAAGCAGTCGCCGGCTCTTGTGATGGTCTTACTGGTGTGGATCCTTTGCGGGTTGCGACTCGCGCGATCAGTGGTCTTTATGACGGGGCCACCACTGAAGAACTTGATCAGCTGTCCATTCGGATTGCGGCCGCTCTGATTATTGAAGAGCCTGACTATTCAAAGCTGGCTGCGCGCCTTCTCAATACGGTGATTCGGAAGGAAGTGCGCAACCAAGACGTTGATTCTTTTTCTCAGTCAATCGAGCTTGGGTACGATCTCGGCCTGATCAATGAGGGGACATCGGCTTTCGTCGCCGAGCACAGCCACCGTTTGAACGATGCAATCGAGCCTACGCGGAGTTGGAGTTTCGAGTTTTTCAGCCTGCGCACAGTGTATGATCGCTATTTGTTGAAGCATCCTGTCACGCGCAAGGTTCTCGAGACTTCTCAATACTTTTTTATGCGAGTGGCGTGTGGGCTCTCTCGCTCTCCTGAAGAGGCGGTGGAGTTTTACCGTCTGATTTCTTCGCTTGAGTATTTGCCGAGCAGCCCGACTCTTTTTAACTCGGGGACACGTTATCCTCAAATGTCGTCCTGCTATTTACTGGATTCTCCGCTGGATGATCTCGAAGCAATTTACAATCGATACACCGATGTAGCAAAGCTTTCGAAGCATGCAGGGGGAATTGGCCTTGGGTACCATCGCGTACGCTCTCGTGGTTCGCTTATACAGGGAACGAATGGTCTGTCGAACGGGATTGTGCCCTGGTTGAAAACCCTGGACTCGTCTGTTGCTGCGGTAAATCAGGGTGGGCGTCGGAAAGGTGCTGCGTGTGTGTATCTTGAAACCTGGCACGCAGACATCGAAGAGTTTCTGGAACTGCGAGATAATACTGGTGACGAAGCTCGTCGTGTACACCATGTGAATTTGGCAAATTGGGTGCCTGACTTGTTTATGGAACGCGTCGAAAACGACTGGCAATGGTCGTTGTTTGACCCAAAAAAAGTTCCACACCTTTGCGACTTGTACGGGGAAGAGTTCAACAAGTCATACCTTGAAGCCGAGAAGGCCGGTAGCTACGAGCGACAAGTGCGGGCGCGCGAACTCTACGGACGCATGATGCGCACCCTGGCCCAGACGGGCAATGGCTGGATGACGTTTAAAGATCCATCCAATAAGAAGTCCAACCAGACAGGCCGTCCGGAAAATGTGATCCACCTGTCGAATTTGTGCACGGAAATCCTCGAAGTCACAAACCAAGAGGAAATTGCTGTCTGTAATCTCGGATCGGTGAACCTCGGTCGCATGGTGACGCATGGGCAGTTTGACTACGACCATCTCGGTCGGGTTGTTGCGACTGCTGTGCCGTATCTGGATCGTGTTGTCGACATCAATTTTTACCCGGCAGCTGAGGCCGCCGCGTCCAACGCAAGATGGCGACCAGTCGGCCTTGGCGTGATGGGGTTGCAAGACGTTTTCTTTGAACTGCGTTTGCCGTTTGATTCGCCAGAAGCAAACGAGGTGTCGCGTCGCATCAGCGAGGAGATTTACTTCCACGCCCTTTGGGCATCGACGGAACTCGCGGAGCAATATGGTCCGCATCCGGCTTTCGCTGAAACACGCGCGGCGGCTGGGGTGTTGCAGTTTGATCTCTGGGATGTGGCACCTTCTGATGCTGCGCGTTGGGATGAACTACGCCAGCGTATTGCTGTGCACGGTTTGCGGAACTCGCTGCTTGTCGCGATCGCTCCGACGGCCACGATTGCCTCGATTGCCGGTTGTTACGAGTGCATCGAGCCTCAGGTGTCAAACCTCTTCAAGAGAGAGACGCTCTCTGGAGAGTTCTTGCAGGTGAATCGGTATCTCGCTCGCGATCTACAGAGGCGCGGTTTGTGGACTGAAGCAGTACGTAACCAGATCAAACGTTCTGAAGGGTCGGTACAAGGCATCAATGAGATTCCTGATGATGTGAAACAGCTTTATCGCACAGCATGGGAAGTGCCGATGCGGGCACTTATCGATATGGCGGCGGCCCGCGGGGCTTTCATCGATCAAAGCCAATCGCTCAACTTGTTTCTTGAGACTCCGACGATCGGGAAATTGTCTTCTATGTATGCATACGCATGGAAGAAAGGCCTGAAAACAACCTATTACTTGAGATCCCGTCCCGCGACGCGGATTGCGCAGACCACAACGACAGCAGACACAGCAGACACAGCAGAGGTTTCTGCTGTGTCCTGTTCCTTGGAAAACCCCGAAATCTGTGAGGCATGTGACTGATGGCGGCACCAGTCCACCCAAATGAACGTTTTGCGAGCGCTTTTCTCTCTTCGGAGATGGCGGGAACACCTGAAGAGACAACGACTGCTGCTCGACAACAGATGATTCTCGACCCAGGTTTTGACCTGACATTGCGCCCGATGCGTTATCCGGTTTTTTATGAGATGTACCGGGACGCAATCAGGAACACATGGACGGTAGAAGAAGTCGATTTGTCTGATGACATTATCGACTTGCAGCGCCGTCTTTCCCCTGCGGAACGGCATCTTGTGAATCGGCTCGTGGCTTTTTTTGCCACAGGCGACGCGATCGTGGCCAATAATCTTGTCTTGAACTTCTACAAGCATGTGAACGCGCCCGAGGCGAGGCTGTACTTGTCCCGGCAGCTTTTTGAAGAAGCGCTTCATGTGCAGTTTTACTTGACGCTGCTTGATACGTATATCCCAGACCACAGCGAGCGTCATGAGGCATTTGCAGCAATAGAGAATATTCCCTCTATCAAAACAAAAGCAGACTTCTGCTTCAAGTGGATGCACTCTTTGGATGATGTTGACCGGATTGAGACCCGGGAAGATCGTCAGGACTTCCTTCTCAATATGATCTGTTTCGCTGGTTGTATTGAAGGAATGTTTTTTTTCGCGGCCTTTGCGTATGTGTATTTCATGCGGAGCAAGGGGCTTTTGAATGGCCTTGCTTCAGGGACAAACTGGGTGTTCCGTGATGAGTCCTGCCATATGGCCTTTGCTTTTGAGGTTGTTGACACGGTGCGGCGTGAAGAGCCTGACCTGTTTGACGCTCGGGTTGAGCGAGCTGTGCTCGAAATGATCGATGAAGCAGTGGACTGCGAGATGGTTTTTGCAGAGGATCTGCTGGGCGAGGGCTTGTCGGGTCTTTCGCTGCAGGACGTGCGGGAATATCTGCAGTATGTGGCGGATCAGCGTTTGATGCGGCTCGGTATGAAACCCCATTATGGTTCGAAGAATCCCTTTGATTTTATGCAACTGCAAGACGTACAGGAACTGTCGAACTTTTTCGAGCGCACAGTTTCGTCCTATCAGGTCGGTGTGACTGGCGAGGTTTCATTCGACGAGGATTTTTGATCCAGGCTTTTCATTCGGACATTTTAAGAAGTGTCTGTCTCCAGGCAGGATTTCTGGCGGTCGTGCAGCTTCCCTGCAGTCTTTTCGCAAGCTCTTTGCAGTCTCTCCTGGGAACATCTCCTACAGAATATTGCCGGGAAGAGATTCATTCTTCTGGTGCAAGGAGCATTCCTGCCTCTTGTACCAGAGCGAGCAGGGAGCAAGCCTGCTGTTATTTTGCCGGAGTGAGAAGCACAGGATGAGACCGTACGTTTATTTTGCTGCCATCCTTTGCCGACTCCTCCCAGACCGTGAGTGTTCCTTTTTGTTTTTTCGCCACTTTGTAGGGGATGGTTTTTTTGAAGGTTCCCCAGCAGCCTGTACCACAGGTGGCTGTAGTGAAGGTATGGGCTAGTTCTGTGCCGTCGGCTGCAACCAGTGTGATCTGCACAGTTCCTTCAAAAACGTTGGAGATTCCAGTGACACGCACAGGGTTGTGCGCCGGCGCGCCCCAAGCGGGAGTGTCGAGGAAGACGGGAGGCAAGATGTCGTGGTAATCCTCTCTTCCCACTGGTTCTTCCAAGAGGATTCCTTCACCGGAGAAAACGGTGATCGGCTTGCCGTCGAGCTCGAACTGTACTTTGTCGACAGTGGGAAACTGTGTCGCTGTGTACACGACTGCGGCGAGTCTGGCGAACATGCTGAGACTGCCTCCTCCTGATTCAAAGGAAGCGGAGAAATCGATCGTGGCGATACCGTCCTCAATCGATATCCCGTGTAGGCGTGTGTCGTCTGGGATGTTTGACCCGATGCCCTTTGCTGTTTCTCGTGCAGTTGGTCCTTCGAGCAGCGCGGTTATTGCGGCTTTGGCCACTCCAAGGGTGGCAGGGACTCTGCGATGTACCGAAACGAGGAAAGGGCCGGGAAGATAGTGGGTCTCGTTTTCCGACATGGTAAAATAAACTCGTACCGACATTTTTTTGTCTGGTTTCCCGGTCTCGGTAGTGCTGTTGTCGGTGGTTTGGCCGGTGGTTTTTGTCGGAGTGTTTTCCTGTGTACTCGTTGAACTATCGGCTGTGTCTGATGTTTTTTCCACCTTGTCGGTTTCGCTGCACCCAGAGAGTGCGAAAAACAGGATACTGAGAAGAACTGTGAGCAGTCGCACAGGTCTTCTGCTTGTCAGCTTCATTGTGGTTCTTCTTTTGTTTTTTTGTTCCCACGCTATGTGAAGAGCACTTTACTGGGATTTTCAGATTTTGTGCGTTTCCTCTGGTTTCTGTGTTTTGTAGCTTCTTATTATTTGGTGGGAGTCCGGAGGGAAAGAGGAAGAGGAAAGCGTTTTTTCTCGAGTGAGTTTTTTGCCTCTATTATCTGTGTGGACTTCTTTCTTCTCTCTTAATTTAGAGGTTTTTATGCGATTTTCGTCCTCTTTTTCTTTTCTGATAACAGGAGTTTGCTGTGCCTTTCTTGTGATTTCTTGCGGTAGTTCTGACGAGATACCTGAGATGGGAACAGGGTCTGATTCTTCCGATCCTCCCGCGGTCACTTCTGTTGAAAAGGGGGATGAAAAGGACGTTCCTTCTCTGGTGATTGTTGCGAAAAATATCGCCTATGACAAGGACATTCTTCGCGTCAATGCGGGAGAATCGACCAAGATTGTGCTTGACAACCAAGACAAAGGACAGTCGCATAATTTCCATGTGAAAGCAGGAGAAGATGGGGACTTTGAGACGCCGATTATGGATGGGCCAAATAAGAGAAGTGTCTCGGTTTTAATAAATACTCCAGGTGAGTATCAATTTATATGTGATGTGCATTCTCAGATGTCCGGAACTCTTGTAGTGAGTGGTGGGTGAGACGAAAAGAATGTTCTTCTAAAAAGTCGGAAAGCAGGAAAAATTGAGGGAAACTATGATAGAACGTAGACGTTTTTTGTTGTTGTCTGCGCGACGGGGCGCGGGTCTTCTCGCAGCAGGAGCGCTTGCGCCTGCTCTTCTCGCTGGGTGTGGTGATGATGAGGACAGCGAGACCTCCTCACCTTCTTCGACCCAGCAAGGCACACAAGACAGCGCTGGTCCCAGAAAAATCGTGGAAGATGTGACCGACTTCACGCTTGCTTCCACCGATTGGAGTGGGCATTTTGGTGCAGTCACGATGAAACTCCACACGGGTGTCGTGGATGGGGCTCCTGTCTATTACATACGCACCGATGTGTCGAAACAGGAAATTGCGCAGGAAGAGGGCCTTGTTTTTGTGCCGCGTCTCTCCGGCATGGTGCCCGCAGGCATTGCCGCGTCGGTTTTCACTTTCATGAACGGCGCAAGCGACCAAGTAAATGTTTTATCCACCCAACCAGGGCAAGAGGATTACACTCCTGCCTGGCATATGCGCGAGGTCACCTGGAAAGGCACCCCCCGTTTGCTCGAGTCCACTGCCGATGTTGAGGCCGCTGCAACTGCCGGCGACCTCACGATCAAGGACACGGGTGTGGTCATGAACTGTCCCGTCGTGAAGTGGGGAGACGGAGAAATGGCCGTCGACAGTGATCTGTCCGCGACACTCGGTGACGGGCAGCTTCTTCGTGCCCCGGACCTGGAAAAAAAGACAGTCACCCTGAAACTGCACCAGTGTTACCCTGGCTCGCGCTACATACTGACTGATGTCTCGCTCGCGGGCCCCGCCGGCAATATGAAGATCGCACACTCTCCGCAACTCGCCCCCGCGCCCGATGCCCAGGCCACTGCGAGAGTAAACGTTTTTATGCCAGGTCTTGCCGGGCCAGGCGCAATGGGGGGACAGCCTTCCGTCTTTGACAGCAAAGCGGGAGATCCCAATTGGAGCCCCTATTGGGACCATTACACATACAAGTTCAAAGAGGGCATGGACCAGCGTGTTTTCACCACGTACGACGAAATCCTGACAGCGATGGATGCCGGTGAGCTTGATGAATGGGTTGGTGCCCCGCCGACAAACGGGAAACTATTCACAGTAAACTGTCCTGTGCCTATTGTCGCACCGAACGACTACGATCCCGCCGCCTGATTCTTTTTCCGTCCTCTCTTTTTGGGGTCTCTGGTCTTTTCTGGAGGCCCCTGTTTCTGTGGCTCATTCTTTTTTCTGGCCTCTATCGTCTTGGTTCCTCCTTGCCTGGCCGGTTCGCTAACATCTTTGTGATGGCGCAAAGGATCGTGTGGTTCCATAGTTTCTCCGGTATTTCAGGCGATATGGCGTTCGCGAGTTTGCTGGACGCAGGGGCTTCCTTTGAGACAGTGACCGCGATGTGTCGTTCTCTTCCTCTTGGCGAATGGGAAATGACGCAAGAAGTCGTGACACGTGGCTCCTTGGGAGCGACACGCGTCTGTATCGAGGTTCCCCCGTCAGCCACACACCGTTCCCTTGCCGACATTCTCGCCCTTTTGCGAGCGGGATCGTTGCCGGATCGTGTTGTCTTCCGGGCAGAAAAAGTTTTTTCTTCGCTTGCGGAAGCAGAGGCAGGTGTGCACCGCTGTTCCGTTGCAGAAGTGCACTTTCACGAGGTTGGCGCGATTGACGCCGTGCTTGACATTGTCGGCGTGTGCGCTGCACTCGAAACCCTCGCTGTGGACCGAGTGGCCGCAGGCCCGGTCACTCTCGGCCTCGGTGCAACCCAGAGCAGCCACGGGCTGCTTCCCATTCCGGCGCCTGCGGTGCTTTCCCTCCTCCAAGGTGCCCCTGTGCGCGGTACAAACATTTGTGCGGAACTCGTGACACCCACTGGTGCTGCCTTGCTGCATGCACTTGTTGAAGAGTGGGGTCCTATGCCATCTTTTGTGATTGAATCCTGTGGTTTTGGGGCAGGGCAGCGTGATTTGCCGCAAAGGCCAAATGTGTGTCAGGCGGTCGTAGGGATCGCAGGAGGACCTGTTTTCGCTTTTGACTCTCAAGATGCCTTGCACCAGGAATGCGAGACAGAAAAGACGGTCGAATCCGGCATTTGGCAGGAAAACGAGCTTCTTCTTGAGATCTCTACCAATGTCGATGATACCAGCGGGGAGGTATTGGCTTTCACGATCGAGAAGCTCCTTCTTGAGGGTGCCAAAGACGCATGGGTCACCCCGATCGTCATGAAAAAGGGGCGGCCTGCGCATACTGTGCACGCCCTTATCTCTGTTGCGGCAGCGGACAATCTCTGCGAGAAACTTCTCTCGGAGACAGGATCACTGGGAGTTCGCTGTGTTGCAGTGCGGCGTCGCGCTTTGCCTCGTCGTATCGAAACAGTGACCGTCCACGGTGGGACTGTACAAGTCAAAGTCGCAGGTAACCGGGCGAAAGCAGAGTACGCTGACGCGAAAGCTCTTGCAGAGCGCACAGGTCTTCCGCTTCGCTGCGTGCTTGCCGACGCGCAAGCAGCATGGGCCTGTGCCGGACGAGAGACCGGAAACGATCTCGATGGAGACACCTCCGGGTGAGTGCGCGCACCCGGGTGTTCGGCTTTTTTGTGCAGTGAAGCGGTGGCCTGATCTGTCCGAGATTCATGACGAGAAGCAACTGACACAGACACAACCTCTTTTTGGGTGAAAGAAGGCTCGCATGCGCTTGACAGTCGCAGGGAATCGTCCACTGCACGGCACAATCGCCGTTCGTGGCGCGAAAAACGCCATTTCAAAAGAAATGGTCGCCACGCTCCTGACAGACGAGCCCTGCGTATTACGGAACGTTCCTGCGATCCGAGATGTGGAAATCGTCGCGAACATGCTGACCGACATGGATGTCACGGTGACCCGCTCCGAAGACACCGTGACAATTAACCCGGAGACGGTGCATCCGCTGTCTTTTGAAAAGTTGGACCGGTATGTAGGAGCGAGCCGGATCCCGATCCTGCTCTGCGGACCGCTCCTTGTCCGCCACGGCGAAACAGTGCTGCCCGCGCCAGGCGGAGACGAAATCGGCGAGCGCCGCATCGACTTTCACGTGCATGCCCTCCGCTGCCTCGGTGCCACCGTGACCGAAGAACCCTGGGGATTGCGTGTCAGCGCGAAGCAACTACGCGGCACAAAAATCGCGCTCGACTATGCGAGTGTGGGCGCAACCGAACAAATCCTGCTCAGCGCGGTCTGCGCCAAGGGCACCACAGAAATCGACAATGCGGCGATCGAACCAGAAATTATGGACCTCATCGCCGTCCTGCAAAAAATGGGCGCCCTCATCTCCGTCGAGCCGGACCGGGTCATCACCATAGAAGGCGTAGACTCCCTGCGCGGCTTCTCCCACACCGTCATGCCAGACCGGCTTGAGACCGCCTCTTGGGCGTGCGCGGCCCTCGTCACAAAGGGTGAAATCTTCGTCAAAAATGCCGACCAGCTCTCCATGATGACCTTTCTGAACCGATTCCGTCAGGTCGGCGGAGACTTCGACATCTCAGACGAAGGCATCCGTTTCTCTCGTCGCGGCGAAAATCTGGACCCGATCGCGTTGGAAACCGATGTGCACCCAGGCTTCATGACCGACTGGCAATCCCCCTTTGTCGTCGTCCTCACCCAGGCATCAGGCCTGTCAATCCTGCACGAAACCGTGTACGAGAACCGCCTAGGATACACCGAGGCGTTGCGCAAAATGGGTGCACGCATCCAGTGCTACAAAGAATGCCTCGGCCCCACAAAATGCCGTTTCGGCAGACGCAACTTCCACCACAGCGTCGCAATAGCCGGCCCAAGTCCCCTCCATGGAACGAACCTCCGTATCCCCGACTTGCGTGGCGGTTTCTCCCATGTGATTGCCGCCCTTTCCGCCGAGGGCATCAGCACCTTGGAGGGCATCGACATGATCGACCGTGGCTACGAACACTTCTTCGACAAGCTCGAAGCCATCGGCACCGAGATCATCTCGCTCGACCGTTCTTAAGGATGCTTGAGGGTTGGAGACATCGCGTAGGTGCTCTCGCGTAGGCGCTTTTCTGTAAGCGCCTACGCGCAGGCGCCTGTCGCGATTCTCGCGCTCGAACGGGATCGCATGGTGGTTCGGTCTCTGCCCGGCTTGCGTTGGCCCTCTGGGTTGGTCTTGCCCGTGTTGGCCTTCTGGGTTGTTTGTGGAGGTTGGGGTTGGGCGCGGTTTCGGTGGTTGGTTGCGGGTGGGTGCACCCATGGGTTTGTGGTGCCGTGTCGGTGAGGTCGGGTCGGGTCGGTTTGTGGTGCCGGGCCTGGGTTGTTTGTGGGGGTTGGGTGCGAGGCTTGTGAATGTTTTCCGCGTTCACTCCGACATTCGGTGCCGGAATGATAAATCTTCTTCCCCTTCTGGTTGGTTTTGCATTGCTCTTGGCTCCGAAAGTTCTCGTACAAGGGGAACATGTACCTGACAGGATAGGGCCTGAACGGGCAGGCTCCGTGTTGTAAGTCGGCCTTCTGTCATGTGCTGTCAACAGCCATGATGGGAACTACACCCGGGGAGAGCGACTCGCTACCACTCCATAGCCCAACCCCATAGCCCAACCCACTTGCACACAAAAACGGAAAGGCCTGTTGAGAGCTGTTCTCCGGTGGAACAAAAACTGCAAATGCCGTAAGGTGGTGTGAATAATCCTGCTGGGGTGGCGTGAAAACAGCGGGTTGCAGACTGCACCTATATCCCTTTCGGGTTTATTCCGTAATACGTTTCTTTCACTCTTCAAGAGGAATAAATACTGCGTCTGTCGCATGACCGGCATCCCATTCGTTCTGATCTCGTACGTCGAGGAACATGGCACGTGCGCGAATCATTTGATGTGTCTCTGTCGGACTGACATTCACAACGTTTGGCATATCTACCTCTTGGGAATTCTCGTTTTGTCATGTTTTGTGTGCTCACTATTTCATCGCCAAAAGACCTCTGAATCTCTACAAAAACTATTTCTTACCCAGATGAACTACCTCAAACAAGCCGATAAAGTACTTCTTCTGTCATCAGTGTTTTTCGCACGAATGCCGTCGTATTAAAAACAGGAGGTTTGACGATCGAGAATGTGGTACTGCCGCTTCTCGGAGTGGCGATTGCGAAGTGTGTCCATGAGCACGCGTGTGCCCCCAGGCCCGGTTGATGCCGGCGGACACTCCTACCCGTCGCTGTCGATCTGTACAACACAATGGCTTCAGCCTCAGTCCCCCGCAAAGACAGGATCACAGGCAGAGGAGAGGATTATGCCCGCTGTTCTGCCACCCCATGAAAATCATTCGTCCTGGGTTCTGCCGTGCTGAGCAGTAACCGAACCATCTATTCAATACATGTAGTTACTGTCCCAATATGTAGCGCATATATTGGGATATATACCTGATCGCCTGTGTCCAAGTTGGCACACAGATCTGAGGTACATGACATATCCGAGATGGAGCTGCGAGTGGCGAGAATTCCAATTCCGGTGCGTCTGATCCGAGAGACGGGCACCGTCATCATCGAAGGGATCGGCGGTGACGCGACTTTCGCATCTTCTCCAAACCTACAACTCGCGGCGAGCGTCGTCATTTTGTTGCCTATGGACACGCTCTTCTCGTGAGTTCCAATGGTCAGGCTCATTTCCATTGGAGTCCACAGGAGTTCAAGAACAAGACCACTCTCAAAAAGTTATACAACCGTGTTTTCGTGGCTGTTGAGAGTGACGCTCTGCCGATCGAACTGCGCACGGAACTCTTCACTGCTGATCGTTCACAGTTCGTCCGTACTGCGCCGGCTATCCGTCTGGAGAAGGAAATCGTTGCGTTCCTTGACGCCTGGACTGCACTTCGTGACGCCGACAACGCCCTCATTCGGGAGGCGATCACCGGCAATGACAACGACCGTTCGACGATCGCCATCGCGGAGAAGATTGCACGAGCCGTAAAGGTCAAGGGATTCTCGATCGGTGCTTCGGGAGACAGCGGTGGTGGCGCCCCGAAACCGCCGAATCCAAGCCCGCCGGACGATCTTTGTGACGATCCCACACACTTCGAGGGAACGAAGTCGTACAAAATCGTGGTCGGAGTCGTGAAGAGCATCTATTTCAAACTGAATGCCAAGGACGACTTTCTGGGGCCCGGACAACGGGCCGAGCTAAAGATCACTTGCAACCACCCTGACATCGGCATTGATGAGATCACCGTGGGTCAACTGCACTCTGGCCGTGTGAGGGTCTCCCTGTCTGTTCCGAAAAATGCCGATCTCGGAAAATACCTCGTTCGGGCAACAATTTCGGAGTGGTCAAAGACCTCTGGAGGGATCGGCCCGAGGTTCGAGTGCCACACCGAGATAGAAGTCGTCGGTGAGGCCACGACGAAGCCTCAGGGAAGCTCGTCCGGCAAGAGCAAGGGGAAGAGCGGACCAGAAGAGGGCGGACTCGTGCCCTTGATCTGGAAAAAACATACCGATGGCACAATGGATGGGTGGAACGCATCAACCGTCGGCGAGATCGAGATGGTCGTGGGCAGAGTGCTCGCCGAAGAGCGAGAGGAGTACAAGGAACTGGTCAAGACCGATGAGAAGATTCCGACCATCGTTCTCAACCGAACTTATTCGCGTCTCAAGTCCTATGTGCAAGCTCGTGCCGGCCAACTTACGGACGAGGGAACGGAGCTGATAAGGGAACGCTACGCCGTTGGTGCCGGCGTGGCCATTCTGCTCCTTGATCAAAAGCAGCGAGAGAAGGAAAAGGCCGGTGAACCGATGGAGGAAGCGGGACTCAATGCGGGCCGCGACGCTGCCGCTCGGGCAGTGCTCAGCGTGATGCCGGAGTATGACCGCCTGGCGAAGAAAACGAAGAGTGATGCCTGACGAAAAGACAGAGTTGGACACTACCGCAAGGGTCGAGGACTTCATTCGTTTGGACCTTCGACCAGGTATTATTGTGCGCGCTGAGGTTTTTACCGAAGCGCGTAAGCCTGCTTGCAAATTGTGGATGGATTTTGGGCCGCTCGGGATGAAGCGCTCAAGTGCCCGGATCACGAGGCTTTACTCTCCGGATGATCTGGTGGGGTGTACGTACAGTGGTTGCTTGACGAACTTCGCACCATTTCAGGTTGCCACGTTTCTGTCGGAAGTTCTTGTGCTGGGGGTTCCGATTCCGGAAACGGACGAGGTCGTGCTTCCGGTGCCCGATGGAGACGTGCCACTCGGAGCAAAGACAGCTCGATTTCCCATGTGTTTTCTCTTCGTTGACACAAATGGTTCAAACATTTCATTCTCGTTGTAGCAGATCTCCGGAAGGATGGGGTAACGGGCTACCGGGATATCTGCAAAAAGGTAAGGGAGAGGAGGCCGTAGCCGAAGGCTTTGGCGGGGCCGATCACGTCAGGCCAGGTGGCCTTTGTATAGAAGGGTGGTAGTGCCTGTGTTTGCTGTCGCGATGACGAGCATTGGGGCAGGGCGGGTGTGGTGGTTTTGTCGGGTGTGGTTTGGTTGGTGTGTGCATAATCCAGCTCTTTCTTCCATTCCACAGTGCGCCCTGCAAAAAGATGGACATGCCGCACAAGCAGAAAACAACCGGGATGTGCTCACACTTCCGGGACACGCCGTAGAAAAACACACGCAACGAGGAAAAAATAGCGTCGTCAAAAAAAACGCGCTTTACACCCGGTCCCAGCCTGACCGCACAGCGCCTACACAGCGCCCAAAACACATGCTGAACAGGAAAAAACTAGAGAAATCCTAAAAAATAGTTTTCGTAGAGAATGCTCCAACAAGGAAACGAACAGGGACTTTTGCCTCTAGTGCTTGTCCGAACGCCTCAATAGCGTGGAAATGGCAAACAACACAGGAAAGATCTCGGACATGGTACAAACCACACATGACACACAAGAATCTTACCCAGATCTCCCGGATCACAGTCCGATTGGGATGCCACTCGACTGGACATGGCTACGTGGCGCAAAAAGCGAATGGGGAGTCCACCCCAAGCTAAGTTCTCGCGGCCTCACCATGATGGACATCGCGGTAGGGTCATACGGCGAAGTTCCAGATTCCCCTCCGCACCGCTCCATGGCTCCTCGTGGGGCTGATGTCGACGATGACACGCCGGACATGGGCTACATCCTCAACAAAAAGACCGATGTCTGGGCCGACAATGTCCGCGAGCTTTACGAGGAGGCTGTTGCCCGACAGTGGTCAGCCACCCGCGACATTCCCTGGGCAGAGTTGCAAGAACTCCCCTCTGACGTCGAACACGCCATGTGCCAGCTTTGCACCACTTTGTCGGAAGTCGAAATGATTGCTTCTGACCTTCCTGCGAAGTGGATGTGGCGCATGAACCACGACTTCCTCGAAGCCAAGATGTTCTTGTGCACCCAGATCATGGACGAAGCACGACACGCAGAAGTCTTCCGCAAGCGTGCCCTCTCCAACGGAGGCGGTCTCCTCAAGAGCAGCAGCGGGGCGAGTTCTCTGCTCCGTACCATCCTTGACGCCGGCACCTACACGCAGGCCACTGCCCTGCTCCACCTGCTTGGCGAGGGATTCGTCCTCGACATTTTCCGCCAGGGCGAACTGATTTCTCCCACAGCAGTAGAAAAACGCATGTTCCGCATGGCGATGCAAGACGAAGCCCGCCATGTGGCCTATGGGACCATGCACATTCGTTATGCAGTCGAACACGACCCTGACGTGATCGAGGAAATCCACGAGGCCCTCGACCGGGGAGAGATGGCCCTGGCCGAGTTTGGCACAAGTCCCGACCTCTCCACAGCACTCGCGATGCTGCTCGCCGGAGGAGCCGAGGACATCGAGGAAAAGGGCTTTCCACTCCAGATGGAGATGTCGAAAAAGCTGTTCTCGTCTTACCTCGCTCGCTGTGAACGCGCAGGAGTAAGCCGGCTCGAGCGTACCCAGCTACCTCTCTCACTACTTGGTATAGACCTCGACGAAATCAAACAGTAGTCATAAACCACAAGGAGACATGATATGCAACAAGACACCGCCTTGCGCGTGGACTCTGTTGAAGTCTTCGACACACTCGCCACGAAGCTCAATGCCCGCCCTGAGCAATATCAGGTACTCGGCGACGCATACCTGGACATTGCTTTTGTAATGCGGCGCCCTGATAATTCTGTTTTTCGGATACGCGTCTGCTTTGAAGACCTCTCCATCACGAAAGTTGCCGAAATCGCAGAGGGAGAAGAAGAAAACTCCGATTGCTGGCTGGAAGCAGACCTTTCCGTGTGGGAAGCCATGTTCGCGAACATCCGCGAACATGGGCAGGCCACAGGAATGCACACCGTCAACGCGCTCACCATGCGAGGTGTTGACATGCAATTGCGGGGAAGCGACCCAATGGGAGTCGACAGGTTCTCACGCTTCAACCAAACATTGCAGTGGTTCCTCGAAGGATCGAACTACGACAACACCTGAAGGAACAACCCTAAGTACATTTACTTCTAGATGGAAATGTACTTAAAGAGGCGCGACCGCAGCAGACAAGGAACAAAATATGGACGCACCCACATGTCCACATTGCAACACAACACTCACAAAAGTTCTTGATCTCCCTTACGGTTACTGGGAATGGACCGGAGAGAAATACAAGGTCCGCACGACAGCCGAGACGGTAGATGTCGTGCCTTGGGCCTGTGCTGAATGCCTACATGAACTACGAGATTTCCACCCACAAGACGTGGGGAAGAAGAGCGTCACAACCTAAACGGAGTAGATGACAGTCAGCACGCACACACAAAATACGCAAGAATGACAGAGGCGGAGTCAAAAAATGCTCCGCCTCTGTCATTCTTCTTTCGACAGGTTTTCGACAGGTCGACTCTGCCTGCATACAGCGTCCGCTCCGGCTCTTTACTGCCGGCTTTTCCGCTCCCGGAAATCGCACACTGTACACACTCCACCACAAAAGAAAAGCTGCAGGAACAGACACAACCCCTTTTCCACCCCACCGCTCTTGAGTAATCCGGCTTCTTTCCTCTTCTCAGATAAATGCCGGAGCAGAAAACCCATCCGCTTGTCCTAAATACCTGAGATTTCAGCGGCCTGCCCGCATCACGCTTCGGTCAGGACGGGAACGATCCACGAACCGAGACGAAAACTTTTCGGGGTCCTTCCCCACAACGACAACAAGCAACAGAGACGGCAACACAAAAAGCGAGATAAAGATAGCCAGCAACACCATCACGACGGTCAGTATGCCAAAAGAAGAAACCATGGGAACCGGAGCGAAAATCAAAACGGAAAATCCGGCGATGCTCGACACTGCAGAAGCGAGAAGGGCGCCACCCGTATGCACCGCAGTTCCTTCCAGAGCTTTTTCGACAGAGACCCCTTGGACAAACTCCTCCCGGAACCGCATCGTGAAGTGCACAGAGAAATCTGCCCCTGTACCAATAGAAATAGCCGCGATAGTGGCAGTCACAAAGTTCAAAGAGAAACCAACAAGCACCATAAATGCATACAACCACACAGACACCAAGATAATCGGAAGGATGCTCACTAACCCGAAACGAATCGAACGCATAAATATCACGGTCAGCATCAGACAGCCCAACACCGCGACGGGTAACGACCGGGATAATGCGGAGCCCGTGGCATCCAGCCCCGCCTGACGCGTCAGCGCCGATCCGGCAACGCCAACAAAACCATTGGGGTCACGGGAGCGTATATCCTCGGCAAGACGGTCAACATACGGCACGATCTCGTCGTGTGTCCTGCGGAGTTTCTCTGACGACTGAGAATCGGGAATGGCCAGAGAAAGCGACACGCCTTGGCGTTTTCCATCAGGCGAGAGCCAAAAAACCTCAGCAAAGGTATCGGGATCGTAGAAAAGGTGCTCATCGTCATACGCGATACCATCTGTCATTGCCTGCTCGTACAACGCACGGAGCTGTGCAGAAGTATCAGGAAGACCATCATTATCCTCGTCGGTGAGCAGGACTCCGGTATCAGAATAAAAGCGTTCGGCTGTTTCAGAAGTCGTCAAAACCTGCTGCAACATATCGGGAAAGAAACGCCATGTCTGAAGTTCGCCGGTGTCCCGATCTCTCGCCAGCTCGACACTCTCCGCTTCAAGTTCTTCATAGAACCCCCGAAAAGCCCGCACATTCCGAATATCAGTAAGGTCGGTTTCCATGTATACATTGAGACCCTCCCCCACACTGTCACCAAAATGCTCGTCAATCAGATCAAGAGAACGCACGAAATCGGTATCCGAAGAAATATAATCGCGCACATCGAAGCTCGTCTCCATATTCCGAGCAATAAACACGCATACACCCGTGAGCATGAGCACGACTGCCAAAAGGGTCCGGCGATAAGACGCGAGAAAAACCACACTCGTTCCAAGTTTTTTCCACAATAACACCCCTTGCCCGGAACGGTCACCTGCATTCTGGACAACCCCACCCCCGTCAATCTTGACACTATTCTTTCCTACTGCCCTATCCCGAGATGCTTGCGACAAAGAGGAAGACGTGACGGCATCCAACCGTAAAGTGGGATCTGTTGCGGCAGAGTTGTTTTCCGGCAACAAGGAAGTCACTTCCTGAGGAAGCACTGCGTCGAAAGGTTGCATGTCCGGTCCCCCGGCAAAAGCGGCCGCGTGAGAATCAACAGCACGGGTGGCTCTCCAGTACGGAAGGAAAAGAAAGAGCAGCAAATAAACGACGAGAGAAATAACCCCGTATGCTCCGAGAAGAATGGTGAGGAGCATACTGAGTGTCGCAACAAAAATCAGTAGGCCGTACAAAACCCAACGCCAGACAGCACGGTCAGTTTTCGCCAGACCTCCTTCCGTCTGGCCTCCCCACGCAGGGAACGGCAACAACAGCCCATTCGCTTGGGAACCTTCCTGTCCCCTCTCTTGCAAGCCGAGTCGTTCCTCAACACGCATCAAAGCCAGAGGCACGAAAAGCCCGAGAAGTAGGTAAGAAGAAAAAGCCGCACACCCGGCACCCACGCCGAACTGTATAACCGAGGGGATCTCAGAGGTCACGTTCGACAAAAAAGCCACGGAATCACTCGCCATTGCCAGGGTCAATGCGCCCATGATCCCCGTCATACCCGTGACAAAAGCCGCAGGAGGACGATGCCCCTTTGCCGTCTCCTCCCGATAGCGATAGAGGGCATGAATAGCGAAGTCGACACCGAACGAGAGCATGGAGATCGGCACGATATAGCTCATAATGATGGATTTTTCCAGACCCATCAGGTTCGCCAGACTCTGAAGCCAGATGATGAGCATGCCGAGCGCCCCGCCTACCAGGGCAAGTGCCCAGTAGGAACGGACAGCAAAGGCCACGACAACAAGCACCACAAAAATGGCCGCCACAATATAGGGGGCCGCAAGAAAAGCCTGTTCTTCTTGCACGAGCGTAAGATCAAAACCCAGTCCGTACACATTCAGATCCGGAAGCACATCCCGGAAAATATCTTGCACGTTACGTGCATATTGTTCTTTGTCTTCCTGGCCACCAACGATATTGAGACTGTAGGCACCACCGAGGCTATGGCTATCCGCTAGCATTGCGACAGCAAGAGCAGGCGACTCCCACCAAGTTATTTCTTGTCCGTCGACTGTTTCCTGGCGAGAAGTACGCTGGCTTGAAAGAACTTCCCGGTAAGCCACGTCGCGTACGTCTAAATCAAAAATACGACTCAGCGCGATCTTTACGTCTCCGTCACTCGCATGCGCAAGACCACCAGATATGCCCATGACTTCCTCAGTGTAAAACTGCACCGCATCGACTAAAGAGATAAAGCCAAAATGGGTAAAACCCAGCCCAGCACCAAGATCCGCGAAACCGATCCCGGAATCGAAACGCTCAAGTAGTTTCGCCCCAACTTCAGGGTGAGCACGTACTGCATCATGCGCTTCTTTGATGCGGCGCAGGGAATTCGCGGTAAGAATATCCTGGCCCGTCTCCGTTTCGAACGCATAAAAAACCGTATAGATCGCCGGGTCAAACCGCTCGTTCAGTAATTCTTGCGTGTCGCGGATCATCCCAGGCGGGTCAATTGAGGCAGAGTCTTCAGGCTGGAGCAGAGCCAAGGGAAAAACAAGAAGCAGCGTCACGAAAAGCAACCCTACCAAGAGCAAACCGGAGTGACGTGATGCTCCTGCGAAGATTTTGTACTCTCTTTTCGATTCTTGCTCTCGCTCATCCACGCTCACGCAGACTCCTTCTCACTACAACGCAAACTCTCCCAATCACACAAGCGAAGAAAAAAAGTCCGATATCCCACTTATTTCCTCCTCACCTGTACCACGGCTTCACACGGAATTCCCTTCCGAGTCAACAAAATGGGCAGAAAACGGCACTCACACCGCATGCAAAGACCCTGTAGTTCCCTGTCAGGCGCCACAAATTCCTACCGGACTATCGATACGGCACAGAAAGACAGACTGACCTGCTCATCGGACATCAAGATCTCTCATCAACAAACACGGAGGAAAGAGACAGTTTCCCTCTCTAAAGAGACTCCCTGCAAGCTTGCGAAAATATGACAAGACCCAGCAAACCCTCCCATAGGATCAGTACCACAACAAAACCCATGAGAAAGGGGACACAATCCCGAATCGGGAAAACCCCACCAAACATAACAATCCCCACAACTTCCGCGATTCCCATCAGACCATATCCACTTTCAGAAAAAATACGTTTTCCCTCTACAGTGGATAAAAGAGACAGAAGGCAGGAAAAAACAAAGCCTTACGAACACACGGCTTTTCCTCATCCAGCTCGATACGCGAGGGAGAAACCCGCTGGAAAGATCAGCTATTTCCCAAGCCACCCGACACCAGAAAGGCAAGACAAAGTACTGTCTTTCCCGGGGAGAAGCGAACGGTCGAAACCAGATCTACATACCGACACACTTCTCATTTTTTTCTTCGATTCTTTTGAATTAGAGTTCCTTCTCCGCTCTTGTCCTTCTCCTTGCCGTCCGACCCCGCTCTCTGGAGTTCGTGTCGCCTCGAGGCAAGACACCACAAGCGAAAATCGGTGAGATGAAAGACGGCAAAACCTCAGATACCTCTGCAAAGACCGGCGATGAAATCCCACTGGACAGCACACAACACCAAGAAAACGCCGGACAAAAAGAGAAGAGAAACGACGACCTACAGGCTGACCATCAGGACGATCGTTCCAGACAAACTGCGCCCTCTCCTGAAGAAATAGAGACTCCAGTCCTGATCTCGGCAATCCCGCCGGAAAACGAGAGAGCAGCAGAACGCGCGCAAGACAGCACGACAGCTCCCGCTGCTCATACGGCATCAGACGCTATTCCCATAGAAAGCCGGTCTCACCAGACAGGTGAAAAGGAGAGGAAGAAAAACTCAGAAGCAAGCAAAACCCCGGTTTCCTCCCCGAAAAACGCGAGACGCCGCGCGCTTCCTTTCGTTTTTCTTCTCACAGGGTGCATTGGGGCAGCAGTTTTCTTCTTTTTTTTCGCCTCCGGCAACGAAGAGAAATTCCCAAAAGAATGGGATTCTAGAGTACAAGATTATGTGCACTTTGTGGAGGAGGAGCGAGGAGGAGCATTCAAGCATCCTGTCCACGTCGAGTTTCTCACAGAAAAAGCATTCATTGCGGACATCACAGACAATCCAAACCCTACGGAAGAGAAGCGTGAAAAGCTTGATCAGACCGTCGGGATAATGCGCTCGCTCGGCCTGCTCGAAGGAGACATCGACTTATTCGCGACAACCAATCAGATTCTCGGAAGTGGCGTCATTGGCGCATATGAGTACGAAGATAAACTCATCAGGGTACGGGGGAAAAAGATCACACCCCTCGTGGAAACCACAATCGTGCACGAACTTACACATGCCTGGCAAGATCAGCACTTCGACATCTCAAGCTTGCGAGAGAAAACCGACACAGAAGAGGGACAAACTGCTCTGACTGCACTGCTCGAAGGAGACGCCCAGCGCATCGAAGAGCTCTATATCGACAAGCTTTCCTCTTCAGCCCAGCTCGCACTCACCACCGAACAAGAAAAGCTCCAAGAAGCAGTACCCGCAATAGCGATCCCACAAATCTTGCTCAACACATCGGCATTCCCATATGAATTCGGTGCTTTTTTTGTGTCTTTCCTCGAAGAAACCAGCGGAACTACCGCCGTTGACGATGCTTTCACTTCCCCACCGGAAAACACGCTGCATATCTTGGCCCCTTCCCGCTACATCGAAAAGTCCAGTGCCAAAAAAATGTCTCCCCCTTCCCTGAAGAAAGACGAAAAAAAACTGGAAACAGGAGAAATCGGAGCGCTTCTCTTGTTTCTTTTGCTCGCAGAGCGTGTTGACTATTCCCTGGCAAGTGAGGCGCTCAACGCTTGGAATGGCGACGCGTACACAACCTTCCTCAAAGAGGAGAAAAACAAAAACACCAGAGTCTGCACACGCGCACATTTCACAGGGGAAAATCCGCGCGAAACAGCCCTCATTGCAGATGCCCTGCAAGAATGGGCGGCGCGCATGCCCACAGCAAGCAACACCTCAGCCCAAAGATCCGGCAACACTGCCTCGTTTTCTTCGTGCGATCCCGGCCCAGAGATAGAGCATCTTCTCACCGGTTCCTCTACCATGGCTCTCCAAACACGCTTGTTCTCTGCCATGTTTGTCCGCACTCTCTCCCAGGACTTTCCCCCGCAAGCAGCGGAGTGCGTCACGGACAAGCTTCTGCGGGAATTCAGCCTGGAAGAGCTGGCTGCCCCATCAAGCGAGACACTCAATGATGGATTTGTCAGCACGGTTCGACAATGGGTTGTGGAGTGTCTCTGAGGCATTTCCCCGCACCCTGGCATCATTTCCACGAGGAAAGACCGGTCTTTCCCTGATTTTCGGGCAATTGAAGCAGCAGAATTATCTCCGGTATTCCAGAAATAACCCCTTCCATTTGTCTTCCACGCGTCAGGGGAAGAACAACATCACCTAGGCCAAAGTACCTAGAGAGGAAAGGGCGAGATACCCATTTCACGGAAGGAACTGATTAATGATTCCCTCCTCACCCCAACACAGGCCGAGATAAAGAAAAGATGAGAAGACTACGCACCTGTTCAATCGGCACAAAAAGAAGACGTTGACAGAAAAGATACTGGAAAAAACGAGTACTCCCCACACTCGCAAGACCGGAAAATCGTGAGTTCACGCCCCTTCGCCAAATACGCAAATGTCTTCTGGCGCGGGCAAGTCGAACGCAAAGTGCAGAACCCGCTGCCCCTGCTCGCCTTGCAACCTATACCGAAAAATCTTCCTGAGAAAGGACAGGTCGGCAGTGGCCCATTGCCTTCCTCCTCCCCACACGCGAGAAACGATTCTCTTGGCCGTTCCATTGGCCGTTCCATTGGCTGCTCCGCTCACCATCCAAAAGGACTGGCACAGTGAAGACAACCTCAAAAACATCAGATACCACAGCTGCACAACGCAAGGAGAGAAAGGGCAGTATTCCCATTCAGCTCCTCTTGCTCGAAGACGAAGAAGACGAAGCCTTTATCGTGCAACGACAACTCAAGCGGGAAAGCGAATGGACGTTCATCGTGACCCATGTCACGTCTTTGGAAAAAGCCGTGGCAACCGCGCAACAAGCTTCTTTCGACTGTGCCCTGCTCGACCTTTCTCTCCCCGATGCACAGGGCCTCGAAAGCGTGACACGCTTTCGCTCTGCAATCCCCAACCTTCCCATTGTCGTACGGAGCGGGAAAAGCGAGTCAGAGACCGCAATGGAAGCGATGGATGCCGGGGCACAAGACTATGTGGTAAAAGGCACTGTGAGCGGAGAATGGCTCGGACGTGTCCTCCGCTATGCTGTCGAGCGACATACCCTGACAAACGACCTCATCGCCGCGCAGCGCGAACAAACCAATCTAAAAGACCAGGTTCTCGCCCATGTGTCGCATGAGTTCCGCAACCCCTTGTCCGCGATCCTCGGATCTTTGCAACTGATCCAGCGTTTTCACCAGACGATGTCTCCGAAACGACACGCAGAATGCATCGAAGTCGCGATCCGGAACACAGGGCAGCTCAAACGGCTCACAGATGATCTTTTCAACGCGATGCAAAAAGACGCGGGAAAACTCGACATCTCATTGGCAACCTTGAATACCACAGAGGCGTTACTGCAAGCGCACCGCTCACTCGTACCGGCAGCGGACACAAAATCTGTGGGGATCGTGCTCGATGTGTCATCAGACATCCCAGATGTCTATGCCGATCCGCACCGCTTGCAACAGATTCTCATAAATCTTGGTGATAATGCCATCAAGTTCACTCCGAAAAACGCCAGTGTGTTATTCAGCGTCCGCTTATGGGAGAAAAAACCGCGTTTCTTGCACTTTACAGTGAGCGACAGTGGACCAGGGATCGCCCCGGAAAACCGCGAACACATCTTCGAGCGCCTTTTCCAAACGCACAGCGCCGTCAAAAGCAAAGGGCTTGGTCTCGGTCTCTTTATCTGCCGGGAACTCGTGCAGAGCCACGGCGGAGAGATCTGGGTCACAGACAACACGTCCGACACGCAAAACCAAGGCGCCAGTTTTCACTTCACGATGCCCGCGGTTCTGAAACCCAGCATCGAAGAGTATCCGCAGAAAACCTCGCCCGTTCCAGCGCTCATCCCGCTTTCTTCTGGCCCAAACGACGGCGGTTTTTAAATTTCGACTTCACATAATCGGCATTCATCATGGCGATAAAGTCGATCGTGATCTCTTTGGGGCAGGCTTTTTCGCATTCCCCATGATTTGTACAAGAGCCGAAGAACTCTTCCATTGTGTCGACCATAATCTCCACCCGATCCCAGCGTTCTGGCTGCCCCTGCGGCAAGAGGTTCAGATGCGCCAGTTTGGCCGAGGTGAAGAGCTGGGCGGCACTGTTCGGACACGCGGCCACACAGGCACCGCAGCCGATACAGGCAGCGGCATCCATTGCCGCATCGGAAGCACTCTTGGGCACCAAGATCTCATTTGCATCAGGTGCCGAGCCAGTGGAAACACTGACATAGCCTCCAGACTCAATGATCGTGTCAAAAGCACTTCGATCGACCACAAGATCCCGGATGACAGGAAAAGCAGCCGCACGCCAGGGTTCGACTTCAATCAGGTCTCCATCTTGGAATTTCCGCATATGGAGCTGACAAGTTGCTGTGCCCTCGGAAGGACCGTGCGGGAGTCCGTTGATCATGACGCCGCACATCCCGCAAATGCCCTCACGACAATCGCTGTCGCAAGCAATTGGCTCTTCGCCTTTTTCCAAAAGATCTTCGTTTACGGCATCGATCAGTTCGAGAAAAGACATGTCTTCAGAAACTTCGGGAGCCTCATACGTACGAAACTCGCCCTGGGCCTCTGGACCAGGTTGGCGCCAAACACGAAGCGTGATCCTCACTTGTAGCTCCTCTGGGTCAAAGCGACATTCTCAAAGTCAAGGGACTCTTTGTGTAAGGCTGCAGCATGCCCTGGCCCTTGCGACTCCCACGCGGCAACATACGTGAAGTTCTCGTCATCGCGTTTCGCTTCTCCTTCTTCGGTCTGAGACTCTTCACGGAAATGGCCTCCGCAGGATTCCCTGCGATGCAACGCGTCCTGGCACATCAACTCGGCGAGGTCAATGGAGTCGGCAACACGGCCTGCTTTCTCCAATGACTGATTGAGTTGTTCGTTCGTCCCCAGCACACGGAGGTTTTTCTCGAATTCACTCCGCAACGCGGGAATCTCCGACAGGGCTTTTTCCAGTCCGGACTCTGTGCGTGCCATACCGCAATAGTTCCAGAGAATCTTTCCGAGTTCTCGGTGGAACCAATCAGCCGACCGGCTGCCCCGACAGGAAAGAAAACCGTTGATCCGGTCGGCCACCTCGGCTTCAGTCTTACGAAAAGCTTCGTGATCAACAGGCAGGGGCTTTGTGTTCAAGAGACCGGAGAGCCATCCCCCAATGGTGTAGGGAAGAACAAAATATCCGTCAGCAAGTCCTTGCATGAGAGCAGACGCACCAAGACGGTTCGCTCCATGATCGGAGAAATTCGCCTCCCCAATGACAAAGAGCCCAGGCACATTACTCATAAGGTTGTAGTCCACCCAAAGGCCGCCCATCGTATAGTGCGGCGCCGGGTAGATACGCATCGGGACCTTGTAGGGATCCTCTCCAGTAATGCGCTCGTACATGTCGAACAGGTTCCCGTACTTCTCCGTGATGAGCTGCACGCCATCACGGGCAATGGCATCGGAAAAGTCAAGGTAGACACCATTTTTACGCTGCCCCACACCTTTTTCCACGTCGATCATGGACTTGGCATTGCGAGAGGCCACGTCACGCGGCACAAGGTTCCCAAAAGCCGGGTATCTCCGCTCTAGGTAATAGTCCCGCTCTGCTTCGGGGATCAGGTCGGGGGAACGCGTATCATCGGCCTGCTTGGGCACCCAAATCCGACCATCGTTCCGCAAGGACTCCGACATCAGCGTTAGCTTCGACTGAAACTCATCACTCGATGGGATACAGGTCGGATGAATCTGCGTGTAACACGGGTTCGCAAAAAAGGCGCCGCGACGGTGCGCCCGCCAGGTTCCAGTGTTGTTACACCCCATCGCGTTCGTACTGAGATAGTAGGTGTTGGAATATCCGCCGGTACCAAGCACGACCACATGGGCAGAGTGCGAACGAATCTCCCCGGTGAGCATGTCACGTGTCACGATACCGCGCGCAATACCATCCTCAATCACAAGGTCAAGCATCTCGGTGCGAGTATGCATTTCGACCTTACCCTTGGCAATTTGGCGACACAGGGCTTGGTACGCGCCGAGCAGAAGCTGCTGCCCGGTCTGGCCACGTGCATAAAAAGTCCGGGAGACCTGGGCACCACCGAAAGAACGGTTGTCCAAAAGCCCACCGTATTCTCGCGCAAAGGGCACGCCTTGGGCCGCACATTGATCGATAATGTCGACCGACACTTCGGCGAGACGGTGCACGTTTGCCTCACGCGAGCGGTAGTCACCGCCCTTTACCGTGTCGTAAAAGAGGCGAAAAACACTGTCTCCGTCATTCTGATAGTTCTTTGCGGCATTAATACCACCCTGTGCCGAAATGGAATGTGCGCGCCGAGGACTGTCTTGGTAGCAAAAAACTTTCACATTGTAGCCCAGTTCGGCCAGAGTGGCCGCCGCTGAAGCTCCGGCAAGGCCAGACCCCACCATGATGATGTCGAACTTGCGCTTGTTGTTGGGGTTCACAAGAGGAAGGGAGAACTTGTGGTTCTCCCATTTATCGGCAATTGGACCAGGAGGAACAGAGGAATTGAGTTGCATTGTCACAGCCTTTGTGCTCAGTCAGCGCGCACAGTCGGTACGCACCATCGGCATGGTCAGTCAGCACGTCCGGTGCGGGCCTCAGTCGACAACACCAGCGAGCACAGCGATCGGGAAGCTGCAGTTCCCTATCACGATCGCCGCCGCAACACCACCCGCCAAATAACGACGCGCCGTGTTGTAGGCAGGGTTGTTCACTCCCAGTGATTGAAAAAGACTCCACGTTCCGTGATAGAGGTGGAAGCCCAACGCCAGGTTCGCCACGATATAAATTCCGGCCACAACAGGGCGTTCAAAAGATGCCACCAGGTTGGCATACGCCTCACCTCGTTCGAACACTGCGGTCGCAGCAGGTTCGACTCCCCAAGTGAGGTCCGCGAGGTGGAAGATGAGGTAGAGCAAAATGATCGGGCCTGTCCAGCGCATGGTGCGCGAAGCAAAGTTCGCGGCGACATAGTCCCGTTTTGTGGCATAGCTCGCGTTTACCTGAAGATTCAGACGCGCCAGAGAAATCGCGCTGTGAATATGGAAGACAAACATCATGACCAGCCCGCCCCGGACAAGCCAGAGAAAGACCGTCCGCGGAAAGATCGGCACCAGCATTTCCCGCAAAAATTCCGCGTAATGGTCGAAGTCTTCAGCGCCGGCGTAGACCTTAAGGTTGCCGACCATATGCGAGAGCACAAACCCGATCAACCCAATGCCGGTAATCGCCATTACCCATTTTTTACCGACTGCTGACGTGTAAAAGTCAACAAGCCAGATTCCACTTTTCTCACGTTGACGACGCGGAGGAACAGGCTTCTGCGAAGTGTCCCCACTCGGTCGCGTTTCAGTCAGCATCCTTCGCTCTCCAGAGCCTCGTTCAGCTGGGTCCGTTCAGCCCCTCCACGCGCGCCGAGATAAACACAATCAACACGCGTGTTGGGACAAGCACAATCGCCCGTTGTCATACGCCAGGTTAGACCTTTAGGAGGGAAACCACATCGCGCCGTGGAGAACTCCCACCACAAGATCTACACATCTCGCTCCACAAATGACCACAATCGAAAAGGGAAACGAAAACAGGTCGTGTGCAAAACACCCTCTCATCATGACTGCGAAAGAGAAGACCACGCAAGCGCCTCCGGTACCTCAAGCCACAATAAGCGCCTCAAAAAATCACAAAATACGAAAAAGAAAAAAATCACAATACAAAACAGCAAAACAACAGGGTTATTTCCCTTCTTTTCGCATGTACCCAACAATTTTCTCCCTGGGTAAATGGAGAAAAAAGGTTTCTCCACACGACACTTCTCCGGACGCGAGGCCGCGCACAGTGGTGTCGCACACACGAGAAAAAGCGTTCTCTACACTATGCAGATACCGCACAAAGACGAGAAAGAATTTTCAGAACACAAAACACAATATCTAGAAATACCGCATAAAATCCCGCAAAACAGGAGACCGGCACCCCTCCACAGACCGGTCGAGAAACCATCAAGATATCACGGAAACAAAAAAAGTCCTTTCATGCAAAAAACCAGAAAAAAATCCTCACCGGAGAGAACTCTTCTCAAGAGGCAGCGGGCGAAAATCCTCACCATTTCCTTGCTCTGTATCTTTGCTTTCTCCGCCTGCGACGACAGCGAAAGCGACAGCACGACTACCCCAGGAGACACAGAAACTGCGCAAATCCCAGAAACCACACCGGCAGACAAGACAAGCACACCAACTGCCCAAACACCAGAAAAAGCAGCAGAGGTCTTCTTCACTGCCTACAAAACAGGCGACTACGATCTGGCCCGATCAGTCACCTCAAAAGAGATACTCGATGGCTTCGGATGGAATTTCACACAAGATAGTGAAACGAATCCGACTCTTGAACTTCACTGTCCGACGGAGCCCCCGATTTCGCTTCCTTCTGGCATCCGCCTGAAATGTTTCATCTACTACGAGGGTGGAGGCATCAACCTGACTATCGAAGGCGATAAGACAAAAGGTTATTTCATCAAAAAAATCTCCAGTATCGCCGACTAAACGCCAGAGAAGTGCCCCACACACAAAAACGATACGTATTCATTCTAATAATGCATCCTGCATTTTCTCCTTTTCGTTTCTCTGACGCGTTGCGTTCCTACGAGGAGGGTCGTACACTCTGAGCAGAGGAAATCGGCACATACGCGCCTTCTCAGCGCGTATGGCCTAGGTACATGTGGCCGGACAGCGACGCGTTTCCTGACCTTACGCCCAATTCAGACACGTGAGGCATACACCTCGGATGCGAGGTAGACACGGAGCGAAGAGGGCGACAAAAAAGGACGAGTGACGCGAGCAAAAAAGGCTGGCAAGGGGGACTTGATGACCAGTGACGCGCGTTTGCCTGTCTTGGTGGGATGCGGCCAGATCACCGTACGAGACGACGACAAGAGATTTGGCACAGAGCCCGCTCTTCTCATGGCAGAAAGTCTGCGACTCGCCGCAGAAGATGCCGGAAACCCGAAACTGCTCGAAGCCGCCGACACGATCGCCGTCCCAAAAGGTATCTGGCCTTATGCCGACCCAGGTCGCATCGTATCCCAAGAAGTCGGCGCCCCCACGGCAAAAACAATACTCAGCCCAATCGGGGGAAATTATTGCCAGACCCTCGTGAGCGACGCCGCATCTGCCATTCAGGCCGGGGAACGCGACATCGTGCTCTTCACTGCCGCTGAAACCCAACGTTCCCAACGCAAAGCACGCAACAGCGGGAAAGACATCTCCTACACTCCCTCGTCTGCACCGCCTGACATTCCCTTTCCCGACAGCGCCCCCGAAATGTCGCATCCACGCGAAGCGGCCATCGGGCTCTTTGCCCCAACCACTTGGTACGCACTCTTCGAGATCGGTCTTCGCTACAAACGCGGCGAAAAGCCCGATGAGCACATTAAACGCGTGTCTGAGCTATGGGAACGCTTCGCTGCCGTGGCAGCAGACAACCCCTACGCCATGATCCGAGACCATCCCAGTGCCGCAGAGATCCGCACCCCAAGCCCGACAAACCGCATGATCTCCTTCCCTTACACGAAGCTCATGACGGCCAATATCAATGTCGACCAAACAGCCTCGGCCATCGTCTGCTCTGTCGAAACAGCACGGCGCATGGGCGTTCCCGAAGACCGATGGGTATACATCCATTCCGGGGCTGACGCGCACGATCACACCATCGTGTCACACAGAGAGAGCGTCTGCGGCTCCCCTGCCATGCGCATCGCGGGGAATCGGGCACTTGAACTCGCCAACATAACCAAAGATGACATCGACCATATCGATGTGTATTCATGCTTCCCTTGCGCGGTACAAATCCTGGCAAGCGAACTTGATATTCCCGAAACTCGCCGGCTTACGGTCACAGGCGGGCTCACCTTCTTCGGCGGGCCGCTCAACAGCTATGTCGCACACGGCATTACCTCCATGATGGATACCGTGCGCGCCGACCCCGGCAGCAAAGGGCTTGTCACCGCAAACGGCGGATTCACCACCAAACACGCATTTGGCGTGTACTCCACGGAGCCCCCTGCAGACGGGTTCAAATACGAAAACGTGCAAGAAGAAGTCGACAAAACTCCGCGCCGCGTGTTCGAGCCCGACCATGTGGGAGACATGGACGTTGAAGCATACACAGTGGTTTACGGACGAGAGGGCTTCGACCGGGGCATTGTCTCAGGTATCACCGCTGAAGGAAGCCGTTCCTACGCGGTAACCACCGACACTGATCTCATGACCGCGCTGACCGAAGAAGAGTTCTGCGGACGCACCGCCCAGCGTGCGGCCGACGGTACTGTCAAGTTCTAAAAAGAGGGGCAAGCCATGAAAACTCCTGTATGCGAAATGCTCGGGATCGAGTTTCCGATCTTCGCGTTCACTCACTGTCGCGACGTGGTCGCGGCCGTCTCGAAAGCAGGCGGCTTCGGCGTGCTCGGCGCCACCGCCCACTCACCCGAACAGTTGGAAATCGACCTCAAATGGATAGAAGAGGAAATCGGTGACACCCCCTATGGGGTCGACTTGCTCCTCCCCCAAAAATATGTGGGATCCGAGAACACATCCGGTAGCTTTGACATGGGCGACCTCTCCTCCATGATCCCGCAAGGGCACAAAGACTTCCTCGACGACCTGATGGAACGCTACGACGTGCCCGAGATGAAAGAGTTTCCGGCAGAAATGATGGGGCGCGGCCTCGGCATTTCCCCCGACTCTTACGGCCCCCTCATCGACGTGGCTTTCAACTATAAGACCAAGCTCATCGTGAGCGCGCTCGGCCCACCACCAGAATGGCTCGTCGAAGACGCCCACAAACGTGGTCTCTATGTCGCGGCCCTCGCCGGCAAAACCGAGCACGCCATCCGGCACAAAGAAGCCGGAGCTGACATCATCATCGCCCAAGGCGCCGAAGCCGGCGGACACACCGGACAAGTCGGCACGATGGTCCTCGTCCCCGAAGTCGTCGACGCCGTCGCACCAGTCCCCGTCCTCGCCGCAGGCGGCATCGGCACAGGCCGCCAAGTAGCCGCCTCTTTCGCGCTCGGCGCCGCCGGCGTCTGGTGTGGTTCTGTCTGGCTCACCACAGAAGAGGCCGAAACCCACCCTGTCGTCAAAGAAAAATATCTCGCAGCAGGCTCCTCCGACACCGTACGCTCGCGTTGCTTCACCGGCAAACCCGCCCGGCAGCTCCGCACTGTCTGGACCGACGAATGGGAACGTGACGACACGCCCGACCCACTTGGCATGCCATTGCAGCCCATGCTCATCGGCCCCTACATGGCTCGAATCAATGGTGCCGCCCATAACGAGGGCTCCGGGGCCAACAAGCTCATCAACTATTTCGTGGGCCAAATCGTCGGGCAAATGAACCAGGTGAAATCCTCCACGCAAATCGTCTTCGACATGATCGACGAGCTGATCGACGCCACAGAGTCCGTGAACGACATCATGAGCGAGTAATCGAGTAATCGAGTAAGCCGAAAGCGCTTGAGCATGTAAGCCGAAAACTCCACACCAATCTGAGTCCGGCGCCAAATTTGGCGCCGGACTTCGACACCCCTATGGCCTCGACACCTCGACCACCAGGGCCCCGCATCGCGGTCCCAGATCTCCCGACCCGGCAACCATGGGTGCACCCACCGCAACCAACCACCGAAACCGCACCCATGCCCAACCAACACAAACAACCCAGGCCCGACCCGGCAACCCACCCCGCAACCCGGCAACCCGACCCCACAAACCCATGGGTGCACCACCCGCAACCAACCACCGAAACTGCACCCATGCCCAAGGGCAACCCAGGAGATGCAGCTCGCAGAGAAACCCTATTTGGGCAGTAGAGTCGGGAGAAAGAGGCCGGCAAGACCTCTGTCAGAGGAAACTGCCGGCACAGAATCAGGGGGGAAGCACAAATGAAAACTCCTGTGTGCGAGATGCTCGGGATCGAGTTTCCGATTTTCGCGTTCACTCACTGCCGCGACGTAGTGGCAGCAGTTTCCAAAGCAGGCGGCTTCGGTGTACTTGGCGCCACTGCCCACTCACCCGAAGACCTCGAAATCGACCTAAAGTGGATAGAAGAGGAAATCGGCGACGCCCCTTATGGGGTCGACTTGCTTCTCCCCCAAAAATATGTGGGGTCCGAAGCAGGCGGCATGGACAAACAAAAACTGCGCGATATGATCCCTCAGGGCCACCGAGATTTTCTTGACGACATGATGCAACGCTACGACGTCCCGGAACGGGCTGCTCTCGACCCGGGAACACGGCGCAGCACCGGGTCGGCTGGTGGTCTTGGCATCTCTGAAACCGCCTACATGCCGCTGATCGATGTGTCATTTGCCCACAAAACCAAGCTCATCGCAAGCGCGCTCGGTCCACCTCCGGGCTGGATCGTCAAAAGGGCCCACAAACAAGACATTTACGTGGCTGCCCTTGCCGGCAAGCCTGAACACGCGGTGCGGCACAAAAACGCCGGAGCCGACATCATCATCGCCCAAGGCGCCGAAGCCGGCGGACACACCGGACAAGTCGGCACGATGGTCCTCGTCCCCGAAGTCGTCGACGCCGTCGCACCAGTCCCCGTCCTCGCCGCAGGCGGCATCGGCACAGGCCGCCAAATGGCCGCCTCTTTCGCGCTCGGCGCCGCCGGCATCTGGTGCGGTTCTGTCTGGCTCACCACAGAAGAGGCCGAAACCAACCCTGTCGTCAAAGAAAAATATCTCGCAGCAGGCTCCTCCGACACCGTACGCTCGCGTTGCTTCTCCGGCAAGCCGGCCCGGCAGCTCCGCACGGCTTGGACTGACGAGTGGGAGGCAACAGACGCTCCCGAAACCCTGCCGATGCCACTACAGCCTATGCTCATCGGCCCGTACTTTGAGCGCATCAACCAGGCTTCTCACAAAGAAGGTTCTGGCGCCAACAAGCTCGTGAACTATTTCGTGGGCCAAATCGTCGGGCAAATGAACCAGGTGAAATCCTCCACGCAAATCGTCTTCGACATGATCGACGAGCTGATCGACACCACCGACTCCGTGAACGACATCATGAGCGAGTAAATCGCAAAAACTCGTCGTCCGAGAACACTTCACGCAAGGTTCTCCCGACACCGTCTCGTCGAAGGAGTGAGGACGTATATACGTCCTCACTCCTTCACGCCTTACAGCCGATTCGCAGGCATCACATACAAAAAAGAACACCCAGAAGAGACTGCCTCACTCCAGAAAACAGCCGCTGCGACGCCGGCAGCACCACCTCAATAGAATGCCCCGTTCTGGTTCCCAAGCAAGTTGTCGACAGGAGAGAAACCACTCCCGATTCGATTTTGGTAAACACCAAATCGCCCGGCAAGTCATTCGGCAAACACGCGTCTACCCCGAAATTGTACGCCACAGACATTCACTACAGACAGAATGACACACCACGCAAGACTGCACACGACAGCGCTGGGGTAGACCCCACCGAACCCATGGGTGCACTTACCCGCAACCAACCACCGAAACCGCACCCATACCCAATCCCGGCAACCGACCCCGCAACCCGGCCCCACCAAACCATGGGTGCACCACCCGCAACCAACCACCGAAACTGCACCCATGCCCAACCAGCACAAACAACCCAAGCCCCACAACCCGGCAAACCTACTCAGAGGAAAGTCAGAAAATTCCTGCAGCTCTCACCTTGGCAAGCGCTTCTATAAAACGGTCTTGTTCGCTCTCGTCGCGCACGGCAACACGAATCCAGGGAGGCCAGGCCCGCACAAGCACACCTTCCTGGGCAAGGGCCGCACGCAAGCCAACAGCATCAGAGGTCTCGATACACACATAGTTGGCAAGAGCACCGGAAAGAGAACACCAACCTGCCCCTGCAAGCAGGGCAAGGAGACGCTCACGCAGACGGGTAATCTCCCCGGCCCAGCGAGGAAGCTCTTCACTGGCCAGGTCGAGCAAGGACGGCAAAACAGCCAGGGCCAAGGCATTCACTGACCAGCGGGGCTGAAATGCGCGCAAGCAGTCAACGTCGCCGGCAACATATCCGATACGCAAGCCGGGACAACCAAAGACCTTGGTAAAAGAGCCAACTGCCCAGTCTCGCCCGTCTACTTTCCCCACAGGTTGCACCATTGACGGTCCCACAGGCCCGGACGCATCCGGCTTTGGAGCACGCGGCCTATCTCCTTCTCCCGCTCCTTCTCTTTGTATGCTCTCACCGCTCGTACAAGCTACAGTGAGAGCAGGGCTTTGCCAGCTTCCCGTCACAAGAGGGAGAAAAGCCGTGTCAACGCAGAGCCGGGTGCCCTGTGGTCGAGAAGCAAGAGCACGTTCACCGGTAGGGTTACGAGGATCAGACCGAAAAACCATGTCACCAGGACGCGCTGTCGCAAGTGAACGCACTGGCACGCCACGAGCCGCAAGCGCGCGACGATAAAGAGAGAACTCGGGCTCTTCGACAACTGCCCCTGTCCTGGACTGGGCGACAAACTGCGCCACAAGATCGATCGCCTCTGCGCCCCCATTTGTGAGCAGCACAGACTCCCGTGGCACATCCAAAGCGGCAGCGACCCGCTCGGTCGCTGCAGTCGGATCAGGATAATCGTTCAGCGTATGCGCAAAAAGCCGCACAAGCGCTACCACATCAGACGCGCAGGGATTCATGGAAAGCGACAAGTCCAACAAATCGTGCCGCCCCAAAGCACGAGCCACGACAGCCCCATCACCCCCATGCGATCCCGGCAAAGGAACTGAGACGTCTGGAAGGTCCACTGTATCTTCCCTCGCGTGCAAAGAAGCCACCCCCGTCCCTACCTCACTTGTACCCAACACACCCGACACACCCGACACACCCTGCGTACTTGGCCTACCAGGGGTATCCGACGTTCTGCCCGGCTGCTGCCCGCTCATCTTTTGCCTCCCTCGCCTCACATGTGCTCAGCACACGTCAGCATGTCACTCGCACACACACTCGCATTTCAACATCGAAACCATCGGGCACACACGCTCGTTCGCCTCGCCAGGGGATCGCTACTCTGTCTGCTCCTGGGGTTCGCCAGAAGACGACCTTCTTTTCTGCTGCCTGCTCTTTTCCTCATGGGCAGGAGGAACAGGGGGTGACCCGGGGCGTTCGAGCAGACCACGCAACATCTCTTCCAAGGCGTCGACTGTGAGCGCAGGTAAAGGCAGATATTGGGCGCCCATTGTCTCGGCGAGAACGCCGGCAAGACCAAGACGTGGGCCGTTCGTGTCCTCCACATCAATCACTGCAGACGGCACACCTTGCCGGCGCACTGCAACGGCAGCCTCTTGGGCAAGAGACCAGGGGTCGGTACCTACGGGCGCGGACGTGGCCCGGCCATCGGTCACAAGCACAATCCACGCGTCTCGCCTGCCGGAACGGCGTTCTCCTGCCGCAACCTGCAAGGCAGTACGCAAACCCGCGGCCAAAGGGGTACGCCCTCCGGTTTCGAGTCCGCGAAGCCGAGCTTGCGCGATTTCAACACTGCCTGTGGGGGCGAGGACAAGGTGGGCCTGCTCACCGCCAAAGGTCACAAGCGCCACACGATCCCGCCGCTGATACGCGTCGAGCAACACACCGAGGAGGGCACCCTTTACGGCCTCCATACGCTGGGGAGCGTTCATGGAGCCCGATGCGTCAACGGCAAGGACCAACAAAACGCCGACACGCTGTGCCCGCACGGCCTCCCGCAAGTCAGAAGACACCACACTCGGCACAGACCCAGGCACAGGCCCAGCACTTGTGGCCGGCTTTTCCGCGGGCTTGTCACTTTCCGCGGGCTTGGCTGCGGCGTGACGCAAGGCTGTCTCACGTAGGGTGGCGTTTATCGCAAGTGGACCGGCCAGGGTCCCGTCCTTTCCTGAACCGGGGCGATCCCTTACAAGACGTCCTTGGTCTCCTTGGGCTGTAGGACGCCGCCCTGCAGTCCCGGTCGTCGCGGTTGTTGCACGCGAGGTTGTGCCCAGCGTGCGCGAGGTTGGGTGTGTCGCGCACGAGGGTGCAAGCGGACCAAAGGGGAGCGTCGCTCCCGGAGTGGCAACTCGCCCTCTCCCGCTTGTCTGCACGTTCTCGTCGTTTTTCCTGTTCTCCGAAAAAGATGCCCCACCAGGCTGTGTACTCTTGCCGCCGGCAGTAGCGGCTTCGTCTTCTCTTTTGTGAGGGTCGTGCTCGTGTTCCGACCTGCCACCTGTCTTCTGGGCAGTCCCAGCGGAGCAATCGGGCCCGTGCGCACTGGGGTCCAGCGGATTCTCTGCGGGGCCGGGATCTCTCTCGCGTGGGTGTGGGCTATCCGGTATCCCAGACGGGGGCTGCCCGGGAGTCTCTGGTTCCGTTGCGGGTGGGGCACTCTGCCCTGTTGCAGATGGGTCTGGTGCAGGAGCGTCTTGCGGGTTTTCGCAGGCTTCGTTCGAGAAATCCGCAGGTCCGGCTGGGGGGTCTTCGCCGAAAACCTCCCGGAAGGCAGCAGCAAACTCCTCGGCAGTCATACCGGGGTCTTCAAAGGGAGAGCGGCGGCGGCGGTGCGCCAAAGCCAAAGGGGCAACGGCCGCCACATCGGCCACGTCCACTGTTGTGCGGCCTTGCCAGCCGGCATGGGCTGCACTCGCACGGGCCACAACAAGGTCGGCACGCAAGCCTTGCGCGCCCACGACCACACACAGCTTACTGATCGCAACAAGCAGGTCTTCGGGGAGAACAGCAGCTGAGGTCGCACGGATTCGGGCCTGCAACTGGCGGGTCCGCTCTGCCCACCCGGCCATAAATCCCACAGGATCCTCGTCAAAATCAAGCCGGCGGCGCACCGCAAGAGAACGTTGCAGCGGGTCGGTGTCTGCCGTGATTTCGACCGCAAGGCCAAAACGGTCAAGCAGCTGTGGGCGCAGTTCGCCTTCTTCCGGGTTCATTGAGCCGACAAGCACGAAACGGGCCGGATGCTGGTGCGAAACTCCCTCTCGCTCAACGCGGTTCCAGCCCGAAACCGACACGTCCAAAAGAATGTCGACAAGATGGTCCGCAAGGAGGTTGACCTCATCCACATAGAGGATTCCCTCATGCGCCGCGGCGAGAACCCCTGGCGCAAACACTCGTGCAGCCCCGGTAAGGGCCGCGGCAATGTCGAGCGAACCGACCAGACGATCTTCTGTTGCACCCAAGGGAAGCTCGGCAAAAGGCGCAGCACCCGGCAAAAGGTCAGACAGCCCTCGCGCGAGTGTGGTTTTCGCCGCGCCCTTCTCGCCCCGCAATAAAACACCACCAAGCGCCGGGTCGAGTGCTGCAAGCACAAGGGCAAGCTTCACACTGTCATGGCCAACCACCGCAGCAAAGGGAAAAGAAATCCGTTGTGACCGGGTTTCTTTTTCAGAGGGCGCAGCGTCTGCCGTACCGCGTGTAGTCACATCTCCCCTCCTTGCACGCGGGACGTTGCGCTCTGGTTTCCCACCTCTTCCCGGGCCTCTTGCTCGGGTGGGGACTGCGCATCAAGGCGCGCAACTGCAGAGTCCTGCCCTATGGCCGGTGCTTTGCCCTGCGGGTCTGCCTGCGCGAACCGGCCTCGTGGGCCTGGTTCGGTTTCTCTCGTTTCAGCCCGCTCCTCCTCCCATCCTTCCGCTTCAAGCAAGGCAGAACGCAAGATGTCACGGGAGGCTGCGGTGGCCTTCCACATGCCGCGCTCATCCGCTTCAAGCAGACGTTCTGCAATGGCAGTGAGCGCCCACGGATTCGAAGCCGCAAAGAAGTCCCGCATCGCGGGGTCTGCCACATAGGCAGCGGTCACCTTTTCGTACATCCAATCTTCCACAATACCGGCAGTGGCGTCGTAGCCAAAGAGATAGTCCACCGTGGCAGACAGCTCAAAGGCACCTTTGTAGCCATGCCGGCACATGGCCTCAATCCACTTCGGATTCACGACACGTGTACGTACTACTCGGGCAGCTTCTTCGGCAAGACTGCGTACCCTGGGGGCACTTGGATCGGCAGAGTCACCAAACCAGGCAAGCGGGGCCTCGCCTCGCAACACCCGCACTGTCGCAATCATGCCGCCATGATCTTGCAGGTAGTCGTCAGAATCAAAAATGTCGTGTTCTCGGTTGTCCTGGTTCTTGACCGCCACGTCAATCGCAGCAAAACGCCGGATCATGGCGGCGCGGGCAGGGGCACCGAACTCGCCCCGCCGGTAGGACCAACCGCTCCAGGCCATGTACACCTCGGCCAGGTCTTCATCGCTCCGCCAGTTGCGGGTCTCGATTAAGGGCAGCACCCCCGAACCGTACGCGCCAGGCTTCGGACCAAAAACACGTGGATCTTCCACGCCATGCGCACGCACAAAATTGGGAAACTGCTCTGGTGCAGCTCGCTCTACAGCCTGGACAGGCCCGTCGTCAGAGTCTGCAAGACGACCTTCGAGAGCGCCCCCAAGACTCTCTCCTTCCGAGGGATTTGTTGGAGGATCTCCGCCAAGACCTTCTCCGCCAAGACCATCTCCCGATGGCGCCTCACACGCGGCCGCCAAAGTCACGGCGTCATCAAAAAGGGCGACAAGTTCGGGAAAAGCATCACGGAAAAAACCAGAGATACGCAATGTCACATCGATACGTGGGCGACCAAGCTCAACAGAGGGAATGACTTCGAGACCCATCACCCGTCCCGATTCCTCAGCCCAGACCGGGCGCACTCCCAAGAGCGCAAACGCCTGCGCGAGATCGTCCCCATGGGTGCGCATCGCTGCCGTCCCCCACACCACAAGCCCGACAGTCTCCGGATAGGTCCCGGTCTCCTCTAAATGGCGTTCCAACAGGGCATCTGCCAGTTTGACCCCGACTTCCCACGCCAATGGTGAGGGCACACTCCGCGGATCAATCGAATAGAAATTTCGTCCAGTGGGAAGAACATGCGCCATACCACGTGTGGGAGCCCCACTGGGCCCGGCAGGAACATGTTTACCGTCCAGGCCACCCAAGAGGTTCGTGATTTCGTCACCGGTACAGCCCAGGTTCGGGATAAGCCGGTCACACACCCAGCCAAGCGCGCGTGCAGCAACAGAAGGCATGGGATCTGCCACAGCCTCCAGAGCTGTGTCAGACGATTCGCGGGCACGCTTGCCTCGCGTGCCCGCCATGTTGACCGGCGTGTTGTCACCGGCGTGCGACACCGATTTGCCTGCTACTATGTCTGCCACCCCACCAGCCGGCACTCCGCCTTTGGGCCATCCTGCTTGTTGCAGGGCAGCAAGGCGCGTGCGACACTCGGCTTCCACCGCGTCAAGTGCAGCGGTCGAGGCATCTGCCAAGTCGACACCCAGCTCGGTGGCAACAGCCGCACGCAGGGAGGGCGCGCCTGCTTGCGGGAGGCGTGTCACGCCAAGCACAAAATCGAGCTCGGCTTCTCCGGCTGGTGGCACGCCCAGCAGGTGAAGACCGCCGCGGATTTGCGCGTCTTTCAGCTCGCACAGGTAGCCGTCCACCGATTCGATGAGGGCACCAAACTCGTCCGGAGAGGGCATCGCGGCGCCACGTCCGAGATCCTGGTGCAGGTCAGAAGAGACGATGAGGTCCCAGACACGGCCTTGCACAGCAGGCAATTTGGCGGGGTCGAGCGATTCGATGCGGGCATGCTCATCGAGCAGGGTTTCAAGCCGGGCAAGGTCGTCGTAGACCTCGGCCCGTGTCATGGGCGGAATGAGATGATCCACAACAACAGCATGCGCGCGACGTTTCGCTTGCGTACCTTCTCCGGGGTCGTTCACGACAAAGGGATAGAAGAATGGCAGGTCAGCGAGGGCAGCGTCGGGAGCACAGGCAGCGGAGAGACCAACGGACTTGCCGGGTAGCCATTCCAGGGTGCCGTGTTTTCCCAAGTGCACGCAGGCATCTGCGCCCCAGATCTTGTCGAGCCAGTGGTAAAAGCCAAGGTAATGGTGGGCGGGGGGCAGCTCAGAGGAGTGGTACACCGCGATAGGGTCTTCGCCGTGTCCCCGCGGGGGCTGCACAAACACTGCCACATTACCAAGGTCCACGCCCGCAAAAACCAGGTCTCCCTGGTCGAGGCCAATCTCCCCAGGTGGCGGTCCCCACGACGCCTCGACGCGAGCACGTAAAGACTCAGGCAAGCTCTCAAACCACGCGCAATACGCGTCACCATTGAGGCGGCCTGGTGCCATGTGCAACTGGGCAGGTGTAAAAGAGGTGCGGTCGTAATGCAGGCCATCTGCAAGCTCATGCATGAGCGCATCCCCGCTCTCCGGCACACGGTCCACACGGTATCCCGCCTCTTGCAGGGCAAAGAGAAGTCCCACAGCGCTTGCCGGCGTGTCGAGTCCAACGGCGTTCCCAATCCGGCTGCGTTTCGTGGGGTAGGCAGAGAGCACAACAGCCACTTTTTTTTCCGCAGGCGGTGTACGCCCCAAACGGGAAATGCGCGCCGCAAGACCGGCAACACGGGCAACACGTTCGGGAAGCGCCCGGTACGCGGTGACCGGTAACCCGAGCTCGTCGCCGTCGTCGACAACCTCTTTAAAAGAAAAGGGCACGGTCACAACACGCCCGTCAAATTCGGGAATGGCCACGCTCATCGCCACATCAAGCGGCGACAAACCAGCCGGGTCCTCCTCCCATTCCCGGAAAGAGCGCAGTGAAGCAATCGCCTGCAAGACCGGCACGCCAAGAGCATCAAGCGGAGAGGTCCAGGCCCCATCTGTTGTGGGTGTTCGGCGTGTCCCCGCAAGAGACCCGTCCGTAGACCCCGCAGCAACAGGGGCGCCGGCCAAGGGGGTCGCGGCGCTTCCGGCGGCAAGCACTGTGGTCACAATCAGGTCAGCGTCCCGTAAAAAGTCCAGCACAGGGTTTTCTTCGCCTGGCGCAGAACGCAGCGAATAGCAATAGACAAGACGCACATTGCAGGCAGCGTCTTCGAGCTCATCAGCCAGACTCGTGACAAAAGACGTGTTGCCGGCCTGCAAGTGGGCACGATAAAAAACCACAGCCACGGTAGGCCGGGCAGGGTCAACGGGGCGATCTCCCCAGATGCCGCAGGCGGGAACTTCCACAGGGGGGTCAAAACCAAACCCGGTAAAGAGCACAGTGTCCGCAACGAAGCGCAACATGTTCTCCATATTTTCCAGACCACCACGCACTGCGTACGCGAAAGCACGGACAACAGTCGCACTCGGCACGGTCGAGAGGCGGATAAGCTCGGCGTCGGGGACCACTTCTCCGCCCATGGCAAGAAGGGCAACCCCGCCGGCAAGACAAGCTGCACGCAACTCGTCGAATTCTTTCTCCCACGCCAACCGACCGCCAAGCAGGCGCACAATCACAATGTCGACCCTGTCCGGCTGCCCGGTCCCGATCCCGGTCTCACGCCCGGTCCCGTCACCCAAGCCATCATCGTCCCGAACAGACAGGAAATCATCGAGAAGCGACGTGCCTTCTCCCAAGTTTGGGTTTACTGCCCGTACCGACGGAAAGCCAAGCGGGAGTCCCTCCAACACTGTGCGTAGCGTCAGGATCTCCGTGTCATAGTTCGCAAGAAAGAGGATCACACAGGCCTCCGCGCTGCACTCTCAATAAGACGATCAAGCTCAGCAACAGGCAAGCAGGTCTCGATCATGTCGGCCATTCGGTCATAACGCGCCTGGCGCACCTCTGCAAAACACACACTTGTGGGGGAGAAAGAACGCCCAGTCCGCAGCGCGACCCGCGAGAGAAAAGCACTCCGAAAGGCATCATTTTCCAAAAGACCATGCATGCTCGCTCCCCACACTCGTTCGGTGGCATCCACAAGGCCCAGAGGAGAGTCGCGTGTATCCACAGTGCCGCCTGCAGCGCCCTCTCCCGTGGCATCTCCGCTGCTCTTTTCGGTCACAGGGCGAAAAACTACTCCTTCCCCTTCCCCTCCCCCTTTTCCTACAGCAGTTTCCATGCCGCCGCGGGCCCGCCCCTGGGCGAGAGGTGCAAGAAAATGGTAGGCCCCGTCTCGCAAATGGCGGGTCCCGTCTTGCAGCGGAAGGCAATGAGAACGTCCATGACGGATCTCATAGCCCATGGCCTCCTCGCCAAAAGCCAGTATCCGGGTACGGCGCGTGAGTTTGACTGGCCCGAACACGGTCTCCACGGGGAGCAAGCCCAGCCCGCGTACTTGCCCGGTGCGCGACTCCACCTCGTCTGTAATTGTTTGTCCGAGCATTTGAAATCCCCCGCAAATCCCAAAAATGACAGGACGCGCGCAAGTAAGCAGCGCTTGCGCAAAACCTGTGTCGTGCAGCCAAGAGAGGTCTTTTACCGTGGCTTTTGTGCCAGGCAAAATAATGAGATCAGGATCGCCAAGCGCGTCTGCCCACTCCACATAACGCAGTCGCACTCCAGGTTCAGCCTGCAAAGGGTCAAGATCCGTAAAATTGGAGAGACGGGGAAAACGCACAACCGCGACATCGAGCATCGCGCTCGGCAACGGGGATGCTGCACCTGGGACATGCGTCACGCCAACCCCCACATTCATGCTGTCTTCTTCGTCGAGACCGCGCAAAGATGCGTCCCAGGGGAGAACACCGAAGACGGGAACCCCAGAACGGCGTGTCAGTTCCGCGAAGCCCGGCGCAAGCAGAGAGGGGTCACCGCGGAACTTGTTGACGACAAATCCTTTGACGCATGCGCGCAGCGCAGGGGGTAACAAAGCGACTGTGCCGTAGAGGGCAGCAAAGACTCCGCCACGCTCAATATCACCAACAAGAAGAGCAGGCAGAGCGGCGGCGGCGGCGAGACGCAGGTTCACAATATCTCGATCAAGCAGATTGATCTCAGCAGCGCCACCTGCTCCCTCACAGATCACAATGTCGTAGCGCGCACGCAAGTCTTCCAGCGCGTCGAGCACCAGCGGAAAAAGCACCCGGGTCTGGTCTCCATAGGAACGCGCATCGGTTTCCCCCACTACCTCGCCCATCACCACAACCTGGCTTGTGCGTTCGGCTGTGGGTTTGAGAAGAACGGGGTTCATTGCCGATTCAGGTTGCACGCCTGCAGCAAGTGCTTGACTGTATTGGGCACGCCCGATCTCGGCGCCGTCCACAGTCACACACGAATTATTCGACATGTTCTGCGCTTTGAACGGGGCTACCGAAAAGCCACGGCGAGCAAGAAGGCGGCAAAGACCGGCAACAATCACCGATTTCCCCACGTCACTCGCCGCGCCACACACCATCAACGCCCCAGAAAGAGAATCGGCAGGGAGCGGAGAGGTTCGGGAAGTCACAGGCAAAAGCTTACGCAGGCAACCAGAGAAGAGCAAGCGTAGGACTCCCCACACTCAAGGCATTCCGCGTACAAGATTCCCCTCCATGTAGGGCCTTCTCCCTGCACGCCCTTGCAAATATTTGCGTACACGAATTTTTTCCCATGCAGAATTTCCCGCAAAGAGAACTGCACTTATGAGATGATTCTTCTTGCCGATCGGATTTGCACAACGGTCATCGCGCGATGACCACTCGGAGCATTCCGTATCAAAAAAGCCATTCACGCTCCGGGACGCAAAAAACGAGGCTGTCAATGACCTTTTCTTTCAAGCCATTCGGCCCATCTTACAAGCCATTCGGCCCATCTTATTCCACAAATCTGTATTCAATTCTACGCACTCTGCGACACGAAGATCCTGTGCACTATGTCGAAGAAGACGATGTCTGGGTCGTGACTCGGTATGCAGATGTCACGCGCGTTCTTCGAGAGCATGAGAATTTTTCTTCAGCCGGATGGAACGCGCTGTTTGCCGGAGAAAGCCTCGGGACAAAACGACTCACAGCAACAACCACACAACCAGAAGGCGGCTTCTCAAGCCTCGACTTTGAGAACTTGAAATTCATTCTCGCCCTCGATCCACCCGCACACACCCAGCTGCGCCGTCTCGCCAATAAAACCTTTACGCCACGTCGCGTCCGCGTCATGGAGGAAAGCATCCGTTCGATATGCGAGGATCTCATGGCAAAATTCGTCACGGATTCTCAGGCGGGAAACGCGGATATCATGCAGAATTTGGCACACCCACTCCCCATGCTGGTGATCGCCAACATACTAGGAATTCCTACGAACCGGTACAACGACTTTAGACGCTGGGTGGACGATACGAAAAAGGTCTTGCTCGGCATAGGAATGGACGCGCCAAGCATCGCTTCTTTCCAAGAAATGTATGGATTTCTGAGCGAGCTCACCACCAAACGCCGGGAAAATCCCGGAAACGACGTCATCTCACTCTTGGTTTCCGGAGAAGACAAAGACCAATTGTCCCATGAAGACGTCGTCATGTTCGCCATCATTCTGCTCATTGCGGGTAGTGAAACCACAACAAGCCTGCTTGCAAACGCGGCAGCCGCGTTCATGGCCTTTCCCGAACAAGGAAATCGCGTATGGAAAGACCCTGGGCTTCTCCCGGACGCGTTGGAAGAAGTACTCCGCTGGGACTCCCCTGTGCAGACACTACCGAGAAAAACAACACAAGAGGTCGTGCTTGCAGGAAAGAAAATCCCGGAAGGCGCACATGTGATCGCCTTCATCGGTTCAGCGAATAGGGACGAAACGGTGTTTCCAGACCCCGACCGTTTCGACATTGACCGACGACCCGAACAACACATTGCTTTCGGGGTAGGTGCCCATTTTTGCCTCGGTGCCTCACTTGCACGCCTCGAGGCAAAAATGGCCTTCGAGACATTCATAAAGCAGACAGCTGGATTGTGCCCCACAAAAGACGGCACACGTATCCCAGGCACTGTCTTCCGCGGATGGACATCTCTTCCCTGCGAAGCTGGGGAATTCGCCATAACCCCGGCCCTAAGCAAGTCGCGCGCAGCAGCCACGCCCAATACGCAATAGACTGCCCGCGAAGCAGGACAGCAGCAGCTCCCTGCCGCAGGCTCGCATCCACGACTGCTCCGCATCCGAAGCTACAGCGCTTTCGGCCTTCACACACGTCAGGGACGCGCCAGGTATACCCCATTCTCTCTTAGTGGAGATGGGGTGGTACCTCATCCTGGTCGGGAGGAAACGACAAGGGAAGCGAAGCGGAATGCGTGTGGGCATGCTCGTGGCCATGCGTATGCCCCACCGGATCATCGGGATGATCATGCGGATATGCCGCCTTCCCGACTTTGTTTTCAAAGCCAGGCAACGCGACGCGATGCACACAAAGATCGCAGTTCATTTTTGCGTCGCCGTGCAGAGCCTCCAGATAACGGTCTTTCACGACCGCAAAAAGGCGTTCATCCAACCCCATATAGTCGCCCATCACTACCTCCAGACCAGGAGAGGCAGCGGCGGCAGCGTCCGCGCGCATACGACGGACCAGCACCCCATCAAACAAATAGTAAGGAACAACAATCACACGACGTGCCCCGAGCCGCCGGCAGCGGGCAATTCCCTCAGGCACAAGCGGACGGGTCACCCCGGAAAAAGCAGTCTCCACCCACTGATAGTCACGTCCTTCCCAGAGAAGACGGGCGACTTTGTGCAGATCCGCATTGGCGTCAGGATCAGAAGTACCGCGTCCCACAACAAGCACAGCGGTCTCATCATGGTCCCCCTCACCTGCTGCCTCGGCAACGCGATCTGCGTACACAGAAAGCAGCACAGGATGCAGATCCAGCTGACGTCCATACAGGAGTTCGAGGCCAGGATGGCGCAGGCGTTCTCGTGCCAAAGCCGCGGGAATATCGTCTTTGCCGTGTCCGCCTCCCAAGAGCATCAGGGGAAGCACGACGGCACGAGAGTGCCCCGCGTCAACAAGCCGTGCCACAGCATCCGCAATCGGGGGAGAAGAAAGCTCCAAAAACCCAGCAAATACCGGAAAATCAGGAACGGTTTTGTCGAGGCGATCTGCGAAGTGCAGCATTTGCTGCACGCCAAGGGAGTCACGGGTACCGTGCGCGATCAACAGCAAAGGCGGCGAACCGCTCATCAGCGGTCATCTCCCCGATCCGCCGGATTTTCTCTTCCTGTCCAGGCTTTTGCAAGACGCAAAAGCGCATTGGCTGCTGCTGCTGCCACGCCAGAACCTCCTTTTTCACTCCGGTTTGAAATCTGTGGCAGACCACTCGCCCGCAGGGCTTTTTTCGCTTCCACCGCACCCACAAATCCCACAGGAAGCCCAATCACCAGCGCAGGGCGAGCCTGCTCCGCCAGTCCAAGCAATTCATCAAGCGCAGTTGGCGCGCACCCAATCACGTAGACAGCACCGGGACCCGTCTCTCTGACTGCGAGACGCATGGCAGCTGCCGTCCGTGTCGACGCGCGCTCAAACTCTGCCTGCAGGATACGCTCATCACGAATCCAGGCACGGGCCCGCCCTCCCCAGATACCTGCTGCCACCATTTTCACATCGGTCACAATGGGGGCACCTGCCCGCAAAGCCACAATGCCCGCCTGTACCGCAGCAACAGGACACACAGTGTCCGAAACGAGAGAGATATCAGCGCAGGCATGCGCGATACGGCTCACGACAGGCACTTGCAGCTCGTGCAGATGTGACAGGTCGACACGCGAAGCAAGCACCCGCATACTCTCGGCTTCGATCGGGTGCACATCCGGAACACCTTCCAAAAAAACAGTCATTGGGTCACATCCAGCCCAGCAGAAACAGGAGTAGTCACATCAATAGGACCAATCGCGTCAACAGGGCAGATTTCCGCACACCCCCAACAAGAAGTACAGCGGTCTTTCCTGACCCACACACGCGAGCGCTCTGCCATGAGCGCTCGCGGCGGGCATGTGAGCAAACAGGCACCACATGCAATACAGGCCTTTTCATCTACCACGAATGCGGGACCACGCGACACGCGAGAAACCCGCCTTTGAAAAATGCGAGATGGCACAGAACCAGAAGTATCTGCCACAGGGGAAGAAAAAAACTGCGTCACGTGTCATAGCCTCTTGGTGTCACCATGCGGTTTCCTACCATTTTGGTCTGACGAGCCCCCACTATCACCAATGAAGTCATCGCAATCTGGTCCGTTTGCACTGCTGCCAGCGTGGAAACACTTATCGCTTCACCTGCACGAGTTGCATCTGTGACAACACCTACAGGCGTGTCTTTCGACCGGTAAGCAGCCAAAATCTGCAATGCCTTGTCGAGTTGCCATGATCGGCGCGCACTACGAGGATTATAAAACACCGTCACAAGATCGGCTTCTGCTGCGGCCTGCACACGGCGTTCGATCACCTGCCACGGGGTGAGAAGATCCGACAGGCTGATCACCACATGATCATGCCCAAGCGGGGCACCGAGACAGGCGGCAGCAGCAAGAGATGCCGTGATCCCCGGTGTGATCTGTACCTGTAAAGAAGGGGGCGACAGCTCAAGCGCAAGAGATGCCATTGCATACACACCCACATCACCAGAGGAGAGCAGCACCACCACCGCACCCTCGGTGGCAAGGCGAACGGCAAGCTGCGCTCGTTCTTTTTCCTCCCCAATCGGACTGGAATGCAAAACTTGCGCAGAACGCAGAAGTGGACGCACGCTTTCCACATAGGCCGTGTAGCCTACGACATGGCTCGCACGACGCAACACACGGCGCGCAGTCGGTGGCAAGAGCCCAAGGTCGCCCGGACCAGTCCCAAGCAAATGCAAGACCCCCGATCGCGCCGCAGCGCGTTCTGCCAGGGCGACTGTGACCCGCGACGAAGTTTGCTTCTCCACAAGCAGGGTTTTTGCTCCGGACTCGGCAAGCGCGGCAGCCTCACACACACTTGGGGTTCCCACCACGCTGCGCACATACTCGCTTGGGTGTGGCACCGGCACGCGGGCAAGTTCTGCCGCAGAAAAAGAAACAAGCGGGAGACCGGCTCGCGCCGCGGCCTCTCGCACCGCAGGCTGGCGGGCTTTCCGGTCGAGAGTCGCAAGACAATCGGCCTGCCACGGATCAGGAAGCATCGTCAAAATATCTTGAGCTGTCGCGTCCGAGGAGCAGCCCAACCCGATCACACGCGAGGCACGCGCTTCAGAAGCCGTGGTAATCACGGGCGTCGCCCCAATAAGGTCCGCAATATGGCGGGCACAAAGGTTCGCTCCCCCTTCATGCCCCCCACACAAAACACTGGCAAAAGCCCCAGCGTCATCGATGGTCACGACACCGGGGTCAGTTGTTTTCTTTCCCAAAAGAGGTGCCACCAAACGCACGCCAATCCCCGTGGCACACACGAGCACCAGAACGCGCGCCGTTTCCCAGGCAGCGGGCACAACCTGCTTCAGAGGACCGGCATCAAACTGAGCGTCGCGACCAAGCCGTGCTGCCAGGTCGGCAGCCAGTTCTTTTCCCTGCGCACTCGCCCCAGCCAGCAAAATCACAAGAACACCTTTCCAGACGGGCCAGGCGAGGCGATTTCTCCTTGGTCACACAACACGGCAATCAGAAGGAGTACCGGATTCTCGGCTTCGAGACGGTACCCGCCCGCCAAAGCACGCACACGAGAAACCGAAAGAAGAGAAGCCTCGACACTGTATTCGTGCAGTGCTGCCTCCATCGCAGCGAGGAGGTCGATACGGGCAAGCGTGAGCACCACACGCACAGGACGCCGAGCTGCCACAACAGCTGCAACTTCGGGACCGCCTCCCCCCAGAAAAACCAGGTCAGGAGGGGGAAGCCCTTCGAGTGCGTCCGGTGCTTCACCCTGCACCAGCGTGACTGGGGCATCTTCTCCGAGATGAATCGCAATATTCTCACGGATGTGCGCGCAATCATCTGCCCCACGCTCCACGGTATACACCACAGCCCCAAGGCGTGCTGCTTCCACAGCAACGGCCCCGCTCCCCCCGCCTACATCCCACAAAATAGCGCCGGGCCAGGGCGAAAGGCCGGCCAGTGCCATTGCCCGCACTTCGGGTTTGGTAATCATTGACGCGCGATGGGCATACGCGCTGCAGGGAAGACCCCACGTACGTCCTTTTGCGGCAACCCCCTGCCCGCGCCATAAGAGCACGACATTCGGATCATCCCATTCCCGCACCAGAATGTCCGCACCGCCCGTCACTACCTCCTCATCTTCAGTACCAAGACGAACACACACTGAAACTGTGAGATCGGTGCGACGTACTGCCGCCGCGAGACAAGAAGGCGGACAATCCGGGGCCGTGAGAATAGCCGCCTTTCCTTGCTGTAAGGCAAGATACACCACATTGGCAGCAGGACGACCGTGCAAAGAGATCACAATGCAATCGTCCCAGGGCAAACCAACTGCAGCCCACGCGAGCGAGACTGCCGAAGGCATAGGATGGACCTCCAGCGCAGTCCGCCCAAAACGCTCTGCCAGCAGACGGGTAATTCCAAAAAACCCGGGATCACCCGAAGCCACCACAGTCACCGGCCCCAGCGCACGCGCCGCGGCAACAGCCTGCAAAAAAGCCGACATATCGCCGTCAATCTCCCTGGCATTCGGCAAAGACCAGGCCACAATATGCCGACGTCCCGCGAAAACGGTGGCACCTTCAACAAAGCAGTCCTGAGAGGGGTGTCCTGCGCCGACCACACGAATAGGCTGCGTCTCCACAGGGGCAGCACTCCGCAAAGACGTCCGGCGGCGCGAAAGCCCAGACGGCACAGACGCCGGAGCCGGGGACGAAACAGACACCTCTGTCGGACCTGCAGGAGAAGAAGGCCTCGTCTCATCTGCAGCGAAAGGCCCCGTCACACTTCCCATCTCAGACTTCCCACCTTGCCCCAGCAGTACCAGCCACAAAACACCCATCGAAATCAGTCAGGATTGCCTCGACAGGCAAAGCCCCATCGAGCCAGCGGCCAATCATGCGCCCAGCCCTTTCGACAAGAACACGAAAAAACTGCTGCTCACCTGCGGCAACAATCAGCTCAAAGGCATGACGGGCAGTATTTGCCTCTTCGAGAGCCTGCACCAAAGCCTCAGGGGCCTGCACGCTGCGCGCGAGAGAGGAAAGAAGCTCGTGGTCAATTTTGGAGCGAGTGTAATGGGTCATCATGATCCCAGCAGCCAACTTCGTCATCTTCCCCATCATCGCAACCAAAGTAGCGCGTTCCATACCTGCGCGGGCCGCGTGCTTAAACGCCAGCCCGGTATGGTCTCCCACCTCAACAAAACAGCTTTGCGACAGCCAGGGCATTGCGGCAACAGCACCACGTTCTGTGCGTCCACCAGTGGAGAACACCATCTCGGTCTCCCCTTGCGCCTTCGCAACTGCAATCGCCTGCACAATAGACGCGCGGTAAGCAGCCGTCGAAAAGGGCTTCACAATGCCACGTGTCCCCAAAATGGAGATACCACCCATAATACCAAGACGAGGGTTCGTGGTACGTTTTGCCATCTCTTCCCCTCCAGGCACACTAATAGTGACTTCCAGGCCCGGCTCGCCCTGCACGTTTTCTCCGCGCGAAACCTCTCCTCCCTCGCGCCCGCCCCCTGCAGGCACACTCCCCGGCAGTGAATGCGCGACTCCTTGGCGAGCAGCCCCCACGCCACCTTGACCGGCTGCCTGCGCGAGACCTTCCAAGAGCATCTCACGAATCATGCGCCGCGGCACAGAATTCACGGCAGCAGACCCCACCGGAAGACCAAGACCTGGCTTTGTGACCCGTCCGACCCCCACGCCTGCCTCGATCTGCACACCGGGAGTGGCAACAAAACGCACACGAGCCGTAAGGTGCGCACCATGCGTGACATCGGGGTCATCCCCCGCGTCCTTCACCACCACGGCTTCTGCCCAATCTTTTCCTCTTTCACAGCGTTCCACGGCGAAAAACACCCGGTCCCCAAAAGGCAAGGCCACTTCAACGCTTGTGACAGGGTGCCCCGTCACAAGCGTGAGCACTGCCGCTTTTGCCGCGGCAGACGCACAAGTCCCGGTCGTCCATCCGGAACGGAGTCCCTCTTGCCGGTTTCGCATCGAAGCCGGCAGAGAAGGCTCAAAAGGCACTGGATCCGCAGAGCGCGCGTCGTTTTCTCCGCTCACTCCTCACTCCCCGTGCCGGCCTCCTTGCGTTTTTTCCGGAACAGGTGAGAAAAACCAGCATCATACAAGCGAGAGCGCGGCCCGTCTTCTCGACGGTTTTCTCCGTCGTTTTCTTGTTTTTCCCTGGAATCGGGGCAACCTTGCACGCGGTCTTTCACGCCTGGTCCCACCAGAACAAGCACCTGACGGCGATGCCCCGCTGCCGTCAGCGTGTCCGACAAAGCAACAAGCGTGCAGAACAGGATTTCCTCGTCCGGCCAGGACACCCGGTAGACAACCGCACAGGGCGTTGTCGACGTATAATGCGCCAAGAGTGCTTCTTCAAGTTGGCGTGGGCGCGCTGCCGAAAGGAACACAGCCAGCGTGGCACCGGAAGCAGCGCCCTGCGCAGCCCAGGCTTCCAAGGATTCTCCGGCAGGCATGGGAGTGCGGCTCCCCTGACGGGTAAGCACCACACTCTGAGAAACACCTGGTACCGTGAGCTCGCTGCCAATCGCAGCCGCCGCGGCCCCAAAAGAGCTCACTCCGGGAACGATTGCATATCGGATTTCGTGGGCGTCGAGGAAAGCCGACTGCTCGCCGATCGCGCTATAGAGGGAAGTATCACCGGAGTGCAGGCGCACTACGCTTTTTCCCTCACGCGCAGCGGCAAGGTACAGCTCGCAAATCTCTTCAAGTGCAAGCTGGGAAGAGTCATGCACTGTTGCATCGTCTCCCACAAGACGCAAGATCTCTGGGGAAACAAGAGAAGCGGCCCAAATAACAAGGTCCGCGGCGGCAATGATTCGTGCCGCGCGCACAGTCAGAAGATCAAGGGCGCCCGGTCCTGCCCCCACAAAAGTCACAGGAGCCAGGGGAAGGTCGTCAGGCAACCCAGAAAAAGCGGTACGAAGACGCGCGGCAAGCACTTCTTCTGGGACCGTTTTTTTTGGCGCGCTCACTCGGGCCTCCGCACCAGCAAGGTCGAAAAATAATCAAGCGAAGCGTTCGGGATTTCTTCTCCCACTGCAAAAGTACCGGCACCTTTGTCCCGCCATCCCATGCGGATGCCTATGACCGCGTGAGAAAGTCGATCCGCGTCAAACAGCACCTTGCGAAAAGCAGGGAACCTCGCCCCGGCCTTGTAGCAGACGATAGTGTCGGAACACTCCAGCAGATGGGAAAAACGATCTGCGCCGTCTTCATCAGACAAGTCCACGCCAGGCAAAATCGTGAGCGTCTCACTCCCGACAGCGAGCGGACGCCCAGTACGCGCCGCCAACTCTTGCGCAGCCATAATGCCCGGAACAGTAGTGATCTCAATATCCGGTCGGATTTCCTGCACCGCAGCAGAGAGTGCCGTAAAGGTCGAATAAACGTTCGGGTCCCCCAAGGTTGCAAAAACCGCACAACACTTCGTTTCTGCCAAGAGCACCTCGCTCACAGAAACTGCAGCAGTCCGGTGACAATCTTCGCGCTGCTCGACATTCTCCGCCATCGCAAAAACGAGACGCACGAGTTTTTTACCTTCGAGCAAGTTCGCCCGACGCAGAATAAACTCCGCACGCCCTTCAACTGCCGGATCCACAACCGGTACAAAAATGCAAGAAGCCTCCTGGAGTAACCGCACGGCCCGCAACGTGAGCAGCTCAGGGTCTCCAGGGCCAACGCCAACGCCGTAGAGAACCGGCCCAACACTTGCCCCTGGAGCAGGGAAACTGACCGCCATAGGTGATCCTCTCTGTGGTGTCATACTGTGAGGGTGCTGCACACGCCGGGGCTTTTCAGGCCGGCTTGCCCTCTCTCCCAGCCCTTGGTCCAGCCCCTCGCTCCGCGCGCCGGCGCGGCCCCGCAGCAGCAACAGCAAGAAAACGGTGGGCTGGTGACGGATCTCCCGCCCAGTGCATATGCAGATAGCTCGCCCCCGTCCGGCCCACAACAACTCCGTCAATCTCGTCGAGACGCCGCCCTTTCAGGTGCCACATGGGACTCCATGTCGGAGCAATACTCCCGATTGTCTCTGCCACAGCTGTGTAGTGGAACACATGACCACGACAGAGTTTCCCCTGCAAAGCAACCGGGGAATCAGTAAGAGCAGTGCCCTCAGCGTAGCCCAGGTGCAGGCGGTCCCCCATATGGACGTCAAAAGGAAACGCTCCCACCATCGGCACTCCATCGATCGCGCGACTCAAATACAGCATGCCCCCGCATTCGGCATAGACCGCAACACCAAAGTGCACTGCAGCCCGTACTTCCCGCCGCAGTGCCCCGTTCGCGCTCAACGCGCCGGCATGCACCTCAGGAAAACCACCACCAAAATAAAGACCTGAAATGCCCTCGGGAAGAGTCTCTGTAAGTGCATCGAAACTCACCAGCTCCGCGCCCGCAGCGGCAAGCACTTCGAGATTTTCCGGATAGAGAAAACTGAACACCGGGCCGCCTGCCACGCCGATACGAAGCGGAGCACCATCCGGCGTCTTCCCGGAAAGCTCACTCGCCTCAGGCTCCGTCACCCCGGAAGGCTCGCTCACTTCAGCTTCTGTTCGTTCCAGGGAAGAAGTAAAAGAAGGCGGTGCCCAGGGTACGCCCGCCAAAGGGGGGGCGGAACGGGCAATGCTTTCCACAAGTCCAAGATCGAGACAATCTGCAATCTGTGTGGCGAGAATCTCGAGCCGGGCCTGCACTCCCTGGGGATCTTCCACAACAGGCACCAAGCCAAGGTGGCGATCACGAAAGACAAAAGCATCCGCACGGGGAAGACAGCCGAGGACGGGAACTCCCGATCCCCGGACTGCTTCACACAAAATCTCCGCGTGGTGCGAAGAGCCGACTCGGTTGAAGATAAGTCCGGCAAGCTCCACACGAGGATCCCAAGTGCGGTAACCGTGCACCAGGGCACCAACCGAACGACCCGTTGCTTTCGCGTCAACAACCAGGATAATTGGCGCCTGCAGCAAACGGGCCACATGCGCAGTAGACGCCCGGTCGTCGCTCCCGGAAACCCCGTCGAAAAGGCCCATCACCCCTTCCACAATCGCAAGGTCGGCAGGGGCCGAGGGCTGCCCAAGCAGATCGGCACCCATGCCAAACATATTGCGAGGCGTGCGGGCACCACGCAGAAAAAGAGGTCGCACAATCTCGTCCCCGCACATCCAGGCGTCAAGATTCCGGCTCACGCATCCCGCAGCAAGCCGGTGGTAGCCGGGATCAATAAAATCTGGCCCTACTTTGAAGGGGGCAACCCGGCGACCGAGACGAGAAAACGCGGTCATCAAACCAGCCGCGACCGTGGTTTTGCCGGCGCCCGAAGAGACGCCGGCAATGATCACCCGGGGGAGATCATTCAGCGACAGATGCCCACCCCACTTTGGTCTTCAAATCTGTCACCGGGGAAGTTCTGTATGGTTCCATTTCCAGGCTTTGGGCACACCGTTCGAGCACTCCTCGCAACCAGTTTCGCTGTTGGGTCTCCAGCGTGCCGAACATTCTCTCTTCGACTTCTGTGGCAATCTTGTGACCCAGGGAAACTTTGCGTCTCCCACGCGGTGTCAGGCGCATCTGCAAAATACGACCGTGCGTAGGGTGGGGCTGTCGTTTCACCAACCCCGTAGAAAGTAGATGCGTCATAATACGATGCATCGTCTGCGCGGTGACAAAAGAACGTCGCGCAAGTTCAGCATTGGAAATGCCTGGACCCTCTTCAAGAACAGCAAGTGCTGTGTATTGTGACGTGGTCAGACCAATACCCACAAGAGATTCGTCCATACGATTGCGCAATATTTGCTGCGCACGCTTTAACGTATACGAAATGTACTGACTACACTGACTGCTACTCGCCGCGAAATCCCCACCGATTCCCGTTACTTCTTCGAACATAATGATTGCCTTTCCCCCCTAGGAACTTCTGCTAGAAATCAATGCCTTTTTTCGCGCTGATTCCTGCTTGGTACGCGTGTTTGACATTCTCCATCCGAGTCACCGTATCCGCGACCTCCAGAAGACGCGGATGGGCATTCCGCCCTGTCAACACGACATTGGTTTTTTCTGCTCGCCCGAGAATGCCTTGCACAACATCTTCAACGTCTATCCACCCGTATGAGACTGGGTACGTGATCTCGTCAAGCACCACAGTGTCGTAATCTCCAGAAACCAACTTCTCCGCAGCAAGCTGCCAACCATGACACGCTTGTGCAGCTGACTTGTCCAAATCAGGAGAGTCCCAAGTGAACCCGTCACCGGATGTGCACCATTCCACTCCAAGACGAGCAGCGAGCTTGCGTTCTCCGGGGTTCCATTTCGGACTTTTCACAAATTGAACAACGGTCACACGCCAATCGCGAGCAACAGACCGGAGCATGATGCCCATTGCCGCCGTGGTCTTCCCCTTGCCGTCGCCTGTATTTACGACAACAATGGACTTCGCTCGGCGGGTGGGTTGACGCGTATGCTTGGGAAGCTGTGCAGCACCCACATGCACGTCATCCTCGTGTTCCGAAAGACTGCTTTCGTTCCGTGGCGTATCTTGCATGTTTAATCCTCCGCGGCTTCACGCCAAGTGTTCTCACTGCTCGAAAAAGTGCACACTACATCTCACTAGTGAGAATCATCCCAACGCTCGTTTTCTTCGTAGAAACTCAACTACTGAGAAAACCCTGAGAAGAATCAGTTTTATAATAGTGTTTCAAAATGCATCATGGTGCTGATGCAACTATTTCGCAACACCAGGCCGAATCTCTCATCACACTGTTTCCCCATGTGATAAAACATGCATGCTGCAGAAATAAGGGAACATCTACTGACAAACCCTCACAAGATAAAACCCGATAATTCGCCCTGAAGTCCCACCCCGCACCTTTTTTCCCGCAGAAATGCCGGCACGCACACACACCGACAACGAACTCCCAGCGTGGTCATCCCTAGGAAAAATGCTCTCAGAAGAAAAGTCTTCACACACGACAAAATACTTATCCGACCACGAACCCTTTGGGAAGAGGAGACCTTGGCGGCTGCTTCAAAGGAACACGCCACTCAATCACGGTGCCCTTACCGGGAGCCGAAGTCAGATTGAAAACCCCGCCAAGATCGACAGCACGCCCCAAAAGATTGCGCAAACCATGCCCGTTTGATGCATTCGCATTCACCTCCGAGGAAACACCCCGACCATTGTCCGTGACCCGCAGCATCAGTTCGTCTGCAACCTCTACACGCACCTCAACAGCAGTAGCATCTGCGTGTTTTGCCACATTTGCCAAAGCCTCTCGCAATGCAGGAAGCAGATGCGCAGTAATCTCGGCAGGCATCGTCTCAATCGGGCCATCGAAATTCACCGCAGGCTCAAAACCTAAAGCCGAGTGGTACCCCGTACACATGGAGAGAATCGCCTCCCGGATACCACTATCGAGAACAGACGCATGACGTAGCCCAAAAATAGTTGTACGAATACGTCGAATTGTCCCGTCAAGCGAATCAATTGCTTGTTCAACCTCTTCGCGCACACCAGCTTCACCAGTTTTGTTGGCAATCGACTGCAACGACATCCCCGTGGCAAAAAGATCCTGGATCACCGTGTCGTGCAGGTCCCGCCCAATCCGCTCTCGGTCCTCCCCCACAGCAATAGCCTGGCGCGCTTGAATCAAGACAGACTCGGTTTCATTTCGCTCAATAGTCCGCCCAATCCACTTCCCAAGAAGACGAAGAAAGTCTCGATCCACTTCAACCCAGGCTTCTTCCCGTGGAGAAAAAACGCAAAAATCCAGGGTCCCATAACATCGGCCAGAAACCTCGATAGGGACGCCAATGTATGCATGCAGCCTCTGCGCGGGGAAACACGGATGCCCTTGCCACGCGCCGTTCTCATCCCCCCGCATCCCCGAGACAACCTCGCCCGTCTCCACCACCCGCTCACAAAAGGTGCCGTCAAGTGGGTGCATCATTGCAGAAGACAACAGATTTTTCTCTCCATACCAGTGCTGCACTGTATACGTGCCATATGCAATACGTCCGACAATGCCGGCATCGGCCTTCAATAATCCCGCTGCTGTCTGCAACATCACACTGAATTGTTCATCTGAACCGATCTGCAGATCAGAAGCAACATGGTGCAGCACGCGAATGCGCTCAAGACCCTCTCGCCGTTCACGCTCGGCGGCCAAGCGGTCCGTCACCTCACGGCTGAACACCACAAAAACAGGAGAAGGGCTGTCGCGAAACGGACACTGCACGCTCAACTCCACAGGCAGATCCCGGCCGTCTTTCCGTCTGTGTGTCGTCACAAGCGTGTGAGAATCAACCTCACCAGAGCCAAGGGTCCGAAGGAGAGAACGAAGTGAGTCTTCCGTAAGCTCAGGCGCAATATGCAGCGGAGTCATCTCCAGCAACTCGGCACTGCTGTATCCCAACTGTTGTACAGCGCCTTCATTCACATAGCTGAATTGCAGGGAACTCTCCGCAAACATCATCACCGCCTCGTGCGTGGCATCAAGCGCTTGTTTTACTTCGCGCGCTGCAGCCTCAGTCGCCAAACGAGCAGTAATGTCTCGCACCGTCGTGACCACATAGGTCTCACCCTCATGCACAACGGGGCTCAGATTCACCTCGATAGGAAATTCTCTACCGTTTTTCCGGCGCCCCCGCAGCCCTTCCCGTTCGCTCATCGGTCGAACAACAGGCCGAGCAGCATAACGGGTACGGTGCGCAACATGTAGTCCATGCAGGCGTTCGGGAAGAAGCAATTCGATAGCCTGTCCAGAAAACTCTTCGCGATCGTACCCAAAAATCTCAGCTGCCCTACCGTTCGCGAAAATAATCTTTCCGCTCTCTCCCACCAGAAAAATACCGTCGGGAAAAGCCTCCACAACCTTTTCCACTATTCCTGAAAAGAGCATGTTCGCCAGACTCTTTTCAGGAGGCACAGATGAAGCCAAGTATTCCTCCCAGGGCTCTATTTCTTCTGCACTGCAGCCTTCCCCATCTTGTTCTCGCGCATACAGGCAAAAATCACAGCGAAAAAACACCTGTTCTCATGAGACAGACTGTGGAAAATTCTCTTTCCGGCAACAGGCTACTCAGCAACGAACCTTTTTACATCAGGTCGCAAACCCAGAGAAAGTACCTTTTTCTTTTCACGACACAACATCCTGAAGCACGACGCGCGCAAAGCACATATATAGACAAAGAATTACCACAAACTCAGGAGCCAGAAGCCGCAAATATGAAGAATGGGGTGCTTTACCAGCTACTCAGACTAAAATAGAAAGCATCCCGAAACCAAAAAACCTCTATTCAGAACAATAGTGAGAATGCAGATTCTCAAACTGGACAAAAGAGGTCTGGCGCACAGGTGGGGGAGAAAGACATGCAGCTCCTTGCCGCCATCGTCATCATTCTCCTAAGTCTGGCTGCAACAGCATTATTCGCGGCTACCGCTGCCGGCTTTTCTCCAGAAAAACCGCAAAGAACTCCCCCGCAAAAAGCAGAATCCTGCGCTGACATCACCAGTTCCGTAGCCCCTCCTCCCCTGCCTGCCCCAGCATCACACACCCACAGCACACCGGCAGTTCCCACACAAAAAGAAAACAGCCACGAAAGGCAAGAGCAGAGCTCCTGAGGGGAACTACAACCAGCGGCCCAGGACGCCGCCCTCTCAAGGCGGATGCCGCCGGTTCGAATCCGGCTGGGGAGAAAAAGAACCTACAGATTTGTGACCTGCGGGTTCTTTTTTTCTACCGAACGTTCTGATCAGGACTACCCGCCAACTCTCCGGAAAATTTCACGACTTGTCCGTGCTATTGGCGTCTCGTAGAGGACCTTGCCGTGATTGGATCTCGCTTCGGTTGTCCGGCCCGGAGTCCGTTGACGATGACAACCACTTCTGCGACCTCGTGCACAAGCACGACGGACGCGAGGCTGAGGACGCCGAACAGCGAAAGCGGCAATAACAAAGTGATGATGAGCAGGGAGAGGATGACATTCTGATTCATGATGCGCCGGCCCCGGCGGGCGTGGGACAGCCCTTGTGGGATGAGCCGCAGGTCCTGGCCGGTGAAGGCCACGTCCGCAGACTCGATTGCCGCGTCGGAGCCGGTCGCGCCCATCGCAATACCGACATCGGCGGCGGCGAGCGCTGGGGCATCATTGATGCCGTCGCCGATCATTGCGGTCGGTCGTTGTGCGGATAGCTGTGTGACGAGCCGCGATTTGTCTTCAGGTCGCAGTTCTGCATATACGTCGGTGATTCCTGCGAGGTGGGCGAGCACCGCAGCGGTGCGCTGGTTGTCGCCCGTGAGCATGGTCGAGCTGATGCCCATGTCGCGAAGCACAGCAATTGTCTCATTTGCTTCGGAGCGAAGTTCGTCACGGATACCGATCAGACCAATGACTGTGCTCTCGCGCTGGACGACCACGACAGTCATGCCCTCGCTTTCCAGACGTTCGACCTCGTCGCGGAGAGTTCCGGTACATAGCCAACGGGGGCTGCCTACGTTGACGGTCGCGCCCTCAACCGTTCCCGCGAGTCCTGCTCCGGCACGTTCGGTGACATCGATTGCGGTCAACTTCTTTATGCTCGCGACGGTGATGGCATGGGCCAGCGGGTGGGTGCTGCGTTCCTCCAGTGCTGCCGCGTGGCCCAGGACGGCAGGTTCGTCCCAGTCTGGCGTTGTGATGACCTTGATCACAGTGGGTCGGTTGCGTGTCAGGGTTCCGGTCTTGTCGAACGCGACATGATGGATGGAACCAAGACGCTCGAATGCTGCTCCGCTCTTGATGATGACCCCGAACTTGCCGGCCGCGCCAATGGCGGAGACAACCGTAACCGGTACAGCGATGGCCAGCGCGCACGGCGAGGCAGCCACAAGCACCACAAGCGCGCGAGTAATCCACAGTTCGGGATCACCGAACAGCGACCCGATCAGCGCCACCGCCGCAGCAAGCACGACGACACCCGGTACGAGAGGTCGTGCAATGCGGTCCGCGAGGCGTGCCCGCTGCCCTTTCTCTCGCTGGGCTTGCTCGACCAACCCGACGATGATGGTGAGCGAGTTGTCGGTTCCGTCAGCAGTCGCCTCAATGTGTAGCGCACCGGACAGGTTGATTGACCCTGCTATAACCGTATCGCCGAGCGTAACCTCAATCGGGATGGACTCACCCGTGACAGCCGAGGTGTCCACGCTGCCGGCGCCCTCACGCACAATGCCATCGGTCGGCACTCGTTCACCAGGACGTACCAAAATACTCTGACCGATCTCCAACTCGTCAGCCCGGACCTCTCGGTGCTCGCCGTGCACCAGGACGGTCGCTGTTTCAGGGATGAAGGCCAGTAACGCCCGCAACCCTGCCCTGGCTTTGTCCATCGCCCGATCTTCCAGTGCCTCCGCAATCGAGTAGAGAAACGCCAGCGCTGCGGCTTCCTCGACATACCCCAGGATCACGGCACCGACCGCGCTGATTGTCATCAACAGACCGATGCCGAGTTTGCCCTTCAACAACTTGCGGATGGCGCCGGGCGTGAATCGAGACGCACCGATCAGCAGCGACGCCCATAACAGCACCACCGTTGGTTGCCCCGTGTCCATCCACTCACAGAGAAGACCGGCGACGAGCAGTATCCCCGAAAGCAGCGGGATGATGATCATCCTGTCCTGCCACCATGGATGGGTGCCGTCTTCTGCGGTGCGCTGGTCGTCCTCGCAGCAGGATACGTCCTGCGCCGGGCTCATCCTCTGGCCTCTACGATTGCGCGTGTGCACGCCGCACACGCGCATGGCGATTGGGCTGTGACCTGGTTGAGACAGTTATCGGTTGGGGTCACCGTAAGCATTGCCTGTGTAAGCTCGGTCAATGCTGAGGCCAGGTGGGGATCGGCGATTTCGTAGCGAACGCGTCGGCCCTCGTATGTGGCCGTGACCAAACCGCAACCTCGTAGACACGCCAGATGGTTCGACACGTTCGACTTCGATAGTCCCAACTGGCCGGCGAGGTGACCGGGATATGTCACTCCGTCAACAATGGCGAGCAGCAGCCGGCAGCGGGTCGGATCAGCCAACGCGCGGCCCACTCGAGCCAACGCCTGTTCATGATTCTTAAAGATTTGCATATGCACAATTATACATTGGAAGCTGGACTATTATACTTATACTTATACCGTACTGACTCTGCCCTACCCCGAGAACAGCAACCCCGACCGCAGCACCCAATACCAACTATCGTTGGTGTTGGGTCGGTGCCGGCTTGGCCTGCTGTAGGTGCAATGGGCCGGCATCCGAGTTCTGCCCCCTCGCCGGCTGAACTGTGACCAGTGAGTGGCGCGCCCAAGCCACTAGGTCTTCGGTCATGCTGTTTCCACCTGGGCCACCTATCTGTTTCATGGCGGATGAGGAGCACCGATTCGTACCGACAACCTGCCACTCGGCGGCAAGCCTCCCATCACACGCTGTCAACAACCCTGATGGGAACGACACCGAAAAGCCCCTTGAGAAATCCGTTGCGAGAAAGCCGGCACAGGAAAAACCCAGAGTAAGCAGACAAGATCCCAGCTCCTGAGCAAAGGACTTTCGGACAAAAAGACGAGAGCCACTTGCTTCTGTCGCCCATCGAAGCAGCGCAGTATTCTGACGCCATCAAATCCACTTTTCAGATCGGACACTGTATGGGAATCCCCAGAAGGGACGCCGCGACACAAACTGGGGACCGCGCTGCTGCAGTCGCGGAAACTCACGGAGCAATCGTCTTCTTCGTGGGAGATCGCGCCTATAAAATAAAAAAACCTGTACGGTTTCCGTTTCTTGATTTCTCGACGCTTGCCTTACGCGAAGCAGTATTGCGCCGCGAACTCACACTCAATCGCCGCCTCGCGCCAGATGTCTACCTGCAAGTGTTGTGCCTGCGCGACGAAAAAGGAAACCCGGTCGAAGCCGTGCTCGAGATGCGTCGCATGCCGAGCAAACGACGGCTCTCACGGTTGGTGACTTCTCCTCACACAGACCAAGAGGAACTTCCCCGTCTGCTACGCGAAATCGCCCAGACAATTGTGCCTTTCCATAAAAATGCTGCTGTCTCAGAAGAGATCAGACAGAGTGGAACGCCACGCGCGATCCGCGAAAAATGGAACAATGACCTTGAGGAAATTCGGGCTTTTGTCCCAAACATTATTGCATCAGATATGCTGCGCCGCGTCGAAGAACTTGCCACACAGTTCTTTCTCAGAAATGAGGAACTTTTCACACGAAGACAGCAGGAGGGTTGGGTGCGAGACGGGCACGGAGACCTGCTCGCAGACGACATCTTCTGCCTTGAGGACGGACCACGCATTCTGGACTGCATAGAGTTCGACGACAAACTCCGATGGGGCGATGTCCTCTCGGACATCGCCTTTCTTGCAATGGATCTCGAATACCTGCAGCGCCCCGATCTCGCCACACTCTTTGTCGATACCTACAATCAGGAAATAGCAGCTGTTCCCCCGAAAAACCTTTTTCACCATTATGTGGCTCATCGCGCACTAATACGGGCAAAAGTCGCATGCCACCGGGCAGAACAAGGCCACGAAAATGCCACAGCCCAGGCCCAACTACTCATGGGCCTCTGTGAAAAACACCGAGAACAGGCACGCGTACGACTTCTTCTTCTCGGCGGCCTGCCAGGCACAGGAAAAACAACACTGGCAAAAATGCTCTGCCAAACCCTGGACTGGCCGGCACTGCATTCCGACGCCTTACGTGCCGGCCTGCAACAAGACCACGGGCCGATAGATCCGGACACAGCAAAATCCCCCACAACACTCGGTAAAGACGCGTACAGCCCTGCGCGCAAGCAAGCAATCTATCACAAAATGCGGGAAGAAGCCGCACAGCTTCTCGGCACGGGCACTTCGGTCATCCTCGACGCCTCCTGGACCGACTCTGCCGAACGAGAAGCAGTACGACGTCTTGCACACGAGAAAAAGGCAGAAATCCAAGAAATCTGTTGCGTCCTGCCCGACGCGCAGGCAGCAGATCGGATCAGAGCACGAGAAAAACAAGGAGGAGACTTTTCCGAAGCAACAGTCGAAGTCGCAACCCATATGGCCACACACGCGTCTCCCTGGCACAGCGCGCAAAGCCTTGACACTTCAGGTCCACGAACGGAAACCATGAGGCGCGCACTCACTCTTCTTGGCCTCCCGTGCGACACCCACCAAACCCCGAAAAAAGCGTAAAATGATTTCTTTCCAGGTAAAAATTTACAGCTCAGCTCCCACAGACAAACCCCAGAAGAAAACCTCTGGGGAAAAACGCGCGGAAAATACAAACAGAAAGGGGAAGATTCTCCTGTGACCGAGGACAGCGAAATTCAAGTTTTTCTTGTCGACGACCACGAAGTCGTACGCAGGGGCGTACGTGCTCTTCTGGAAACCGAGCCAGACATTGTGGTTGTTGGCGAAACCGGCTCCGCCACCGAAGCACCACAGCGCATCCGGCAATCCAAGCCCGATGTGGTCGTGCTCGATGTCCGACTGCCCGACGGCTCAGGAGTAGAAGTCTGCCGGCAGGTGCGCTCGGAAAACCCCGACTGCAAAGCCCTCATGCTCACGTCCTTTGCGGATGACGAGGCTTTGTTCAGCTCCATCATGGCAGGAGCCTCCGGATTCCTGCTCAAACAGGTGCGCGGCACCGATCTTGCCGGCGCCATCCGCAAAGTCGCCGCAGGAGAATCCCTGCTTGACCCAGGAGTACATGACCGCGTGATTCGGCGTTTGCGCGGCGAAAGCGGCGACGAAGACAGCAAACAGCTGCACAATCTCACAGGGCAAGAGCAACGCATTCTGCACTTGATCGCAGAAGGCATGACCAACCGACAGATCGCCAATAAGGTACATCTCGCAGAAAAGACTGTGAAAAACTATGTCTCCAACATCTTGGCCAAACTAGGAATGGCACGACGTACCGAAGCCGCGGCCTTCATGGTGCGCTCCGAACAGAAAAGTAGGGAAAGCCAAATCATCGGAGATCCCCCACCTCCTTCTTGGCCCTGAATATTGCGAACGGAGCGCCGCGCAGCTCCCAGCGCGGCTCCCCACACGGCGCTCAGGTAATACGTGCCGCAAGTTCGTCGAGCACCTTCCCCGAAAGGAGAGTTGATTCCCGCTGTATCAGCGCACCATCCGCGGTCACAAGAGCCAAAGAAGGCACTGTGTTCAAGCCAAAATTGTCTGCAATCTCGCTCTTGGAAGTGTCCAGAAGAACGGTGATATCTTCATCGAAAACCCCTTCGTCTGCCAGCCAGGCCTGTGGTGGAAAATTCTGGTTGGTTCCATCGACAAAAGTAGAAACCATATAAACGTCAAGATCATCGGGTTTCTTGCCGTCACGCAGCCACTCTACCAGCCTCGGGACTTCGCTTTGACAGTGCGGGCACCAGTGGGCCACAAAAATAACGAACTTTGCACGACCATCGTCAGGGGAGATCGAGACTGCTTGCTCATCAAAACCAATCGACTCGATCTCTGCAATCTGATCCCCGATTGCGACTGCAGTTCCCAGGTCAAGCGTTTTCTCCAGGACGACAGGGCCATCGACCTCAGAAATAGGATCATCGCCACCTTCGCCTATCACAACAACCGCGATCAGCGCAAGCCCTACCACAACCCCGATTGTTAGCCAGAGACCGAAACGATCTTGTCTCTTGTTTGTCTTGACAGTCATAGGCCAACTTTCTGCTCGTCTGTCTCTCCATCATGCGAGACATCAACAGCTCTCTCAACGTTTCCGCCGGCTTCCTTCTCGGCCTCTTCCTCTTCGCGAGAAGCACGATCCGCCCATATCTCCTGCACGTCAGCGCCAGAAGAAAACACTGCTGATTGCAATGCCAAAAGCACAGCGATCAGCATAAAACCGCTCATTGCCATATAGGGGATGGAGATAAAAGAGAACTCCCAGACCAGAGTGTCCGTGCAGGGAAAGGCCGGATTACACGCGCCCCCACTCTGGAGATCCGGGAACCGTTGTACCATATAGTGGTACAACGAAACCAGGGCGCCTGCTCCCGCCAAGGGAAGAACATACACACCCACTCCCCTGTCTTTGCGCGCAAGGGCAATCACCAAAATAACACTAAGTGGATACATCCCAATCCGTTGAAACCAACAGAGTTCACAGGGGACAAAATTCGCGACCTCTGAAAAATAGAGACTGCCAAAAGTGGAAACGAGAGCGACCGTCAAGGCAACGGACAGACCATCTTTGTGCACAACTTCGTGCACGCGCCCCCACACCCCTTCGGCACCCGCAAGAGACCACTTTCTCTCCGTCATCCAATACGTGAGCACGCAAAACACGAGAAAAAGAGTCGCCCCATTCGCCGCAAGAGCCAGCATTGCAAAAAACAAGCTCATTTGCTCAACAGACATATCAGGTCTCACCAATCCCAAAAACCATAAGAAGCATTAAAACCAGCAATGCGCCTCAGGTCTCACCAATCCCAAAAACCATGAGAAGCATCAAAATCAGCAATGCGCCACCTCGAATAAAAACAGGCGCGCCGCACTAGGATACACCGATCGGTTTGCCTCTCTCCGTCAAAACACGCAAGGCTACCAGCCGAAAAAAGCCTCGAGCAGCACTTCATCCCGGAAAAGCGGCATCATGCCCGATCAGCTACAGGAACCAAACATCGCCACAGAACGCCCTCATCAGCGACTTTCATGCTCTGATTTCTGGCTTTGATTTCTGGCGAAGCAAACAATCACTCCTCCCCCACACCAAAAAGACCCGCAATTGTTTGGGTTTCCTGACGAAGCGCACGATCAGGAAGAAAATTCTCGATGACCCGGCGATGCGCGTTCTTTCCCATGCGCTCGGCTTCTTCTTTCTCTTCCAGAAAAAACCGGACCGCTGTCCCGAAATCCTTCAGGTTCGAGGGGTCGTCGACCAATAGCCCATGTTTGTTATGGTCGATCTGATCCACAATACCGCCCACACCGCTCGCAACAACAGGGCGCCCTTTCCACATCGCCTCCGTGACCGTGAGGCCAAAGCCTTCTTTCAGGCTTTTCTGGCCCACCACTGCAGCATGACGCTGCAGTGCATTCACAATGGCAGCATTTTCTTCTTTATCGGTCATCGGCAAACACACCAGCGTGATACGCTCACGGACCGCGTGTGGCAAGTCGCGCCACAATGCCCAGCAATCCATAAGGACAGTGCTGCCCTCAGGGTCATCAGTCACATGACTCACATTCGGGCCGACAAGAGCAAGATGCACGTAGTCATAGCTCACCACAAATTCTGCGAACCCCTGCATGACACCTGGCATGTCCTTCAATCGATCCCAGCGGGAAATCTGCGTCACAAGTGGCATATCCGGCTGCGGAGCAGGACCTGTCTGCACAAGGTCGGCATATCGGTTCACCCGAGCCGGAGAACCGTCCTGGCGCGTAAAACACGGGAGCACTTCATCCCCACGAACAGAAATCAGACCCGTATGTGCCAGAATTGAGCGCACTGTCTCCGTATCGATTTCCTGGTTCTTTGGGGTAAAGGGGTCAATCGACGGCGAGATGACCGTCACCACTTCTCGATTTACCCAATGGGGAATGTAGGACTCACGCGAAAAAATGAGAGCGTCTGCATGCTCCACATAAGGCCGCAGAAAAGCCCACGCGCATTCGGTGTACTCATCTGAGGTATCGCTCCCAATATGACAGCGCCATACCACCTTGGCACCGGCCTCCTGGGCCGGACGAATAAGCCCAGCTGTCTGCGGGTCGTGCAGCACCAAAATATCGCCAGGCTCGATAACGGCAAGAAGCTCTTGCGCATTCTCATGACTTACCCATTCATAATGGGCACGTTCCTCATCACCAAGCGGGCCTTCGTCGCCTCTCGTCCCATGGCAATAATTGTGTATTCGCTTCGTGATCTCGAAAAAGGGGGCATCCCCCTCAATCACAAGCCAGCGAGCATCCACCCCCGCACCGCGCTCATAGGGAAGCAGCCCCTCGAGTAATTCAACAACGCCCCCACCTTGCGCGGTGGAATTCACATTCCACACAGCCCTCCCCGCGAGCAGCACAGCAAGCGCCTTGAGACGGGAAGCTGTTTCCTCGCAGCGATCCCGCCCAATAAAACACTCGATACGGCGAATTGCCGCCGTTCGTACTGGGACTTCCTGTAAGCGTGCCATTTTCTTCTCCTCCGGTAAAAATGGTCTTCTACTCGAACAGGATCCTTGTTGGCGCAAGCCCAGCAAGAGTGGCAAGCCACTTCTCGCGATCAGATCTGGAAAACAGTCAGCAAGGGTTCTTGCGCTCACCTCTACCGACATTTCTCCGGCACCTCTAAAAACACTTCCACAGGTGCCAGAGAAAGCATAAAAATGCAATGGTGTCAGGTACCCTTACAGCGCAACCGTCCAACACGCGACGGCAGCTTCTCAGATCGCGCGGTCCCGTCCCTTCCAGTATTCATCTCGCAAAAGGCGTTTGTAGAGTTTTCCGGAAGGCTGCCTCGGCAGCTCCTCAAGAAAATCGAGCGAACGCGGACACTTGAACTTCGCCAAACTCTTTTGGCAATGCGCAAGCAGCTCCTTCGCCAGCTTTTCATCAGCCACTACGCCCGACGCCGGCTCTACGACAGCCTTGACTGACTCTCCCCATTCATCATTGGGAATACCAAATACAGCAGCATCTCCCACCGCAGGGTGCGTCAACAATATCGCCTCGACCTCTGCTGGATAAATATTGACACCTCCAGAAATAATCATGTCGGCTTTGCGGTCACACAAATAGAGCCAACCGTCTTCGAGGTATCCCACATCACCCACTGTAAAGAGGTTGCCTCGACGGCTGCCCTCTGTTTTCTCCTTATCCTTGTAATAGGAGAAGTCACCGGCAAGCGAAGACATGTAGATCGCGCCTGCCTGCTTTTCTGGAAGCGTTTTTCCTTCATCATCCAGGATGAGCACTTCGGACCCTGGCCAGGGCTGTCCTACCGTCCCAGGATGCTCCAGCCATTCCTCAGAAGTGACAAGGGTACCGCCTCCTTCTGTGGCACCGTAATACTCATAGAGCACCGGCCCCCACCATTCGATCACACCGCGTTTCACTTCTACAGGACAAGGTGCCGCACCATGCAGGACAACCTCTAGCGAAGACAGGTCGTAGGCAGCACGCTTCTCCTCCGGCAAGGCCAGGACACGATGGAACATCGTCGGCACCATATGGCTTGTCGTGATCTTGTAGCGGTCCATGAGAACGAGCATCTGCTCTGCGTCCCATTTATCCATCATGACAATGTTTTGGCCAAGATGCACAGAACCAATACCAAAACCAAGTGGGGCCGTATGGTAAAAAGGTCCGGTCAGGAGATGCGCGCCAGTCCCGGGTTCAATCTTGAGAAGTGCCCCAAGCATGGCCATAAGCGCCGCGCCTTGCTCAGGATCCCCATCAGGAAGACTTCGGCGTACCCCCTTCGGTCGACCAGTCGTCCCGGATGTATAAAGCATCATCTGGCCGGCACTGCGATTTTCGGGAAGCTCGCTCGACTGCCCATCCTGCAGATCCTCATAGGGACGGCAGCCTTTTACAGGGCCTCCCGCTGCAAAACAGACCTCCTTGGAAAGACCTGATTCCGCCACCGCATATTCCGAAGCCTCAGCAAAACGCTCATGACACACAAAAGCCTTGGCTTCGCAATCCTCGACAATATACGCGATCTCGGGACCCGTCAGGTGAAAATTTAGGGGAGTAGCATACAAGCCAATCTGCGTGGCAGCCAGAAACATTTCGAGAAATTCTCGGCTGTTATGGATCACCCAGGCGACTCCATCGCCCCGTTGCAAACCCAGCTCCTGCAAACGATGCGCTATCCTGTTACTTGATGCCAACAGCTCGCCACGCGTAATGACACGCTCATCAGGATCTACAACGGCGATACTATCGGGCTCTTCCTGCGCTATTGCCCAAAAACCTATCGTGCTCATCACAACCCCTTGCGTTGTCCGGTTCTACCCCAACCCCATTTCGCCCTCTACAAAACGAGCAGCGCGCCATACACACTTTTAATAGAAAAGCACACTTCGGCAGTTACCCGGTCGAATTCCACGTTAGCCGCAACAGCAGACAGAAGAAACACTCTCCTCACATCAGGAGGTCTCATGAAAAAACAAGACCTGCGCCAGGCATCACACCAGCAGCAACATTCCCCCAAGCAAAATTCCCTGACACCACAAAAGAGAGACCCCTCCCAGCTACAGGCCTGTCACCGGATCGACCGTCCATTCCGCGCCGCGAAAAAAACAGTTTTCGCAGGCAGATCCGACATCCAGACAACACCATGAGGCTGTTTTTTTGTCCTTTGATCAATTCCGGTAGCTTGTTGAACTATTCCCCACACACCCGCGAGCAAAAGTGAAACGTCTCTATATTCTCCGCCATGCCAAAGCAGAAAACCCGACTTCCGGTGGCGAAGATCGCGAACGAGCACTCGCAGGCAAAGGCAAGCAAGACACACGGCACATGAGGGACCTCCTTCACAAAGAAGTCTGGGGAAACGGCAGTCCGCCAGATCTCGTCTTGTGTTCCGACGCGCGCCGCACCCGCGAAACATGGGAAATCCTGCGATCAGGGCCAGACTTCTCACCCAAAAGTAACCCTGATCGCACTCTTCATATGTCTTTTGAAAAAGACCTCTATCTCGCAGACCTCTCTACCTTGACACGACGCATTCGCCGGACAGAAGACACAATCCAGGCTCTTCTTCTCATAGGACATAACCCGGGTCTGCAAGATCTTGTCCTCCAGCTTACGACCGGAACAATCTCCCCGGCACGCGCACAAGTTGCAGAGTCTTTCCCTACGGCAGCCTTTGCAGCTCTGCATTTCCCCATAACCACATGGAAAAATATCTGCACAACTCCAGCTGAACTCGCGTATCTCCTGACACCAGCATCAAGGAGCTAACACTGCTGCAGCTTCTCGTGCACAGGGCGCTGTCAAGAAAACAGCCCTACTCTGTGCAGCTCACCTCATGGGGAAGCAAAGGACGAACAAGGACTCGATACACTTTCTCCCCTTGTCGAAAGAAGGTGTAGGAATTCGCCTTACTGAAGAGTTTCTCAACAGCACGAGCTGTGGCCCCCTGCACCACTGTGCAACGACCCACTTCAGAGAGGACAACCTGATCGAGGGTCCACTCATGCACCTCAGGAGCATCTCCCGGCAAAGAATCAGCGTCCACCTCAACGGCACGCAATCTATACGCACTGCTTTCATAGGAACCTTCGTCTGTGATCTCGTCCGTCCCCACGAGGTCTTCGATGTTTCGCAAACGTTCCACAAACTCGCCAAGATGTGCTCGGTCCTCGCTTCCACCAGGCTGAATGCCCAGGGCATACGCCGAATGACGGTAGACCTTGCGTCCCGTAGGGGTTTCCTCAACAATGGTAAGAATGGTTGTCGGAGCATCCGCCACCATCGGCAGATTCGGAGGGTACGCGTAGTCTGGCGGAGTGGACAGCAAACCAGCCTCCTCCACTGCATCTCTGAGCCGGGCCAAGCCCTTGTTGCTCAGGCGCCGGGACTGGAGATTTGGCAGCAATGGCCCCGGATACGTCTGGATAACCGGACCATCAGAAATGACGTTGGCGTCTGCATACACACTAAGCTCTGGTATCGAAGTAAAAATATAGTCACGGGGCACAAAACCTCCGCCCACCTCAAGCTGGAGCACAAGCTCTGTCTCATCTGCGGCTTCTTGTTCGCCTCCGTTCTCTTCCTCTCCTGTCGGATCAGGCTGCCCCGGGAAAAAGTCATCCCGATCAAAAGGCAACACCGGTCGACAAGCTGACAACAGCAAAACACAAGACACGGCAAAGAGAAAAAATTTCCCTCCAGCAAAACAGAAACCACGCGAAACCGTGTCCTCCTTTTTTCGCATTCTCATAAAAACGACCTCTACTTCAAAAAAACTCAGAAAGACACAAAGCACAGGGGCAGAAAACAAAACACCGAAAAACGCGCCGGCTCGTTCTCAAGAGATGATCACTTCCCGCTCCCCATCTCGTGTATAAGACGCAAGAGCCACAACACTTGTTCCGCTTCTTCTTTTTTTCCTCTTTTCCCCACTTCTCTTCCTCCTTCCTGCAAAAGAGTGGCGCACGCGGAAAGGAACAAGCAGGGAAGCGCAGCCCACAGGAACACTCGCTGCGACACAGCACTCGACCGCGTAAACGGCCCTTCTGACCAACAGGTCCGGAGAAGTTCCGCGCCATGCCTATGTAGGCATAATCTCGATACGTCCGAGTATTCTACCCAAAAAAAGACCTTCTCACGCGAGGCTTTTTCTGATACACCAGACGCTTCCTCTCTCATGAGTTCTTTTCCACGCGCAAAAGAGTTTGTTCAGCTCCATATTCCATTTCAAATAGTATGAGACAAGCCTAAAAACCTCGTTCACCACATCTCTCTGGAAAAGAGGAATTTCCCTCAGAGCCGGCATGGCAATCAAAAGAACAGGAAAGCGCGCACACACGGAGTGCACCGAATGCCTCGACTGTTGCAAACCGCGGAGAAAACAGGCGAGAGCAGACATCACGAAAAGGAGATACACATGGCAGACAGAAAAAAACTCAAATTCGGTGTACATACCGGTCTCCAGCACACCAGTATCGCGGAGCTCGTTCCCCTCTGGGGCAGAATCGAAGAGCTCGGCTTTGATTTCATCTCTATTTGGGATCATTTCTACACCCCTGACAGCTCAGGAAGTGCGTACTGTCTCGAAGCCGTAAGCGCCCACACCGCACTCGCATGCCACACCTCACGTGTGCAGGTCGGATCCCTGGTCTACTCCATAGGTTTCCGTCATCCCGCGGTACTCGCAAACGCCATCGCCAATATCGATCAGATCTCGGGAGGACGCACCGAACTCGGCTTGGGAGCAGGCTGGCTCAAAACCGAATATGATGCCTATGGCATCCCCTACCCTTCCGCCGGCGTTCGGCTCGACATGCTCGAAGAAGGAGTGCAGTGCATCCGTGGGCTCTTCCAAGAAAAAAGCTTCACCTTCGCAGGCATCCACTTCCAGTTGCAAGACGCCCAGTGCGAACCCGGCCCATCCCAGGAACGTCTGCCCATTTTCATCGGGGGAGGAGGCGAAAAACGCACCTTGCGGATTGCCGCGAAATACGCAGATGGCTGGAACATCCCCTTCGTTTCTCCCGAAACCTACGCGTATAAACGCGGAGTTCTCACCCAACATTGCGAGAGTGTGGGACGCGACCCCGCCACAATCCAATGCTCCGTCAATCTTGGCCTGGCCTGGCATCTCGAACACCTGCGCGAACAGTTCGGGGCGATGGGGAATGTTGTCAAGGAAGGCGTGCTCTTCGGGAGCGATGAGGAGATCCGCGACAAGGTCGGACACTATAGAGACGCTGGCGTTCAGCAAATAAACCTCGCGTTACGCGCCCCCTTCAGCCCCGAACTTCTCGAACACGCGGCAAATCTGCTCTTGTGCTAGGGGCGAGGAGCGAGGAGAAAAAGCTGGGAAAGGTGTGCCGAAAATCGGGATCCCGATCCCAAGCGTCTTCTCACGCCTTGTCCCCAATTGAGGACACATCCCCTGGAACCGGCTGCTCCAGCAATTTCTCAGACGGCACATCCACAGAGGAAACGCCAGGAGGAATAGCCGACGACTCACTCAAACCGATCTTTTCATGGAGACGGCGCAAAGGAGCCGGGGCCCACCAGTTCAAGTTGCCCAGAAGACGCATCGTGGCAGGCACCACGAGACAACGCACGATAGTGGCATCCACAATCACGGCCAGTGCCAAACCCACACCAAGCTGTTTCACATTCAGCATTTCGCCCGCGGCAAACCCAATGAAAACGATCACAATAAGCAGAGCCGCCGACGTAATAATACGGCCCGTGTGCTGTAAGGCGAGCGCAACCGAGAGGTCATTGTCGCCAGTCTCATCATAGATCTCCTTCACCCGAGAAAGCAGAAAAACCTCGTAGTCCATGCTGAGACCAAAGGCAAAGAGCAGAATCAGAATCGGCATAAAAACATCAACATAGCCCACCGGTTCAAAACCCAGCAGCCCCGACAGGTTGCCTTCCTGAAAAACCAACACAAGCGCGCCAAAGCTCGCCCCCAGAGAAAGGATATTCAAAAAAATCGCCTTCAGGGGCACCACCAGCGACCCCGTCAAAAGAAACAAAAGCACAAAGGTGGCAACGACCACGGCGATAATTGCAAAAGGAAGACGGTCCCCAACATGATCCTTGAAATCCACGAGGTAAGCAGCCAGACCTGTCACGCCAACCTCAAAGGGAGAATCAAGCGTACGGATCTCTCGCACAAGCTGTTGGGCTGTCTCCCCCTGGGAGGTCCCCTGCGGAATGACTTCAAGTATCGACACGTCTCCCGACACGCCGAAACGGGGGACAGCCGAAACTACTCCATCGAGAGAAGCAAGTTCCGTGGAAAACGCCGCGACCTCGGCACTCCCCACAGGAGTCTCGGCCACAACAAGAACAGGATCGGCGCCGCGCCCGGGAAAGCGGTCGGTAAGGGTCTCCAGTACATACCTGCTCGGTGAATCAGACGGCAGGGATTCAGGCCCGACAGAAGAGAACTTGGCATCCCGGAAAGGCACCGCAAGCAGCAATAGCCCAGCCCCGACCATGAGAAGAACCGGCAAGGCAAAACGCTGAGTGCGACGCGCAAGCGAAAAGAAAAAGCCCCGATCCGCAGGACGCGAAGAAACCGGAGGAATACGTTTGGCCCACACTCCCAGCAGCGCAGGCAAAAGAGTAATCGCCCCCAACAGGGCAAGAAACACCACTCCCGCGCCGCCCACGGCAAAAGAACGCAGCATGGAATCCTCGAAAACAAATAAACCGAGAAGAGAAACCATGACAGTCAAGGCAGAAAAACAGACCGTCCTGCCCGCAACAGCCACCGTGCGCTCAACGGCTTGCGCGACAACTTCACTCTCGCCCACACTCACCGCGCCGTCCACACTGGCCGCACCCCGTTCTTCACGAAAACGGTTCACCAAAAGCAAGCTGTAATCAATCCCGAGCCCAATGCCAAAAGCAGTGATCACGCTCACCACAAAAGTCGACACATTATCCATGAGAAAAGTCGCGGCAAAGAGCACAAGGAATGCACCCGCCACGCTTGTCAGCCCGATCATCAAAGGAGCGAGCGCAATAACAACGCCACCGAAAAGAAAGATCATCACAACAAAAGCAACGGGTAGAGAGAACATCTCACCCGTTTGCAAGTCTTTTTCGATTGCAACATTGAACTCGTCCACTACGAGGACGCTTCCCCCTGTGGTTATCTCCCCCACCGGGATGGCTTCAAGACGATCCGCCACCCTCTCGCCCACTTCCAAGGCATCTTCAGCGTCTTGCCCGTCTTCGAGATTCACCAAAAGAAGCGTGGCGGCACCATCTGTGGACAGCAAAAAAGGAAGGGGCAGCGCGTCGTAGTCCAGGACAGACGCGACTCCAGGGAACGTTGCAATCTCATCGGCAGCGGCGCGAATCTCTCTACGCACGACAGGATCATCAATCGAAATCCCGTCAAGAATCCCGGCCACTTCTCCACGCATGCCGGTGATTTCCTCGAACTGCTCGAGCACCTGGGTCGATTCGAAGCCCTTGCTCTCCCCTTCCACAGTGAGACGATTAAAAACGGGACCAGAAACAAGCATGCCAACCAGAAAAATACCCAGCCAAACAAGCAGCACGGCTTTGCGGTGGTCATAAACAAAACGACCAAGTTTGGCCAACATACAACGGCCCTCCCCGGGTTCCTTCCCAGCAACAACCTGCGAAATCTGAGAAAGACAGGGAAAAGCCAAGGTCTGCATCGAACGTGTTCGATGCAGACCTTGCTACCGAATCTTCTCGGGCCTTCTCAAAATCCTTCAATAACGCATATATACCATTTTATGCAAATAAATAAAAACAATATTTAGGGTTACTTTTCATTACAAAGGAGGTAACCCAAAAAATTCTCTTAAGGTGTACCTGAAAGACTGCTGATGGGAAGGAGAACGAACCCTCTTGCGGTTGCCTGAGGAAAAAACACGCCCCACTTGTCTATGGGCATGCCTATAAACGGGCCTGTAGAGATCTCCGCAGGCATCGGGTCAATCGTTGAAAAACTGTTCCCACGCCTCGCCGTCAAGTTTCTCAAGCGACTCGACTACAAGATCCGCAAGAGAAAGCCGCGGATCTTCCCGGAGTGCCACATCAGGCACCATAAGACAGCGCATCATAGCGGCCTTCGCGGCCACCAGACCGTTCATCGAATCCTCAACAGCCAAACACTCACGCGCACGCTTGCCCAACAAACTCGCTGTCGTGAGATACACCCCCGGATGGGGTTTTCCATATGGTTCCGACTCTGCAGAATGCACAATCTGAAAATAGTCTCGCAAATAGAAGTGATCCAGTACCGCATCGATGAGGACAAACTGAGAAGAGGATGCCAAAGCAAGAGGAATCCCACGCTCTGTCAAGTCCTGCACAGTGGCAAGCACGCCCGGTAAAAGCACTCCTTGTTCACGCACACGATGCACTACATCAGCGACAATAGAATTCCGCACTTCTTCTTTACTCGGGCCATTCCACGGCAAACGACCATGCCAAATCTCGACGACTTCGTCGATGCGCACTCCCATAGTTTGCCGGCACATGTCCCGATCCAAATGAATACCAACTCGTGCAAATACTTCTATCATGGAGTCTTGCCAGAGAGGTTCAGAATCAATCAGAAGCCCATCCATATCAAAAATGACCGCAGTAATAGGAGACACAAGAACACCCTACACACAAAATACTGACACAAAATCTTGGACGAAAAAATCGCAGAACGAAAGGGACGGCATCTGTGGAAACGATATCTGCCTATTCCCTACCGAATCTCGATTCCTCGTTTCAGACTAGAAAGGAACAGATATTTTACCAAAGATACACGATACATCTCCGAGAAAAAAGAACTCTCCAGACAACACAAAGTCTTCCAAACAAACCCTTTCAAGGGACATATCATGACGAAAGTACTCAGCTTGCCGCTTGCGCGGCGCGCAAACAACCCTAGAGGATCGCCTCGCCAGGCTGGGAAAAACATACCCACAAATTGGCCCAGTCAACCGAGAGCAAGACCCGCGCGAAACCCAAACCAGGACGCCGGCCACAGCACACGGCATTGAACCGTCGCGAAAGATTTTACAGCCCACGACATCGCCCCTACGCCTGCGGCGTCAACCCGTGACAGTACGCACGTGACGTGCTACGGCAGTCTCTTTTTTTCGACCTTTCCCCACGATCACAATCTCATGCGTCCCACCATCGCAGGGAAGACTCAATGCCGTATTCCCACTCGGAGGCTGATCAGATCCCACAGGATTACCATTCACCCGAAAATACACTGTCTCGACATTCATCGTCGTCCATGCGATAGAGACAGAAACCATCTTTGGCGAACATCGTACATGATCTGGAATTGAAACCATCCCGACCACGGGCACACCTTCTCGATTGCACTCAACTGTGTTCACAGCAAGTAGCACAAAAAGAGCAATAACGAGGACACGACTCATAAAGAAGAGCCTCCGCTTTTCTCGACAACGCGTACAAGTCCGCTGCCCTGCCGTCCGATCCGAAGATCGTCACCACAGCACAGAAAGCGCAAAAACCCTGGAGAAAACTCGCAAAAGATCAGCATGCCAAACGATCTGCGCCTGTTTCCAAGTCTCCTGGCGTGCAATTGAAAGCGCATCCCAAAAAAACTCAGCAACCAACATGCACCGAGAAAACACAGACAAACAAGCGAAAAGGCAGGAAGAGAGAGCAAGACAGCAGGCGAGAAAACAAGCAAAACAACGATGATGAAAATGGTGACAGCAACAGCGATGACGACCCGCTTGCGGAACACGCGACGAAACCAGTTTCTCGTCTCATCCTCGGGCGAACAAAGCATACCTGCGCGCATATAAAACCGTTGCCACCACTCGTGTTCGCGCTTGCTCGCACATCAGAGAAGCCCCCAGGCTTTTGTGCGACCTACACAAGAAGCACGTCACGCGCGTAACATCCGGCCATGCCCCCACATTCCCAAGTTCAAAAAGCGGTGATCTGTACACCACGAGGTTTCTGCGCCGGTGTAGAGATGGCCATCAAAGCACTGAGCTGGATGCTACGCCTCTTCGGCCCTCCCGTTTACTGCTACCACGAGATCGTGCACAACAAATGGGTAGTCAAAACCTTTATGCGGGCGGGAGTCATCTTCATCGATGACCCACAAGACATGCCCTCGGGATATCCGCTCATGCTCTCCGCGCACGGATCCGCCCCTGAAATAGTGCAAACAGCCCACGAGAAAACCACAATTATCGTGAATGCTGTCTGCCCACTCGTCACGAAAGTGCATCACGAGGCCCGCACACGCGCAAAAAAAGGCATGCAAATTATTTATATTGGTCATGCCGGACACGACGAAGCAGTCGGGACAATGGCCGAAGCGCCGGCAGCAATGCATCTCGTGCAAGACCTTGCCGACCTTGAAGCCCTCCCCCTCACAAACGAAACACCGACTGCTCTCCTCGCACAAACAACACTCGCTCACAGCGAATGGGCAGAAATCCGCGAGGAAGCGACACGACGCTACCCGTCTCTTTGGACACCAGGGCGCTCCGACCTGTGTTTTGCCACCACAAACCGACAGAAGGCAGTACGCACACTTGCTCCCAGCGTGGATCTATTCGTCATTATCGGAAGCGAAAACTCCTCAAATACACAGGCCCTTGTCCGCGTCGCAAAAGAAACCGGCTGTCCTCGCGCAATACGCATTGAAGGACCAGAAGACATCACAAAAGAGCTGATCGGAGAGACCCGCACAGTAGGCGTCACGGCTGGCGCGTCAGCAGCAGAAAGCGTGGTCGCAGCAGTAGTTGCCGCCATTAACCCGGTCACACAGGAGTCTCTGGAAGTCACCACAGAAGACGAATATTTTCCTCTTCCCCGAGAACTGCGAGCTTTTCTGCGCGGGCTCGACACAAGTTTGCGCCTTTTCTTTGGGGAAACCTTTGAGAGAAGCCGTGTCGACTCCTCTGATAGGGATGTCACTGCCGCCTGGGCGTTGGAGAATCTATCTCTGTTGCATGACCCTGGCCTGCATGACCCTGGCCTGTCTTCCTCAACGAATGTTCGACAACAAATTGCTGGGGAAAAGTTCAAAGACCCGAATACAACCGCACAATAAACCAACGAAGAACATGCGCTCTTCTGGACAAAAGAAGAAAAGAGAAGCGAAGAACATACCCAGAAGAGCGCATGTTCTTCGCTTACAATCCTAAATCCAACGGATCAGGGCATCGTTGTCGATGTCGTTGTCGATGTCGATGTTGTCGATGTCGATGTTGTCGATGTCGATGTCGTCGTACTCGATGGCGCTGTTGTCGTACTCGTCGTAGTGGTCGTACTCGATGTTGTGGTTCCTGATCCCCCGCTCACGGAAGAGAACTCACAGCCCAATTTGTCCGTGTCGATGTCAAAATCAATGCAGACATCGGCAGTGCCACTCCCACCGATCAACACGTCATCGCCGCTTCCACCATTGAGAATGTCACCACCCCCCTCGCCAAAAACCACGTCTCCTTCGCCGCCGCCCAGCAAAACATCGTCACCAGCGCCGCCAAGGATCACATCACGGTCTGGACCACCAAAAATTGTGTCATTGCCATCTCCACCGTAAATCGAGTCTTCGCCAGATCCAGCTGCCACAATATCGTCACCATCACCAGCACAGATAAAGTCGTTACCGCCCATGGCGTCGATAACATCCTTACCATCTGTACCCAAGATGACGTCGTCCCCCTCAGTGGGGTGTTGGCCGTCCGCGATGTTCACCGTGACAATCTCGCCTTGGCATGTCAGACTACTCGACCCTCCAGTACTCATCGTTGCAGCGACAGCCGGCGACGCTGTTACAGCAAACATCACTGACACAAGAAATGCTTGTTTCCCCCTTTTTTTGGAGAAAACAAAGGCATTTTCGGGACGAGAAAACCCTGTCCACCGAAGATATTCCCAACATTTCACAAACTTTCTCCTTCTCTCTCCACAAAAAAGCCGCAGGAAAAGCCACAGGGAAATTTTCTGAGAGAACACTCATCAGAAAACCCGCGGGATATATTCATAGATATCTGAACATGAACACAGGCACTTTAGCGAGAGAAATAAAAAAACTGTTATAATGCAAAAATAAAAATACACAAATTGTAGCTTTCTCTAATAAAAAAATTTCCCAGAAAAAACTCCTCGCTTTCATTCTGTAAAAAATCTCATAATAAGAATCCTAAGTTTTCATAAGACCAAAGACCACAAACCGTTATTCACGCAGTTTTCCCCACCTTTCCTTTCTTTCCCCCCGTTTACACCTGCATTTTCCCTGCCAAATAGCTCTTTTTCTACTTCCTTACTGCAACTATCTCCACAGAACACCTCTCTTTTCTCAGTACATATTCTTCTATATTTCATAAATAACTGCACTCGCTTACAGAAAAATCACCAAGAATGGCTGGGGGAAAACAAGGCTAAACAAGACTAAATAGAGATGTTTTAAGCGACCTTCAGATATTTTATCTAGAAAACATGGGACACCAGGAAAAACACACATCCTCCAGACAAAAAGGAGCATCAAAACAATAGAAAAGAAAAAATACTCTCAGAAAAAACATCCCACAAGGGAAGGGGGTATTTCACAAAAAGAGCAGGACGCTCCCTCCCAAGTTCACATCCTCACCTTGCCCACACAAAAGGTCCTTGGCCCGGTCACAGAAAATGCCGTGACCGCACACCCTCCTTGTCGCAGCTCTTGCCCTCACCCTACGTCCATACGCGTCCACACGGTTATTCCCACCGCGCGCACAATATCATCACCCTCTTCTCTCCGTATCGCATCGGGGCCATTGCCGGCGAAAAATATCTCATCGCCCCCTACCTTGAGAGAAAAAACCCTTGAGAAAAAAACGACGCCGCGCAGAAACAGCTACGAAAAGATTCGCATGCTGAGGAAAGTTCACCGGCACCGTAGCGAACCGGCCCTCTCCGCTCTCTCAGAGGATTCTCGCCGCAGCAGAGATACGCGCCGCAGCAGAGGAAACAGAACAGACGCTGTTTGACGCAGCTTCACCTCTTTGCTCCGGGTTCCGGACAACCGAGCAAGAGCACTCCTTCGCGGTGTTCCTCACGTGATCCCGCATCCCACAAGCGGACAGGCCATCCGCGACTCTGCATCTGACTCTGCGCCCTGATACAGGGGCTGCATAGAGACCCGAGTCACATTGAAGTCAACGAGAAGGAGCACGTTTCTCTCACCGTTACAAGCTCAAGTTGTTGATATCAGCGAGGATCGAGGCACGTTCTTCGAGAAGGAACTCGTCGTTCAATAAAAAAGCGATATGACGGGCCATGGCTTGTTTCCGAAACAAGCCAAAGCGCTGCCGGTCTTCGACACCGAGACTCTGATAGAAACGGCTCGACAGGAGATCCTCTTTTGACCATACTGCGATCCGGTCCAGATGGTGCGTGTACCGGTGCAAATCCGATTCTGGAGGAAAATCTTCCACGTTAATCTGCTCGTTCATCATGTTGCGACACTCCATTGTGCCGGTCTGCACCGGCGTTCTCTCGTGCTGCCAGCCTGATGTGGGCTTTCCCGCCCGGTTCCAATTTCACTCGACCGAGCAGACGAGAAAACAACTGTTTTCTTTCCGCGCTTACAAGGAGCTGCCCCCCGTCAGGCCAGAGTGTCCTGTCGCTCCTCATGCTGTCTCGGTCTTGTCGCTAGGCCCGACACTGTGATATCTGCACCACACACGGAGGAAGAACGCCCTACGTTGCGGCAAAAGAAGCCGAACTACAAACCCGTACCGGACACGGGAACGGAGGAAGCACCATGGCTTTCACGGGTGTCATGCTCCCAATTTTTTCTCCTGGGGATGGGCAGAAAACGCAGGTGCCATCGCATAGTCTTTCTTGCCGGTCTCCCTGAGGAAAAAAGGAAATCTACTCGGATGATCCCCCCTATGTGAACCCACTAATGAGAAAAATCAGTGCCTCTCTCCGCAAAAGAGCGTTGGGAGAGCAAACAGTAAAAAAGATGAGAGCACAAGGACCTGAAAATCAAGAAAAGCACCACAGAACAGCTCTTTCATCTTTGTCTTACCTGCCATGTTTCTGCTTTTCACCTGATCGAGATGCCTGATTGCGCACGAGAAAAAACTGAAAAAAATTTCAGAAAAGCAGTACCACATGCCCACTATCCGGCGAGAAAAAGAACTGCTACCTCAACCCCATAGCCATCAAAACAACCGGACTTGACTCCCTCACATCAACATCCCCTTGTTGCCACTTTGTTGCCACCTTCTCTGTTCCTTCCTGAAAAAGCTAAAGGCCATCCCACACAAAGGGTGATAGTCTAAGGCGGCTGAAGAGAGAAAAGAACCGGAGTAAACTGGCAACGACAAGGCCGCAGTATCCACGCAGATCACGCGGTCCACATCTCACCCGTTAGAAGAAGACAAAAGCAAAGAGCGCCCAGCACGGCATCCGAGATGAGTCTCGCTCGTGTGGCCGTGATTTGTTGTCTTTTCGCATCTTCCCGGTCTTCGCTTCCTACATGCCTGTTCACCTGCATGTCTTCTGGGAGGATTCTCCGCCTGTGCTCCGCGTTCACAACCTCTCAAAAAGCTATGGAGAACAACTCCTGTTCGCGGAAACTGGTTTCACAATAGGCCAGGGCGAACGCGTGGGAGTGGTCGGTCGTAATGGTCACGGCAAGACGACTCTTTTCCGTCTTATCCTCGGTGAAGAATCAGCTGATGCAGGCACTATCGAAACACCGAAAAAATACACATTTGGCTATGTCTCGCAACACTTGAAATTTTCGCATTCCAGCGTACGCGAAGAAGCGGCAAGCGCCCTGCCCAAGAATCAAGATGGCTGGGTGGAAACCCACCGAGCGGAAGCGATCCTCTCAGGACTGGGTTTCGCTCCGCCAGAGTTTGATATGCCGCCAGAGGTCTTCTCCGGAGGGCTCCAGGTCAGGGTAAATCTGGCAAAAGCCTTGCTTGCCGATCCAGACATGCTGCTCCTCGACGAGCCTACAAACTATCTCGATATCACATCCACACGCTGGCTCGAACGCTTTTTGCGCTCTTGGCAGCGAGAGCTTCTCCTCATTACGCATGATGCCGACTTCATGAACAAGGTCTGCACCCACACTCTCGCCATCCACCGGCAGGGCTTCCGTAAAACCCAGGGACCAACAGGAAAGCTCTACCAACAGATCCTGCAAGAAGAAGAAATGCAGGCGAAAACCGCGGTAAATGAAACGAAAAAACGTGAGGCTGCCGAGCGCTTCATCACCCGATTTCGAGCTTCAGCAACACGAGCAAAGGCAGTGCAGTCTCGCGTGAAAGCTCTGGAACGAACAGGAATTCCCGAAAAACTCGCGCATGTAAAAGACCTCGAGTTTCAATTTACCCCCGCGTCGTTTCCAGGGAAGATCATCATGGAAGCCGAAAACCTCTGCTTCGGCTACAAAGAAGATCAGCTTCTCATAAAAGGCATCAATCTTCACGTCGGCAAACACGACCGAATCGGCATTGTAGGTCCAAACGGTCGCGGAAAGACCACGCTGCTACGCCTCCTTGCCGGCGAACTCACCCCCCAATCTGGAACTATCGTATACAGACCAAATGCCCAGGTAGGCCACTTCGGCCAAACCAATATCAACAGACTCTCCCCTGAAAAAACTGTGGAAGAAGAAATCTACAGTGCCCTCCCCAACCCGACGCGAGGCAGAGCCCGTAACCTCGCCGGCCGCATGATGTTCGAGGGGGACGCGGCCATGAAAAAAACAAAAGTGCTCTCCGGTGGGGAACGCAGCCGGGTACTACTCGCCCAGATCCTTGCCCGTCCTGCCAACCTCCTCCTTCTTGACGAGCCCACCAACCATCTCGACATGCAATCCATTGAAACCTTTACCGAGGCTGTCGCCATTTTTGAAGGCGCTGTAGTGCTCATCACCCACAGCGAGAGTCTGCTGCGCCAAACAGTCAACAAGCTCATCGTTTTCGACAGAAGTACTGTCACCGTTTTTGATGGCACTTATGCCGAATTCCTCAAAAACACTGGTTGGAGCACAGAAGCCCCCGAGGATCAAAAAACCAATGCGTTCTGCAGCGATTCTTCCGAGACAGGGGAAAATAAAAAAACAGCCCGACGACGGCGTGCACAAGAAGCCGCCGAACGCAAAAAGAAGACAAAACCCATAGAAGATCGCATCAAAAAACGAGAACAGCGCATCACCCTCATCGAAACAAAAGAAACAGAACTTCACACCCTGATTGTGACAGCGTCTGAAAAAGGAGAGGGGAACAAGATCAAAGCTCTTTCCCTCAACCTTTCCGATGTGGAAACCGAACGAGACCTCTGTTACACGGCCTTGGAAAGCGATTACGAAGAATTATCACAGCTCCTGGCTAATGAGTAAGTAGCAGGCTCCGAAGGGAAACCCGCTCAGGTCACCACACAAAAAGAAGCCCTCGAGAGCTTCCCCACATGGCAAAAAAAATGCTTAAAAGCAACAATCCCCACGAAACACAAAACACCGCATTCCCACGAAAAACGATAATATAACGGGAGAAAACACGCGAGGCATTTTTTTGCCATGATTCCTGATATGTCACCACTTCTCCCTAGCGCCTCACCTGTCCATCACCAACACGCTTTTCCCCCATTTCCCTTCGGGAAAACTCCAAGAGGGCCATACAGCTCCTGACCAAAAATGAAAGAATACCTTCGTCTAAACAAGCCAGGGAAGCATGGGACACACACACAGTTCGACAGAATCGACACCCGAAGCTAAACGCCTCGGCAGGCGCCTCCTCCTCACTGCCGTGTTGCCTTTTGCCCTCGTCACCCTCTGGGCCCTGTGGGCGCTTCGCGTCACAGACACACCAGACACCGACATTGTCCAAGAAAATGCCCTCGTCACCGAGGAAGACTTGCATGACGCGCTCGTCATCGGCACCGCACTTGAACCCTGCGTGATAAATGCTGGTCCCGAGTTTCTCTGCCACCAAATCAGCGTCCGCCTGCTCGAAGGACCGGACGAAGGACAGAAGGCCAGCCTTGAGATACTCCCCGCAGAAAATGCACCAAGCATCTCAAAGGGAGACGAAATTGTGCTTCTCGACACTGTCGCGACCGGCTACGGGGAGCAATACACATATTGGGATCATGTACGGCGCCCTCCCCTGATCTGGCTTTCGGCCTTATTCGTAATAACAGTACTGATTTTCGGACGCTGGAAAGGCGCTGGTGCCCTCATCGGATTCGCCATCACCATCCTCGTGATTACACAATTTCTCGTGCCTGCGATCCTTGGAGGAGCTGACCCACTCCAAGCATCACTCACAGCAGCAGCGGCCATGCTTCTTACCACCCTGTACCTCACCCATGGCCTCCATCTTCAAACCACAGTGGCCCTCATTGGCACCATGATCGCCCTTGCAATCACCGCAATTCTGGCAAAAGTTTTCGTTGAAACTGCCACAATCACTGGCCTCGCCACCAACGAAGGCATCTTTGTGCAAATCGGAACCAGAAGCATCGATTTGCAGGGAATCATCTTGGGCGGGGTCATCATCGGCTCTCTCGGCGTTCTCGACGACGTCACCGTCACACAAGCATCGACAGTACAAGCACTCCACAGGACCGATCCGCGCCTCAGCTTCGCCCAGCTCTACCAGCGAAGCATCCGGGTTGGGCGCGACCATATTGCCTCCACAGTAAACACTCTCATACTCGCCTATGCAGGTGCATCATTGCCGCTCTTTCTCCTCTTCGAGTTGTCAGGCTCCTCCTTTCGCACCATTGTGAATGGAGAGACAGTAGCGCTAGAGATCATCCGGTCTTTCACGGGAAGTATTGGATTAATCGCAGCAGTTCCCATCACAACAGCTATTGCCGCAGCAGCTACCACAGCAACACGCAAAAAAGCTCAAACAGACCATGATGCAGAACAGGCAATCGCGTGGCCAAAGGAATCCTCCCCTCCCCGACTCAGGGACACTCAAGAAATCCCACTCACCCAAGAAAAACGCCGATGACACAGAGCACATAGGCTCGGGAACTGCAGTAACGAACACCAGAGCCGGCACCGACCGAAAAAACACAGAGTAGACAACCAGACTGCCAAAAAACCGACAGCCGCAAATATTTTCTGCGGAAAAAACGTCCGCTCCAGAGAACTTCATCAGCCATTTCTCACATCTTGCACACCACAAATAGCTTGACGACCTCGCGCATCTTTCCAGCCACACACTTCCCGGCTGTTCCCACCCTAAGCACACAATGCAAACCGCGTTTCCCAGAAACTATTCACATCCTACATGCAATAGCAAAAACGATCGGAACAAAAAAACACAAGAAACAAGACCTACAAAACATCCATAAACTCCACAGCAAAAAAGAACCTGAAGAACAGTGACAACACAGAAAAATCAGCATTACAAAAAAAGGCGGTTCTTCCCCAGTATCAGCGATATCAAACAAGTAAGATGTTACGAAGAAAACAGCATCTACTGACGAAATCAGCTTCTCAAACATTTCAATACAAAACCTACTTGTCCTCCTTATTAAACAAACTAAAGAGTATCGCAAATGAAATAGGTATACAGATAATTTACTTATCAGTCTGATTACAACATCTACTTATAACCATCTTATATCAGACAATATTTCTGCATATAACAAGAAAACCACCTACCAAATAAACACTTTAAATAGACAAAATATCAATAAACAAAAACCAGAAAAAACCTTACAGATCACAACAATAAACAGATTTTTAAGAAATCATCTTATGCACTACCGTCAAAAAAAAGACACACGCCAGGGTCACACTCTTCGGAACACTCTCGACTCATCACCAGACCAATTTGCGGCACACGCTGAAAAAATTACAGATTCAAAAGAGCCTATGAATACCACTGCCACTCCTCATCCCCGCAGGCGTCTTTTTCGGTCGAAATACTTTCAGCATCCTTCTTTCTCTCGTTTCTCTGCTCCCTTCTCTCCGCAGCACGAAGCGACAACTCAATGGTCGTCTTTCATCCCCCCACTCCTCAGCGCAATCCTGATCGCATCAGGTCTGTCACTGCAATCCTCAACCCAGACTTCCACCTCCGAAACTTCCACCTCGGACCTTTCTCAACAGGCACCTACACAGGCACCTACACAGTTATTAACAACAACATTACCCCCTACCCCCGTTGCTCTTCCCGAACAAACACTCGCGCCAAACAACAATGAACAAGCAATGGCCCAAGATCTCTTCACCCGAGTCAACCAGGAACGACTGGCTCGGAACCTCCCCATTCTCCACTGGGATTCCTACCTCACCAACCTTGCTTTCGACTGGTCCAGCCAACACTTGGCCAGATTCCGAAAAATCGAACACCGCGACCTTCAGCCACTCCTACAACACCTGCCCCAGTTCAGTGGCCTAGGAGAAAACGTCTATATATCCCCAAGAGGCTCCTCAACACACAGGATGCATCTCTCCTGGATGGAATCTGACGGACACCGCCGCAACCTCTTACAACAAGGTTTCAACACCATCGGCATCGGCGTTTATTGCAGCCCAAACGGCGGAGTATATGTCACGCAGAATTTTGGACAGCGGAAGAATATTCCTTCCCTTTCATACAATCCTCAGATCCCACCTTCCACTCCTCTCACCGCAACTCAGGCCGGTTTGCACTGTAACTAGCCCACTTCGCCTCTCCCTATTTTTCCCTTATTCCACGCAATAGACCTCACAGAAACTACAACCAAATACCGAGACCAGGCTCCAAAAAAACCTGAAAAAAAGGAGCCTGGTCTCCACACATCCCACTCCCAAACACCCTCACAACAACCCGCCACTCAAAACAGGTTCCACACAGATTCCCCACATCTATCCAAAGTCAAAACCGGGGCCAAAAACAGCCCACAAGTAACCAATAGCAAACAGTCAAATACCACCCAACCAAACAACCCAGGCTCAGCCCCACAAACTCACCGCCCCACCGACCCATAGGTGCACCCGACCCGGCCTCACCGCCCCCACAAGGTACACCCACCCCCAACCTACCCCGCGACCCGGCAACCTACCCCGCGACCCGGCAACCTACCCCGCGACCCGGCAACCTACCCCGCGACCCGGCAACCCCATGGGTGCACCACCCGCAACCAACCGCTGAAACCGCACCCAACCCCAACCAACACAAACAACATCTGCTGGAATCCAAAGTACGACCAGACCGGCAAGTATTTGCATGGCGCTCGGTCCAGCTCTCCGATGTTGCGCCCGAGCGGATCTGCCTCAGAAAGAACAGCTGCTTCAGAGGGATCAAAAAGTATCCGGTCACGACCTGCTCGCTTTAGTTTTCACGTCAACACGTCCCGCAAACGCTACGCTGGGCACAGTTTTTCCAACCAAACCTCCCACCCAGAAAAACGGAAAGACCCAACCACTCTCTAGCGTGGCCTTCGTATTGTGACTATTGCCGCTGCCTCTTCCTCTAAAAAAACTCCACGAAAAACGCGCGGCCCACTTTCCACGGAAGAAATTGTGGAAACAGCGATCATGGCCGACCTCGCCACATTCCTATCTGTAGTGGGCTTTTTACTGCCTTTCGGAGGTGCACTTTTCATCTTGTCACCGGCACCTTACGCTGTGCTTGCATCTCGTCACCGTGCAAAAACTGTTTGGATAGCTGCCCTTCTCGCTACGATTTTGGTCTTTTTTTTCACGGGTCCCATGAACGCCCTGTCCCAGTTCGTTTTAGCGAGTATCGGATACCCCATTGGAACAGGGTTTCGGCAGCAACGGCATCCTCGCGTCATTCTGGCAATGGCTTTCTTCGCGGGCTGGGCCAGCAGCCTTTTCCTCACCTTGAACACGCTCTTTTTCCTGAAAGATCTGCGCATGCTCATCCAAAAAGAAATTGAAGCACTCGGGCGCACGATCGTGACGATAGGACGCAATGTCGACGGTATCACGCTCTTCGGCTGGCAACCTGGAGCAGTCCCCCAGCAAATGGGCCACACTTCTTACGAGTCTGCTACCCAAGATATGACAGGTTGGTTCAGCGACTATTGGATAGTGTTTCTCCCGGTAGGCCTCGCGTTCTTCTTTCTTCCTACCGTCTGGGCTGCAAATATTTTTATCACACCAGCCCTGCAAAGGATTCGCGATTCTTTTCTGCCATCTATAGGTTCGCTCCTATCAGAAGCACAAGAAAAACCGACAGCTCAACCGAACGAAAACAGAGGAGAAGGCGACAAAGAAAACAAGCTCGCCAATCCACTGCCCCTCGTTTTAGAAAAGGCCTCGCTTCATTATCCAGCAACAAACGGGTTCCCACGCGCTGGGATACGACAAGCAGACATCAACTTGGAAACCGGTCTCTTCGTCGGTATTACTGGCCTCAACGGAGGGGGGAAAACCTCTTTAATCCGCTTGCTCGCTGGACATCCCCCAACAGAAGGAATAGTTTCTCGGCCTGGCCCAGTCGGTATGGGGGAACTTGGTGGGACAGCGCTCATCGCTCAGCGTCCAGAAACCCAAGTACTTGGGGCACGTATAAAAGATGATCTCTGCTGGGGATTACCACCTGCAGAAGTTCGTATACTCAACATTCCCCATCTGTTGGAACTCATCGGTCTCGATAAAGAAGAAGACCAGGAAACCGCGGGTTTGTCAGGCGGGGAATTGCAGCGCCTTGCTGTGGCGTCTGCTTTGGCTCACCGTCCGCGGCTTTTACTCTCCGACGAATCCACAAGCATGCTCGATCCCATTGGAAGACAAAAGGCAGCCAGACTTCTCGCGTCTCTTCCTCGCAAGCTCGGCATCACCGTTGTGCACGTCACGCACATCCTTTGGGAAATCGAAAAAGCAGATCTCGTGATTGCCGTCGAAAATGGGCGTATCCGTTGGTCAGGGCCTCCTGACTTGGTCCTTCCCTATCTTCGCCCAATGACAAAAAAGACCGAAAAAAAGGGGAAAGAAGAAACGTGATCCTGCTTGATCGAGTGTCTTTCTCATATGACCTTGACACACCGTGGGAACGCCCTGTCTTGCACGACATTTGCCTGCAGATCAACGCGGGAGATTCTCTTCTTGTGACAGGGTCAAACGGGTCCGGGAAGTCAACACTCGCCTGGCTCTTGTCCGGGCGACTTGTCCCTACCGCGGGAGATATCCTTTTCGAAGGAAAACCCTTGCAGCAAGCGCCACGCGGAACTGTTGGACTCAGCTTCCAGCATCCTCGTCTGCAAATGTTCCGACCGACCGTCGCCGAGGATATTCGTTTTGGTACTAATACCAACGGGAACATCGATCAGCTACTCAGCCTTGTAGGACTTGTTCCCACGCTCAAGACAAGACAATTGGATGAACTGAGCGGAGGCGAACAACGCCGTGTTGCTCTCGCGGGACTTCTCGCGCGCCGCCCTCGTCTCCTTGTCCTGGACGAGCCTCTTGCCGGACTTGATTGGCAGGCTCGTCAACAGGTCAGCAGCGCTCTCGCTCGTATCCGCAGGGAAACAGGCACAGCAACAGTGCTGGTATCGCATGACCTCGAAGATATCTCCGCTCTCGCCAATCACCACGTCCTTTTACAAGAGGGACGCATCACTTCGGAGCGTCGAGAGCATCAAGCAGTAGTATCGGGCACCCCCTTCTTCTCCCCCCCGACAGGTTCCTCTCATCCAACAGGAAAAAAGACGAAAAAACACGCCAAAAATAGCTTCACTCTCCCGCGCTGTCTCCCTCGAGAAAGCCCGCTCCATCGAACGCAAACCCATGTGAAGCTTGTCATTCTCGCGATGCTCAGCATCGCTCTTGCCTTTCGTCCCAGCTGGACAGGCATTGCAATCTTCAGTCTTTTTTTGGGTGGCGGCCTCGCCCTCGCCCGTGTCCCATGGAACGCACGGCCGCGTCTACCCGGCTGGTTCTGGGGAGGCTTGGCTATTGGCGGGTTCTTCAGCACGCTCGGCGGGGGTGAACCGGTGGTCTCTCTCGGTCCGGTTGCTGTTGAGCTCGGTGGTTTTCTTCCCTGGCTGCAGCTCACTTTGCTTGCTTTAGAGCTCCTTCTCGCTGCCGCCCTTTTGGTATGGACCACCCCTATTGCCGACCTCGCGCCTGGGCTGACTCGCCTTCTTGCGCCTCTTCGTCGTCTCCGTATACCTGTCGACGACCTCGTGACTGTGATCTTTATGAGTATCCGTTCCTTCCCTCTCATATTCCATGAATTGCACACGCTCCAGAGTGCATGGCAGATGCGACAACCCTCGACATCAACCACAATCAACGAGCGGATTTTGCGCGGACACGATTTTCTCGTCACTGGCCTATCCACACTCATACGCCAGGGACGTGACATGGCAGAGACACTCGAACGACGTGGCAAACCGGTGCTGACATCCTCGAACCAGGAAAATCTCGCTGGGCGAGATCGGCTGCTTTTCATGGCAGTAACAGCGACTTCTCTCGTCATCATTGTCTGGGGATAAAAGCGCCTGGAAAAACTGTGCAGAAAAACCAGGGAAAAAACACCCAAGCAGACAAAACGGGACCTACAACGGAGCAATCGAGGCAACAAATAAAAAACAGGCTACTGTCCGTCCAGCCGCTGTCAGCCTGTGTCGTATCGCCTCCCCAGACACACACAGACACACACCGGTTCTGCACTCCCTGCAAGGTCATCTCCCAGGGCAAAAACTCCTTGGACAGAGAAAAAAGGGCAACCGCAAGAAGCAGAGAAAACAGGAAGCGGGAGAAAAGAAAAACATCACAAAAACACAGGTTCCGCGTTTTTCTTCTCCTGCCCCGTTTCTCTGACACCGGGCGAGAAGAATAAAATGGTATCTTGCACAGAGGCAACAGGCAGCGTGCAACGTGCAGCGGAGGGGGAAAAAAGTCGTGAGTGTTCTCGGCAAGCGCATTGTCCGCAGAGAAGATCCTCGATTCATTACCGGTTCAGGTGAGTATCTCGATGACATCACAATCGAGGGCGAGGCCCATGCGGTTTTTATACGAAGCACCGCTGCTCATGCTCGCATTTTAGAGATTGACACGGAGGACGCCCGGAATGCCCCCGGTGTTCTTGGGATTTTCACAGCGCAAGATATTGATCTTCCGCCACAAGCACCTTCCATGCCCATGATTAATGGGAAAATGGTGCGTCCCTGGCTCGCGACCGACAAGGTGCGCTATGTAGGCGAGTGCGTGGCGGTTGTTGTCGCGCAGACCCGTGCGCAGGCAACTGATGCTGCCGATCTGGTCTTTATCGACCTTGAAGAAGAACCTCCCGTTGTTGATCCACTTGTCGCAGAAGAATCTGAGCATTTGATTTTTCAGGATGCCGGCACAAATGTTGCGGCGACGTTCACAAATGGCAATGAAGCCTCCGATGAAGAGCTTTTTGCCGACTGCGAAGTCATCATACACCAGAAAATCCACAATCAGCGTGTTGCGCCTTGTCCGCTTGAACCACGTGTAGCCGCTTCTGTCTGGAAAGACGGGAAGCTCACTCATTACGCATCAACCCAAGAACCACACGCGGTACGTAGCTATCTCACAAAGTTGCATGGGCTGAAAAAAGGCGCAGTGCGGGTAATTTCGCGTGATGTTGGCGGCGGTTTTGGGGCCAAGACTGGGCTCTATCCCGAAGAGGGCTTGGTAAGCTGGCTTGCGCTCAAGTTGGATTGCCCGGTCCACTGGGCAGAGACCCGGTCCGAGAACATGATGGCCATGGGGCACGGACGCGGACAGTGGCATTCCGTCAGCCTTGGCGGTGATCGAGACGGCACGATCAAGGCCTATCGTCTGCATGTGTTGCAAGACGCGGGCGCGTATCCGCTTATGGGCGCGATCATGCCCTTCATCACTATGCGCATGGCCTCTGGTGTCTACACAATTCCCAAGGTCGCCTATACCGGCACTTCGGTTCTCACAAACACCACCCCGATGACTTCTTATCGCGGGGCGGGCCGACCTGAAGCGGCAGCGGCAATCGAACGAGGAGTTGATTGTTTCGCTGCAGAGATTGGCATGGACCCAGCAGACGTGCGCCGCCGCAATATGATCCCTGACGATGCTTTTCCCTACACCACGGTGATGGGAACAACTTATGACAGCGGTGCGTATACGGCAGCGCTCGATACCCTTTTGGAAGCCGGGGATTACGCAGGCCTGCGAGAAGAACAACGCCGCCGGCGCGAAGAAGGCAGCGTGCATCAGCTTGGGCTTGGACTCTCGGTCTATGTGGAGATCACAAACCCTATGCCTTTCAGTGGAGAGTTTGCATCTGTGCAGGTTCACACGGATGGGACAGCCACCGTGTTGACTGGCACGTCTCCCCACGGTCAAGGGCATGAAACCTCATGGGCCATGATTGCTTCAGCAGAAACAGGCATCCCCATAGAAAAAATCAAGGTATGCCACGGCGACACCGACATCGTTCCCAGCGGGGCGGGAACGATGGGTTCTCGTTCTCTTCAAGTTGGAGGGATGGCCGTGCATCAGGCTGCTCTGCAATTGGCGGACATTGCAAAGAAGCAAGCGGCAAGCTTGCTCGAAGCAAACCCTGACGATATCACTCTCGATAAGGAATCTGGCGTTTTTCATGTGGCCGGCACTCCCGCCGTTACGGTCTCCTGGCAAAACGTCGCGAGCGCTGCCGAAAAAGAAGGCGAGCCTCTCCTCACGAAAGATAAGTACACTGCCTCGGATTCGACCTTCCCCTTTGGGGCCCACCTCGCAGTCGTCGACGTTGACACGGAAACCGGAAAGGTTGTGCTCGATCGCATGATTGCGGTTGACGATGCCGGTGTCATTCTGAATCCGCTCATTGCCGAAGGGCAGATTCATGGCGGTTTGGCGCAAGGGGCCGCACAGGCATTGCTCGAAGAAGTCCTCTTTGACGAAGAGGGCAACCCCATCACTGCCAACTTTGCAGACTATGGCATTATTTCTGCAACAGAGCTGCCCTCTTTTGAAACCATCTCGATGGAAACTCCCACGCCGGTGAACACGTTGGGGGCAAAAGGCATCGGGGAATCCGGCACAATCGGTTCCACGCCTGCGGTGCATAATGCGGTAGTCGATGCCCTTTCCCACATGGGAATCCGGCATATCGACATGCCGACCACTCCCATGAGAGTGTGGGAAACGCTGGCAAGCGCCAAAGCCTGACCCAAAACCTGAGAAAAAAGCAGGCATAACTCAAGCAAAGAACACCCTTATTTGACCCGCTCGTGATGTATCTGGTCGCAGGCTTGTCGCGTCTGGCATACACCACGGGTGATCAGTTGAATCCCCAATATTTTTTGGCATGCTCAACAATCACAAAAGAGAGGGCTTCTTCGAGAGTATCGGCATCTTTGCGGATGGCCCCGTCTCCAAGCGTTTTGCCGGTCACTGCCACGGTGTAGCAGCCACGCGTTCCCCGGACCATCCGTCCTCCATCGATGGTGATGACAATAGTTCCACCGTCATTACGCACCTTGGTGAGAAAAGGGAGCAGCGCGTCCACTCCACGCCATTCTGCAGCAGGTGGAGGAAAGTTCATATAGCGCGCAGCCGCCGCTACTTCTGCATAGGCATCTCCGCTAACAACAGAAGATTCACCCACACCGGGCAGAGAAAGACAGATTTCCTGACTATCGATTCCGGCGTTCAATCGCTCAGCTTCCAGAGAGCACGAGTCCTCGTTTTCGGCAAGCGCTGTAGAAGAATATTCTGCCTCTGTTATCGCACTGTTGCGATCAAAAGTAGGCATCTCTTCTTGGGCAACAGGAGAGGACGCGCCGGCAGCAGCCCCACCTTCCCCAAAAGCGCGATGTGAGGAAATACTGATTCCCGGTCGTTCCCGAGGGGAAGGACGACCACTCGCGCGCGGTCGCCGGCGCTGGACTGTCTCTTCCTCCACAGGGGACACGCTGCCTTTGTCTTGGCCTTCGCGTCGTAGCCCATCTTCGAGTTCTTCGCCTTCTTGGCCGTCATACGCGATAAGGGAGACTTTCACGGACAGGGCATCCGAACGCACACTCTCCGGTCTCAGAAAGTTGCCTTCTCCGGGTACTCCTGTTGCGTTCTCACCGGTTTCTCTTGTCTCTTCAGGGGGAGACACCTGAGGAATGGTCAAAAGGCTGACAGCATCTCTTTCTTCGTTACCTTCCGGCTTCTCATTGCGATCATTGCGAGAATTGCCTAGGTCTTTCTCACCGTCTCTGCCACCATCCGCCGTCATTTCCTCCCGGGCTCCTCCCTGGTCTCACTGCTCCACCTTTTACCCCTATCGGACAAAAACTTAAAAAGCATGAGGAGTTAGAACTGGTCGGCCATTACCTTTGCTCTACCCACTCACGCTTCGCATCAGACCACTTCCCACATAAGTGTTGGGAAAAAATTCCACAAGACCGCTCTCTCCAGAAACACAACAGACTCTCATTCTTTGCGCTTATCAGGTAATTTGTACCCCGATTTGCTCTCCAAAAAAGTAAGAATGCGTTTGCTTATTCGCCGGATAGCACCTGTACGTATTGGTTTACGAACGCAATCAAGCGCACCAGAACGGTCAACAAGAAACTTTAATTTCCCCTCTGATTTCTCGTCTGAAAGAACAATAAAAGGCAAACCCGGCGCCTTCTTTCCCCCACGAAGAGACCGGGCAAAATCTTCAAAGTCCATGCCAGGGAGAGCGGGGTCAAGAAAAAGAACGTCAACATCTTTGCATTTTGCTTTTAGCTCGGGGAATTTCCTTGTTTCCGCAAATTCCCATTTGGCAAGGCCGGTCTGATCAAGCGCCTGAATAAGCATACGACACATCACACTAGATCGGTCTGCCACAAGAACCCGCACTGTAGGAAGTGAAACCTCCGGGACAAACAGCTTTTCCGCTTTCACGACGAGCATAATCCCACGCTGCGGAACAGCGTCACCTCCTCCCTTGCTCTTCTCCTCGCGAAAAAAAGGCCGCGCTTGAGCAGTGCACGCGGCACTTTCTTCCCGGTTTGTATCCCCCGACATGGAGAGTTCCCAAGTAGCAACTGCCGAAGCAAAAGAATCCCACAAACGCTCTACCGACAGGATATTCTCCTCTTTTTCTCCAGAGAACTCTGCCAAAACTCCTGTCACCTCCTCCATTGCTGTCTGCAAATCCCGGAAGAAGCTCGCAGTCATAGGTTTTTCTTCTTTCTGAGGCTTCCTACCTTCGAGCTACAAAAAAGCAGACACTACCTCGTACAGGAAGAACAGAAAAAAATCTCTGCTCCATCTCCCCTATCGGATCGCCTGAAAAGCCGCTGGATTAAGCTGACAAAACTTCCAAAAAATCATGTGCACACTAGAGCGGAGAGATCTCGCGCCAAACAAACTAGGCGGTTCCAAGAAAAAATCTTCATCATCACAAAGAAAACAAAACTCGATAGGCAGATTTTCTCCCCCGCACACAGTACAGACTCAGCAAGCAAGTTCTCCGCGAGAAGACAACTAAACCTGAAGGAATCTTCTCGCTCAAAAATTTCTCATCACCACAACACAGAGAGCACTATTACAAAGAAACCAGAAGAAAACCCGACAACTAAAGCAGCCAGTCCAACTATAAAAAGGAAAATTTGCTGTCGACAATACAAATCAAAAGCTGGAGTAAGTTCAACTGGTAAATGACGATGAATTGCAGATGTCGTCTCTTTTCCCGAAAAACGGAGTGTTCGCCACCGGTGGCGAACACGATGGTCCTCTCTCTTTTCTTTTCGGCGTGTTGTCGACAGGGAAGATTCTTTCTCTGCCCATCTTTCAGAAGAAGATTGGATTTCAGACTGCACTCCACAAGAAGAAAACTGGTCGCTCTCCTGGCCGCTCTCCTTTTCCTCCACAAAAGTCGACGATAGAGTCGACGATAGAGTCATTTCCTGATGATCAAGATGATCAGAAAATTGCACTTCTTCTGCCCACGAAACCTCCTCCGTCGACCAAGGTGCAGAGGCCTCCTCCCCCCCAGCAATTCGCGCCGCTCCCGACATGGCAGACAACAAAGAAGACGGTGTCGGTCCCGAAACAGACTGCCCCAGAGAACCCGGAGAAGAAGAACTCTGGACATTTGCTTCCGGAGTCTTTCTTGCCACAACATCAAGAACAGCGGCCTCTGGAGTCTCTCTTCTCTCCTCCCTCGCGACATCAGATATGCTCGCCCGTGTAGAAAGCACGGAAACCATCGGAGAAGAAGCAGCGACACACGCCGCCGCCGCAAATGAAGCAGCACCCAGGGCAGGCAGGCACTCGGCCTCTGGAGAACACAGTAAGGGCAGACGAAAAACCTGCGCAATGGCCTCTGCTTCTGCCAGTAGAACAGAACTTTTTCCCACAGGAACAATGCCTGTCACATCTGAGGGATGAGCTCCTGCAACCGTGAGCACCTCTGCGAAAAGACTGGCGGTCGCACCGGCTTCTTCCACGGCACCTCGCCCAAAAGAAGAGAGCGACCTATCGATATCCCCATTTTTCCGCCGGCCGGCAGTCGCAACTATTTCAAACTCGGATGCAACGCGGCGTACGAGCGAAGTCCCCGCGGCTTCACACGGGGACGAAATAAAAAGCAGGGCATCCTGGGGGACAGGAAAAATTCTCGCAACCCCCACACTTACCGCTATTGGTGCAGGCAAGAAAAAGAGCGTACTGTGTTCTCGAGAAAACACAGTACGCGCCAATGTCTCGATCTCCTCACCCCACTGCACGGGGTGTGCAAGACCAATAGAGGCAGGCAATGCCCCTATCAGGTCTTCAACTCGCGTGCGTACTTGGCGCAACATCTCGAGAAACAGTTCTTCTGCAGCGTAGAGCGTTCCTCCAACCTCTGTCACGCGTTCGGGAATAAGGAGCGACTGCAGCGGAACCACACACCGAAACGGAGGGTTTTCCCGCTCTTTCTCATACACAGTCCCCGCAAATACGGGGCCGCTATCTGAGAAAACCAAACAGCTAGGCGCACCAGGACTCGTACCATATCCAGAAACGAGAGGGAGGGCACGAGAAGAACCATTCTCCATCACAACTGCCACGGTCTGAACCAGCCCGAAATCAATGCCGAGCGACCTGTCTCCCTCGAGAATTACCGCGTCCGACATCGTCTTTTCCTGAGGAGCGACAACCAGTCAAAGAAACGATCGTTTGAAAGACCGTCCTGGGCGGGGACTCTACCGCGAAAAAAGAGGGGCAGGAACACATGCGCCTACAGAGTTCCATGATCCCCACATACAGGCCATATCCTCAGAAAAAGTGGAAAAACCTATTCCTCCCCATTCTTCTGCGTGCTCACGACAGACCAAAAGGCCTCTCGCACACGGCGGCGCTCGAAATGCGTAAGATCTCGATCGGTGTGGTCAAGAAGCTCCGCGTCCAGATAGCTTGGAATGCGGGGAAACGCGCTCCGCACGTCCTCCACTTCCCCTTCTGTTGCCTCGCAAAGCCAGTCTTCCGCAAAAGCACGCCCAATATCATCCATCTCTATCACATCTGGTTCATCGAACTGTCGCGGCTCCGCCAGCGACAAATATTGCAACCAAAAATTCACAGGAAGTTCGTGATTGTCATCCACTTCAACGCTGAGATCTTCCTCTCTTCCCCGCGGATTCGAAGAAGGCGCATTCAAGCGGAGCACCCGCACTCCTGACATCTGAATAGTTCGGACGGTTTCGCATAGCTCCTCATTGTCTGTGACCAACACCGCAACATCGATGACACGGCCAAGACCAAGAGTGAGTAAATCGAAAACCATCCTGGTAGAAACACCCTTTTGTCGTCCTCCTACAATCCCCCCAAGACGGACTTTCACATCGGCCAAACGAGCAATATCTGCTTGTTCACCGATAAGACGTCCATTTCGGGAAGCGTCATACCAATAGCAACGCAGGAAGAAAGCCTCCGCGCCCACTCCTGTCTCGTTCAATGTGTAATCCACCAGACCATCAATCATGGCCGGGTAGTCACAATCGATATCTCCTCGCCGGGCAGTGGGATCAACACACAAAGCCCCTGCTGTCTGCAGCACATAGCGAGCGTCAACGAACAAAGCAACTGTCGACATCATCTCACTCCGAGCAACAATGCATCATGACACATGCCCACCACACCGACAGGCATATCCTCGGCCACAAGTGTAAAGCGAAGGACAGCCGAGCGAAACGAGTTCCGTCTCGACCATGAAGAAAACACACGGTCATTTCCACCTGTATGAAAGCGAACACAAGAACAAACGACAGAAAAAAAGAGCAAAGGAAATTCCCCACAACAGGAGAAAAGCGGAAAAGTAGAGGGAAGAGCCCCCCTGCGGAAGAAGACGAATCCCACCCGGAAAAGAAAAACAAAAAGCAAAATGAGAAGACAGCACATCCGACCCCAGACTCCGCAGACCTGGCAGCAATTGGGTCTACGAGAAGGTCTGAAAACAGATCTGTGAGAAGGTCTGCCAAACCCCCTCAGGGCTGCCGCAGGAAACCTGCGAAACAGAAGCAATCAACAGAATACGTGGCGCGCAACAAGTCAGCCTTCATCTACGACAAGAGCAGGCGCTGGTAGATCCAAATCTTCCGCTGCCACAATGGCTTCAAACTTTAGAGGCGTCGAGACACTGTCGGGTTGACCTAGAGTGAGCGACTCCACTGCCTGTTCGACTGTCCATCGACCCAGCATCTTCACAGAGACACTGCTCCCGTCAAAATGGAGACACTCTCGCAATTCTTTATTCTGGCGAAGACGTTCATCCGCCTCATCACCCATATAGCCCCGCGCCAACTCGAGCACTTGATTCAGAACTGTTGTCCAACCTGTTAAAGTTGTTTTGTCTGCGGCATCTTCCACAATGTCCATACCCACCTGGAGGCGCTCCATTCGCCCCAGAAAGTCTTCAAGTAGCGCGCCTTCGATCACCCGGCCATGTTGGGGCGCAATAATTTCTACTGGAGGATCTAGCGCACGAATTGCAGTAACTGCACGCAGCAACGCTTTGTTTGTCGGCATATACACCTGGTGGAAGGAGCGAATCCCTGTCCAGTCACTCTCGTCTGCATACAGCCCTTCTTCTTCGACTCCGCTGAAGCCCCCAAAGAGATCTCCCGTGAACAGTACCCTGACATCAGGATCGTAGAGCATGACCGCCCCCACAAAATGGCAGTATGGACTAGGTACAGGAAACAAGGTCTGTCCTGTTGGGAGAGGCAAGCCGTTGCAGTACTGTCCCACATCCACAAATTGTTCCCGCAAGAGACCGTAATACTCAATAAACCGCCAGGTCTCCTCCGAGGCGATCACCGAGGCTTGTGGAGAATACCGCTGCATCAGAGCTCCCAGAGAAGAACTGACGTCGGGATCTTGATGGTTCACATACACCGCAGAAACCTGGTCAAGCCGGCCGATACAGCGCTCCACCTTTGCCCGCACCACAGCCAAATCCGAGGCTGGACCAGGATCCACAAGCAAGTGAAAATCCTGCGATAGGTCTCCCTGGCTTGTTGCCGCCGTAGAGAGAAGACTCTTAAAAGTACGAAGATAGGAATTTGTATAGAGGAGAAGACCTGGGGGACGCTTTCCTACCCAATAGGTGTGCTCTGCGATCTCCACAACATCCGTCTGAAGGTCTGTTTTTGTAGCAGGAAAACTCAGTTTGTGGCCCATGCCGAATACTCTTTCTTCCAGAAAAAACTCTTACCGAAACACTGCTATCTGCACGCGATCTTCTCGTGTAGGGAAAGCGCATGAGAAAATTCTCGTCATACAAGCAAAAAAACAGGAAAAACTCGGGACAGATGCCCTAGCTCATAGGCGTAACAAGAAAACACGAATTTTCTCGTCCTGATTACTCAACCTGATCAATAGTAACTGAGGGTGCGGGAAGGTCTAGATCTTCCGCCGCCAGAATCGCCTCAAACTTCAGGGGAGCTGCCACAATCTCAGGCTGGCCGAGCACTAAGGCTTCTACCGTCTGTTCCACGGTCCAACGACCCAACCTTCGCACCGACACATTCTTCCCGTCGACATGCAAATACTCGTGGATGTCGTCATTCTGCTGCAGGAATTCATCTACTTCAGCCCCGATATAACTCCGTGCGAGATCCAAAACTCGATTCAAAACCGTCGTCCAAGCTGTCAACATGGAGTCATCGACTTCCTCGTCCAGGATGTCTATGCCCACCTGCAGCCGTTCCATTCGCTCCAGGAAGTCTTCGACAAAGGCACCTTGAATCACTCGGCCATGTTGGGGTGCAATAATCTCCACTGGCGGATCCAACGCCCGAATCGTTGCAACAGCCCGTACCATGGCCGCGTTTGTCGGCATATAGACCTGATGAAAAGCCCGGATACCCGTCCAGTCACTCTCATCCGCGTAGAGCCCCTCTGCGTCCAGCGCAGTAAGACCTCCAAAAAAGTCTCCCGAAAACAATACTCGGGTCTCGGGATCATAAAGTGCGACTGCTCCTACGAAATGACAAAAAGGAGTACGAACGGGAAAGAGCATCTGTCCTGTGGGCAGGGGAAGCCCGTTTAGATACTGTCCTACATCCACAAACTGTTCTCGCGGCAACTTGTAGTACTGAATCAGACGCCAGGTCTCCTCCGATGCCATCACCGACGCCTGCGGGGCATATCGTCCCAAGATCGTGGCCGAAGATGACCCCACATCCGGATCTTGATGGTTCACATGGATAGCAGAAAGTCGATCCAATTTCCCTATGCGCTGCTCCACCTTCTCCCGCACTATTGGAAAATCTGATCCAGAACCCGAATCAATCAAAAGATTAAATTCTTCAACTGCACGAGATGCGTGTTTGGAAGTCGCTGTTCCCTTGAAGATCCTTAGGTAAGGATTCGCATAAAAAAGCTGTCCCGGAAGACGTTTTCCTACCCAGAAGGTTCCTGGTGCAATCTCAATAGGATCACTCTCCAAGTTGATTGGTGCCTCCGATGGGTGTGATGACTGCGACGTTGTAAATACCACGAGACTCCTTCCAACCCACCTTTGCTTTCAACCTCACGGGAGGCCTTGGCACAACAAAACATGCTAGAAAGTACTATCTTTACCCCCTTTTGCAACACACCAACACACAGGTAAACATACGTTCTACAAAAAGGGTTAAAAACATGTGTTACTCAACATTTCGTAGCATACAAAACAGAAGTAACAGAGGAAGAAGAGGAGTGCGAACAGAACATGAAGAACAACTCTCACGCGCACAGGCAAGAAAATTTTCTTGCCTGTGCGCTACACAAAAAATCCGCCAAACATTTTCTTTGAAAACACGCAGATTTTCGCATTATATACACTAAAATATTTACTCCGCGACATTCATTACTATAGGGAAAAACCTGCTCTCACCAAGCAAATTTTTCTTGCAACATGTCTCCTTTCATCTTCTCTTTCACTGCACTCGCTCATCTCAAATATCTACTCCTCTTCATCCACAACAAGCGCGGGAGTTGGAAGATCCAGGTCTTCCGCAGCCACAATGGCCTCAAATTTTAAAGGCGTCGACACAATATCCGGCTGCCCAGCAGTAAGGGTCTCCACCGCCTGTTCGACTGTCCAGCGCCCCAACGACTGCACCGAAACAGCCTCTCCATCAAAACGCAGGTAATCACGCAGGTCCTTGTTCTGCTGCAGACGCTCATCTGCTTCATTCCCCATGTAACTCCGCGCCAGCTCCAGTACCTGTCCGAGAACGGTCGTCCACCCTGTCAGAGTCGATTCATCTGTCTCGTCCTCAGCGATATCCAGACCGACTTGGAGAGTTTCCATACGATCAAGAAAATCAAGAAGCACAGGCCCCTGGAGAACACGACCATGCTGGGGCGCGATAATCTCCACCGGCGGATCTAGTGCCCGAATTGCCGCGATTGCTCGCACAAGCGACTTGTTCGCCGGCATATACACTTGGTGAAAAGCTCGAATACCCGTCCAATCAGTTTCATCCGCGTACAGCCCCTCCGCGTCCGCTGCAGTAAGACCCCCAAACAGGTCTCCCGAGAACAACACCCGCGTCTCAATGTCGTAGAGCATTACCGCTCCTACAAAATGGCAATACCGACTCGCCACCGGTCGCAAGGTATGCCCTGTAGGCAAAGGCAAACCATTCAGGTACTGCCCCACATCAACAAACTGCTCCCGCGGCAGCCCGTAATACTGGATAAACCTCCAAGTCTCCTCTGAGGCGATCACGGAAGCATGCGGCGCATATCGCCCAATCACAGCGCTCAAAGAGGACCCAACATCCGGATCCTGGTGATTCACATAGACAGCTGAAAGCCGATCCAACCGCCCAATACACTGCTCCACTTTTGCCCGTACCACCGCCAGGTCTGACGCCGGCCCCGGATCCACAAGAAGATAAAACTCCTGCAAAAGATTCCCTTGACCAGTCGCAACTGCCGGCAGCGTGCCTTTGAACACACGGAGATAGGAATTGCAGTGGAGAAGAGCACCCGCAGAACGCTTTCCTACCCAGTATGTGCCCTGCGCGATCTCCACAAGATCTGTTTGAAGATCCACTTTCTTCTGCGCGACCGGAAAACTGAATGTCCCTCCCATAAAAAGTCACTTTCTCTTTGAAGGAAACACTTTTCAAAAGCCGCAAGTTTGCGGTCTTTTCGATCACACTTTCTCCACGAAAATTCCTTCTCTAAAAACAAAATACCATATTTTAATACTAAAAAGAAAGATCTTCGTGCAAAAGCAAAAATAGAAAAAGAAACCAAGAATAAAAAGATTTACTCTCGAATATTTCACGTAAGAAAAAGAACCTACGCCACAAAATAGAGGAAAATTACGCTCGTCTTATTTCGGCAATATCTGCAAAAACACACCACCAACATAATGCCAGCGCTTCGCTCGAAGCGAGAAAGATAATCCCTAACCTCCCTCTTTTCTCACGTCTCTTCATTCACGGTGACAGTCGGTGTTGGAAGATCAAGATCCTCTGCCGCCACAACAGCCTCAAACTTCAAAGGCGTCGCAACAACATCCGACTGGCCAGAGGTCAAAGCTTCCACGGCTTGTTCCACCGCCCACCGACCCAGCATTTTCACTGTGACACTGCTCCCGTCAAAACGGAGACAGTCCCGTAATTCTTTATTCTGACGAAGACGCTCGTCCGCCTCATTCCCCATATAGCTCCGCGCCAATTCCAACACTCGGTTGAGCACGGTAGTCCATCCGGTCAAGGCCGATTCATCTGCTTCATCTTCTGCAATATCGAGGCCTACCTGCAGACGTTCCATGCGTCCGAGAAAGTCCTCAACCAAGGCACGCTGAATCACGCGACCATGCTGGGGCGCGATAATCTCCACCGGCGGATCCAAAGCCCGCACCGCTGCCACTGTCCGCACAAGTGCCTTATTCGTCGGCATATATATCTGATGAAAAGCTCGGATACCCGTCCAATCGCCTTCATCCGCGTACAGCCCCTCTGCGTCTGCCGCAGTAAGACCCCCGAACAGATCTCCTGAGAACAACACCCGCGTCTCAGGGTCGTACAGCATCACTGCCCCTACAAAATGGCAATACCGACTCGCCACCGGTCGCAGGGTATGCCCTGTAGGCAAAGGCAGACCATTCAAGTACTGCCCCACATCGACAAACTGCTCCCGCGGCAACTTGTAATACTGAATCAAACGCCAAGTCTCTTCCGAGGCAATTACTGAAGCGCGCGGAGCGTAACGACCCAGAATCGTGGCTGAAGAGGATCCGACATCAGGGTCCTGATGGTTAACATACACCGCGGTAAGCTGGTCCAGACGGCTGATCCGTTGCTCCACTTTCTCGCGAACAATCGAAAAATCCGACCCGGAACCTGAGTCAATGAGAAGATTGAACTCTCGATCTCCATCATCTTTCCCTACAGACAAAGCCGACACAGCGCTCTTAAAAACTCGCAAGTAAGGATTGGCGTAAAAAAGAAGACCGGGAGGGCGTTTTCCCACCCAGTATGTCCCTTGCGCAATCTCCACCGAGTCGTTTTCCCAATCAACTTTTGATCGCATTGGCGCAAATCCCAAAGCGCTCCTTTCTCATAAAAATCATACAAACGCAAATTTTATTTAGAGAAAAAGAAGGAAAAAAACACCTTATAATGGCATATCTTTCTCTTACTTTTCCACCCATTTATACGTTTTTCCCGTTATCTTTAATTACTCAAATAGAAGAGCAACAAGACTTCTTAATTCACTATTTTTATCGAATAAAAAAGAAAAAAGCAACAGGGATTTTCCACCTAAGAGAAGTAAAAAAAGAGAAGATCTTCACGCACAAAAAATATAAAAGTTGAAGAAAGAAGACGAAAGAGTCTTACCTATAGCCAAAAAGAAAGTTACCTTAAAAGGCATTTCACTCCGCTCCGACCGTAAATCTTTCTCTTTCGTTCACTTCTCCTGCATCACAACAGACACCAACAAGCATCCCCAAACATCAGCAAATTTTTCTCCCGCCTGCCCCCCTACCCTGCTCTGAAATTTCCTTCGCCTCAGCACAACACCAGAAGGGAATCCCCACACAAAAGGGGAACTTGCATGCCAGGCTTCCTGGAAAAGTTTCGGACCGACCAACAGACCGAAAGGCATCTTTCAAGGAACACTCGGCACGGTTCACCAATTCTTTTAAACTTGGGATCCATAAAACAAGCAGAAAAACCATCCCGAGCTAGGCAAGGAAAAAGTTTTCTTGTTCCCACTCCAAGCACCACAATCCACTCAAAAAATCGAAGTAGAATTTGTGGACGTACACACCCAGCAGACAAACTCCAGACCTTTCTCTCAGCTCATGAAACAAACCCGACGGCTGGCCTTTTGGAGCCTTGCTCTCGCGTTTCTCTATTTCAGTTTCACTTTCGCACAAGTCTGGTTTGCCGCTCGCAAAGACACGCGCAAACCTGCTGATGCCATCATCGTCCTCGGTGCTGCCCAGTACAATGGACGGCCATCTCCTGTCCTTAAGGATCGTCTCGACCATGCCATCACCCTGTACACAGAAGGCGTAGCAGAGATTTTGGTCGTAACAGGAGGACGCCAGGAAAACGACATCTACACCGAAGCCAGCACTGCAGCAGACTATTTACGCAAAGCCGGGGTTCCCGAAACAGCGATACGACGAGAGGTTTCCAGCACTAATTCCTACGAATCCCTGGCGGCTTCAGCACGATTTTTGGCAAAAGAAAATATCACAGAGGTCGTCCTGGTTTCAGACCCATACCACGCAAAACGGATAGCAGACATTGCTGAAGAAGTCGGACTCGACGCACAAGTTTCTCCAGCAGCAACAAAAATCCCATTAAGAGCTCTGGTACGAGAAACTGCCGCTGTTGGTCTCGGCCGATTACTCGGACACCGCCGACTCGCGCGCATCAGTCAAGCATTTTCTCCCCGGACATAGCACAATGGGGCGACGCGCACGAAGGGTCAAGCGGACAGCCTCGCTTCTATAAGCTCGGACACGAACAATTCACAAAAGAGCAGTATATTACGCTTAAAGCACACATGAGAACATTTCCATACTATCCTTTTTTTCTCCCGCAAAAAACACTTTCTACACTAATCCACCTCCCATCAAGCCTCTTCGGAAAAATTCCCGGATAATAATACGCGAGTTCGATGTGCACGTTTTCCCGTCCTCCGGTAGGATCTAGCGCTAAGCAGATTGGGCGTTATCTGGTTCTGCTAAAACAGTCGGACAACAGTCTGCCCAGTTCAAGATGTCCAAGACGCTGCCATATACCATAAAAAGAAAAGGAAAATAGAGGTGCAAGCCTCTCCTGCCTCCTTGTCCACAGCCGAATATAAAAATACAGAATCCGTCGTTCTGGCAGGGAAACGGGAAAACATAACGAAAACCCGTTGAGTAAAAACAGCAAAAAGACACAAAAGTGAATATTTCTCTATCCCAAGCAGTGTCTTCGGTATGTCAACCATAATCTGCTAATCAGGATTTGCGGCTATCACAACCAAAAATCGTCACAATAAACCCAGAACAAAAAAGGGTCAGCACAAGAGGTCACCACAAATCGAAAAAGGGAGGAATCGACATTGGTGGGGTCAGGTGATCATCGACAAAGTGATCGCACAGAAAACAACAACCTAATCACGACATGGTCAAGCGCGGAGTCCAGTACAGAATTCCCAGATCTTTCCGCGTCTACTGACCAAACGCCTCCCACAGTTTCCCCCGATCAGGGACCTCTACCAGTGAGTCCACATTCTTCAACACCAGTGTACAATGGCATTATTTTCGGAAGTGGTGAGGACGAACCCAACCGGCGCCAACGTGAAGACAAATGGCCAGAACTGACACGCGAAACCTACACACGGCAGCGCCACGTCATTCCTCCTGACACTCGCCAAGTAGTAAAACCCTCTGCGGAACAGTCATCTTTTTCCGCATCTGCCTCCAGGCCAACCATGCCAGGAGGAATACTCCCCCCTCCTGCAACAAAATCAGTCCCTCAAGCTAAAGACCAAGAAAAACTGACTGGCAACGAGAGGTCGCACGATTGGGCAAGCGGTGTTTTTCCACAGACTGACCCTGATGCCGCTCGGCGCCCCGAATCCCCCCTTGTACGACACAAGATACGTATTGCCGCTGAAGAATCAGCAAAGCACGCAGCGGAAGCAGGTGCACGAGCAAAAATGCGCCGGGAAATCGAAGGCTTGCGTTCCCGTCTGCAAGAGCTACGAGATGAATACATCGCGATCCTATCTCACATCGATCGCACCAAGAATTCCTTTAACCGAGAGCGCGACCAGATCCGCGAAGAACAGGCTGTCCTCGCATCAGAATCCCAGCTCCATTTTGCTGCCAAGCTCCTCGGTTGCATAGACACACTCGAACTAATAGCGGTCACTGCAGAGCAAACAAAGAATCCACTTCGGTCTGGTTTACGCGCTGTCCACTCACAGATCAGTCACATCGTGGATGCTACCCTGCCCGGAGAACTTCAAACACATGATGGGGAAACTCTTTCAGAAGACGCTGTTGACTTCCTGTAATACTCGTCTCCAAGAAAAATCCTCAGATAACTATCACGTGCCCTAATCTGCGAAAGACACAAAAACCACACAAGGGGAAATACGATGAGTGTTGCCGACACTTCTCCCCGTACGACTCTCGAAAGTTCTTGCCTGCTTGTCTACGATGGGGACTGCGGTTTCTGTACCGAAGTAGCAGAACGGTTTCGCCCGCATTTGCCTTCCAATGCCCGTGCCATCCCCTGGCAGGAACTACCTTCTCTTGCCGCCTACGGTTTACAGAAAGAAGACGTCACCAGCGCCTCTTACTGGATCGAAAACGGCAAAACGTACCGCGGCGCAGACGGTATCGCCCGCACTCTACAAGCCTGTGGAGGCATCTCCGCTGTCCTCGGAATAAGCATCCGCGTCTTCCCGGTGAACATGGCAGCACGCGCTGTCTATTTTTGGGTCGCACGCAACAGAGACAAGTTCCCTGGAAGCACACAGGCATGCCAACGTCCGTCTGCAAACGAAATATCCTCAGAGGATCCGCAGACAAAGTAGTTTTTCTGAGATAAGTCTACTTCAAAAAGATGCTTCTGCAACACTGCAGTCGCAATTCTCTGCAAGAGTTTTCTCTTTAAAAGTCAGAGCAACAAAAAGAACCTCAATTTTACTGTCTCTTTGCTTCTTAGTCTTTAAACTCTGATACTACTTGTTGCAAAGATGTTTTCGCATCACCGAAAAGCATGCGCGTATTGGATCGGAAAAAGAGAGGATTCGAGATACCGGCGAAACCCGTTCCCATTGACCGCTTCAGCACAATAACAATACGTGCACGATCTACATCAATAATCGGCATTCCATAAATTGGGCTACACTCATCATCACGTGCCGCGGGATTCACCACGTCATTCGCCCCTACTACTAAACAGACATCGACAGTACCCATCACCGGATTAATATCATCCATCTCCGCCAAAACATCATAAGGAACGTTTGCCTCGGCAAGTAAAACATTCATATGACCAGGCATGCGGCCTGCTACAGGATGAATGGCATAACGCACATCGGCGCCACTCTTTTCCAGCAAATCAGACATCTCGCGCACCACATGTTGCGCTTGCGCTACTGCGAGACCATATCCTGGAACGATCACCACACTATCGGCTGCTTCCAAAAGGTAATACGCGTCTTCTGCCATGATTGGCTGGACCACACCATCAACGACAGTTCCGGCCCCCCCTCCGGTTGCACCGAACCCGCCGGCAAAAACGTTGACCAATGTACGGTTCATGGACTTGCACATGACGGTCATAAGAATGAAACCAGACGCTCCCACAAGTGCACCTGCAACCACAAGGATTGCGTTCTCGACCGCGAAACCAGCGGCACACGCAGCCAAGCCCGATAGGCTATTCAAGACAGCAATGACAACAGGCATGTCCGCACCACCGATTGGCACCACCAGCAAGATCCCAAAAAGCAGCGAAAGCAGAATGCCCACTGCAAGCCCGCCCGCAGCCACACTCCCACTAGAGTCAGCGGCGTACACTACTCCACCAAGAAGCGCAATGATCAGCACACCCATATTTATCGCGCGCTGACCAGGAAAGGTGTAGGCACCTCCCAATCGCTTCCCTGCCAAGGTGAGTTCGCGCAACTTGGCCCATGCCACAAGACTACCCGTAAAAGTAGTCCCACCAATGAACACCGCCATTATCACTGTTGATGCGGTAAAGAAATTGGGGGATGTGGAAAGATGCACAACCCAGCCAAGAAAAAGACTGGCAGCACCCCCAGAACCATTAAAAAGGGCCACCATCTCAGGCATGGCCGTCATTTCCACCAAACGAGCAGCTATCACTCCCACGACAGCACCAATAACAATACCGAAAAGCACCCAACCATAGTTTTCCATCTCATCACCAAAAAAGGTGACGAGAGCAGCAAGGCTCATCCCAAAAGCGGAGAGAAGGTTGCCGTGGCGCGCTGTCTCCGGGGAGCCGAGCATACGCAGACCGAGAATAAAAGACGCCGCTGCCACTAGATAGGCAATTTCCGTCGCGGTATTCAAGAGAGGTCTCCTTCCCGCTCTTTCTTCTTGAACATGCCCAGCATGCGGTTTGTCACTACATACCCTCCGACCACATTCACCGTGGCAAGGGCAACTGCGAGGACAGCAAGAACCTGAGAAAACCCAGAATTATGGGCCGCGCCAGCAGCACTAATGGCTCCAATCAGCGTGATTCCACTAATCGCATTCGACCCCGACATCAGTGGAGTGTGCAGCGTAGAAGGAACTTTGGATATGAGTTCATATCCAAGAAAGATCGAAAGTAAAAGAACGAGTGCAAGAGGAAACCAGTCGTCAATCATGAGAATGTAAACCTCGATCGAGCAATCTTTCAAGAAGAAGAAGAGAAGGAAATGCATTCATTGCAAAAAATCCCTTCCCGTACTACCAGGGCTGCCTGCACAATTTCATCATTCTCATCCAGAGACACTTGTCCCTGGTCCGTGTCCCAAAGTTCTTCCAGCAGGTTCACTACGTTCGAGGAATACATTTGCGTCGCATGCACCGCAACACGACGCGGTAAATTCCCAAGACCAATGACGCGCACACCATGCACTTCTTTGATCTCATCTCGTACACTGCCCTCAACGTTGCCGCCTGTGTCCACCGACAAATCCACAACAACTGCTCCGGGGGGCATACCACGCAACATCTCATCAGTCACAATGACCGGAGCGGGTTTCCCAAACACTTTTGCTGTCGTGATCACGACATCAGCAAGCGCACAATTCTTGGCAAGCAAGGCACGCTGACGATCAAGCTGTTCGGCTGTCAGTGCCTTGGCATACCCTTGAGCAGTCTGACCCGTCTCTCCTAAATCCACTTTCACAAAACGAGCACCAAGAGAACGCACTTGTTCTTCGACCTCGGAGCGAGTGTCGAACGCTTCAACCCGCGCTCCAAGACGTTTTGCAGTGGCAATCGCTTGCAAGCCGGCGACACCTGCGCCAATCACAAAAACTCGCGTGGGATGCAACGTGCCCGCCGGAGTAGTCATCATTGGGAATACCTTGTCAACCGCATCAGCCGCCAAGATAACCGCCACATAACCAGCAAGACTTGCCTGCGAGCTAAGTGCGTCAAGTTTTTGCGCCCTCGTTGTTCGAGGGACCATCTGCATACTGAGGATACTCACTCCAGCCTGAGCAAGTTGCAGGACCTTTTCCCGTTCGAGAAAAGGATCAAGAAAACTAATATGCAGACATCCAGGAGAAAGCATTTTCGTCTGGTGTGCGACAGGCGGGCCGACACGAAGCACAATATCTGCCCCTGCCACCAAGTCCTGCTCCCTCGGAACAATCTCGGCACCAGCCTCTCTGTAGGCATCATCGGAATAGTTTGCGCCAACACCTACTCCCGCTCCGCACGTGACTTCCGCCCCAAGCTTGACAAGACGCCGAACCCCATCAGGGTCTACGGCTGCTCTTGTTTCACGAGGATCTGTTTCTTTTGGAACTGCAATTCGCATGCTGACCTTCCGGTCCGTACCCTCTGTCCCCAAATTTTGAACGCTACAAAACCCTTTATCAGCTCTTTTTCATGTCGAAAACCTGTCAAAGTCCATCAAAGAGCTGTGAGCTTCCTCGGAACTCAAGAAGTCCAGCGTGATTATTCCTGACATTTCCCACTGCTGGATCTACTTCGTGACACACAAATGGGTCTTCCGCTCCCGACACAAGGAACTCTGACAATACTTCTGTATCCTGACAATCTCGATCCAGCCAAAGTTCCCAAAGATCTTCTCCAAGCACCGCAGGCATACGATCATGCACTGAAGCAACCGTCCCACGCGCTGCGCTCGTAATAATCGCAACACTCGCTTCTGCCTCCGCAGAAACCATTTCTCGCGCGTTTTCTCCGGCCTCTTCCCCCTCCAGAGAAGAAGAAGGAGGATGCCAAAGACGGAAAATACCTGGAAAAGCAAGAAGCCCACTATCTCTCCGCGAAAAATAAAAAGGCCGCTTCTTCCCCCCAGCAGAAGAAGCCTTCCATTCATAAAATCCATCCGCGGGAACAATGCAGCGAGACTGAACAAAAGGCCGCTTAAAGGCGCTCTTCTCACGCAGGGTTTCAGCACGAGCATTGATCAAACGGGCACCAGACCGGGCACCCCGCGCCCAAAAAGGAACAAGACCCCAACGGAACGCATCAAGCACGCGCCCCGTAGAAACATCCTCATAAACAACAGGCACCAACTGTGATGGCGCCACATTGTAAGAAGGGGACAGAGACGCCGCAAGCGGGGTTACCCTTCCGACTCTGAAATATTCTGCGACCTCCATTATTTCTGTTTTCGCAACAAATCGACCACACATGCGGGAAAGCCTACTCCGACCTATCGGCAAAGTACTCCATGAGGACTCCGGTCATACATAAAAGAAGGGATGCACCGAAAGGTTTTCTCCCTGTGTAAGCTGAAATGCTGTTTCTCTTCCAAACACACAGGTTTGTTACCAGCTCATGCCACTCCAACTTCACATACACTCTTCCCACACCACAGAAAAAAATACTTTTTCCCGAGAAAATGCGGGAAGCACACTCCTCGTATTCCATAGCAACCCGCTACCCTGTCGTCAAAGACGCGCTCCAGCACACATGCAGAACGGGAACGCGTGCACCGGCAAAATGAGGCCGTTATAGAACGCTTTCCCTAGAAGCATCACGAACTGGCCCAGTCACAAACGCCCTGCACCACCCCCATCCGCACAAATATCGGCACAACAAAACTGCCTGCCCTTCCCCATGCCGAAAAGCACGAGACGTCAGAGAAAGCGAGCAACGGAAGCCGCCCCACCACGGGGAAATGCTCTCCTTCTCTGAGGGCAGACAAGCAAAAGGGCAAGAGAGGCCGCAAAAATGACGGACAATACACCAGATAACGGCCCTGTCGGCATACCAGACGAACCCGAAGAGGAACCCGAAACACTAACAACCGGAGAAACCACCCAGCCTCAGGACACCTCGACAAGCCACACAGAAAGCAAACAAACAAAACCCCCGAAACCTCCAGGATGGTATCCCGACCCATGGCGGCCTTCCCACCTTCCACACACCACCCGCTATTGGGACGGCACAGCTTGGACAAGCCATATCCTCACTCCCGGCACACCCCAGGCACAAGGAAAAGTCCCACTGTCTCCTCCCATGGTCCCTCTCCCCCCAAGGAACACTCCAGGACTAGGGAAAAAAGTCGGTCAACTGATTGCCCAAACAGCCACCATCTTTTTTACTGTGTCCCTGTGTCTTTTTAGTTTCTTCCTTGCCTTTCCTTTCTTGATTCAGCTCCTCTTTACCGCAGTCGACATCGATGAAGACTCGACGGAAGTCATATATGGCTCGTCCAAAGCTTCCAGCTCCTTCTTGTCAATCCCGATTACAGGCACCATTTTGGGAAACGAAACACTCGACGGAAACGTGTTCGGAGGCACCACCTACGGCTATGAAATAAAAGAACAGCTGAAAGAAGCAGCGGATCTCGATGAATATGACGGGATCATCATCGAGATCAACAGCGGTGGAGGCACAGTAGTCGGAGCGCGTGCTATTGCCGACGGAGTTACCGAGTTCCGACAACGCACAAAAAAGCCTGTTGTGGCTTTTATCTCGGGAATCGGAGCATCAGGTGCCTATCTCGTTGCTTCAAGAGCGGATCTCATCATCATGGATCATGGCAGCCTCGTCGGGAGCATTGGAGTCACCCTTGGACCCTTTGCTTTCTATGATGGAGTCACAGAAATTGACGGTGGCCTCCTTAGTAAAGGAATCGTCACACAAAACGGCATTGAACAGACTTACATCACAGCAGGGCGCGGAAAAGACATGGGCAACCCCTGGCGACGCTTGACCGAAGAAGAACTATCTGTTCTTCAACAAGGCGTAAATAACGAATACAACGAATTCGTCGCACAAGTCTCCATGTACCGTGAGGATCTCACTCCTGAAAAAATACGAGACCAGATCGGGGCTCTTCTGTACGACAACAAGACTGCAATCAGCCTCCACCTGGCCGACGAAACCCAAAGTCGGGAAGAAGCATACCATCGTCTTGCTTCTCTTGTAGGAGAGACAAACTTCAAAGTCGTACAAAAACCAAACTCAGGAAGTGGGCTCTGGGGAATCTTTGGAAACGCGTCTGTTCCCAGCTCTGCTACTGCCTGTCCACTCGCAAACGTCTACCTCGCATTTTACGGCGATCCCACCCAGTTCTGCTCCTGAGACCTCGACTGCACCCATGCCCAACCAGAAGCATGTTCCGGACATCCTCAACAGGACGCCAGGAATCAAATCCAGGTCATTTTCACAGGTTGGGCATGGGTGCAGTTCCAGCGGTTCGTTGCGGATGGTGCACCCATCGGTTTGTCGGGCCGGGTCGGTGAGGCCAGGTCGGTTTGCGGTGTCGGGCCTGGATTGTTTGTAGGAGTTGGACATGGGTGCAGTTCCAGCGGTTCATTGCGGATGGTGCACCCATCGGTCTACCGACCCGGCCCTACCGACCCGGCTCGACGAAACGACCCGGCCCCGTGACTCACTTGGGTGGTCTTGGGATCGGCAAGGTCTCAACCAGACAAAACCCCAAGTTTTCCGTCGGACTGGTCGGACTGAGGGATGGTCTCTCCGCGATTAGGGGGGCTCGTGTGAGAAGAGCGTCGCATTGTCTCAAGTTGCGCCGCAGTCAGCGTTTCTTGTGAGAGCAGGGCCTCAGCGACTTCGCTCACGAAAGTGGCTTCTTTCTTCACAAGTTGCCGCGCTTGTGACATTGCGTTTTCGAGCACTTGTTGCACCGCTTGGTGTACGGCAGATGCCTGCCCGTTCCACTTCAAATCACCGACATCAAGAAAAACCAAACCAAAATCCGTCATACCATATTCGACCACCATGCGTCTTCCGAGTTCCGTCGCCTCTCGGAGATCGCCGGCAGCACCATGCGTGACATCATCGGAGCACAACAGTTCTTCGCCTACCCGTCCACCAAGAAGAACCACCAAACGGGCAAAAGCCCGTTTCCACGAGAGAAGCTCTCGTACCTCGCCATCAAACCAGGTGGCTCCGCCTTTGCTCCCACGCGGCACAATCGTCACTTGCCGGGGAAAAGGAGCGTCTGCGTACAGCAGAGCGCACACGGCATGACCGGCTTCATGCCAGGCAACAACCTCTCTATCTCGAGCGTCAAGTACATGGCTCGGTCGTTCGTCTCCAAGAACCAGCATAGCGACAGCCTCGAGTACATCTCCCTCTTCGACACGTTCTCGCCCGGCCCGCGCCACACGCAAAGCTGCCTGGTTCAAAATATTCTCCAGATCGGCTCCTGTCATCCCTGAGGTGAGGGCTGCAACCCTGTGCCAGTCAATTCCTGCAACTCCACGCGCTTGCCCATGTAAAGCCAGAATTTCGTGTCGGGCCTCTCGATCCGGGAGCGAAAGCTCAATCACACGATCAAACCGGCCAGACCGCAACAAGGCTTTGTCCAACATGTCAGGACGGTTTGTCGCAGCGAGCACAATCAAATGCCCATTTTTCTGGAAGCCATCCAACTCCACGAGAAGCTGGTTCAGGGTATTTTCTCGCTCTTCTGATGCCCCGCTGCTTACCCCGGCAGCACGAGCTTTTCCGACTGCGTCAATCTCGTCAATAAAAACAACTGCTCGCCCTGCTTTGCGCGCACGCGCAAAAAGACGCCGCGCCCGACTCGCGCCCAATCCCGCGAACATCTCGACAAAATCAGCGCCTCCCACAGCAAAAAAGGGAACTTCCGCCTCGCCTGCAACGGCACGTGCCATCAAGGTTTTGCCTGTTCCAGGCGGACCAGTAAGGAGAACTCCCCGTGGCGGACGTGCGCCGGCCCTTGCAAAACGTTCGGGGTCATGCAAACAGAGAACCAGGTCGCGTAGTTCTTCTACTACTTCAACGTGGCCGGCTACATCGGCTAGAGTGACATCAGGGATTTCCTCCGCCCCACTGTTTTTCTTCCCCTTTGCAGATATCCCTCGTGTCGCTCCACTTCGTAGCAAATACCACGACAAAACTCCGGCAATAAGGAAAAGTGGGAGCACAGACACGAACGCCCAAAGCGTATTGTTCTCTTCTTTTACCGCAGCAGCCTGTAAGGGGATTCCCTTTTCCAACACGCGTTCTGCCAGGAAGGGTCCCAACCCATCCGGATAGACCGTGATGAATTTCTCGGCTTTTTCTCCTGTGAGTGTCGCTTTCAGCGTCCGGCTACGGTCGTCCAAAGCCACTTCCCGCACTTGTCCCTCATCAAGAAACAGGAAGAACTCATCAAGCCTCCGCACAGACTCTGTGGCAGGTGTTTTGGAGACCGATAGAAAAGTAAGAAGAAACAGAAAAAGTAAGAGAAACCCAGAGAAGCGTTTCCAGAAAAGAACAGTTCTCCAAAATCCAAGGCTGTTCCCACTGACTTGCGCAAAATTGTTTTTTCCCAAAAAACGAAAGGACATCAACACCCCTGACACCACCGGAGGGCTTCCTTTCATGTCGGCCTCATTCTGTCCTCTCTAAACAAACAGACGATCTCAACTCGGCTTGCTCTGCAAGAGCGCGCAAGCCCACCACGAATTCCGTACGAAAAAATTGGAAAAAACGCACCTTTCGCCCGCAAGTATTCCCCAACTAGCCGAGATCACAGTCTTTTCTCGACACAAGATGAGTGTTCTTTCTCCAGACATTTCTCACTAAAAACCCTTTTTTCGTCTTTCGCGCCATTTCGGCCATACAAATACGCAATTTCCCCCACCTGCTCTACAGCAGTCGCAGTAGGGACAAAAAAACAAAATGCTTTAGGCTGCAACTCACGGGCCAGGGGGGGATTTGGTCAACAACCCATTCACAGCATGAATGCACGAAAAGTGCGCACTAGCTGTACACCACAATTGACTTGGACACCACCCCAACGCCTCCTGGAGGGTCCGTGAATGTTTGTCTCCGCCAAAGCCTCCAATTTGACACGCTTGCAGACGAAACCCTTGCCCGCCATGCACAGTCTGGCAATAACCAGGCTGTACAGGCCCTTCTCCAACGCTATCAGGGTTTTGCCCGCGCAAAAGCGCGAGGTTATTTCCTCGTCGGCGCCGATCACAATGATGTCTATCAAGAGGGCATGATCGGCCTCTTCAAAGCCATACGCGACTACCGCTCAGGACACAACGCCAGCTTCCGCGGTTTTGCTGAACTCTGCATTACCCGCCAAATTATTACCGCCATCAAAACAGCCACCCGACAGAAACACCAACCACTCAACTCCTACATCAGTTTCACCACAAACAGCAATGACGAGGACGACGAACGCCCCATAGAGGAACTCCTTCCTGGAGAGGATAATCTCGACCCGGTCCATCAAGTGATCGAGTGTGACGATGTGACCGCTCTCCAAGACACTATGAACGAGGTCCTTTCCGAACTCGAACGCGACGTGCTCATTCGGTACGTCCGCGGCGACAGTTATCAGGACATTGCTCTGGCACTCGGAAGACACGCCAAATCCGTTGACAACGCCATCCAACGCATCAAGCGTAAACTGGAATGTCAACTAACCCGTCGCGCCATGCGCGAGCGTACCGCTGAACGGGAAGCCCTGCGAAGAGCCGTCTGAACCAGCAGCTCTTCACGCTCGAGCGACGCGTGCATATCACTGTGACGCCCATCGGATCACCCCCATAGGCAGTCTCAAAAAAGCTACTGTGCTCCAGATTTCTTTCTGGAGCACAGTTATTTCCCCCGGCAAAAAATCTCGCTACTTCTTTGATCTGCCTATTTGAGCAAAGAAAGCTCGCTGCGAGAGAACAGCCCACACTCATTAAAAAACCTGTGTATGCCCAGTATTTTGCGCTTTTTCCACACAGATCCACGCACCAGGCTGCCTCTTGAGAAATGACAAGCTGCGAAAAGGTTTCCGCTTGCCATGAAGAGTGAACGAAAATTCGCCGCTATCCTGCTACAGTCCTCGATACTTGGTCCCTTCGGGCAACGTCCGTTACCCAACTTTCAGGACGGGAATGCGCCTTACCAAGCGCTACATGTTAACCGTGATCCTCGTTGCTTTGCTCCAGTCCATCGGCATCGCGTTCATCTCAGAGAAAACAGTACTTTCCCCACACGCAGTGCGGCGCGTCGAGGACGCCTTGGCAACCGTCGCTGCTATAGAAGCAAACCGTGTCACGACAGTACTCGACAGGTATAATACCGCTGCGAAAAATCTGGCAGAAAGCCCTGATCTACGCGACCACCTTGCACGGCTTCTGCAGCCCGAAGGTGCCCACAACAAAACCTCCTCCGATTCTGCGCTTATCGCGCACATCGGCTCTTACGGATTCCGCCATTTCGCCCTACTCACCCCTGAAAGACAAGTCATCATTTCTACCGGCACCATGCCGCGCGACATGTCCGACAGGGAAAATTGGCCCTCCGTCAGCGGGGCGACTACGAGCTCTATCAGAAGTCTTCAGTCCAACACCCCCCGGATCGGAGAACACGGCGAAGTTCATTTCGCGAAAAAAATCATCTCCAACGGAAAAATCTTGGGACTTCTCTCTCTAGAAACTCCTTCCCTTTCTTTTCCCGGATCTGGCTCCTCCCTCCCTAGACTCGGGAAAAGTACGCAGCTTTTCTTCACTCGTCGAGAGGGAAACCAGGCGCTCGCCCTTTTCCCGGCCAACCCCAACGCGACCCAAAACCCGACAAAAATCCCAACGCCAAAGGGAAGAGAAGTCCCGCGCGCAGAGAACCCGGAAAACAAACCCTCCGCATCTCTTCTTCCGACAACGGGAACAGAGATTTTTCCGCCGCTTCCCGCCCCTTTGTCGGTCTCACTCGCCGCCTCCGCCTCGGAAAAATCCCCAGTTCTCATGGCCTGGCACCCGGTGGCAAGCGCAAACGGTCTTGTCGTTGCCACAATTGACCGGACAGAAGCACTCGCTCCGGTAACTGGCCAGAGCATGACCCTCCTTTGCACAGCGCTGGCACTTTTTCTTCTCGCAGCTTCTGCTGATTGGGCAGCAGGCCTACCAGTTTTTCGACAACTTGCCGTCCTCGTGGACGCCGCCACAGAGTTCCAAAATGGCAATTTCCGTTCCCGCGTGCACCTCCGCTCCAAAAACAAAAACGAGCTGACCGATCTGGCCTCGGCCTTCGATGACCTCGCCTCGGCGCTTTCCAGCACTTGGACTTCTCTGCGCCACTCGGCCACGCACGACACATTGACCGGTCTCCCCAATCGTCCTTTATTCACAGACCGTCTTGATCAGGCCATTTTGAAATTTCGCCGCGAAAGTATTCACGCAAGTGAAATCCTGATCGGTGTCATGGTGCTCGACTTTGACGACTTTAAACGGGTAAACGACCTTTTTGGCCACCATATGGGAGATCGCCTGCTCGAAGAAGCAGCCCAACGCATGACGCGTTCCATCCGTATTGAAGACACGCTGGCACGTTTTGGTGGCGACGAGTTTGTCGCGCTTGTCAAAGCACACAGCTCTGCCGAAATAGCAGAGATCGCCCACCGTCTTCTCCGTGTGATCAGCGAACCCATCCAGATCGAGGGACATGATTTCCATCTCACTGCGAGCCTTGGCGCGACGGTAACCGGTTCAGATGATCTCAACGGAGAAGAGTTGTTACGCCGAGCAGATGCCGCAGTCTACGAAGCGAAAAGACTGGGAAAAAACCGGGTTTGTTATTTCGGGGAAGAACTTCAGTCCCAGATCGAGCAAACCTTTGCCGGCGAACAAAGTATTCGGCGGGCCTTTGCTGCTGGAGAACTCGTCGTCTGGTTCCAGCCAGAAATCGATCTCGTCACCCAGACCACAATTGGCGTCGAGGCCCTCGTGCGCTGGCAACATCCAGAACAAGGTATATTGAACGCGGGCAAGTTTATCCATGCCATCCAGCACTCTGAGCTCATCGCGGATCTTGACGCTTGGGTATTGCGCAAAGCTTGTAAATGGGTGACCGCCTACAATCGCCAAAATCCTGCGGACGACCCACTCATGGTACGTGTCAATATCTCGAATCGGTCGATCCATCGCACCAGCCTGGCGAAAGACATCGCACAGCTGATCGAGTCTCTCAAGATGGACCCTGACCATCTCTGTCTGGAGATCTCGGAAAACGCCATTATTGATCTCCACAGCGACGCCCGTCATCGGCTTGACACCATCCACAATATGGGGATTCATCTGGCCATCGACGACTTTGGCACCGGAAATTCCTCAATCACCTACTTGCAAAACCTTCCTATCGATACTCTAAAAGTCGACAAATCCTTCATTGATGGCTTGGGCAAAGCAGAAAAAAGCACTGCTCTCGTTGCTGCTATTACCCAACTTGGTCAGGCCATGGACAAAAATATTGTTGCAGAGGGAGTCGAATCAGAAACCCAGGTACGAGAACTACTCCATCTGGGCTGCCCACGCGCGCAAGGCCATCGTTTCTCCCCTGCGATGTCCCCCGATGCGCTAAAAGTCTATTTACTTGCAGACAAACCCGCGCGCAAACTTGGTCATGATTTCTCGCAAGAAAAACCTCCTCCGGAAAATGCAGCAGATGTTGAGAGGAGAACTACCTAGAGACCAATACTTTTCTTTCGACAAAAAAGACAACAGAAAAACGTCCCCGCCTCGTTCTGTCCGGCGGTTTCCCCATAGCCATCTCCCCACACTTCTGACACAGACGTACAATAAATCAGGTAGACTTACGGAACAGATGTGAAAATATTTTTGCTTTTTCACCGCTTCAGATCTCTCCCCTCACGAGGCACAACTTTGATAACCGCTTTCGCGCCCTACCCCGCGCGCACCTTACGGCGCAGCCGCAACAACCGGATCATCAGCGGTCTTTGTCAAGGCCTCGGCACATGCACCGGTATCCACCCGCTCGCCTTCCGCGCCGGTTTCATCCTGCTCGCCCTGTTCGACAACGCCGGTCTTCTCTTCTACACACTCGGCTGGATAATCGTCCCGTTCGATAATCCTGCATACCACCTATCTACAACAAGCGGACACTCTGCAGAGGAAGATCGACCACACGCGCACACAAGCGATATGCACGCTTCTTCGACACTTTCCCTTGAAACAACACGCCGCACGCTCGGCCTCGGGATACTCGGAACAGCCTTGCTCGTCCTCCTCAGCACAGGCTCAAGAATCGATTTTGCAGAGTTTGTCACATTCCTCGCGAGCATCGGTGCGATCTTCTTTTTTCTTTCACATCCACCCACAAATCAATCCGTCAAAAGCCTATCCCGCCAAGCAGCAACCCGTTTCGCACCGTCCAACCAATCCTCTCATCGCCCATCTCCCCCCGATTCCTGTGCGGTCTCTCCTCCCACGGACCCGATCCCCGCAGAACCCCGTCAAGACAAAAAACAGGCCTCTGTCACAACCATCATCCTGGTGCTTATCTTTTTTTGCCTGGGAGGAATCGCAGTACTCGACTTCTCTGGTACGGAAATCACCAACAGAACCTACCTGGTAATCCCCCTAACAGGCACAGCCATCGGATTCATTGCAGGATGCTGGACAGGTAGAGCCAGGGGACTTATCTTTCTCGGCATTCCGCTCATTTTTCTGCTCGTCTACGCACAAACACCCAACATTTCCCACAAAAAAGGAGAAGAGAAAACTGTAGAACATCCAGCTCCTCTGCAGATGTTCTCTTTCTTTTCACTCCAACCGGTTCCCTTTCTCTCGCCTCCCAAAAAATTCTGGCGCCGCACACACGAACAGAAGACCCCTATGACGAAAAACACATCACCTCACGACAAACCCAAAAATATTCTGGCAGAGCACGATTCGGCCCTGTTCTCCCATACAGACCTTTTCCTCACGTCCTACAAAAAATCCCGAAACAAGACTCCTTGACAAAACAGAAAACTACAGACCAATTGCTAAAATTGCGTATCGGCGAAGAAGAGCACACGCATGACTTCAACAGAACCATCTCAATCAAGCAAGAACACCCCTCCATCACCGCCACACCCCCCACTCATCCCACCACCCCCAACCGCCCACAATGCTGCAGAAAGACCCTCCCCACCTGCACGCCTCACACGCAGCCAGTCAGACCGGAAGATAAGTGGTCTCTGTGGTGGACTCGGTACCTATACCGGCATTGATTCCAACATTTTTCGTGTGCTCTTCTTCGCACTCATCTTTCTCAATAGCCTAGGACTTCTGTTCTACATTATTGGCTGGGTACTGATCCCTCAAGAAAACAAGAAGGAGAACATAGGATCGCCTGCAAATAGCCCAACAGGGCAAGAAAAAGCGTTTCTTTTCTCTTTCGAGACGCAGCAGTTGTGGGGAATGCTCTTCCTTTTTCTCGCGGCCCTCATACTTTTTCAGCGGATCTTCGATAATAATTTCACCACAATTATCGTTTTCATAGGAATCGGCCTAGCCCTCCTGTTCCTCCCCACGCAGACAACACACTCCTCCACCCAGGAAAATATCCCTTCTCCCACGCCCACTCCCCCAGACCCCAGTTTCACTTCTCCCACGCCCACAGACCCCAGTTTCGCTCCCCCGCTTGGCATCCCCATTTCCCCGCAAAAGCACCGGCCAACGCTGATTCGGCTGACTCTCGCACTGCTCTTTTTCACCCTTGCGGGAACGATAACGTATGACTTATTGGATAGGCAAGTGGACTGGGAGGTCTACGCGGCAATCCCACTTGGAATCATCGGAGTCAGCCTCATCATCGGCGCATGGGTCGGCAAGGCGAAATCTCTCTTTTTTCTCGGCCTTGCGTTGCTCATTCTCCTCAGCGCCGGAGAAACGATAAATATATCTTTCAATGGAGGCATCGGCGACCACACCACGAAACTCACGAGACAAGAAGAACTCCAAGATCCATCCAGCTTGGGGATCGGGTCACTCACGCTTGATTTACAGGATATTTCACTCCCCCATAGACAGACAGTGCAGCACAAGGCATCAGTCGGAATCGGCAAACTCACTGTGCTTCTCCCTCCCGATGCTGAACGCAATTTTCATGTCGAGCTAAAAACAAGCATGGGCATTGGCCTGATCGAGCTTTTTCCCCACAGTCCCGAAGAAAGAGAAAGTGAAGGTTTCGGAGTGGAAATAGACAAAAAGATCACTACCCCCACCAACTCTGAGGCAGGCACTCTCACGCTTGACCTCCAGGTCGGAATCGGTGATATGGAGATCCGCCGTGGCACGCCATGAGCTTGACATCGCCTCTCTCCTCATTGGATTGGTCTTTTTGGGAGTGAGTATCGCCGTTCTCTTCGATAGCGCCAGTTTTCTCGCACTGGATTCTCCCTTCCTCTGGCCGCTTCTCCTCTCTGTCATCGGGCTTGCCATTCTCACCGGAGGCAAGCCGAAAAAAGAAATATCCCCGCCAGACAAAGGACAATAAGAAAAAACTGAGATCACCGACAGGTACCTGATTGTGCGCTTTCCCCCAAGGAAAAGCAGACTCCCACAACACAGCAGCCAACACAGCAGGCGAGCGTCACACGAGAAGGCCTCCGTCAATCTCCTCACCAAAAACGAATGTTCCTTCAGACATTCCTTCTTGGTCCTGCCCGTCAAGCCACTGGGCGTCACTTCCATTCACATCCCGCCGCACCAACAGCACATGCTCAAAACGTTCGGCAACCGCGCGCACATGACTGATCACGCCAATCAGAGCGCCGGCTTCTGCGCGCCGTTCGAGTTCGCCAAGGGCCTGATCCAGCGTTCCGGCATCAAGAGAACCAAAGCCTTCATCCAAAAACAACGCGCCAAGACGATCTCCCGTACGCGCTGCGATCTCCACCATGGCGAGCGCAAGCGCTAAGGACGCAAGAAAAGTTTCTCCACCTGAGAGGGTGCGCACAGAACGAGCTTGGCCTGATTCTCGGTCCACGATCGAAAAATCTGCAGCGAATCCAAAACGATCTTGACTCATTGAGGCCAACACCGAAGAGGCCACTGCGAGCAGGGTACGCTGCCGTTGCGCCACCACATAGGCAAGAAAACGGCCTTTCGTGAGGTGGGAACGAACTTCTTGCATGGTTTCCACGAACTGACTGACCGCGGCAATCGCTTCGTCAAGACTGTTCACTTGCTCAATCTGTTCCGTGGCTTCTGTCGTAATGCGCGCTGCCATTCGTATTGCAGTGGAGGCTTCAGCAACTTGTTCTTCCAGTGCTGCTACCCCGTCCACGTGTGCAGCAGCAAGGATTCGCAAAGATTTCTCCTCCTGCTCCACGATTTTTTCTCGCACACGTTCTCCCTGTCCAGCCAGGGTTTCACGCAGTTCTTCAAGATAAACGACCAACGCGTCTGCATACTCCAAGAGGGCCGCAAGCGCCGCTTGTGCAGGGGCAGACGGCGGTTCGGCACTACCCGCGACTTGCCCTGCCCGGCATGCATTGGCGCGCAGGGTTGCCAGCTCTCGTGCCAGCATGTCGCGCGGGATTTCAACTTCGCTGTGCAGACGGTCGGTGATTTCTTCCATCTCTGTCCTCAGAGCAGGAAGGACATCGTGGCAACGGTCGCGTGCCTGCACCGTGTGTTGCGTGACCATTTCTGCCTTTTCGATCTGCTCCAGCGCGGGGGGGATGGCCGCAAGCGTTGGGGAGAGCGGGCGAAACGGGTCGGGGATTTCCTCCCAGATTACTGCGAGACGGGCGCTGCGTTGGGTGCGTCGCTCCGCTTGGATCGCGTGTTCCTTTTCTTGCGCGTCGAGTGCCGCCTGCGCCGCAGTGCACACACGGCGGGCTGCTTCAGCTTCCTCCACCTTGTGGCCATAGGTGTTTTTCAGGAGTGCTGCAGCCTTCTCGCGTTCGCTGCGTGTGGCAAGCAAACCCCGCAGCAAGCTGGTCTCCAGGCTCGTCACATCATGGAGTGGCGCGGGGAGTCCCAATACAGTAGCCAGGTCTTCTCTTTGTTTTTTGCAGCTTGCAGCAATTGTTGCGTGTCGCTCTTGCATGTCCTCGTATCGGACTTCCAGGCTGGCAAGAGCGGCAATCGCAGCGGTTTCTTCCTTCGCAGTCCGGCGCGCCTTGTTTTCCGCTGTACGCAGCGCTTTTGTTGCCTCTGTCGTTCCTTCTCCTACGGGGGGGAACCAGGTATCGGGAAGAGAGCGGCGACAGACTGGACAAGGATCGCCTGAAGAAACAGTCTCTGCAGCATGCGCGCCGGCATTGTGCCGCTGTATCTCTTCAAGAGAGGTACGGGCATGCGCTTGCGTTGCCTGTGCGTCGGCTGCTGTCTTTTTTGCCTGCTCTGCCTGGTCGGACTGGGATGACAGCTCTTTAGCGCAGGCTGCAATGTCCTGTGCAAGACTGGCGAGAGTTTGCGCTTCTGCCCGCGCTGTCTCAAGGGCTGCTGCTACAGTGTCGTATTGGTGTGCCGCTGCCTGTGCTCCAACTTTGGCATGTTCCCACAGTGCGTGCTCCTCGCGAGCTGCTTGCTGCAGGGCAGTCGCTGCTTTCTCTTTTTCCACAAGACGGCGGGTTGACTGCGTTCTTTCGACAGCCTGCATTGCGGCAGCTGTTTCTTCTTGTTGCAGGAGCTCCCAGCCGTCGCGTAAACCCAAAAGCCGCTGCCGGCAAGATGCCAGGCTCCCAAGGTCTTGTCCTTGTGCCTGCAAAACAGCGAGACGTTCCTTCCATTCTGCAAGTTCTTCTTGTGTCTTTTTTGCACGGGCAGCAAGAGGACGCCATTCTCCAAGCCCTGTTTCATACAGGGTTGTCAGGCTTTGCAGGCGAGTCAACACTGCCCGGCACGCAACGGGGTCAATATCCGTAGGAGCAGGAAGCAGGGCTTCTTCCTGGCGAGCTGCCTCTGCTGCAGCAATTGCCGTACGGTATTCCTCGCGTTGCTCGCGCAGTTTCTCGAGTTCTGCCTGGCGAGCGTCTTGTTCGGTACGGGCTTGGGCTGCAGCGGCTGCAGGATCTGGGAGAAGGGCTTCTCTTCGCGCCCGCATTGCCGTGAGCAAGGGCCGCCAATTGTCGAGCAGAGCGTCTGCTTCCTGGTGCACTTGATCAAGGATTGCAAGCCCAAACACTCCCTTGAGGATCTCAGTGCGTTCTGCCGCCGTCGCCTGCAAGAGTTCTTGAAAACGTCCCTGAGGAAGCAGCACTGTGCGCAAAAAAGCATCTCGGCCAAGACCAACAAGACGAACAATTTGCTGGTCGACGTCTCGTTTTTTGTCCCAGCGGGAAGTCTCGTCGGAGAGGCACACAAGATTGTGCATTGCAGGCGGGTAGCTTGTGGGGGAAACTGCTCTCGTGACCTTCCATTCCTGCCCCGCTGCTGCAAAGGTAAGGTCAACGCGCAACTGTTGGGCATGCTGACTCACGAGGTCTGAGCTGCCACTCTTGTTCCAGGTTGACCCACCATAAAGTGCGAAGGTGAGTGCTTCAAGCAGCGTCGATTTGCCTGCGCCAGTGTCCCCAACCACTGCCATGAGGCCAACACCCGAAAAATCTACTGTGCATGGGCGCATATAGCTACGAATACCCCGTATTGTCATAGACAAAGGTCTCATATCACTCCTTTCGCAGCGGCGCGGGCAGTCTCTTCGAAAGGAGCAAGCTCAGGGAAGGACACGGGGGAATCCGCATTGGCCGCGCCAAGGAGAGCGGCGAATTTCTCAGCGGTCTCTTGCGCATTTGCCTGGGAAGTTCCCGTTTCTCCCAAATATGCGCGAAAGAGATCTGCCAGATTTTCTTCTGCCTCTGCACTCGTAATGTCGGCCTCTGACAAAGGATCAAGACGGCGTTCTTGACAACGCTCCACCGTCTGGAGCAAAACGGCATCCGGAAAAAGCGCCGCGACCCGTGCCGCAAGGTCAGGCGTGGCCGTCTCCGTATCGACGGTCACGACACAGAGCTCATGCGAAACCTCGCCGGCCTGCGCCCCAAGTTCCTCCAAGGAACCTTCAAGGCGACGCAAACGCCGTCCCTGCGAAAGGGGAAGAATCTCCACATGGGCAGCGTGCGCGGGACGGGCCTCTACCAGAACAACCGATTTTTCTTCCTCTATTTCCCCAAAATCGAGCTGGAGAGGCGAGCCGGCGTAACGCGCGGGAGAAGACGCAGGAATCAGCTGTGGGCGATGAATATGACCAAATGCAGCGTAAGTTACAGGTGGCACGTTTTCTGCGGAAGACGCGTAGGTCTGAGATATGTGCAAAGGTCGCTCACTCCGAGAAAAGAGGGCCCCCGACACAAAAAGATGGGCAGCAAACAGCAAGATATGACGAGACGGGTCATAGCCATCTTCAAGCCCGCGACGAAAGGCCACCTCTACCGCATGCACCCGATCAGCATACACTCGCGTCCAAGTCGCCGGGTCCTCAAAGTCAACAAGGTGCCGACCAGCATGTATAAAAGGCACTGGAGCAAGACGCAGCAGCTCGCCCTCTCCTCCAGGAAATTCCAAAATCCCGCCACGAGACGGTGCACACGCACGCGGAAGAAAACGAATCTCGCACCCCGCCCCGTCACGCGTCGCCATAATCTGATTGAAAACCTGAAAAAGCACCGGAGAATCATGATTCCCGCACAGAACGACCACAGGAGCAAAAGCCGAAAACTCCTGTAAGGCCCAAAAAGCACGGCGCATATCCTCATAGGCAGGACGAGCCAGGTCAAAGAGGTCGCCCGTGTGCAGAATCAGATCCGGACGAGACTCCCGCGCAATATCGAGCATCTCCTGCAGTACCGCCTCATGGTCCGGCGCGCGAGAACAATTGTACAAAGACGCTCCGAGATGCCAGTCCGAAACATGCAGCAGCTTCACGGTGATCCTCTTCTTTCCCTCCTCGGCTCTCCTTCGGCCTCTTTCACGCTCCTCGACAGGCCCGGAGACAAACCTGAAGACAGGGGGAAAAACACATTCCTCAACAAGCCCGGAGCAAAAGCCACAGTATCCGCCCTCGTCCCTAAAGATACCGTCAACCTCCCAGAGGCTGCTCATCCCATGGCCGCAAGAAAAAAACCAAGAAAAACGGCAAAAAAATGCGTGACCCCACCCGAAAGCCCAGCACGCCATCGACATTTTCTACACTCTATCCCCCACCAGATGACGCCTGGGCCATCCCAATCCCGATGTACAACACACCGCACGAGGCGTCCTACAAACGGTCAAAGGTCTCCTCCTCATAGGCTTCCTGTTCCGCCGCAACGGGGGCACCTTCTCCGGCGTTTGTGGCATAGGGCGGAAAAGGGAAACGGCACGGGATCGGCACCGGCACCACAGGCTGGGCGACAAACATCGTTCCCGGCAACACTCGGGAAGCCCGCACACGCTGCTCAGGCGTGAGAAAAGCGTAATCAGCGGTCTCCCCTGCGTCGAGACGCCCCACAACACGCAAAGAAGCGTTCCGCACCACGGCCTCCTCTACGTCTCCTGCCGACTGTTGCGCCCCCACCAAGATCACACCCAAACTGCGACCGCGAGCCGCAATATCCACCATGATCTCCTTCAAAGGGCTTGTTCCCATACGCGGTGCATACTTGTTGAGTTCATCCAGAACAATAAAAGTCAAGGGTTCACGGCCCGCACCCTGGGAATCCTGAAAAACCTTCGACAGCAAAGCCCCCACCACAAAACGCTGGCCATCATCATGCAATGCATGAATATCCACCACACTCACGGCGCGGCGTAATTCCACCGGAGAAACGCTGGTATGCACAAGATGCCCCATACGTGGGGTCTGCTTGTAGAGACGGCGCATAAAAGCGTGCAAAGTTCCGACAGCGGCGCCCGCAACCCAAGACTCATCAAAATCGGGGCTGTCCGGCGTGAGCTTTTCGCTCAAGATCTCTACCAGGTCTGCCCAGTTCTCAATAAGCTCGCCTTCGCCGGCAAGACGTGGTGGATGATGCAGGCGCACGGCCCGCTCAAATGTCATCGGCACATCGTTTCCCGGAGCAATCAGCGTGACCGCTCCCGGTTTTCCCACGACCGGCCGAGCCCAGCGAGCAAGCTGCAACTGTGCCCGCTGCACCACCAATTCCACCTGATTATTCCGGTCATTTGGATCACCAAACACGTACTGCAGGAGTCCCTGGCGTATGAACTGTTCGGGAGACCAGCCAAAAACAGTGACTTCATCGCTACGGCGCGTCGGCACATCTGCGACTGCAGCATCCGCAACACTGTGTGGAGAGCGCGGCGCATACAGTTCGACATCAGTGAAGGGACCAGGGTCAGGCACACCAAGCGCCGCCCATTGGGACCGGGCCGCCGCGTTCCTCGCAAACTTCGTATTCCCTCGGTCAATATGGAGAAGGTCTTGCCCCTTTACATTCATCACCAGGGCATGTGTAGCCGGGGCATGCACACCAAGAAGCGCACGTCCCTGGGGTGTTTCAAAAAGTTGGTACAGCAAAAACAGAGCATACGAGGTTTTTGTTGCGACACCCGACACGCCCGAAATGTTGACATGGCCGCCCTTTTCCCCGTTGATAAACGCCCAATCAGCGTAAACAGGAGACCCGGTCATGTCGAGACCCACGGGAAGCGGTTGCTCCATCTGGTCCAAAAAGAGGGCATGACGACGGTGGACCCCACTCGCCCGGCGTACTGCAACACCCGGCTGCGGCGCGATCCATGTTTCGGGAAGGGTGCGCAAGATCTCTACTTCAACCCGATTTGATACAGTTCCAGGCTGCGTACCTGCAGCGATACGCACCGTGTCACTTGACCACTCGGCACCTTCAAACTCGCTTGTCACCTCAACCACAATGCCAAAATGCGAAACCTCGCTGCCATCAGGCAGGTTTTGCGAAGTAACCAACAGCTCATCAAGTTCCACTGTTGCCTTCTCGTCGAGCACAACCATAAAACGCTGCGTGGAAGCCTCAGCCGCACCATCCACATATCCCACCAAAAGACTCGCTTCGAGATCGATCTCGAGAGGATCATTCACACTCTCATCGAATCCCGCGCCAAAATCTGCCTGAAAGTCCTCTCTCAGACCATCCTGATACGCCCAGCCATTCTCCTTCTCATCCTGACCAGAAGTGTCGTGAGAGACATCAACTTCTCCCTCATCGTGCACCTGCGCAAGAGGCTGCGCAAACGGGGGAAGCCCACCGAGACCATTGTCCTCCCCGGGTTTCCCGACCCCACGGTCCTCTCCAAGGTCTTCTCCACGGTCCTTTTCGCTGTGCATATCACCCGTTTGCCGTTCCATACTTCGCCTAGTGGCGCCCTTTCTCTGCGTTCTTTTGTGCCCCGAGACACTCTTGCGGTCCTGTCCCTGTGACGCGTCCCCTCGTCTGGCTCTTGTGCCGGCAAAACACGTCAGAGAGAATGCATCGACAGCGGAACAGAAAACGGGGCAGCAAGTTCTGGATCTGTTTCTCGTGCGATGGCGCGACGCACTGCATCACGCACAGCGCGTTGCGCCATGGAGCGATCCCCAAGTCGGCGGCGCAAGAGCTTCTCCAAAGCTCCCACAGGTTGCAGGTTTTGTGGGGCACGAGGATCGGCATGCGCCACGCCTGCATAAAGAGGAAGCGCAGACGTGACAAGATCGGCAATCGCGATCGCAGGTCCCAAACCCGCTGCTTGCGGCAGCTCGATCCGCACGATACCGGACCAACGCCCTGAAATCGGAGCGCCACGCGTGAGCCGCAGATACGCCGAATATCGATCTTTTCCCAAAGTAAAAAGAGACGTCCGCTGACCTGGCGAAAGCTCGGGCAAACGGCTGTGGTGACGAAGATCAAGCAAGCGGCGATGGTGGGTTTTCACAAAGCCCACCACTGCGGCATCTCGTTCGCGCACGAAAGTGAGGGGACCATCCACCAAAGTGAGAAAGCCTTCACGGCACAACTCGTCTGCCAGGCGACCTTCCGCTTTACGCATCCGGACCTGCAGCTCTTGCCCAATCTTGTCGGGATGCGTTTCCTGTATGGAAAAAATCTCCCAGTGCCAACCGCCAGGCACATCGGGCAAGAGTCGATGCACGCCACCGCCCCATACAAGTAAACGTTCAATGTACTCTCTCGTGATTTTTGCGGGCCTGCCTCTTCCGGTCACCACAGCCCCGCACGCGTACGCGCCTGCAATACCGCGCGTTTGCACACCGGTGGCGGCATCAAGACAGTACAATACGCCTTCTGGCCGTCGCACCCCATCAACAAAAGCCAGAGGGCGGAGATCACCTTTTCCTTCATGAAAAACAATCCGGTCGCCGTCCTCAATCAGCTCAGTCTCCACAACGACTTCGTCATCGGGATCGATCTGGTAAGGAGAGCCATACACAGCCCCCCAGTCCTCAACAAAAATTGACACGGGCACTCTTCCTTGCTCTTTCGTGCACACTTTCCTCTCGTGATTCCCCTGCTCCCCAGAGCACCACCCAAGAGGAAACCCCGCCTTTTCCTACAAGGCGAACCAGACAGCCCGCTTTTTCTGGCTTTTTTTCGGTGTCTTCACGGTACCGTCGCCAGTACAGATCGTAAAGGGTCGACCCCACACACAGATCACCCAGTACTTTCCCCTGATACTTCAGGCCAATGGCCTCAGTCCCCTCCCTGAGCGACTTCTCATGCCTGCAGGGCGCGACACCGGCCGCTTGTGCTCTCCGGTTTCTCTTCCAGACCGGACCTCTCTCACTGGCACACACATCATAAAAGCAGCAGATAAAACAACAGACCTTCGGTTTGTCTCACCAACAGGACCGCTGGACTTCTGAAACTGTCCGGGTTATGCCACAAAACGGCCTTCCTACCAGACATACTCCGAATTCACCGACACATACTGCGATACGGAGCCAAAAACCGCAAGCACCCACGAAATCTTGCATAGCTCCACAGGAGATAAGGCACTATAAGATAGTCAACACCAAACAGAAAGGGGACGTCATGAAAGACCTCACAGGAAAAACTGCGGTCATCACTGGGGCAGCAAGCGGGATCGGCTTCGGCATGGCCGAGCGTTTCGCAGCCGAAGGCATGAAGATTGTCCTGGCCGACATCGAAGAAACAGCGCTGGAACAAGCAGAGAAAAAACTCCGTGATACCGGTACCGAAACTCTCGCGGTCATCACCGATGTCTCTCAAGCCGAATCTGTCGAGGCATTGAAAAACGCCACTATCGAGCATTTCGGTGCTGTCCATCTTGTGTGCAACAACGCCGGAGTAGGCAGTGGCGGGCCTTCCTGGCAGATACCTCTTGAGGCCTGGAAATGGGTTCTCGGTGTAAACATGTGGGGGATCATCCACGGCATCCATTATTTTGTCCCGCTCCTGATTGAGCAAGGAGAAGGCCATGTGGTGAACACCGCGTCGCTCGCGGGTCTGATCTCCGGACCTCTCATGTCCCCCTACAACGCCTCAAAACATGCCGCAGTCGCGATCTCGGAATCTCTCCATCATGAACTTCTGATGACCGGTTCAGCAGTACACACCTCGGTACTCTGCCCTGGCTGGGTCAACACCAACATCTTTGAATCTGAGCGAAACTGGCTTTCCCACCTGGGCGAAAAACCAGTAAACCCCATGGGAGGCAACCTCACCATGGGCAAGAAGATCCTCGAAGGGGGCTTGCAGCCTTCCGAAGTTGCCAACATGGTGCATGATGCCGTCGTCAACGAAAAATTCTGGATCCTGACCCATCCCGAAATGTCGACAGGTATCGTCCCCCGCTTCCAAAATGCCGTAGACGGAGTAAACCCGACACTGAGCTTCGGTGAGCTCGGAGCAGGCTTGGGATCGGAGAAAAGCTAAGGCAGAGCACACACAGAGCGGGCATCTCCCGTCTTTTCTCCTTCTTGCCTTTCACGGGACACACAATGAGAGGTGTCTGGGTTCTTATGCGACTGGGCGTGTGTCACATAAGAACCCCTCTCCTCGCAGGTATCCACAAAAGAGAACCACACACAGCCTGCGTCAGAGAGTCACGACAAGTTCCACCCCAGAATTAGACGTCTTTCGCGGTCGACGCTCCGGTCTTGCCTCCAGCAGGTTTCCCCTCTTTTTTCTGCTGTGCCTCAGCGCCATCTTCCCTGTCAACACCAGGCTCGGCTTCCTCCTCGTCGACTTTCTGCGGCTTTCCTGGAGCAACCGCAATATCGGGAGCGGGCGCTCCGTCCAGCAGAAACTCCCAGTCTCCAAGGTCTCCTCTGCACCTTTCACCTTTGTGACGCAAAAGTACGCCAGTTCCACGACCTTCCAAAGTCATGGCAACAAACCCCTCTTGCGTCAAGCGCGCCTCACTTACCCGGAAGATAAACGCAAGCCTCGCCTCTCCAACGTCAGCTTTTACTACTTCCAGCAATGGGTTCAGACAGTGCACCGACGAAAAAACAGCAAGAGAATACTTCCCGTCGTCAAACGCAGCATCAGACGTCCTGATAACTGTACGAAGACCCGTTTGTGTGTCTGTCGCTGACTGCGTCACGTTTCTCTTTACATCCGCTTCCATCACACACGCACCGCGAAAACAAACCGGCGCAAGCCCGAAAACAAAATCGCTGGTGGCACCAGGAATAACCCCGCTATTGTGACTCTCGATCACCTCAGTAGAGAAGCGCCAGGCACCTTCAATACGGGCCGATCCAAGGTTCGGAGAAGGAAGAAATGCAAACTCGTCCTTTTTCTTCTTTGCCTCGCTTGCAGGCAAGAAGGAAAGCTCCTCAAAAAGCTTTTCTGGTGCTGTCCTCGTCAGACGCACAGCCCCATTCGTGCCGATTGTCACTTGTTCACCAGGTACAAGTATCAGTGGCGGGCCCGCGTCGCTCAACAAAAGGGGATTTCCCTCTGCCACTGTCACCACACAAGTTCCTCTGGTACAACGCACTAAAGTAGCGGCGTCTTCCGCCACAAGCAGCGCACCAGCCACCGCAAGGCCAACAGACGCGTGTTCAGTCTTTCTCTCCGCCTTGTGATACATCATTCCGTTGGACAAACCGACTTGGCGGGAAGAGAACCCTACATCAACAGGAACAGAGACCGCATCAAACTCAACATCGGAAAAACGGGCCTCACTCGCACCCGCAAAGAAGAGCTTTGCCCCATCGGGCAACTCCACGACTGCTCGCCCTTTCTCCCCCACACGCAAAAGGCTGCCCACATCGAGAGAATCCCCATTTGCACTGCCCAAAAAGATGTTGTCCGGTCCAGCATGACGCACCAGGCCTTCGATCTTCTGCAAAGAAGCAAAGTCTGTTGATTCTTCTTCGGAAAAAAGAACAAACAAAGTGCCTGCAATGGCCGCGACAACAACACCCACGCCCACAAGCAAAGTACGGCGCCTAGGCTTCGAACGTCCGGCAGCTTGGGGATCTGTGGCCTTTTCGGCCTCCGCAGCCTCTTCTGCCTCTCCGGTGTCCGTAAACTTTTTATCCGCACTCTCTTGAGACTCTTCGGCCGCTACCGTTTCCTTGTCGATGTCCTCTTCAGACCCGCTCTCTGCCCGGGCCTTCCTTTTCCTTCCAATGCCCTTCCGACGCGACTCCCTGTTCATACAGCTTCCTCTCCTACTCCCCGCAGCAAAAAAGGGTCCTACAGCAGGGTGTTCTTCCCTCACTCGCAGACTAAAGAGTCCATACCGGGCTTCTTTTCAGACTCCCTGGCAACCTCAAACATTCAGAGCAGTGCCAGAAAGGGGCGTGTGCAAACACACGCCCGCCTCTTGGATTCGCCACTATGTACAGTCCGCTCCTGCACGCTCAGGTATATCCGAATCAATCCTGTTGCCATTGGAAACTATCGCCGCAAAAAAACACTAGGAAACAAAAGATCCGAAACCCCCTTCAAGACTGGCAAAACCCCACTAAATAGGCGAATTCCACTTCTGTCGGCAGAAAAAACAGAAGTACGGCCACCTAGGAAAAAGCGCAAGGAAAAGAACTCACTCTCGACTCTTTTTTCATTTCACATCAAAAAGAGCTTTGTTCTTGGATGAGCAAAGCTCTTTGGATAGCGCACTCTCTCTTCTCAACTTGTGTGAATATGCATGGCTGCTATTAAGCCACCTCGGTACGAGGACCTGCCCCATCGAAGACCTCGTAGAAAAATTCAGTTCAATTCGTCCTCAAACTCCTCAGCTTCTTCCCCGAAAAGCTCCTCGAATGCTTGCGAACTCTGTCCACGCGTACTGCGTGTTTGACGAATCCCCGCTGCTTTCAGCACGGACGCAGGCACACCAGCCTCACGAAAAGCCTGATAGCTGATTGACTTGCGTTCTGCATAGTGACGGGCAACCAGGATAAAAGCGCTCTCTGCAGCTGCAAAATCATTTTCTGTGGCAGCGGCTTCGATTCTTCGCTCAAGGTCAATGCGATCTTGAATCAATTCCAACCTTGCCAAAGGGTCATCTTCTGTCTCTATGGCCTGGACTGTGACCTTCAAGCGCTCTCGTAATTCCTCAACGCTCACTCGTCGACCTGGACGGGAGGCAGCTTGCAGACTTTCAAGATATCTTCGCACAGCCAGGCCTTCAGACCTACCAGCAGCTATGGCTTGTTTATGCTCTTCAGTCATGAACCGTTTTGATGATGACATAATGTCCTTTCCTCTTTAGGAAGAAGGTTCTGTCAGTCTCACCAATTCCTTGGAGCGGACATTGGCAAGACTGCAATTCTCTGATATTGCGTATCTGTTATCAATAAACCAAATCGGACAAAAATTGAAAAGGTTTCTCTTCAAATTGCAAGGAAGTATTTGTCACAAATCCACAGCAAAGAGAGAAACGACTTCTTTTCAACCTTCTCCCACATCCTGTAATTCGGAGAAGAAAACTCAGTGGGAGAAGAAACGAAGCAGCAACTTGCTCATCTCGGCGAAAAACACCGTTCTGCAACTACCGGATGAACGCAAGAACCAAGCTTTCACTCGCATTCTCCACGCGTACGCAAAGAGAACAAAAAAGCAAAGAGTGCTATCAACCGCAGGAAAATGTCTTGGAGCACCGTAGTACATACAGTTCAAATAACAAGAAACAGGGCGCAAACTTCCAGTCCAGCTCACGAACCTTGGCAACACACACCGAAACACTTCGGGAAGGCATTCCTCTAAAAACAGATCAAACCCTCCGCCCCACCGGAGAAAATCCCCCACTTTCCCCCATGCCCTCTCAAACCTTCCCGCGAAAAATCAAACCCTCCGCCCCACCGGAGAAAATCCCCCACTTTCCCCCATGCCCTCTCAAACCTTCCCGCGAAAAATCAAACCCTCGTAGGTAAAGAATAGAAATCAGGTTCTAAATATATGGGACCGACCTTCGACAAAGTCGAACGCACGCGGTCTTCTGCCTCATCAATGGCCACCACCAATTCCGCTGCAGTAAAATCCTTCCAGAACTGCACTTTTGCCGCGACCAGTAGTTCTTCCGGCCCCAAGTGCATTGTACGCATGTGGATAACTCTATCCACATTCTCACCCGCGAGCAGTGCTTCCCGAATCACATCTGCGTCCGCAGGAGAAGCCGATTCGCCAATAAGTAGACTCTTCATTTCGACCATGAGCACTACAGAGAGCACCGCGAGCAGAAAACCAATCGCGAGAGTCCCAATACCATCCCATATCGGATCAACGGTCACAGCTAAAGTCACACCCAGAAAGGCAAGAACAAGCCCGATAATCGCCCCAAAGTCTTCAAGGAGAACCACCGCTATCTCTGGCTCTTTCGACCGCCGGATGAACTCGAGCCACCCTCCTGCTTCACCATTTACCGCGCGTATGCGTTTTCCTTCAAGAGAGAGCTGTCCGAAAAGAGAAGGTCTCCATCACAATCGCGATAGACAGCACTGCGAACGCCCATCCTGGCGATTCCGGCTCATGCGGACTCCGAATTTTCTCCTCTCCTTCATAAGCGCAAACAAAGCGCCAAGGGCAAAAAGCACAATAGCCACAACAAAAGACCAGAAATAACGTTCTCTCCCATAACCAAATGGGTGCCGCTCTGTTGCTTCTTTTTCTGCTTGCTGTCCTCCAAACAAGAGCAAGGCTTGGTTTCCTGTGTCAGCAACTGAGTGGACTGATTCTGCCAGCATTGAAGACGAACGAGTAAAACCAAACCCGACGAATTTCGCCAAAGCAATCCCACCGTTCGCCACTAAAGCCGCGATGACAGCTTTTTTACTGTTTCCTGCCACTGTTGCCTTTCATTGCCTTCCCTGCTTTTGGCTTGTCTGCTTGCTTTCTTGTCTCCCGCTCTCTGCCGCCTCTGCGCCGGCACTCTCTACCGCCAAAGACAGATCAAGCCATCGCTCCTCGACTTCAGTCAGCTCTTGCGAAAGAAGATCGAGCTCTGTCCCCAGCTGCGAAAGAACCGCGTGTTCCTCTGCAGCACCAGCAAGCGCCTCCAACAAGCTATTTTTTTGCGCTTCCAAAAATGAAATACGCTTTTCCAAAGTCACGAGCTCACGGCGATCCTTATACGACAAACGGAAGACAGAAGAAGTGCGACCCAGCTGTGAAGACGAAGCTTTTTCGGGCCGAGGAGACCGGGCACCAGTCTCCGTCCGGTTCGTTTTACTCGCCCGATAGGCTGACCAATCTCCTAGATGCTTCCGAACTACCCCTTCTGGTTCTATCGCGTACACCGTATCAACCAAGCGGTCCAAAAGATAACGGTCATGACTCGCCACGAGAAGGGCCCCCGTAAAACCATCGAGCCAGTCCTCCAGAACGGAGAGAGTCTCCAGGTCAAGATCATTCGTGGGCTCGTCAAAAAGCAGAATGTTCGGAGCACGCATCAAAAGTCCACAGAGCGCCAGACGTCGTCTTTCTCCGCCCGAAAGTAAATTGACAGCCCGTCCCTGCATTTGCTTGTCAAAAAGAAACTGTTCGGCCAGCTGAGAAGCCGTGATGTGCTGACCTTGCGCTGTCGTCACATGATCTGCCACATCTCGGATCACCTGCAAAACCCGTTTTCCGGAAGGCGGAGTTGTTGTCTCTTGCTCATAAAACCCCAACTCTGCAGTCGAGCCAAGACGTGCACTTCCTCCGTCACACTGGATCTGGCCTGCAATAATACGCAAAAGGGTAGTTTTTCCGGCACCATTGGGCCCAACAATTCCCGCCCGGTCACCTGCGCCAAGCCGAAGGGAAACCTCACGCAGCACAGTGTGATCACCATAGTTCTTGCAGACGCCCTCGAGTTCCACGCCCACATTGCCTAAACGCCGGCGCCCCATGCCTATACGCAAATTCTCCGTTTTTTCTTCCTTGACATCTCGCAGTGTTTCTGCTTGACGCACTCGAAATTTTGCCTTGGAACCACGAGCTTTCGGACCGCGCCGCAACCATTCCAGTTCTTTGCGCAAGATATTACGCCGCTTTGCAGCTCCTCGACCGGACTGTGCTGCTCGGTCGAGACGCGCCTCTACAACCGTTTGGTATGTCCCTTCATGACGGTGCACTTTCTTGTCCGCGATCTCGAAAATATGATTGACGCATCGTTCCAAGAAGTATCTATCGTGCGTCACAAGCACCAGTCCCCCCGTGTGCTGCTTCAGACGCCGTTCCAACCAGTCAACCGTCTCAACATCCAGGTGGTTCGTCGGCTCGTCGAGAAAAAGCAGGTCAGCATCACCCATAAGTGCCTTCGCAAGGGCAGCACGCCGACGCTGTCCACCCGACAAACTCCCAATCTTGACAAACGGGTCAAAAAGCCCCAAATGATGCAAGAGCGCACGTCCCTGCGCCTCAGTCTCCCAAGCACCATGCACATCAAGACGAGCCGCAGCATCGGCAAGAGAACGTTGCGCGCGCGAATCATCAGGTCGGCATGCTACTTCCTCCGCTGCGCGCTGGTGCTCCCGCAAAGCTGCCACAGCCGCAGCATCGCCTGTAAAAAGAAAATCGAGCAAGGTGCAATCAGCAGGCATCACCGTATCCTGCGCAAGAGACGCCAAGCGCGCCCGTGTGTTCACGGTCACTCGCCCTTCGTCTGGCAATTCAGCACCTGACAAAATACGCAACAAAGTCGACTTGCCAGACCCATTCGGTCCCACAATACCGATCCGGTCCTCTGAGCCAACCCCGAAGCACACTCCCGAAAAAAGCGTCCTTCCTTCATATGCTTTTTGCAAATTATCGACGCTCAGAATGTGCATACTGCGAACCTTGTTGAAACGCCTCGTTGTGCATTACTTCCCGTCCCAGACCTTTCAGACAAGCCGCGTATATCCACACAAAACTGTGAAGAAAAGAACTCCCAAAAAAGGGTTTGCGAAAGAAAGCCACTAGGGAAAACCGATGTTCTTCCTTATACCCACGGCGCAGTGTCCGATCAGAAGGCTACCCCATGCGAATAAGTGATTTGGAGAACGACCGGGGATGATATCGAATGTTCTCGTCGCGTACGACGGCTCCGAAGAAAGCCTTTATGCTCTGAACAGAGCACGACAAATGGCTACACGCGTTACCGTTTTCACGCCTCCTGCTCTCGATCTCACCTTAGCGGGATGGGCAGAAGACCCCCTCATCGAGATCAACAAAGTGACAAATACCGATAGCAAATTAGTTATCGGGAAAGCTGCGGAGTTCATTGCTCCTTTTGCTGTTATTACAGACTACACCATTACCATGTTAGAACGATTCCGTTCTAATCTTACGCATTCTCTCCCCAAAGATGGCGATCGCACCAACCGAGAAATTGCCTGTCTTCTCATGACAAACCATCACCCAGGAAAAAGGTCAGAAGAATACCGAAATATTCTTGTGGGAGCAGATGGGTCAATGGGATCAGGCATGGCAGTGCTCGCCGCGGCATCAGTCGCCCAAGTAAGCGGGGCAGACCTCGAAATCATTTGCGTTGAGCGCCGCACCAACCAAAAAAGCCGCAAAGCCTTCGCTCGCATGGCCAAAGATCCAGAGTTCGACCCCGAAATCTACCGAATGCCGTCTTCTTATTCTGCCGAGAAGCTCGCATATGCGCGCCGCTTCATCAACAGTACAGACGTAACGGCAAAATTCCGGTATCACGAGGGTGACCCGGCCAAAGTTCTGCTCGAAGAACTTCGTTGGGAAAACTGCGATCTGCTCGTCACCGGAGCGACAGGCGCAACAAGCCATACAAACGGGAAAATTGGCTCCGTCACTATGCAAATGTTCCAGCACTGCAGCATTGACCATCTTGTGGTTTTCGATGCAGTTTCCCTCGGACTACGCCCTTCTTCAGAAACAAAAGAGTCCGCCTTTGAAGAAGCAAGCCGCATAATGAGACTGTAACACGAGTTCCCACACTCGATCGGAAAAGAAAGCACACTCCCAGCCGACCGGCCGGCAGGGAAAGTTCAACTTTTACCTTTGATTCTCTTCCAACTCTATATCAGCATTCGAAGAGAAAAGATCCGCGACCGCTTAGTCCATCCGAAAAAATACGATTTCCCGCAATTTTCACATGGGAACAGCCTGCATTCTCGCCCAGGAACGCAGCTACCTCTGAAAAACACTACAGGCAGGCGCGCACCCCTCACTCGACAAGACGGAACCGGCACAGTAAGTTGTCTTCAACAGCGCAGTGAATCTGCCTGGGTGCAGCACAGCGAGCAAGGGACCCTCGACCTCCCAGACCATATGGTCGAGGGTCCCCGGGCGCGAACCCAGGGAAATAACAAGGCACAGCATCCTCACCCATTACTGCCCAAAAAACAACAGACATCTTTTGCCTGCACGGACACACAGTACTCTCGCATCACAGGTACGCGACAGCGAGCGCTGGGTGTGACCCCTCTGTGCAGCTCTGGGCGGAGTGAGCCGTGACCATCCCCTGAGAGGCTCACTCCGCATTCTTTCCTCCGCCTCTCACGCAAAGAGCAGAACTCTTTGCGGCGAAATCGAGAATTGCCTCACCAGGAATTTTTGGTATAGCAGGCTTCTGCTATACCACATGTACATTACAACAATGGACCGAGGCATGCAACCATCAAAAGTAAAGATTTTTTCCCGTCCCAAAAGGGCACACCAGCAGAGAAACCACTGCACAGCACAAAAGACCACCCCGCATACAAATTCCCACCTCAGCTGGCAAAGTCACGACAACGCCGACAAAGTCACGACAACAAGCGGAAGAAAAAGCAACGCTCCTTCTCGTTTCCTTCTCAATTTTCGCGAGAAAATCCCCAGCCCAAACACAAAAATTCTGTACTGCAGGTAGGTTTCTCTGCCGATCTTGAAAACGGCAGAGAAACCTACCTGCAGTACTCGCTACGACAACATGATACGCAAGGTTGGCACGCGCGAAACAGAAAACAAAAAATGCAATGCTTGACCGTCGTCGGTTTCGATGGCAGCCTCCAAAGTCACTATGCATTCCAGAGAGCACTCCAGATAAGTACCTCGGTACTTGTCGTAGCGTCTGCTCCAGCCGACGGTTTGCTGCAAAGCCATCTTTATAAAACAGAAGAAGTCCGCGTTCTTTCTGTGCCTCGTTGGGACTTCGGCCTCCTCCTTACCGTAAGTATCGACAGAGCCGCGACTTTTCTCGTGATCCCGGATCACACTGCCGGCATCAGAAAAAAACGCTTCCTCGCACAGGCGGCACGTGCCACCATGCAGATCACTGATTACGCAGGGCGGCACTCCCTCGGCATCCTTCTTACTCGTGGCACACAGTTCCCCATCCCCTATAAAAAAATCGTCGTCTGTACAGACGGCCCTGCCGGATCCCATCCCGCGCTCATGGTGGCAACCAATGTGGCCTTCTCTTCCCACGCCTCTCTCCAAATCGTGACACAAAAACCCCCACCTCACTCCAGGCAGCCCTCCCCCCAACCTAGGTTAATTTCACGTTTTCTCCGCCTCCCCGCACCCGCCTCTTCTTCTCCCGTCTCCAGTTACAAACTCTCACAGGCGCTTGGCCCTCTCCACGCAAAGAATCTCCGTGTTTCCACACATCCAACGTCCACACCAACCAGAACCACCCAAGGCATCCTCTCTGCTTTCTATACAGATCTGCTGGTTACAGGAATAGCCCGTCTCGATCTACCACGGGCAACAGGCCAAGATACATGCCGCCTACTTTCGTCTTTTTCCCGCGATCATTTCATGGTGTTTGGAGACCCAAACACCAACATCAACAGCCGCAAACGCGCACTCGCCACAGGAGGAGTCGCAAGTGCACTCCTCCTCGCCATAACCGGCCTATCGATTGCACTCCCAGCTCCCCAAAAGCAACACGACACACGCTCATCTCCCACACCCAGCACAACGCACACAACAGTAAGCACGACCAGACCCGGCCCACATACCATCGTGGCCGTCACAAACTCCCCGACAACCGGGCAATCGACTTCAACACTTCCGCCTCGCAAAAAAATTGCTCGCCGGCCTCCCCCGCCTCCCACTTTCCCTCCGGAACCTCCCCTGGTCGAACCCCTGCCCCCGGAACCTCCCCTGGTCGAACCCCTGCCCCCGGAGACGACTCCTCCAACTTCTCAGCCCTTTCCGTCCTCTTTCCCTTAAGAAAAAAACCAGAAAAAACCTCGAGAAGCAACACAACCAACAAACCAGCTTGTCCCTTCTCCTGATCTCCCCTCTTCCACAAGAAGTTCCTCTGGAGAAGTGCCAATAGCTGGGACAACAGAACCAATAGCATTTTTCACAAAAATCACTATTTCTGCACCTCTCGATCTGGCGGCACTTTGACTAAACTTTCAAGCAAGTCTTCTCTGATCTAGAGAAGACTCCTACGCTTAGGACCTCCTACCTGGGGCTCTTCTTAGTTTCCCACAATTTTCATGCGAAAAGTCTCTAGAATGGGAATCTCCCCCAGGAAAGAAGGCTCTGGCCTTTCCTCAGTCAAAAAGTGCTTTAGGAGAAAGAAAATCTCTCGCCATCTT
>Ga0209344_10000106_pt1 | contig 170016 bp, 146 predicted proteins | sample Cruoilmetagenom6_FD_187293 | JGI IMG/M metagenome (GOLD analysis project Ga0209344, IMG submission 187293) | Oil polluted marine microbial communities from Coal Oil Point, Santa Barbara, California, USA - Santa Barbara Oil Seep Sample 6 (SPAdes)... | ecosystem: Environmental > Aquatic >...
CGATCTGGCGGGCGGCACGGGCGGGCATATGTTTCCCGCTCAGGCGCTTGCCGAGGTGATGCTGCGCCGGGGCTGGCGGGTCAAGCTCTCGACCGATCCGCGCGGCGCGCGCTATACCGGTGGCTTTCCGCATTCGGTCGAGATCGAGCAGGTGGCAAGCGCCACCTTTGCCCGTGGCGGTCTGGTCAACAAACTCTTGGCGCCGCTGCATATTCTGGGTGGGGTGATCGGGGCCAGCACGCGCATGATGCGCGACAGGCCTGACGTCGTGGTCGGCTTTGGTGGCTATCCCAGCATTCCGGCGCTGGCGGCGGCGTGGATATTGCGGCGCCCGCGTATGGTGCATGAACAAAATGGCGTGTTGGGCCGGGTCAACCGGATATTTGCCAAGCGTGTCGATGTGATGGCCTGTGGCACATGGCCCACCGATCTGCCCGAGGGGGTTGAGGGGGTGCATGTGGGCAATCCGGTGCGCGCAGCGGTGCTTGAGCGCGCGGGGGCGGGCTATATCACGCCGGGCGATTATCCGATGTCCATTCTGGTGATCGGCGGAAGTCAGGGCGCGCGCATCCTGTCGGATGTGGTGCCCCCTGCGATTGCCGAGTTGCCCCGGGAAATCCTGCGCAATGTCCGCGTCAGCCATCAGGCCCGTGACGAAGATGGTGACCGCGTGGCGCAATATTATGCCGATCAGGGCATTGACGCCGATGTTCAGCCGTTCTTTCGCGATGTGCCGCGCCGGATGTCCGAGGCCCAGCTTGTGATCAGTCGCGCAGGCGCCAGCAGTGTCGCCGACATAAGCGTGATTGGCCGCCCTGCGATCCTGATCCCCTATGCGGCGGCAACCGGCGATCATCAACAGGCCAATGCCCGTGGGCTTACCGCAGCGGGGGCCGCGATCCTGATCCCCGAAAAACGGCTTGAGGTTGCCACGCTTTCAGAGCAGATAGCCGCCGTACTGAGCAATCCGCAAGGCGCCTTGATGATGGCGCAGGCGGCGCTTGGCTGTGCGCAGCCTGATGCGCCGCAGCAACTTGCGGATCTGGTCGAGGAACTTGCGCGTAAAGGGGCCACCGAATGAATGCTGCAACCAAGCTTCCGGGCGATGTCGGCCCGATCCATTTCGTCGGCATCGGTGGCATCGGCATGTCGGGCATCGCCGAAGTCTTGCTTAACCATGGCTATAGGGTGCAGGGCAGCGACCTGAAACGCTCGAAAATCACTGACCGGCTTGCGGCCAATGGCGCGACCATCTTTGAGGGGCAGCGCGCCGAAAACCTCTCGGCCGCTGCGGTGGTGGTGATTTCATCCGCAATCAAACCGGGCAATCCCGAACTTGACGAAGCGCGCCGCAGGGGCTTGCCGGTGGTGCGCCGGGCCGAAATGCTGGCCGAGCTTATGCGTCTTAAATCCAACGTCGCGGTTGCCGGTACCCATGGCAAGACCACGACCACCACGATGGTGGCGGCGCTTCTGGACCATGGTCATTTTGACCCCACCGTGATCAACGGCGGTATCATCCACGCCTATGGAAGCAATGCCCGTGTGGGCGAGGGCGAATGGATGGTGGTCGAGGCTGACGAGAGCGACGGGACCTTCAATCGCCTGCCCGCCACAATCGCCATCGTCACCAATATCGACCCCGAGCATATGGAGCATTGGGGAACTGAAGAGGCGCTTCACAAGGGCTTTTACGACTTTGTCAGCAATATTCCGTTTTACGGGGTGGCGGTCTGTTGCACCGATGATGCAGATGTTCAGACGCTGGTGGGCAAGCTCACCGACCGGCGCGTCGTGACCTATGGGTTTAACGCCCAGGCCGATGTGCGCGCGGTCAATCTTAGCTATAAGGCGGGCGTGGCGCATTTCGACATCCTGCTTCAGGCCGAGGGCAAACGGATCGACGGCTGCACCCTGCCGATGCCGGGCGATCACAATGTCAGCAACGCGCTCAGCGCGGTTGCCGTGGCGCACCACCTTGGCATGAAAGGCGATGAAATTCGCGCCGCCCTTGCCGCCTTTGGCGGGGTCAACCGCCGCTTTACCCGTGTCGGCGAAGTGGGCGGCGTGACCATCATCGACGATTACGGCCACCACCCGACCGAGATCACGGCCGTGCTCAGGGCCGCGCGCCAGGCCACCGAGGGGCGCATCATCGCCGTGCATCAGCCGCATCGTTATACCCGCCTGCATACGCTGTTTGACGACTTTTGCGCCTGTTTCAACGAGGCCGACGTCGTCGGCATCGCCGAGGTCTATGCTGCCGGCGAAGAGCCGATCGAAGGCGCAAGTCGCGATGATCTTGTGGCCGGCCTTATCCGCCATGGCCACCGTCACGCCCATGCCGTGAACGATGAGGATGATCTTTTGCGCCTTGTGCGCGCCGAGGCCCGACCCGGCGATATGGTGGTCTGTCTCGGGGCCGGCACGATCAGCACTTGGGCCAACAACCTGCCGGAGCGCCTGAAGGGATAGAGCTGATGCCAGACGCCCTCAAGCGCCGGATCGGGCCGGGTCTTCTGACCGCCTACGGGATCGGCATCATGGTGGGCGCCGGCATTTATGTTCTGACCGGGGCCGCCGCCGGCGAGGCGGGCATGTGGGCGCCCCTTGCGTTCCTGCTGGCCGCTCTGGTGGCGGTTCCGACCGCCCTGTCATTTTCCGAACTTGCGGCGCGCATCCCCGAGGCTGCGGGCGACAGCTCTTATGTCGAGGTCGGCTTGCAGGCCCAAGGGCTCGCGGTTGGCGTCGGCATGATCAACGTCGTGGCAGGCACCGTGGCCGGGGCCGCCGTATTGCGTGGCGGGGTCGGCTATCTCGGCTCGATCATCGAGATCCCCTTTGCGGTGGCGGTGATCGGCCTTGGCGTGGCGCTGACCGCTGTGGCGATCATCGGCGTGCTGGAAAGCCTTGCCTTCGCCGCGATCCTGACCGTGGTCGAGGTGATCGGCCTGATCCTTGTGATCTGGGCCGGGGCCGTGGCCGCGCCGGTTGCCGACTGGCGGCTGCCCTTGCCCGCGCCCGAATGGAACGGCGTGGCGGCGGCGACGATATTCGCGGTCTTTGCCTTTGTCGGCTTTGACGACATGGTCAACATGGCCGAAGAGGTGCGCGCGCCCGAGCGCAACATGCCGCGCGCCATTCTCTATGCCCTGGCCATCACCGCCTTGCTTTACGCGCTGGTGTCCCTCGCCGCCGTGCGCGCGGTTCCGCGCGAGGTGCTTGCCACCTCCGAGCGCCCGCTTGCCCTTGTCTGGCAGGCAGGCACCGGCACAAGCCCGGTGTTTCTCTCGGCGATTGCGGTGGCCGCGGCGCTGAACGGCGTGCTGGCACAGATCGTGATGGCAAGCCGGGTTCTGTTTGGCCTTGGCCGCCGCTCGCCGGTCTTCGCGCGGTTTTCGCATGCCCATCCGCGGTTTGGCACGCCGGTTCTGGGCTCGGTTCTGATCGGGGCAGTGGTGATCGTCTCGGCGCTGATCCTGCCGGTGGCGGTGCTGGCCGAGGTGACAACGCTGGCGCTCTTGATTGTCTTTGCCATCGTCAATGCCGCCCTGATCGGGGTGAAACGCCGCCAGCCGGCCTCGCCCTTCGCGGTTGCGCCTTGGGTGCCATGGGCCGGGATCATCCTGAGCCTTGGCTGCTTTGTGGCCTCGCTGGTGGGCAAGCTGACATGAGCCAGTCGCTTTTGATCGCCAGCCTCTGGGTGCTTGCCGGAACCATCGTGGCGCTTTTGCCGATGCGGCTGCAATACGGCCCCGGCCTGACCCTGTTGATCCTCGCGCCGCCGGTGATCGGCTTTATCGGATATCAGCACGGCTGGCTTGTCGCATTCGGCGGTGTGCTGGCGCTGGTGTCGATGTTCCGCCGCCCGCTTCGCTTTGCGATTGCCAAATTGCGCGGCCAGAAACCGGAGGTCCCGAAATGACCCTGTCCTTGTTGCTTGCCTGTCTCTGGGCCTTTGCGGCCAATGTTCTGGCGATGCTGCCAAGCCGCGACAACCTCTGGCGGCGGGCCTATGGGTTGATCGCGGTGGGGGTGCCGATCCTTGGGTTCGTCACCTGGCAGAACGGTCCATGGGTGGGCTTTCTGGTGCTGGCGGCGGGCATGTCGGTGCTGCGTTGGCCGGTAATTTACCTTGGCCGCTGGCTGCGCCGACTGGGCCGCAAACCCGACACCGACAGCTGACTTTAACCTCACCGCATCTGGACAGACCCGCAGCGCCGGGGCAGGGTGCGCGGAATGGTTGAGAGTGCAGATATCAAAGATGGCGACAGACTAGAGGCGTGGCTAAAGGATCAGCCGCGTGAGGTGTCGGTCTGGATTGCGGCGCGCGCGGCGGCGCGGGTCTTGCCGACGTGGTGGCAGGAGGTGCTGACCAAGGATTGGGCGCGTGACCGTGATTTGACCGCGCTGCCAGTGTTGCGCAGCCTGCTCATATCCTCGGTCGGCGCTACAGTGTCAACCGAGGACATGAAGGCCGCCCGCGTCGCCAACGCCGGCGCCGCTATGGCCTACACCAACACCCACATGGGCCACGCCTTCGCCGCAACCGACGCTGCCGCCAAGGTAGCCCCCTACGCCGCCGCCAACGCTGCCGCAAGCGCCGCCGTAGCCAACGTCGCGGACGCTGTCTCCGACGCGGCCGCTGCTGCCGCCGACGCTGGATCCAACGCCGCCGCCGCCGCCCGCTCCGTCTGGAACGCTGTAAGAATAGATGCGGAACAGGGTTCGGGCGGGGAAATCTTAAGGTTTCTACCGCTTTGGGCCGATGCAACCAACCCGCTTGCCAAGATGTGGCAAGAGGTGCAGGCCAAGGTTCAGGTTAGCGAGGCCGCCGATCACTGGCAGTTCTGGATAGACTGGTATCAAGCCCAGCTCGATGGCCGCCCGATGCTCGGCGATGAAGCGCGCACATGGGAAATGCTCGAAAAGATCGCGCTGATTGACCCGAAGGACTGGGATCAGGGACCAGAGGTGGTGAACCCGTTGATCGCAAGGATTTGGGTAAAGTATAAATCTATTCCCGACCCAGTTAAATCCTTGAACGAAATGCTGGCGGATCAGCCAGACGCGACTAAGGTCCGTATCCACGAGGTGCGGCAAGTGATGGATCGCGCGAAACGCGATTTACCCCCGACGTTCGACGCTATTCTGGGGCTGATCCTGCTGGAGCTGGAAAGACTACAGCACAAGAATTACGAGAGTGAACTTGAGCAGCTAGAGGGCAAGCGCCAGATATCCGTGTTTTTGACGCTTTATGAAGCCGTCGAGCGCATGCAGGCGCTTTTGCCGAACGAAAATCCTGCAACGACAGCCGATGCAGAGGAAATGGAAGGGCTGTTGAGGCTCTATTTTGACCGTTTTCGGGGATTGTGCCGGGAGAAGGTGGATGATGTGGCCAATGGGGTTTGGTCAACAGGGGCTGGGGTTTTGCAAGGTGGGCTGATACTTGGCAGCGCGTCTTTGGCGACAACCTTTGGCTTGCCAGCGATGGCCGGAGTTGCCGTGGGGTCTCTGGTTTTCGCGCCAGACCGGGCGGGCCAGATTATTAAGGTGGCTAAAGAGACGACCACAAAACAGGTTTGAAGACGGTTCTTTAGCTTGTCCTGTAAGGTGCGCGATGGATGCGCACCCTACGGGTTTGGATTGGAGGGGCGCGTGGGTTTCACCCACCCTACGGGGGTTGGGGCGTATCCCTGCCTTTTGCGGTTGTTGAGGATAAGCCCCCCGCGCGGACCCAAGGCCGCAGGCCGCCGCGCATCACCAGACCGCCCTCCGGCCTGGTGATGCGCGCCATGCGTCTTGGGGGGCTTTACCTCTCGGCAAAGCCGGGGCAAAAGCGCGGGTATGAGTGATTTGCCCACACCAAGGGGGGTGTTGACCCCCAATCGACCGCTATCCGATCTGACATGGCTGCGCGTGGGCGGGCCTGCGGATTGGCTGTTTCAGCCCGCCGATGTCGATGATCTGGCGGCGTTCCTCGGCCAGCTTGACGCAAGCGTGGCGGTTTTCCCGATGGGGGTGGGCAGCAACCTTATCGTGCGCGATGGCGGGTTGCGCGCGGTGGTGGTCCGGCTTGGGCGCGGCTTTAACGGGATCGAGATCGAGGGCACGCGCGTCACCGCCGGGGCGGCGGCGCTTGATGCGCATGTGGCGCGTAAGGCTGCCGATGCCGGGCTTGACCTCACCTTTCTGCGCACCATCCCCGGTGCGATTGGCGGCGCGGTGCGGATGAACGCGGGCTGTTATGGCCACTATACGGCGGATCATTTCGTTAGCGCAGAGGCGGTGACGCGCGACGGCAAGGTTGTGACGCTCACGGCGCAAGACCTCAACTTTCAATACCGTCAGAGCGATCTGCCCGTAGGGTGGGTGATAACCCACGCCACCTTTGAGGCCCCCAAGGGCGACCCCGAAGAGCTTCATGCGCGGATGGCCGCGCAGCTTGCGAAGCGCGACGAAACCCAGCCCACAAAGGACCGCAGCGCCGGCAGCACATTCCGCAATCCGGCGGGCTTTAGCTCGACCGGGCGGGCCGATGATGTGCATGACCTCAAGGCCTGGAAGGTGATCGACGAGGCCGGAATGCGCGGCGCGCGCCGTGGCGGCGCACAGATGAGCGAGAAGCACCCCAACTTTCTGATCAACGCGGGCGGGGCCACCGCCGCCGATCTTGAAGGATTGGGCGAAGAAGTGCGAAAAAGGGTTTTCCAAAACAGTGGAATAGAGTTACACTGGGAAATCATGAGGGTCGGCGAAACGGCCCCGGCGTAAGCCATTCAGGCAGATAACAAATAACACGGGTCGTAACCAGGCCCGGGACATTGAGGCACAAGGTGGTTCGTTCGAGCAGGACAACCCCGAAAGTGGCGGTGATATTGGGTGGCCCCTCGGCAGAGCGCGAGGTGTCCCTGTCGTCAGGACGCGAATGCGCCGCCGCATTGAGGGAAGCAGGCTATGACGTGGCAGAGGTTGACGCCGGCCACGATCTTGTCACGCGTTTAGATGATATCGCACCCGATGTGGTGTTCAACGCCCTGCATGGCCGCTGGGGCGAAGATGGCTGTGTGCAGGGGCTGCTGGAATGGGTGCGCATGCCCTATACGCATTCCGGCGTTCTGGCTTCGGCGCTTGCTATGGACAAGGAAAAGACCAAGGCGGCCTATCGCGCCGCTGGTCTGCCGGTGGTCGAGAGCGTTCTGGCGCAAAAGACCGATGTGAGGGCCGCACATGTGATGGCGCCGCCCTATGTGGTGAAACCCTATAACGAGGGCTCGTCTGTCGGGGTCTACCTTGTGCATGATGCGGCCAATGCCCCGCCACAGCTTGCCGATGATATGCCCGATCTGGTGATGGTCGAGGCCTTCGCGCCGGGGCGCGAGCTGACCACGACGGTGATGGGCGATCGCGCGCTGACGGTGACCGATATCCTGACCGATGGCTGGTATGATTATGACGCCAAGTACAAGCCCGGCGGTTCGCGCCACGTGGTGCCCGCGGATATCCCGCAAGAGATTTTCGATGCCTGCATGGAGTATGCCCTGCGCGCGCATCAGGTTCTGGGCTGTCGCGGTCTAAGCCGCACCGATTTCCGCTGGGACGAGGCGCGCGGGCTTGACGGGCTGATCCTGCTGGAAACCAACACGCAACCCGGCATGACGCCGACATCGCTTAGCCCCGAACAGGCGCAGGCTGTCGGCGTTTCCTTCCCTGAGCTGTGCCGCTGGATGGTTGAGGACGCGTCATGCAACAGGTGATCCCGCGCATTGATCCGGCGCCGTCGCGTTGGTCCTATCGCTTTCAGCGGCTGATGCTGACGCCGCTTTATCGGCGGCTGTTGCGCGTCGGGCTTCCGGTGCTGGTGATAGCGGGGCTGACAGCGGGTTATTTCGCCGATCAGGAGCGGCGCGAGGATATCATGCTGGCGGTCACGGATCTGCGTCGCCAGATCGAAACCCGGCCCGAATTCATGGTCAACCTGCTGGCCGTCGAGGGCGCAAGCCTTGGTGTTCAGGAAGACATCCGCGAAATTTTCCCGTTTGATCTTCCGGCAAGCTCGTTCGACCTGAGCCTTGATGAAATCCGGGTGATGATCGAAGACCTGCCCGCCGTGGCCGAGGCGGCCGTGCGCATTCGTCAGGGCGGAGTGCTTGTGGCCGAGATCACCGAGCGCCAGCCGGTCGCCCTGTGGCGAACCCGCGACGGCATCAACGTGATTGACATCGAGGGCGAGGTGATCGGCACGGTCGAAGCGCGTCAGGATCGCGCCAGCCTGCCGGTGGTGGCGGGTGAGGGCGCGGATGACTACGTGGCCGAAGCCATGCAGATTTTGCAGGCGGCCCAGCCCTTGCCACAGAACATTCGCGGCCTTGTGCGCATGGGCGAGCGGCGGTGGGATCTGGTGCTGAGCAGCGGCCAGCGGATCATGCTGCCCGAAACCGGGGCGGTGCGCGCGCTGGAGCGGGTGATAGTGCTGAACGCGGCACAGGACATGCTGGAACGGGATCTGGTGGCGGTCGATATGCGGATCGCTGCGCGCCCGACCATCCGGCTGAATGAAACCGCCATGGAAGAATGGTGGCGGATCACAAATATGACTTTAGGGGCGGACTGAACCGATGATCGAGCTCTATGAATCCCAGCGGGCGATGCGCCACATGCGCAAGGCGGCGATGCAACGTGGTGTGGTGGCGGTGCTGGATGTGGGCACTTCCAAGATTGCCTGTCTGGTGTTGCGGTTTGATGGCACCGAGCGGCTGAACGAGAGCGAGGGCGTTGGCGCTATGGCCGGGCAGGCCGGGTTTCGGGTGATCGGCGCGGCGACCACACGCTCGCGCGGGGTGCGCTTTGGCGAGATCGACGCGATGCAGGAAACCGAGCGCGCCATTCGCACCGCCGTGCAGGCGGCACAGAAAATGGCCAATATCCGGGTCGATCACGTGATCGCCTGTTTCTCGGGCGCCGCGCCGCGCTCTTACGGGCTGGCCGGTCAGGTCGAGCTTGAGGGCCATACCGTCAGCGAACAGGATATCAGCCGCGTGCTCAGCGCCTGTGATGTGCCCGAATATGGCGAGGGCCGTGAGGTTTTGCATGCTCAGCCGGTCAATTTTGCGCTTGATCACCGCTCGGGTCTGATTGATCCGCGCGGACAGATGGGGCAGGTGCTCTCGACCGACATGCATATGCTTACCGTCGATGCCGCCGCGATCCAGAACCTGGCGCATTGCGTCAAGCGCTGTGATCTGGAACTGGCCGGTGTGGCCAGCTCTGCCTATGTGTCCGGTATCGCCTCGCTTGTCGAGGATGAACAGGAGTTGGGCGCGGCCTGTATCGACCTTGGTGGCGGATCTGCGGGCGTGTCGATCTTCATCAAGAAACACATGATCTATTCCGATAGCGTGCGGATGGGCGGCGATCACGTCACCAGCGACATTTCGATGGGCTTGTCGGTGCCTGCCGCCACTGCCGAACGGATCAAGACGTTCTATGGCGGGGTTGTGGCCACCGGCATGGATGACCGCGAGATGATCGAAATCGGCGGCGATACCGGCGATTGGGATCACGACCGGCGCACTGTAAGCCGCGCCGAGCTGATCGGGATCATGCGCCCACGGGTCGAGGAAATCCTCGAAGAGGTGCGCGCGCGCCTTGATGCGGCGGGGTTCGATCACCTGCCCAGCCAGCAGATCGTGCTGACCGGCGGCGGCAGTCAGATACCGGGGCTCGACGGGCTTGCCAGCAAAATTTTGGGCCAACAGGTACGCCTTGGTCGCCCGCTCCGGGTGCATGGGTTGCCGCAGGCCGCCACCGGCGCAGGATTTGCCAGCGCCGTAGGCATGTGCCTGTTCGCGGCGAATCCACAGGACGAGTGGTGGGACTTTGAAATTCCGGTTGACCGCTATCCGGCGCGCTCGCTCAGGCGGGCGGTCAAGTGGTTCAAGGACAACTGGTAACCGCAATATGTGGCGTTATCGGCGAAATATCGCGAATGAAGTGAGAAAATGACCATATTTGGTGTCTATTTTGTGTTTTTTAGGTGACCTTTGGGTTAACGCCCGGTAAGAATAATACTGAATAGGCGGAAAAACGGCTCGCGAATGCGGGCGCAACAGCAGGCGGACAGAGCAATGACATTGAACCTCACTATGCCCGGACATGACGACCTGAAGCCCCGGATCACCGTTTTCGGTGTTGGTGGGGCCGGTGGCAACGCGGTCAACAACATGATCGAAAAGCAACTCGACGGGGTTGATTTCGTGGTGGCAAATACCGATGCACAGGCCCTGAGCCAGAGCAATTCGGAAAGCCGCATCCAACTTGGTGTGAAAGTCACCGAAGGGTTGGGCGCCGGCGCGCGGGCCACTGTTGGCGCTGCGGCAGCCGAGGAAAGCATCGAACAGATCGTTGATCATCTGGCGGGCGCACATATGTGCTTTATCACCGCTGGCATGGGCGGCGGAACCGGCACCGGCGCGGCCCCGATCATCGCACAGGCGGCACGCGAACTTGGCGTTCTGACCGTCGGCGTTGTCACCAAGCCGTTCCAGTTCGAGGGCGCCAAGCGCATGCGTCAGGCGGAAGAAGGCGTTGAGGCCCTGCAAAAGATGGTCGACACGCTGATCATCATTCCCAACCAGAACCTGTTCCGTCTGGCCAATGAGAAAACCACCTTTACCGAGGCCTTCAGCATGGCCGACGACGTGCTTTATCAGGGCGTCAAGGGGGTGACCGATCTGATGGTGCGCCCCGGCCTTATCAACCTTGATTTCGCCGATGTGCGCGCCGTCATGGACGAGATGGGCAAGGCGATGATGGGCACCGGCGAGGACAGTGGCGAAGATCGCGCCATTCAGGCCGCCGAAAAGGCCATTGCCAACCCGCTTCTGGATGAAATCAGCCTGCGTGGCGCCAAGGGTGTTCTGATCAACATCACCGGCGGTCATGACCTGACGCTGTTTGAACTTGACGAAGCCGCCAACCGCATTCGTGAAGAAGTTGACGCCGATGCCAATATCATCGTCGGCTCCACGCTTGATCCGTCGATGGAAGGCGCGATGCGCGTCAGTGTTGTCGCCACCGGGATCGACGCCACCGAAAAGGCCGAGGATATGCCGGTACCACGCCGCTCGCTGGCCCAGCCCCTGCGCCAGCCCGCAGCACCCGAAGTGACCGCACCGGTTGCCGAAGAGGCCGAAGAGGCCCCGGCACAGGTTGCCGCCACCTCGACTGAATCCGAACCGCCGCTGTTCCGCGAGCTGGATGCGCAACGCGCTGCCGCCGAGGATCAGATGGAGGATATCTTTGAAGAGGAGAGCGCCGCAGACGACCTGCCGCCGCCCGCCTATAGCCCGCGTGTCGAAGAGTTCGCCCCTGCGGCCTATGCCGAGGAAGACGATCTCGACAGCTTTGTCGCCCCGCGCGCGCCTGCGGCCGGTACACCGTCGCAAGAGGCCATGCAGCGCCTGCAAGCCGCCGTCAGCAAGGCGCCGACCCAGCCGCAGCAACGTCGCCCGCAACCCACCGCACCGCAGCAACAAACCGCCGCAGAAGAGCGCCCGCGCTTTGGCATCAACTCGCTGATCAACCGGATGACGGGCCACAACGCCCCCGAAGCCGAGCGTCAGCCGCAACAAGCCGCACGCCCTGTCCGTCAGCAGCCGCCGATGCAATCGGCGCAACCGCAACAGGCCCCGGCCCGCGCGCAGGACGAAGACGAACAGATCGAAATCCCGGCGTTCCTGCGGCGTCAAGCCAACTGATCCCCGGTGAAAATTGACTGGAAAGGGCCGCCCCCCGAGGGCGGCCTTTTTCTGTTTGAGGTCGCGCGTTGACGCCAAGAAACATGTTTGGGCGAAAAATCGCTCATGGTCCCGAGCGGCATGTTTCAATCAGTTACAAAGAGTGTGTTGAGCAAAAACGCCCATCCTCTTAATTGGGGTAAGATAGGGGTGACCGTATCTATGCCATCAGGGGGCAGAGACTGTTTTGCAGAGCACGATCACATATCCGGTGAGCTTTCAGGGCGTTGGGTTGCACTCGGGACGGCCCGCGCAATTGACGATTCGTCCGGCACCTGCGGGGGCGGGCATCACGTTTCGCCGTGTCGATGTCCTTGATGCCCCAAACGAAATTCCAGCGCTCTGGCATCTGGTTGAACACTCGCCGCTTTGCACCCGTCTGGTCAGCGCCACCGGCCTGTCGATCATGACGGTCGAGCATGTGATGGCGGCGCTTGTCGGCTGTGGCATCCACAACGCCCTGGTTGATGTGGATGGTCCCGAAGTCCCGATTCTCGACGGCAGTGCGGCGCCGTTCGTCTGTAGGATTTTGGCCAACGGCCTGCACCGGATGGCCGAGCCGGTCACCGCCCTGCGCATCTTGCGCACCGTCGAGGTGAATCGCGGCGCCGCATGGGCCTGTCTGACGCCGCATGACAGCCTTCAGATCGAATTTGGCATCGAATTTGAAGATGCCGCGATTGGCGTTCAGAAAAAGACCCTGACCATGTCAAACGGCAGTTTCGTGCGAGAATTGTCCAATTGCCGGACGTTTTGCCGCAAGCGGGATGTGGATCAGATGCGCGCCAACGGGCTTGCGCTTGGCGGAACGCTTGAAAACGCCGTGGTGGTGGATGGCGACAAGGTGCTCAGCCCCGGCGGGCTGCGTCATGCCGATGAGGCCGTGCGCCATAAAATGCTGGATGCGCTTGGGGATCTTGGCCTGGCCGGGTGCCCGATCCTTGGCCATTATCAGGGGCTTCGCGCCGGTCACGCCCTGACCAATGAATTGTTGCGGGCTGTTTTCGCGGAGCGGGAGAATTACGATCTGATCGAATGCAACGCGCAGACCACCGCGCTTTTGCCGGGGGCAGGGGTGGATTGGGGGGAAATTCCGCAGGTTGCCTGAGATCATGGCGCAGAAATGTGCCAAAGGCGTTTTGCACCGGAAATTTCTGTGCTAGGACCAAGGCAACATGAGGGGGCTGCCCCGATTATCGTAATTTAAGGTGAGATCGCGCATGAATGTCGGCAAGTCTCGGGCCAAGCTGGTCGGTGCCCTTCTTGTGGTAGTCGCAGCCGCCGGTTGCTCAAACAAAGAGAGCGTTGAGCGTGGCACAGTCAATTACGAAAATTACACCGCGCAACAGATTTTTGAGCGTGGTGAGTATGATCTGGCGCAGCGCGATCCCGATCTCGCGGCCCAGAGCTTTGCCGAGGTCGAGCGGCTTTACCCCTATTCCGAGCTGGCCAAACGGTCGGTGATCATGCAGGCCTATTCGCATCATCAGGATAAGGACTATGAAAGCAGCCGCGCCGCCGCGCAGCGGTTTATTGATTTCTATCCAACCGATGAAGATGCCGCCTATGCGCAATATCTTCTGGCGCTAAGCTATTACGACCAGATTGACGAGGTCGGGCGCGATCAGGGGCTTACCTTTCAGGCGTTGCAAGCGCTGCGCGCCGTGATCGAACGCTATCCCGATAGCGAATATGCCTCTTCGGCGATTCTGAAATTCGATCTCGCCTTTGATCATCTGGCCGCGAAAGAGATGGAAATCGGCCGCTATTACCTGCGCCGCGATCATTTCTCGGCGGCGGTCAACCGGTTCCGGGTTGTGGTCGAGGATTTCCAGACCACCACCCATACCGCCGAGGCGCTCCATCGTCTGGTCGAGGCCTATCTTTCGCTTGGCCTGATTGATGAGGCACGCACCGCCGGCGCCATTCTGGGCCATAACTTCCGCGCGACCGAATGGTACGAGCAGAGCTATAAACTGCTGACCGGTCGCGGTCTGACGCTGGAAGCGGCGGGCGACAACTGGTTGCGGCAGGTCTACAGACAGATGATCCAGGGCCGGTGGCTGTAACCCGGAACTAGGGGGGCAGGGCAAGGTGCTCAGGGGTCTCGATATTCGCGACATGCTGATCATTGACCGGCTGGACCTTGTGTTTCAGCCGGGTCTTAACGTGCTGACCGGCGAGACCGGGGCGGGCAAATCCATCTTGCTGGATTCACTGGGCTTCGTGCTTGGCTGGCGTGGCCGCGCCGAACTGGTGCGCGCCGGGGCAGACCAGGGCGAGGTGGTCGCGACCTTCGACATTGCGCCGGACCACCCTGCACGCGGCGTTCTGCGCGAGGCGGGCCTGCCCGAGGAAGACGAGCTTATCCTGCGGCGCGTCAATGCCGCCGACGGGCGCAAGACGGCCTGGGTCAATGACCGGCGCTGTTCGGGCGAGGTGTTGCGACGCCTGTCGGAAACCCTGGTTGAATTGCACGGCCAGCACGATGATCGCGGGCTTTTGAACCCCAAGGGCCATCGCGATCTGCTTGATACCTATGGCGATCTTGGTGGGCTGCGCGACGCGGTGCGCGCGGCCTGGCGCGATGTGGCGGCGCGGCGCAAGGCGCTTGCTGCGGCCGAAGAGGCCCTGCAAAAGGTGCGCGCCGAAGAGGATTTTCTGCGTCATGCGGTGGCTGAATTGGACAGGCTTGATCCGCAACCCGGCGAAGAGGCCGAGCTTGATACCCGCCGCCGCCTGATGCAATCGGGCGAGCGTATTCGCGAAGACATCACGCGCGCCGCTGAGGCGCTTGGCGTTGAGGGCGCCGAGGGGGCCGCCGCCAATGCGCTGCGTTGGCTCGAAGGGGTGGCCGAAAAGGCCGAGGGGCGCCTTGACGAGCCGATCACCGCGATTGGCCGCGCGCTTGTGGAGCTTGACGAGGCGGCCAGCGGCGTCAGCCGGTGTCTTGAGGCGCTTAGTTTCAATCCGCTGGACCTGGAAGAGGCCGAAGAGCGGCTGTTCGCGATCCGGGCGCTTGCGCGCAAGCATGACGTTCTGCCCGACGATCTGGGCGCGTTTGCCGAAGGCCTGCGCCGCCAGATAGCCGCGCTTGATCAGGGCGATGCCGACCTCAAGGCGCTTGGCGCGGCGGTGATCGACGCCGAGGCCACCTATGCCACTGCCGCAGAGGCGCTGAGCGCGGCGCGCCAGACCGCCGCCGACGCGCTTGATCGAGCCGTTACCGCAGAGCTGGCCCCGCTCAAGATGGAGCGGGCGGTGTTCGAGACCCGGCTGACCGCTGCCGAACCGGGGCCAAGCGGGCAGGATGAGGTGACGTTCAGCGTCGCCACCAACCCCGGCGCGCCCGCAGGGCCATTGGCCAAGATCGCCTCGGGCGGCGAGCTAAGCCGGTTTTTGCTGGCGCTCAAGGTCTGTCTGACCGGCACCGAAAGTGGCCTGACGCTTATTTTCGACGAGATTGATCGCGGTGTCGGCGGGGCCACGGCCGATGCGGTGGGCCGCAGGCTTGCGCAACTGGCGACGGGCGGTCAGGTGCTTGTGGTCACCCATTCGCCGCAGGTCGCGGCCAAGGCCGCACATCACTGGCGGGTGGAAAAGCGGGTCGAGAACGAGCAGACCCTGTCAACCGTGCGCCCGATGCAGGACGGCGACCGGGTCGATGAAATCGCACGCATGCTCTCGGGCGAGCACATCACCCCCGAGGCCCGCGCCGCCGCCGAGGCGTTGATGGGCGGCTGACAGGTAGCCTTAGATCGGCTTGCCGCCGATACCCTGAAATGTCATTGCCCCCTCGAAGAATTCGCCAAATGTGGGCGCCTTTATCGGGTATGTTGTGCCGGTCCGTTGAAACCACCGAACATATCTGTTTTTTCGATCCGGCACGCATTGAAAAGCTGAGATCACAATTGGGCTACGGCTTTTTTCAATCAGTGATAGGCCGGGGTTGATAACCTTGGCACAATTCCCATATCGTTGTCTCGCGAGGACGACCTCCCCCCATCGGGCACTATTCCGGGACGACCCGGCCATCAGATGGGAAAACACCATGCGAACACCCCGAGACCGTATTCGTCACGCAATCAGCTTTGAAATTATCGGCATCTTGCTTGTCGTGCCGCTCGGCTCCATAGGTTTCGGGATGGAGTCGCAGGATATCGGCGTTGTCGCCGTCTTTGCGGCGACGATCGCAACGCTTTGGAACTACGTCTACAACCTGCTTTTTGACCGGGCTATGAGGCGTTGGAAAGGCAGTGTTCACAAGACGTTTACCGTGCGCATTTTACATGCATTGCTATTTGAGGGCGGCCTATTACTGGTAACGCTTCCCATGCTTGCTTTCTACCTGGGGATCGGGATCTGGCAGGCGTTTGTCATGGATGTGGCCTTCGTCCTGTTTTACCTGATTTATGCCTTCGGGTTTAACTGGGGGTATGATCGTGTCTTCCCCCTGCCTGAGGGAGCATAGCCTAGATTGTTATGCTGGGATCAGCACAGACGTGCACCGACGGCCAACCCCAGCCAACTGGTCTGATCATCGACAGATCCCCAAAAGGGTCTTGATCACCGGCCCGGCCCTTAGTTTCGCGGCGGCACCAGTTTGCCGGGGTTCATGATGTTATCGGGGTCAAGGGCGGCCTTGATCGCCCCCATCATCGCCCAACCCTGCCCATGTTCGCGCGCCATGTAACCAAGCTTGCCGATGCCGATACCATGTTCGCCGGTCGCGGTGCCGCCAAGCGCAAGCGCGCGCTCGACCATCCGGTCCGAGACCTGCTTCGCGCGCATGATCTCGTCGGGGGCATGGTCATCAACCAGAAGAACGGCATGAAAATTGCCATCCCCCACATGGCCAAGGATCGGCCCCTGAACGCCCGAGCGGTCAAGGTCGGCGCGGGTCTCTTCGATCGCGCGGGCCAGTTTCGAGATCGGCACGCAGATATCGGTGACAATCGCACGCGCGCCGGGGCGGGCGGCGAGAATGGCGTAATAGGCATTGTGGCGCATGGTCCAGAGCGCGCTTCGATCCTCGGGGCGGGTGGCCCAGTCAAAGCCCGAGCCGCCGTGATCACCGGCAATTTCGCCGAAACTCTCTGCCTGCTCCTTGACCGAGGCCTCGGTGCCGTGAAACTCCAGCAACAGATGCGGCTTTTGCGCAAGGCTCATCCCGGCATAGGCGTTGACGGCGGCAACGCTCTCGATATCCATCAACTCGATCCGCGCCATCGGCACGCCGCATTGGATGGTGTCGATCACCGCCGCCACCGCATCGCCGAGGCTGTCGAACGCACAGACCGCCGCCGAAATCGCTTCGGGCGTGCCCTGAAGCCGCAGCGTCAGTTCGGTGATCAGCCCAAGCGTGCCCTCGGAGCCGACAAACAGCCCGGTCAGATCATACCCGGACGAGGATTTGCGTGCGCGCGTGCCGGTGCGGATCACCTCGCCGGTGGCGCTGACCACCTCAAGCGCCAGAACATTGTCGCGCATCGTGCCATAGCGCACTGCGGTGGTGCCGCTGGCGCGGGTCGCGGCCATGCCTCCGAGCGAGGCATTGGCGCCCGGATCGACTGGAAAGAAAAGCCCGGTGGCGCGCAGCTCTTCATTGAGCGCCTCGCGCGTCACGCCGGGTTGCACCGTGACGGTCATATCCTCGGCGGCGATGCCGAGGATGCGGTTCATCCGGCTGAAATCGACCACGATACCGCCAAGAAATGCCTGGGATTGCCCCTCAAGCGAGGTGCCGGTGCCCCAGCCCACCACCGGACAGCGGTGGCGTGCACAGATTTCCACGATCTCGGCGACCTGTGCGGTATTTTCCGGGTAAACCACCGCATCCGGGGGTGAAAGCGAAAAATGTGACTCGCTTCGGCCGTGGATTTCCAGATCGGACTTGGACCGCGTTACCTGTTGGCCTAGAGAAGAGATAAGATTGTCGATTGCGTTCTGAATGCCCATGTTTGGTCTTTCATCGTGAGTGACGTCCTACCCTAAGCGAAGCCGCGCCATAGCGAAAGCGCGCCGGTCAGCACGGACGGAAGGTTGATGCAGAAGACTGAACGCTCATTCTGGCGACAGGCCTGCGATCCGATGGTGCAAGGCATCCGGCGGGGATGGCAGGTTTTGCGCGCGCGCGGGCCTAGCCAATTTCAATTCTGGCTGATTGCCCTGTTGATCGGGATCGCCGCAGGCTTTGCCGCCCTTTTGTTTCGCAAGGGCATCAACGCGCTTCAGGGGGTTCTTTACGGCTCATTCGATCCCACAAATCTGCATAGTTTTGCGCAAAACCTGCCGTGGTACTGGGTTTTGTTCCTGCCGATTGCGGGCGGACTGGCGGTTGGGCTGATCCTGCACCGCTTTACGCCCGACGGACGGGTGCGCACGGTCTCGGATGTGATCGAGGGCGCGGCGATCTATGATGGCCGGGTCGAGCAGCGCGAAGGCGTGGCCTCGGTGCTGGCCTCATTGATCACGCTTGGCTCTGGCGGCTCGTCGGGGCGCGAAGGGCCGGTGGTGCATATGGCGGGGGTGATTTCAAGCTGGGTCAGCGACAAGATCCACGCCGATGGCATCACCGGGCGCGATCTGTTGGGCTGTGCGGTGGCGGCGGCGGTCTCGGCCTCGTTCAACGCGCCAATTGCGGGCGCCCTGTTCGCGCTTGAGGTGGTCCTGCGGCATTTCGCGGTGCATGCCTTTGCGCCCATCGTGATCGCCAGCGTGGCCGGCACGGTGATCAACCGGCTGGAATTTGGCGATGTCACCGAATTTGCCCTGCCGGTCGCAAGCGCGCTTGAGTTCTACGTGGAATTGCCGGCCTTTCTGATCCTCGGGCTGGTCTGTGGCTTTGTCGCCGCCGCGCTGATGCGGGCGATCTTTCTGGCCGAAGATATTGCCAGCCATATTCAGTCCCGCACCGGCCTGCCCAGATGGCTGCGCCCGGCGGGGGCGGGGGCATTACTCGGGCTGATGGCGATCTGGTTCCCGCATATCATCGGCGTCGGATATGAGACCACATCGGCGGCCCTGACCGGCCAGCTTGTGCTGCACGAGGCGATGGTCTTTGCGGTGCTCAAGGTGGTTGCGGTCGCGATCACCATCGGCGGGCGGATGGGCGGCGGGGTGTTCTCGCCCTCGCTGATGGTAGGGGCGCTGACCGGGCTGGCGTTCGGGCTTGTGGCGACCTCGATCTTTCCAGATGTCTCGGGCTCGCACACGCTTTATGCTCTGGCGGGCATGGGGGCGGTGGCGGCGGCGGTGCTTGGCGCGCCGATCTCGACCACGCTTATCGTGTTCGAACTGACCGGGGACTGGCAGACCGGGCTTGCGGTGATGGTGGCGGTGTCGATGTCAACGGCGCTCGGATCACAGCTTGTGCGGCGCTCGTTCTTCCTCAATCAACTGACCCGGCGCGGGATACAGCTTGCAGCGGGGCCGCAGGCCTATCTTCTGGGGATGTTCACGGTCTCCAAGCTGATGCGGACGCAATCCGATCCGCGCCCGGCCTCGGAAGACGAATGCTGGACCCTGATCGAAAAAGGCGTTTATGTCGACGCCAATGCCACGCTGGAGGCGGCCATGCCGGTGTTCGACCGCGCCCCGACGCCCTTTATCCCGGTGGTGGCGCTTGCAGGCGAGGACAAGCCGCCAGAGTTGATGGGCGCGCTGTTTCACGTCGATGCCCTCAAGGCCTATAACCGCGCTTTGGCGGCGGTCTCCGAGGAAGAGCATAGTTAGGGGTGGGTGTTCATGGGCCCGATAGCATGTGCTTACAGGATCTCAGTGGTGAGGAATGTGGCTAACAATATGTTTCACTAAAACCTGTTCACTGAACAAGATTCAATCCATAATTGGCTTTCCTGGTCCAGCTCCGCCGGGAAACTGCCAGCCCATGTGGGTTACAGTGTCGATCACATCGCAGGCTAGCGCAGCAGCTTCCGTCTGAATTTTCATTAGAAACTCAACATCAACTGGTGTTGAACAGCGTTTCTTCTGCTTGTTCACAAAGAATGGAATGGAAGCCCCATTTTCATCAGGAGTACGCCAACAAGCATGACAGATAATATTGCGCCAGCCAGCCGCTGCTTTCAGCGCTTCAACTAAATCACCAATATTCTCGGTTTTGCTTTCAGGATGAACTCGCACTGCTTTGCCATAGACTTCGATTAGATTCCAAAGTTGATCTGTTAAAGCTCTTTCAAGTGTGGGTAACCACGCCTCATATGCCGCATCGACCTCATCAATTGGATACTTTCGCGTCCCAGTGAAGGCAAAAATCGCCTTTCCAAGGACGTCTTCAAGAAACCCAAAGCTCGCTATAGCTCTGCCGAGATGCTCCCAAAACTCCGGCGCATGGCGATGAGTCGGAAACATATGTGGTAAGTTAGCGCGGTCAGTAATTGCGCGGTTCAGTCCCTCTTCACTTCTCATGTCGTTCATTCTTCTAAATCGTCAATGCGATTATGAGCCCTCGCTACCTCGTTTTCCAGCTCCAGCACCTTGATGCGCATTTCATAGAGTTGGTCATCCATCAGCGAAATTATATTTGCTTGCTTCTTTAGCGCCGTTGCCTGCTCGGCTATCAAACATTCCATGTATTCAAACATCTGCCCCAACGGGTCACGATGCCCTTCCCTTGGTGGCAAGCAGAAAGCATTTGCTTGTCCTGCAATAATCGCAACTAGAACGATTAATGTGCTCTTTATCATGGTTTATCCATATCAAACCTTGGACGTTCTGCATTTAGACGGCAGGCAACAGATCTACCCTCTCCAAACCTGCACCGAGGCATAGGATTTCAGAAGAAAAATCGTGTCATCGACCGTCGAATCTTTAGTCCAGTGCAGCACGGCGAACGACTACTCTCCGCCCTCCCTGAAAACCCCAGCTCTCCCCAGACTGCCAACGTTCCCCACAAAAACGGCCCCGACCGGCCCACGCCGTGGGCCAAACCGATCAGACCCGTTCGACTGCGACGGTTGAACTTGGGTAGAACGCGATGTGGTCCTTGATGGCGGCGACCTCGGGTTTGGGGGATTCATAGCTCCAGGCGGCGTTCTCGAGGGTCTGGCTTTTGGTCACGATCGAAAAGAACCGCGCGTCGCCCTTGTGGGGGCAGTGGCTTGTCTGCGGGCTTTCGTCGAGAAAGGCCATCGCGATATCGCTCCGCGGAAAGTAGTAGACCGCCGGATAGTCGCCCTCGATAAGCTCAAGCGCGTGTTTGGTTTCGGCCAGAACGGCGCCGCCTGCGCGAACTGTCCAGGTGCCTTCTGCATTGCGGATCTTGATATCGGCCATGTTCCATCCCTATTTTCTTCATTTTATTATACTGACGCTGCCCGATGACAGGCGAGTGTCACACCGGCTGCGTCGCTTGGTCCAACCATAGCCGGGCCTGGCCAGAGAGCCGAGGCCCGATTTTGTCGCGGCACTGGTCGTGATAGGCGTTAAGCCAGTCGCGCTCGGGCTCTGTCAACATATCCCTGTCGATCAGACGCCGGTCGATGGGCACGAAATTCAGCGTCTCAAAGCACAGCTTGCCCGAGACATCGCCGCCGGGCAAGAGGGTGGCCTTGGTTACCACCAACAGGTTTTCGATGCGAATGCCAAATGCGCCCTCGCGGTAATAGCCCGGCTCGTTCGAAAGGATCATACCGGGCTTGAGCGCCACATCGCCAGCGCGGGACAACCGCTGTGGCCCTTCATGCACACAGAGATGCACCCCGACGCCATGCCCGGTGCCATGGCCGTAATCCTGATCCGCAAGCCAGAGCGGATAGCGCGCGATCGCATCAAGATCGCGCCCGGCAAGACCGGCGGGAAAGCGCAGCCGCGAGATCGCGATCATGCCTTGCAGCACGCGGGTAAAGGCGGCGCGTTCATCCGCACCGATATCGCCCACCGGCAGGGTGCGGGTGATATCGGTGGTGCCGTCAAGATATTGCCCGCCGCCATCCAGCACCAGCAAATCGCCGTTTTGCAGCGTGCGGTTGCTCGAATGGGTCACCCGGTAATGGGCCAGCGCGCCGTTGGGGCCGCTCCCGGCGATGGTGTCAAAGCTGATATCCAGAAGCTTGCCGGTCGCGGCACGGCAGGCTTCAAGCCGGGTGGCGACGTCGATCTCGGTGATCGTGCCGGGGGCTTGCGCGTCAAACCAGCTCAGGAACTCGCAGACCGCCGCCCCGTCGCGCAGATGCGCCGCGCGGGTGGCGGCAATCTCGGCCTCGGTCTTGCAGGCCTTGGGCAGGATGCAGGGATCGTCGCCGCGCGTGATTTTGACGCCGCTGCCGGGGGTCGCGACGAGGTCTTGAAGATGGCTGAGCACAATCGCGGGGGTCGAGGCCGGGTCGATCTGATAGGTGACATCCTGTTGCGCGCCAAGCCCGTCCAACAGCCCCGCATAAGGGCGCAGGTGCACGTCATCGCCCAAATGCGCCGCAACCTCTGCGCTGATCTCGGCGTCGGTGAACAGAGTGACCTCGCCGGTCCAATCCAGAAGGGCAAAGCCCTGAACAATCGGATTGCGCGGGATGTCAGAGCCGCGAATATTCAAAAGCCAGCAGATCGAATCCGGCAAGGCGAGGATCGCGCGCCGCTTTCCCGCCGCTTCAAGCGCCGCGCCAAGATCCCGGCGCTTCTCGGCATGGGTCTTGCCGGTCAGATCATCCGGTTGGATCGTCATCGGATTGCGCGGTCGCGCCGGTCGGTCGGGCCAAATCCGGTCAATCAGGTTGTCACTGGCGCGCAGGGTGATGGCGCTGCCGCTCAGGGATTTTTCAAGCGCCTCAAGCTGCTCCACCGTGTAAAGCCAGGGATCATAGCCCACCTCGCCGCCGTTCGGCAGGGCCTGCCTCAGCCAATCGCCAAGCCGCACCTCGGGCCAGTCAACCGGGGTGAAATGCCCGGTGTCGACCTGGGTCTTGACCTGCACACGGTAACGCCCGTCGACAAACACCCCGGCCACATCCGACAGCACCGCACAAAACCCCGCCGAGCCGGTAAAGCCGGTGAGCCAGGCCAGACGGTTATCGCAAGCGGCGACATATTCGCCCTGATGCGCATCGGCGCGCGGCACAAGAAAACCGGCCAACCCGGCCTCGGCCATCACACCGCGCAGCGCGGCAAGGCGCGGCGGGCCCTGATCGGGGCGGGCGCTGTCGTCAAAGGATTGAAACATCACATCGCCCGCTTGATGCCCATGACGCGGGCCCGCGCGCGCGGGTCGCTGTCAAACAGCGCGGCGAGCTGTTCGGTCATCGCACCGGCAAGCTGATCGGCGTCGGTGATGGTCACGGCGCGCTCGTAATAGCGGGTGACGTCATGGCCGATGCCGATCGCCAAAAGTTCGACCTGCTTGCGCCGCTCGACCATCTCGATCACGTCGCGAAGATGTTTTTCGAGGTAATTCGCGGGGTTAACGGACAAAGTTGAATCGTCCACCGGGGCGCCATCGCTGATCACCATCAGGATCTTGCGCGCCTCTTTGCGCGCCACCATCCGCCGGTGCGCCCATTCCAGCGCCTCGCCGTCGATGTTTTCCTTGAGCAGGCCCTCTTTCATCATCAGGCCAAGATTGTCGCGGGTCCGGCGCATCGGCGAATCCGCCGATTTATAGATGATATGGCGCAGGTCATTGAGACGGCCGGGCAATTGCGGGCGCCCTTCGGCAAGCCATGCCTCACGGCTTTGCCCGCCTTTCCAGGCGCGGGTGGTAAAGCCGAGGATTTCCACCTTGACGTTGCACCGCTCAAGCGTGCGAGCCAGAACATCGGCACAGATCGCGGCAATCGAGATCGGCCGCCCGCGCATCGAGCCGGAATTGTCCAGCAAAAGCGTCACCACCGTGTCGCGAAACTCGGTATCCTTTTCGACCTTGAACGACAGCGGCATGGTGGGGTTGGCCACCACACGTGCCAGACGGCCGGCATCAAGAATGCCCTCTTCGCGATCAAACTCCCAAGACCGGCTTTGCTGGGCCTGAAGGCGGCGTTGGAGCTTGTTGGCAAGGCGGCTCACCGCGCCCTTGAGCGGCTCAAGCTGTTGATCAAGGTAAGCGCGCAGGCGCTCAAGCTCGATCGGCTCGGCCAGATCCTCGGCGCGGATTTCTTCATCAAAAGCAGGGTTGTAGACGGCATAGTTCGGGTCCGCATCCGAGATCGGCTGAGGCGCGGGCGGCTCCAGCGGGGCCTCGCCGTCGGGCAGGTCGGTCTGGTCGTCCATCTCATCATCGGACATATCATCCATGCTGACCTGGGCCTGGGACGCGTCCTGCTGTTCGTCCTGGCTGCGCTCGGCGTCGGCCTCGGCTTCGTTTTCGTCGCTGTCCTCGTCGCCGCTGCTGTCCTGTTCGTCCTGCTCTTCGCCACTTTCCTCGGCGTCGTCCTGATCTTCGTCGTCGATATTGTCCGGGTCATCGCCAAGCTGATCGCCATAGCCGAGATCTTCGATGATCCGGCGGGCAAACTTGGCAAAGGCGCTTTGATCGGCAAGGATTTCCTGAAGGTTTTCAAGCGTGCCGCCGGCCTGTTCCTCGATAAAGCCGCGCCAGAGTTCCATCACGTTCTGCGCGCCCGGCGGCATGTCGCGCCCGGTGGCAAGGTGGCGGATCAGATAACCGGCCGCAGCTGGCAGGGGGGCATCGGCGCTTGAAGTGATCTGTTCATAGCCCAAACGCTGCGCGTCGGCGGCAATCTTGGAATCGATATTGCTGGCGGTGCCGGGCATGTCACGCGCGCCAACCGCCTCGCAGCGGGCGGTTTCCATCGCCTCGTAAAGCTCGCGGGCCATGTCGCCCGGCGGGGCATAACGCGCATGCAGGGCGTCATCGTGAAACTTGTGGCGCAGCGCGAGCGCATCGGCGGTGCCGCGCGCCAAGAGAACCTCTTCGCGCGTCATCCGGCGGCTGACCTGCGGCAGGCGCATCGCCTCGCCCGAGATCCCGGCGGGATCGACCGAATAGCTGACCGTAAGATCGGCGTCGTCCGCCATTACCTTGGTGGCCTGCGCCAGTGCCTTTTTGAACGGATCGGCGGGGTTGTCGGTGGGTTTGTTCATGACGCGGGCTCCAGATCCTTCGGGCTGATCCTATCGGTCGCAAGGCGCTCATCGCCCCTGACTGGCCGCCTCGCGAGACCGGCACGCAAGGGACGGATGAGCAGACGCGCCTTACCTGACGCTTACATTGGCCGCGCTTTCCGGCAGCTCCTCGTCAAAGCAGCGCTGATAGAATTCGGCCACGGTCTGGCGCTCAAGTTCGTCGCATTTGTTGAGGAAGGTCAGGCGGAAGGCATAACCCACATTGCGGAAGATGGTGGCGTTCTGCGCCCAGGCGATCACAGTGCGCGGGCTCATCACCGTGCTCAACTCGCCGTTCATGAAGGCGGTGCGCGACAGATCGGCGACGGTGACCATGCGGCTTACGGTTTTGCGGCCCTCGGCGGTGTTGTAAAGCGGGTTCTTGGCGATCACGATGGCGGTTTCCGCGTCGTGGCTCAGATAATTCAGCGTTGCCACAAGCGACCAGCGGTCCATCTGGCCCTGGTTGATCTGTTGGGTGCCGTGATAGAGGCCGGTGGTGTCGCCCAGACCGACCGTGTTGGCGGTGGCGAAAATCCGGAAATAGGGGTTTGGTGTGATCACCTCGTTTTGATCCAGAAGCGTCAGTTTGCCGTCGGCCTCAAGCACGCGTTGGATCACGAACATCACATCGGCGCGGCCTGCATCATATTCGTCAAACACGATCGCTGTCGGATTGCGCAATGACCAGGGCAGGATACCCTCGTGAAATTCGGTGACCTGCACCCCGTCGCGCAGCTTGATCGCATCCTTGCCGATCAGGTCGATCCGGCTGATGTGGCTGTCAAGATTGACCCGCACCGTGGGCCAGTTCAGACGTGCCGCCACCTGTTCAATATGGGTGGATTTACCGGTGCCGTGATAGCCTTGAATCATCACCCGGCGATTGTGCGAAAACCCTGCCAGAATGGCCAGCGTGGTATCGGGATCGAATTTATAGGTGCTGTCCAGATCCGGCACACGGTCCGTGCGCTCGGCAAAGCCCTTGACGATCATATCCGTGTCGATGCCGAACACTTCGCGGACGGAAATCTCTTCGGTGGGTTTCGCGTTGATGTCGATCGTTCCGTCAGCCATTATCCGGGTCCTTCCGTCGGGTCGTTGCGCGCTATGTGGTGCAACATATCGCGCCAAAGGGCAAGGGGAAGGGCCAACATATGGCTGGCCTTATCCGCAATCTTGTCTGGCCTCATGGGGCCGGTGCCGTCAAGGCCCGCCTAACCGCGTCCGCGTTTCTCAAGGCGGGGCAGCATGGCGCTGAAATCGCGGCCCTTGCCATCCTCATCCTCAACGAATTGCGCATAGAGCTTGCACGCGGCCTCACCGAGGGGCGTATCGGCATCGGCGGCCTCTGCGGCCTGTTGCGACAGGCGCAAATCCTTGAGCATCAATTCGGCGGCGAAGCCGGGCGTATAATCGTTATCGGCGGGCGACTTCGGCCCTACACCCGGCGCCGGGCAATAGGCATTCATGCTCCAGCTATAGCCCGATGAAGTGCTGACCACATCGAACATCGCCTGACGATCAAGGCCAAGCTTGTCGGCAAGCGCAAAGGCCTCGCAGGTGACGACCATCGTGGCGCCAAGGATCATGTTGTTGCAGATTTTGGCCGCCTGGCCATTGCCGGAAGCGCCGCAGTGAACCGCCTTTTGCCCCATGATATCAAATAATTCCGATGCGATCTCAAAGCCCTTCTCGTCGCCGCCGACCATGAATGTCAAGGTGCCGCCCGACGCCCCGCCGGTGCCCCCCGAGACCGGCGCATCAAGCGCCAGAAGCCCGGCGTCGGTGGCTTGCCTGGCCACGGCGCGCGCGCTTTCGACGTCAACCGTCGAGCAATCAAGCAGCACCGCCCCCTTTTGCATGACCGGGATCACCTGATCCGCGACTTTGCGCAGGATCGCGCCGTTGGGCAGCATGGTGATCACCACATCCTTGCCGGTCGCGGCCTCGGCGGCGGTGCCCGCCATGGTAACGCCGTCGATGGCAACATCGGCCATGTCAAAGCCAGTCACGGCGTGTCCGGCGCCTGCCAGATTGGCGGCCATTGGCGCGCCCATGTTGCCGAGCCCGATAAATCCGATTTTCATGATGAAACGTCCTCCTCAAAGGTCAGGGCATCCTTGCCCAATGGTAGAAGCATCTGGCTGACCGCGATGGCGGGCAGGGTGGCCAGATCATGCTTCCAGTTTGGATTGCGATCCTTGTCGACGATGGCCGCGCGAATGCCTTCGAGGAAATCGCCATGCTGCATCGCGCGCGCGGTAAAGCGGTATTCCAGCCCGAGCGCGCGCCGGATATCGGCGGACGGGCCTCGCAGACGGTGGATCATCTCGATGGTGCAGGCCATAGACAGCGGTGCGTTGCGGGTCATCGTCTTGAGCGTATCGACCGCAAAATCGCCCTCGTCACCGCGCAGGGAGGTGACGATATCGCCAAGGGTTTCACCGCCGAAATGCACGTCGATCTTTGTCAAACGGTCCCTCATCGCCCCGTGCGGGGGCGTCTCGGACCGGGCGGAAATCGCGGCGATATCGCCGGTCTCGACCAGCGCTGCGATCAGCGCGGGCCAATCCTCTTGCGCGACGTAACTATCTGCAAAACCCGCATAAATCGCATCACCCGGCCCCATTCGTGATCCGGTACAGCCGAGATATTCGCCCAACCGCCCCGGCGCACGCGCCAGCAAAAGCGAGCCGCCGACATCCGGTACAAGGCCGATCCCGCATTCGGGCATGGCGATCTGTGTACTTTCGCAGACGATGCGATGCGAGCCATGACAGGAAATGCCCACACCGCCGCCCATCACGAACCCCTGCATCAGCGCCACATAGGGTTTGGGGTATTCGGCGATCTTGGCGTTCAGGCGGTATTCATCGGCCCAGAACGCCCGACCATAGGTGAAATCACCCGCGTGGCCGGTGTCATAAAGTTTCTGAATATCGCCGCCCGCACAAAACGCCTTGTCGCCCACCGCGTCGATGATCACCAGATCAACCGCAGCGTCGTCGCGCCATTGATCAAGCGCGGCCTCGATGGCAAGAGCCATGTCATAGGTCAGCGCGTTGAGCGCCTTGGGCCGATCAAGCGTGATGCGCCCGGCGCGGCCCTCTTTGCGGATGCGAACCTCGGCCTGGTTTGCCATGGCTTAATGATCCGCCAGCATTTGACGCGCCACGATCAGGCGCATGATTTCATTGGTGCCCTCAAGGATTTCGTGCACGCGCAGGTCACGCACCAGCTTTTCGATCCCGTAATCGGCAAGATAGCCATAGCCGCCATGCAGTTGCAGGCATTGGTTGACGATACGCGAGCCGGCCTCGGTCACGAACTTTTTCGCCATGGCGCAATATTTGCTCGCGTCGGGCGCGTCGGTGTCGAGTTTCCACGCTGCCTGACGCAAAAACACCCGCGCGGCCTGAAGCTCGATTTCCATATCGGCAAGGCGGAATTGCAGCGCCTGAAACTGGTCGATCGACTTGCCGAAGGCCTTGCGCTCGGACATATATTGCAGCGTCAGGTTCAGCGCCTGTTGCGCGGCGCCAAGCGAACAGGCGGAAATATTTAGCCGCCCGCCGTCAAGGCCATTCATCGCATATGTGAAACCTTTGCCCTCTTCGCCGACCAGATCGGCACCAGAAATGTTGCAATTGTCAAACTGTACCTGGCGCGTCGGTTGGCTGCGCCAGCCCATTTTATCCTCTAGCCCGCCATAGGAGAGGCCCGGTTTGCCATCTTCGACATAGACGGTCGACACGCCCTTGGGGCCGACGTCACCGGTGCGCACCATGACGACATAGGCGTCGGAATATCCGCCCCCTGAGATGAATGCCTTGGTGCCGTTCAGGGTATAGCCCTCATTGGTGCGCTCGGCGCGTGTCTTGAGCGCCGCCGCGTCCGAGCCAGATCCGGGTTCGGTCAGGCAATAAGACAGCACCGTTTCCATGCTCATCGCCTTTGGCAAGACACGCGCTTTCATTTCTTCGCTGGCGAATTTGTCGATCATCTTGGCGCACATGTTGTGGATCGACAGAAACGCCGCCACCGAAGGGCAGGCCATCGACAAGGCCTCGAACACTAGCGTGGCATCAAGCCGGGTAAGCCCTGAACCGCCGGCCTCTTCGCTCACATAAAGGCCGCCAAAGCCAAGCGCTGCAATTTCCGGCCAAAGCTCTTTCGGGATATCGCCGTCACGTTCCCAATCACGGGCATGCGGCGCGATCCGATCCTGCCCAAAGGCATGTGCCATATCAAAAATGGCGCTTTGTTCTTCGCTCAGGGCAAAATCCATGGGGCTCTCCGTTTCAAGTAAATTGAACGCCTGTTTAATTAGCAATTCTTGCAAGAGTTTTGCAAGAGGCGGGCGCGGGGCACATCAAAGGTCGGCGTGATATTCCTCAATCAGGTGGCGCACGACCGATTGCAGGGCAGCATCGTTGTCGTGCCCGGCGTCGCGGGCCTTGGCATAGGTCTGTCGCTGGCGCTCTGCACTTGTGCCGTGACGCAGGATATCACGCGCGGTTTCGATCTCGGCGGTGGATTCAAAGAAGGCGGCATCCTCTTGGATAAGCTCGATAACTTCCTCCAGAAGATCGCCAAAGGGTGTGATCTGGCCAAGGCCGAAATCAATCAGCCCCTCACGGGTGCCATAGCGTTGTGCGCGCCAGCGATTTTCCGCGACGAGGAAGCTGTCGTAAATCCGCCAGCGCTGATTTTTCACCGACAACCGCCAGAGCATCCGGGTCAGCGCCTGCGTCAGGGCGGCGAGGGTCAGGGTATGCTCAAGGCGCGGCTGCACATCGCAGATCCGCGATTCAATTGTGGGAAAGCGCGACGAGGGGCGCAGATCCCACCAGATCTTGCTGGCATCCTCGATCACGCCCAGATCAACCAGCGCCTGAACCGAACGCTCGAACCCACCGAAACTGTCCATGCGCGGCGGCAGGCCGGTGCGGGGCAGGTTGTCAAACACCGTTAGCCGATAACAGCTTAGCCCGGTATCCTGCCCCTGCCAGAACGGCGAAGAACAGCTAAGCGCAAGAATATGCGGCAGGAAATAGCTTAGTTGATTCATCAGGTCGATACGCCGGTCGGGGACATCAACGCCGACATGCACGTGCATCCCGCAAATCAGCATGCGCCGCACCACCCCGGCAAGATCATCCTGAAGGTGGTTATAGCGCTTTTTATCGGTGTGGGTCTGATTCCGCCAATCCGAAAACGGGTGGCATGAGGCGGCAATCGGGGCAAGGTTATGGGTGGCGGCGTGCTTGGCGACCGTACTGCGCAGGCGCTTGAGATCGTCGCGGGCCTCGGCCACATTGCGACAGACGCGGGTGCCGATCTCGATCTGACAGGTCAGAAATTCCGGGCTGACCTGATCTTGCAGGTCGTTTTGACAGGCCTGCATCAGCGCCTCGGGCGCATCGGCCAAGGCCAGGCTGTCGCGGTCGACAAGCAGGTATTCTTCTTCGATGCCGATGGTGAATGGCGGGCTGTTGTCTGCCATGATACCCCCTTTGCGGCCCTGATGTGCCTTCCAGTTCAGCACGGTTTTGCACCCTTGGGCAAGGGATGACAGGCCCGGCACAATGGCCGGGCCCGCCGGGATGGTTTAATCCATCGCTTTGAAGTTGAACTCGCCACCCTCTTTGATGCCCGAGGGCCAGCGCGAGGTGACGGTCTTGGTGCGGGTGTAGAACTTGAACGAATCCGGCCCGTGCTGGTTCAGATCGCCAAAGCCCGACTTTTTCCAGCCGCCAAAGGTGTGATAGGCCAGCGGCACAGGGATTGGCACGTTGATGCCGACCATACCGATGTTGATGCGCGCGGCGAAATCGCGCGCGGCGTCGCCATCGCGGGTATAGATCGCGGTGCCGTTGCCATATTCATGATCCATCGCCAGCTTGAGCGCCTCTTCGTAGTTGCCCGCGCGCACGGTGGTCAGGACCGGGCCAAAGATTTCCTGTTTGTAGATGTCCATCTCGGGCGTGACATGGTCAAACAGGTGCGGCCCGACAAAGAACCCGTCCTCATAGCCTTGCAGGTTGAAATCGCGGCCATCGACCACAAGTTTCGCGCCCTGATCAATGCCCGACTGGACAAGGCCAAGAATGCGTTGCTTGGCCTCGGCGGTCACGACGGGGCCGTAATCGACATCGTCGCCAGCGGTCCAGGGACCAACCTTGAGCTTTTCAATCCGCGGCACAAGTTTTTCGATAAGGCGGTCGGCGGTCTCATCGCCAACCGGAACGGCCACGGAAATCGCCATGCAGCGTTCACCGGCCGCGCCGTAACCGGCGCCGATCAAGGCATCTGCCGCTTGATCCATATCGGCATCGGGCATGATGATCATGTGGTTCTTTGCGCCGCCAAAGCATTGCACGCGCTTGCCCTGGCTACAGCCGGTGCCATAGATATATTGCGCGATCGGGGTCGAGCCGACAAAGCCAACCGATTGGATCACGTCGTGATAAAGGATCGCGTCAACCGCTTCCTTGTCGCCATTGACGACCTGCAACAGACCCTTGGGAAGACCGGCTTCTTCAAACAGTTCGGCCAGCATCAGCGGCACAGACGGATCGCGCTCTGACGGCTTGAGGATAAAGGCGTTGCCACAGGCAAGGGCAGGGCCGAACATCCACATCGGGATCATCGCGGGAAAGTTGAACGGCGTGATGCCGGCGGTGACGCCAAGCGGCTGTTTCATCGAATACATGTCGATGCCGGGGCCGGCGCTATCGGTAAATTCGCCCTTCAAGAGCTGAGGCGCGCCGATGCAATATTCGATCACTTCAAGGCCGCGCTGAATGTCGCCCTTGGCATCGGGGAAGGTCTTGCCATGCTCGGCCGAAAGCGCCTCGGCAAGCTTGTCCATGTCGCGGTTCAGAAGGTCGACGAACTTCATCATCACTCGTGCGCGGCGCTGTGGGTTGGTTGCGGCCCAGGCCGGTTGTGCGGCCATTGCGGCCTTGACGGCGATATCCATTTCCGCGGCGCTGGCAAGCGGGCATTTGGCCTGCACTTCGCCGGTGGCGGGGTTGAAGACATCGGAAAAGCGGCCCGATGTCCCTTTGACGTGCTCGCCGTTGATGTAATGCGTAAGCTCTTTCATGAGAATCCTCCTTTTGATTGAGGCCAAGGTAGCCTTGCAATTTTAATTGGAAAAGAGGCAATATCCCAAAATCTGCCTGCAATTTTGCAAAGGAGGGGCGCCGTGCAACCGCATTGGGACGATATCAAGATTTTTCTCGCCGTCGCGCGCGCCGAAAGCCTGTCGGGCGCGGGGCGCATGCTCAAGGTCGATCCGGCGACGGTGGGGCGGCGGATTGCCCGGCTTGAGGATGCGCTTGGCGCACCGCTTTTTGCCAAATCGCCCAACGGCTATGCGCTGAGCGATGCAGGGCAACGTCTCATGGCGCATGCGATGCGCGCCGAAACCGCGATGGAGGATGCGGCCGAAGAACTGGCGGGGCAGGCGGGCGGCATGACCGGCCAGATCCGGGTCGGTGCGCCCGATGGCTGTGCGAATTTCCTGTTGCCACAGGTCTGCGCCGCGATTGCGTCACAAAACCTCGACCTTGAAATTCAGATCGTGGCCCTGCCGCGTGTCTTCAACCTGACGCGGCGCGAGGCCGATATGGTGATCGCCGTCAGCCCGCCCACCGCCGGGCGCCTCAGCGTGCAGAAAATCACCGATTACCGGCTGCATCTTGCGGCTTCGGTCAAATATCTGAACCGGCACCCACCGATCGAAACCCTTCAGGATCTGGAGGGGCATCGTATGATCGGTTATATTCAGGACATGATTTTCGACAAGGAGCTGGATTACCTGAGCCAGGCCGGGGTTGAGCGGGTGAACCTTGCCTCGAATTCCGTCGCGGTTCAGCTCAACTGGGTGCGCCAGGGCGGTGGAATTGGGGTTTTACACGATTTTTCCCTGCCTTCGACGCGGGGCGTGCAAAAGATTCTGGCCGATAAACTTAGCCTGACGCGGAGCTTTTATCTGGTGCGCCATGCCGATGATCGCCGCCTCGAACGCCAAAACCGATTTGCCAGCGCATTGGTCGCGGGCATCCGCCAAGAGGTGGCGCAACTTGAAGCGCGGACTTGACAGAAAATTATTGATCGCTAACCATTTGAATAAGGTAATTTTCTTTCGGAGGGTCGAGACATGCTGGTTCAGCAAATCCTGAAATCCAAGGGCGATGAGGGCGTGATCACCATCACCCCGGAGACCCTTGTATCGGAGGCCGCACAGATCCTGGCCGAACGTCGGATCGGCGGGCTTGTGGTGTCGCGCGATGGTGAAAAGGTCGAAGGCATCCTGTCGGAGCGCGATATCGTGCGCTCTCTGGCGGTGCGCGGCGTGGTGTGCATGACCGAAAGCGTCAGCGACATGATGACCCGCAACCCGGTGTGCTGTGCCCGTCAGGATACCTCCGATGTGGTGCTGACCCGGATGACCGATGGCCGCTTTCGCCACATGCCGGTGGTCGAGGATGGCAAGCTTGTCGGGATCGTCACCATCGGCGATGTGGTCAAGGCGCGGCTGGAAGAGCTGTCGATGGAAAAAACCGCGCTCGAAGGCATGATCATGGGGCATTAGGGCGCGATGCGACCGGTGACCCGCCACGGCGGTTTCGTTAAAACGGATAACTGACGTCGAAACGCGCGCTAGACCCTTGCATTCAGCGCCGCAATATTGTTGCGTGACGCGACAGAAACAACGGAGTGGCCCATGCGCATTGCCCTCTATCCCGGCACGTTTGACCCGATCACCCTGGGCCATACCGATATCATCCGACGCGCGTCGGTTCTTGTGGATCGCCTTGTCATCGGCGTTGCGATCAATCGCGACAAGGGCCCGCTTTTCAAGCTCGAAGAGCGGGTTGCGATGATCGAGGCCGAATGTTCCAAGCTCTCCGAGCAGACTGGCACAGAGATCATCGTGCACCCCTTCGAGAACCTGCTGATTGATTGCGCCCATGATGTCGGGGCACAACTTATCGTGCGTGGCTTGCGGGCGGTTGCCGATTTTGAATATGAATTTCAAATGGTTGGCATGAATCGTGCGCTTGATGATTCGGTTGAGACGGTGTTCTTGATGGCCGATGCCGGGCATCAGGCGATTGCCTCGAAGCTGGTCAAGGAAATCGCGCGGCTTGGTGGCGATGTGTCAAAGTTTGTCACACCTGCCGTGCACAAGGCGCTGCGTACCAAATACGACTAGCGCCAGAACGCCACGTACTCGATCAGCAAGACAAGCTTGCGCCCCAGAAATACAACGCCTTCGCCATCATGGATCACCTGATCCGCGATCAGGCCGGCGGCGATCATCGCGCCAAGGATCAGGGCAATCTTGTTGGTCATGATCTGGCGATCTCCGTTGCTTCGGGCCGTGGTGCGCCTTGATGCCAGAGCCGGGCGCGCCTGTCACGCGCGTTCTTGCAGCGGGATCAATGTGGCGGTGCTGTCGGGAAGCCGGAGCAACAGGCGCAGAAGCGCGCCGCCGATTGGGCATGAAAAAACCCCAATGCCGCTCAGGGCACCGGGGTTTTGAAGGCAATCTATGGATGTGGGCGGATTACCGCAGACGGCCCATGGCCACCGCAACATCGGCCATACGGCAAGAGAATCCCCATTCGTTGTCATACCAGGCCAGAACCCGCACAAGGCGGCTGCCGATAACCTTGGTCTGATCGGGCGCAAAGATCGAGCTTTCTTCGGTATGGTTGAAATCAATGCTGACCTTTTGTTCGGGGTCATAGCCCAGCACACCCTGCATCGCACCGGCGGCGGCCTCGGCCATGGTGGCGTTGACATCGGCCACCGTGACATCGCGCTTGGCCACAAATGTCAGGTCAACAGCCGACACATTCGGCGTCGGCACGCGGATCGCAGAGCCGTCAAGCTTGCCCGCCAGTTCCGGCAGAACCTCACCCAGGGCCTTGGCGGCCCCGGTCGAGGTCGGGATCATCGACATCGCGGCGGCGCGCGCGCGGTAGAGGTCCTTGTGGCGCCGGTCCAGCGTCGGCTGATCGCCGGTATAGGCGTGGATCGTGGTCATGATGCCGCTCTCGATCCCGATGGCATCGTTCAGAACCTTGGCCAGCGGGGCCAGACAGTTGGTTGTGCAGGAGCCGTTTGAGATCATCCGCTCGGAGGCCTGAATCTGGTCGTGGTTCACGCCGTAAACCACCGTGCGGTCAACGTTTTTGCCCGGTGCCGAGAGCAAGACCTTGCCTGCGCCACGCTCAAGGTGCTTGTTGGCCTTGAGGCCGTCGTTGAAGTTGCCGGTGCATTCCAGCACCACATCGACGCCATCCCAATCCAGCTCGTTCATGTCATAGGTCGAAAACATCTCGATCGGGCCGCGGCCCAGATCCATGGTGCTGCCGTCGATGGTGATCGGATGCGCAAAGCGGCCATGCACCGAGTCATAGCGCATCAGGTGGGCTGCGGTTTCAAGCGGGCCGGTGGCATTGACCTTGACGACCTTGATATCGTCACGCAGGCTTTCGGAGATATGGGCAAGGGTGGCGCGGCCAATGCGGCCAAAGCCGTTGATGCCTACGGTAACGGTCATGAGCGACTCCTATGGATGAGGTTGGGGGCGATATAGACCCAAGGGCCATTGGCGGAAAGGTCGAAAAAGGGGATTTCATTTGAAATTCAGGTTGTTAGCGATAACCGTTACCGCAAAACCAAGCTGTGACCCCATGATTGCGCTAACCGTTGCGCCGCGCATGCGCCCGGTGTGGCCAGGGTTGGCGGTGCCAAAGGCAATCCTGGCACCGCGTTGGCGCGCGCGGTTGATCCACCTCAAGGCCAAAGCCACCCATGCATGGTCCTATGATCGCCTGAACAGGGCGCGCATAACATGATGAAGAAACTGCTTTTGCCGGTCATTCTGGGGCTGCTTGTCTTTGGCTTCTGGATCAGCCCGGATTTTCAGGAAATTGCCGCCGGCGTGGCCATTTTCCTGTTTGGCATGCTGATGCTTGAGGATGGGTTCAAGCTGTTCAGCGGCGGCTATCTTGAGCGCGCTCTTGAGGCGGCAACCCGATCCGTCAGCCGCGCGCTTGGGTTTGGGGCGATCGCCACCACGATCATGCAATCAAGTTCGCTTGTGTCGGTGATCACCATTTCCTTTCTGTCGGCGGGGCTTATTCCGCTTCTGGCCGGGGTGGGGATCATCTTTGGCGCCAATATCGGCACCACCACCGGGGCGTGGCTGGTGGCGGGGTTTGGCCTCAAGGTCAATATTTCGGCCTACGCCTTGCCGATGCTGGCGATCAGTATCGTGCTGGTGTTTCAGCACTCGAAATACCTGCGCGGCGTGGGCTATGTGCTTGCCGGGCTTGGGTTTTTGTTTCTCGGCATTCACCACATGAAAGAGGGTTTCGAGGCCTTCAAGGATCAGTTTGACCTGACCCGCCTGGCGATGACCGGGGTTTTGGGGCTTGTGGTTTACACGCTCACCGGGGCGGCAGCGACGGTGGTGATGCAATCGAGCCATGCCACGATGGTGCTGATCATCACGGCGCTTGCGGCCGGGCAAATCAGCTATGAAAATGCACTGGCGCTGGCGATCGGGGCCAATATCGGCACCACGGTCACCGCGATCATCGGCGCGCTTACCTCGAATTTTCAGGGCAAACGCCTTGCCCTGGCGCATCTGATATTCAACGTCTTGACGGCGGCGGTGGCGCTTGTCTTTATCGCTCAGATCCGCCTGGCGGTGGATGTCATCAGCAATTCCGTCGGCATTCCGGCCACTGATTTCGCGCTGAAGCTGGCGGTGTTTCATACTATTTTCAACGCCTTGGGTGTCGTTCTTATGCTGCCCTTCATTCACCGGCTGGTGGCATTTCTGGAGCGTGTGATTGTTCAGCCCGCCGAAGACCTGAGCCGCCCCAAGTACCTCTCGGAGGCGGTGGACGAGTTTCCCCAGACCATTCAGGTCGCCATGCGCCGCGAGGTGCATCACCTTTATGAAAACGCGGTCGAGCTTATCGTGCACGGCCTGAACCTGCACCGCAGCGATCTGTTTGAAACAAGCGATATCGCCGCCACCGTCAGGGCAAGCCGCGCGCCGGTCGATTTCGATATCGACGCGCTGTATGAACAACGCGTCAAAACGCTCTATTCCGCGATCATCGAATTCGCGACCCGCGTTGGCAGCAAGGATATTCCGGCAAAACCGATGGATGATGTGTATCTCATGCGTGATGTCGCCGGGCAAATCGTGCATGCGGTCAAATCAATCAAACACATGCGCCGCAACGCCACGCATTTCACCCAAAAACCGCAGGGCAGGATCACCGATCTCTACAACGGGTTGCGCACCGAGATTGCCCGCATCCTTGTCGAAATCCGCAAGCTTGACGAGGCCGCCCCCGAGGACCGCTCCAGCCTCTGGCTTGATCAGGAACGCATTCAGGTCGAAACCGATGCCCGCAACACCAATCAGACCGTTGACCGGCTGATCCGCGAGCGCCATCTGAGCGCCAGCATGGCGACCTCATTTCTCAACGATTCAAGCTATGCCTATAGTGCGATGCGCGATCTTCTTGATGCCGCCCGCGCCTATTACATCGACACCGAAGACGCGATGGCCGAGGTCGAGCGTATTCTGACACTGGACGAGGACGAGGTGCAGGACATGGCAGCGGAAGGCCCCATGCCCCCGCCAGGCCCGCGCGCATGAGGCAAGGATCACGCAATGAAACTTAAGAACAGCATCGAGAAACTGGATGCGTATTTTGAGCGCCTTGAAAGTGGCAAGGCGCAAAAGATCGACCCTGATCATGTGACGCGGGTGATCCAGAAACTCACCAAAAAGCGCGAAGAGGTGATGGCCGACCTCGCAGAGGCAAGCAAGCCCTCGAAGAAAGAGCGTCTTGTGCAAAAATGCGCCACCCTCGACGCCCAGATCGAGCGCGCCAGATGGCTGTTGGATCAGATCGGATAGCGGCGCGATCATGAAAAAAGCCCCCGGACGCAATGACATCCGGGGGACTTTGGTCTTTCAATCGGGCAAACGCTCAGAGCAGGGATTTGACCTTTGCGGCCACGTCCTCGGCGGTAATGCCGAATTCCTTGAACAGCGTCGGGGCAGGGGCCGAGGCGCCGAAATCATGCATGCCGATAAAGCCGCCCTTTTCGCGACGGCCACGCTCGCCGTAAAGCCAGCGATCCCAGCCAAAGCGAACGGCCGCCTCGACCGCGACCCGCACCGGGCCACCGGGCAGAACGCGCTTGCGATAGGCCTCGTCCTGATCCTCGAACAGCTCCCAGCAGGGCATCGACACAACCCGCGTGCCAATCCCGTCGGCCTGAAGCAGATCGCGGGCCGCCATGGCGATTTCCACCTCAGAGCCGGTTGCCAGCAGGATCGCCTGGCGCTTGCCGATCGCATCGGCCAGAACATAGGCGCCCTGCGCGGTCAGGTTCTTGGTCTTGTGCTCGCGGCGCAGCGTCGGCAGGCCCTGACGGGTCAGCGACATCACCGAGGGCGTCTGTTTCGAGGTCAACGCAAGCTCCCAGGCTTCGGCGGTCTCGACCGTGTCACAGGGGCGGAACACCCAGGTGTTGGGCGTCGCGCGGCTGATCGCCAGATGCTCGACCGGCTGATGGGTGGGGCCATCTTCGCCAAGGCCGATGCTGTCATGGGTCATGACAAACACGGTCGGGATCTTCATCAGCGCGGCAAGCCGCATCGCCGGGCGGGCGTAGTCGGTAAAGCACATGAAGGTGCCGCCATAGGGGCGGATGCCGCCATGCAGGACCATGCCGTTCATCGCCGCCGCCATGCCATGCTCGCGGATGCCCCAGTGGACATAGCGCCCCTTGCGGTTGTCGACGTCAAACACCGTCATATCGCCCGAGCGGGTGTTGTTCGACCCCGACAGATCGGCCGAGCCGCCAACCGTTTCCTGCATCACCGGGTTGACCACCTCAAGCACCATTTCCGAGGATTGGCGCGTGGCTACCTTGGGGCCTTCTTCGCTGATCTGTTTCTTGATCGCCTTGATCCGCGCCGAGAGTTTGGCAGGCGCTTCACGCTCGAAGATGCGGGTGAATTCGGCCTGACGCGGGGCTGACACCGCTGCCAGACGTTCGGCCCAGGCGGCCTGTTCCGATGCGCCGCGTTTGCCGATTGCTTCCCATGCCGATTTCACATCTGCGGGCACCTCGAACGGGCCATAGGGCCAGCCATAGGCCTCTTTTGCCGCGATAAGCTGTTCGTGATTGGTCAGAGCACCATGGCCCTTTGATGTGTCCTGTGCCGCGTGACCAAGGGCGATATGGGTCTTGCAGGCGATCATCGTCGGGCGTTTGCTCTTCTTCGCCTCGGTCAGGGCCGCGTCAATCGCCGCCGGGTCGTGGCCGTCGATTTCAAGCACCTGCCAGCCGCTGGCGCGGAAGCGTTTCACCTGATCGGTGCGATCGGCAAGATCAACCTTGCCGTCGATGGTGATGTTGTTGTTGTCCCAAAGCACGATCAACCGGCCAAGCGCATGGCGCCCGGCAAGGCCGATGGCCTCCTGGCTGATGCCTTCCATAAGACAGCCGTCGCCAGCGATCACATAGGTATAGTGATCGACAAGCTTGCGCCCGAAGCGCGCGCGCAGCATTTCCTCGGCCATGGCAAAGCCGACCGAGTTGGCAATCCCCTGACCGAGCGGGCCGGTGGTGGTCTCGATCCCCTTGGCGTGGCCGTATTCCGGGTGACCTGCGGTAATCGCGCCCCATTGGCGAAAGTTCTTGATCTGCTCAAGGGTCATGTCCGCGTAGCCGGTGAGATGCAGCAGCGAATAGAGCAACATCGAGCCATGCCCCGCCGACAGGATAAAGCGGTCGCGATCGGGCCAGTCGGGATTGGCGGCATCAAACTTGAGGTGGTTCTCAAAAAGCACCGTCGCCACATCGGCCATGCCCATGGGCATGCCGGAATGGCCGGAATTGGCGGCAGCCACGGCATCCAGCGTCAGGGCGCGAATGGCAGTGGCTTTTTTCCAGTGGTCGGGATTGGCAGAGCGCAGGGTGGCGATATCCACGGGATGGCATCCTTTGAAGTGGCAACAGATGTGGGCTGCATAACAGCCCGGCCCCAAAGATCAAGCATCGCCCGGCACAATGCCCAGTGATTACCCGGTGATTGGCGGTAAAGGGGCGCATTTCGTGTTGCAGTTCGTTAGACTTGCATAAAACCCGCCCGATGTGCGATTCGATGGGGCATGGGCAAGGATATGGGCAAAGACAAGTGAGGGGTTAAGGCGATGAGCCAGATAAATGAGCTTGAGGCGCGGATCACCGCAGCGCTCGACCGCATAGCGCAGGGGCTTGAGGCCCGGCAGGACAACGGAGCAGAGACCGCAGGCGACGAGCTTGCGACCCTCAAGCAACAGCTTGAGGACGAAAAGCTGGCCAATGCGCAGCTTGAAGAGCGGGTCAGAACGCTGCACGACAAGCTAGCGGCGCAAGAGGCCGCAAATGAGCAGGGCCGTGGCGAACAGGCACAGGCGATGCGCAAGCTCGACAGTGACCTGCAATCGCTACGTAAGGCCAATCAGCAGCTGCGCGACAACAACCAAGCGCTGCGCGAGGCCAATCAATCCGGCGTCGCCGAGCCGCATCTGATCAACAAATCCATGCTCGCCGAGCTTGAGGGCCTGCGCGCCACCCGCGCCGCCGACCGCGATGAGGTCGAGGCGGTGCTTGCAGAGCTTGGCCAGGTGATTGGCGCGGCTGCGGATCCCGAAACCCCGAACAGCAAGACGGAGGAAGCCTGATGCCCGAAGTGCAGATCGAAATCGGAGGCCGCACATTCGAAGTGGCCTGTCAGGCGGGCGAAGAGCATTACCTGCAATCCGCCGCCAAGATGCTGGATGAAGAAGCCTCGGTTCTGGCGGCGCAGATCGGGCGTATCCCCGAGCCACGGATGTTGTTGATGGCGGGCCTGATGCTGGCCGACAAGACCGCCGGGCTTCAGGACAAGCTACGCGAGACGCAGGACAAGCTTGCCGAGAAAGACGCCGAGCTTGGCCAATTGCGCGACGCGCCGACACCAGAGGCACAGCGCATCGAGGTGCCGGTGGTGCCGCAAGAGGTGACCGATACCCTGGCCGAGATTGCCGCGCGCGCCGAGGCTCTGGCGGAAACCGTGGACGGAAGCCGCGCAGGTTAGGGGGCGGGCTCGTCGCGCTCTTGCGTGCGCGCCTCGCGAGACTGGCCGTCAGGCCGGACGAGCGCCCTGTCAGGAGTGGGAACACGGGTATGAAGCTGGTTTTGGGCGGGGTCATTTTGTTGATTGTCGCAGGCATGGGCTATATTCGGCTTGCGCCAGGTGACGCCGAGCGTTGGCACGTCATGCCTGACGAGGTCACGGAACAGACCCTGCCGGGCGGGGCCATACGCGTGATCCCGTCAGCCGATGGCGCTTTTGAGCGGCTTGACGCCATCATCCGCACCACGCCGCGCACGCATGTTCTTGCGGGCACGCCTGATAGCGGCATGATCACCTATGTGACACGTTCGGCGGTTTTCGGTTTTCCCGATTACACCACCCTGCGCCGGGCCGGGGATCAGCTTGAGATTTACGGACGCCTGCGCTTCGGAAAATCAGATCTGGGCGTCAACGCCGCCCGTATCGACGGCTGGCTGATGCGATTGCGGCAAGGCGGATGACAAGCAGCCATCGCTGATCTTGCGCCACATCGGCACGTTTAATGACATCTGGCATTGCGCCATGAACATCTTGCCATCAACATTCAGACAGGTCATTTCGCCCATTTCCAGCCGCGCACCGTTGCGATCCGTGCAATAGCATTCCACGGTTTTGCCGCCGATCGTGGCATCGGCAAAGGCGGGCGAAGCCGCCAGAAGAAGGGGCAGTATAAGTCGCATGATTCCAATCATAGCACAGGCTTGCCCCTTGACCAAAGCCAAAGGATAGGACAGAGCCTCGCATCATGGTGCCCTTGGATAGATTAGAACAGATCACGCAGCGTTTCGAGTATATCGAGGCGCAGATGGCGCAGGGCGGCGGCGATATCGCCCGCCTTGGCCGCGAATATGCAGAATTGCGCCCCGTGGTTGAGGAAATCCGCGCCTATCGCCAGGTGCTCGAGGATATCGACAGCGCCAAGGCGATGCTCGACGATCCAGAGATGCGCGATCTGGCCCGCGAAGAGCTTGAGGCGCTGGAGGCGCGCCAGCCCGAATTCGAGGCGGCGCTGCAACTGGCGCTTTTGCCGAAAGACGCCGCAGACGCGCGCCCGGCGATCCTTGAAATCCGCCCCGGCACCGGGGGCGATGAGGCGGCGCTTTTTGCCGCTGACCTGATGCGGATGTATCAGCGCTATGCCGAGGCGCGGGGCTGGAAATTCGACATTCTGGAAGAACAGCAAAACGAGATTGGCGGCATCCGCGAGTTGGTGGTGCATATCAAGGGCGAGAATGTCTTTGCCCGGCTCAAGTTCGAATCCGGCGTGCATCGCGTGCAGCGCGTGCCCGAAACCGAAAGCGGCGGGCGCATTCATACCTCTGCGGCCACGGTGGCGGTTCTGCCCGAGGCCGAGGATGTCGATGTCAGGATCGATGCGGGCGACCTTCGGATCGACACGATGCGAAGCTCTGGCGCCGGCGGTCAGCACGTCAACACCACCGATTCCGCCGTGCGGATCACCCACCTGCCGACTGGCCTTGTGGTGACCAGCTCCGAGAAATCCCAGCACCGCAACCGCGAGATCGCGATGCAGGTTCTGAAATCGCGGCTGTTTGACATGGAGCGTCAGCGCGTCGATAGCGAACGCTCGGCCAGCCGTGCGTCGCAGGTCGGCTCGGGCGATCGCTCCGAACGTATCCGCACCTATAATTTTCCACAGGGGCGGATGACCGATCATCGCATCAACCTCACGCTCTACAAGCTTGATCAGGTCATGAACGGCGATCTCGACGAGGTGATTGATGCCCTGACCGCCGATGCGCAGGCCAGCATGCTGGCCGAGATGGGCGCGTGACAGCCCCGCAGGACGCGGCATCGCCGGGGCAGGCCCTGGCATGGGCGCTTGGGCTTGGGCGTGACCGGCTTGGCGATGTGGATGATCCGATGCGCGATGTGCGCCTTTTATTGGCCCATGCCGCCGGGCTTGAGCGGGGCCAGTTGACCCGCCTTGAAGTCGCGGATTTCACGCCGGAGATGATCACCGCCTATCTGGCGCTGATTGATCAGCGCGCGGTGGGACGGCCGGTATCGAAAATCCTCGGCTATCGCGATTTTTGGAAGTACCGCTTTGCCGTGAGCGAGGATGTGCTTGACCCGCGCCCCGATACCGAAACGCTGGTCGAGGCCGCTTTGGCGCAGCCATTCGGGCGGGTTCTTGATCTTGGCACAGGCTCAGGCTGTATCCTGCTCAGCCTTCTGGCCGAGCGGGCGCAGGCGAGCGGTCTGGGCACCGACCTGTCCGAGGCCGCACTGAACGTGGCGCGACAGAATGCCGGGGCCCTTGGCGTGCAGGCGCGGGCGGAGTTCGCGATTTCGGACTGGTTTGCGGCCATCACGGGCCCGTTTGACCTTATCGTGTCGAACCCGCCCTATATCGCGCTGCACGAGATGCCCGGCCTCGCGCGGGAGGTGCGCGCGCATGACCCGCGCATGGCGTTGACCGATGAGGGCGACGGGCTTGCGGCCTACCGCGCGATCACCGCGAAAGCCGGGCAATACCTGCGCCCCGGTGGACGAATCCTGTTGGAAATCGGCCCGACCCAGGGCGCAGAGGTGGCGCGTTTTCTGTCCGATGCGAGATTCGATGAGGTGGAAATATGGCCCGATCTGGATGGTCGTGATCGGGTGGTGGGCGCGATCTGGCCGCTCTGAACCGGTATAAAGCAGCGATAATCCGCATAAATGGCGAGAAATTTCAGTTTTTGGCTTGTATGAACCGCCGCTGCATGGTTAGTCATGGGGCAGTCGAGACGGAGGATGCCTTTTGGGCGGTCCCGCTTGACACCAAGCCAAAACATGTCCGATCCGGTTTAATTTTCGGCGCAAGGGGCGCCAGTCGGGTCGAGTGAACATTTGAGCATAAGGCTGGACAGCATCAACATGAGATCATCTAAGTCACGTTCGCGCAATAAGCCGAACCGCAATCGCCCCAGCACGGGCAATGTCGTCAACCGGACCTTTGACAGCTCCGGCCCCGAAGGCAAGGTGCGCGGCACACCACAGCAAATCATTGATAAGTACAACCAGCTCGCGCGCGATGCCCAATTGTCGGGTGACCGGGTTGCGACCGAGAACTTTCAGCAGCATGCCGAGCATTACCTGCGGCTTTTGGGTGAGGCCCAGAAAGAGCAGGAGGCGCGCCGCGAAGAACAGGAACGCCAGAATCGTGAGCGTCAGGCCGAGCGGGACCGTGAGCGCCCGCAAGGCGAGCGTGGTCAGAACGCCGGTCAGAACACGGGCGAGCGTCAAAGCCATGGCACCGGGGATCGCGATCAGCCCCGGGCGCAACATACCGGCAATGACGCAAGCGCCAGTGATCCCGCCTCTGCCGCGCAGCCCGATGTGATCGAGAGCACCGGTGTCGGCGAAAGCGGTCTTGTCGAAACCCCCGAAAGCCAGACCGCACCGGTCCCGCCCAAGCGCCCGCGCAAGCCGCGCGTGAAAAAGCCGCCCAAGGCCGATGCCCCGAGTGATCAGCCGAGCGAGCCGCCTGAAAATGGCGGGCAGGACGGTGGACGCGACGGGTCTGGCCCGGCGAAGGCCGCGGAATAGGCCACAGAGCCAGGACAGGAAAAAGAGGGCGCGGGACCGATCAGGCCTCGCGCCTTTTTGCTGGCGTCGCGAGGCCTGCGGCGCGAGTATTTGGGGAAAGATGAAAGCATGAGGTCTTTTCAGCCGGGCCCCGCTGGCCTAAGACGCCGCGACCCGCATGGATCGCAAAGCCAGAGAGAGACCCGCAATGCCCACAGACAAACCGCAGCCGGCCTTTGTGCTTGTGCGCCCGCAGATGGGCGAAAACATTGGCGCGGCGGCGCGCGCGATGTGGAATTTCGGCCTTGACCGGATGCGGATTGTTGCGCCGCGCGATGGGTGGCCCAATCCGAAGTCGGTGGCCATGGCCAGCGGGGCGGGGCGGTTGCTTGACGAGGCACAGCTTGTCGAGAGCACGGGCAAAGCCGTGGCCGATTGCCATTATGTCTTTGCCACTACCGCGCGCGCGCGCGGGTTGACCAAGTCGGTGGTGAGCCCCGAGCGCGCCATGCAGATCGCCGCCGAGCGGATCGCGGCGGGTGAAAAGGTGGCGGTGCTGTTCGGCCCCGAGCGCGCCGGTCTTGAGAATGATGACATTGCGCGCGCCAATGCGATCATCAACGTGCCGGTCAATCCCGAATTTGCCAGCCTGAACCTTGCGCAATGCGTGCTTTTGACTGGCTATGAATGGCAGCGCGCCGCCAGTGAGAACATCCCCGAGCGGGTCGATATGGCCAAGGCAAACTGGGCCGAGCAGATCGAGATCGAGAAGCTGGGCGATCACTATGAGGCGCGTCTTGACGAGGCCGGTTTTTTCTTTCCCGAGCACAAGGCCGAGAGCATGAAGCTTAACCTGCGCAATATGTGGAGCCGGATGGCGCTGACCGGTGCGGATGTGCAGATGCTGCACGGTGTGCTGCGGCAGATGGTCCGCTGGAAGCAGCGCGATGGTTGAGCGCGCTTGAAGGCGGGCATGTCGCGCACTAGAATTTCGGCCATATAGAATGAGGTTCACGATGAGCGGAAAACGCAGCATTTTCGAAGAGGTCGACAGCGCGGAGAAACCCGCGCCCGAGGCACCGCGTGGCGGCATGATTGATGCCGGTAAACGTGGCGCGCGCCGTGGCATCCGGGCCTGGCTGATGGTGCTGTTTACGCTGGTCGTGCTGATGATCGCCGTCGGCGGTCTCACGCGGTTGACAGACAGCGGGCTAAGCATCACCGAGTGGAAACCCGTGACCGGGGCGTTGCCGCCGATGACCGAGGCGGTCTGGGCTGAGGAATTCGAAAAATATAAGACCATTCCGCAATATGAACTGCTCAACATGGGCATGAGCCTTGCAGAGTTCAAGGCGATCTATTGGTGGGAATGGGGCCATCGCCAGCTTGGTCGCTTTATCGGTCTGGTCTGGGCGATTGGGTTTTTCGGCTTTCTGCTGGCGCGTCAGATTCCGGTCGGCTGGAGCGGGCGATTGCTTGTGCTGGGCGCGCTTGGCGGCGCACAGGGGGCGATTGGCTGGTGGATGGTGGCCTCGGGGCTTGAGGGTGAGGTGATTGCGGTGGCCTCTTACCGTCTGGCGACGCATCTTGGGCTGGCCTTTGTCATTCTGGGGGTGATTGCGTGGTATGCCTTCCTTCTGGGGCGCGAAGAGCGCGATTTGATGCAGGCGCGGCGCGGCGGCGAGGCCAGACTTTTCGCGCTCTCGACCGGCTGGATGCATTTCGCGTTCCTTCAGATCATTCTTGGTGCGCTTGTCGCGGGCATTGATGCGGGGCGCAGCTTTACCGACTGGCCTCTGATGGCGGGGGGCATTCTGCCGCCCGATATGATGGGGATAGAGCCCGCCTGGCGGAACTTTTTCGAGAACCCCGGCACGGTGCAATTCATTCACCGGCTGAGCGGGTATCTGCTTCTGGCCTTCGCGATCTTCGTCTGGCTCAGGGGGCGTCGCAGCGCCAATGAGGCCACGGCGCGCGCCTTTTCGGTCGCTTTTGGGGCTCTTCTGGCGCAGGTCGTGCTTGGCATTGTGACGGTGCTTTACATCGCGCCCTGGCAGCTTGCGATTGCGCATCAGTTTCTGGCGGTCATCCTCTGGGTCCTGATCCTGCGCGCGCGTTTCCTGAGCCGCTATCCGCTGGCGCAATCTATTCGGAGGACCTGAGATGTCTACCTATGACGATCTGATGGCGCATGAGCGCGAAACGCAGGCCCTGTCACAGGTGGCAGGGCGTCTGGGGTGGGATCAGGAGACCATGATGCCACGCGGCGCGGCCCACCAGCGAGCCGAGGAAAGCGGTGCGATGCAGGCGGTGATTCATGCGCGACGCACCGATCCGCGGCGCGGTGAGTGGCTCGCAAAGGCCGAGGCGACGGATGAGGTGGCGCGCGCCAACCTGCGCCATATCCGGCGCGATTACGACCGGCTGTGCCGGGTGCCGGGCGATCTGGCGGTGGCTTTGGCGCGTCTGACAAGCCGGGCGCAGGGCGAATGGGCCGAGGCGCGCGCCAATGATGATGTTGCGCGTTTTGCCCCGGTTCTGGCCGAAGTGATTGCGCTCAAGCGTCAGGAGGCGGCGGCCCTGGCAGAGGGTGGCGATCTTTATGATGCCCTGCTTGAGGATTACGAACCGGGCATGACCTCGGCGCTGCTGGACGAGATGTTTGCCGTCCTGCGCCCCCGTCTGGTGGATTTGCGCGCGCAGGCCCTTGCCGGGGCCGAAGCCTCCGCGCTTGCAGGGCATTATGACGAGAGCGCGCAAATGCGCCTTGCGCGCGATCTAGCACAGGTCTTTGGTTATGACGGGACACGCGGGCGGCTTGACAAGGCGGTACATCCGTTCAGTTCTGGGTCGGGCGATGACGTGCGCATCACCACACGCACCAGTACGGTTGACCCGTTCAATTGCATCTATTCGACCATCCACGAGGTTGGCCACGCCTGCTATGAACAGGCGATTGACCCGGCCTATGCCCTGAGCCCGCTGGGGCAGGGGGTGTCGATGGGGGTGCATGAAAGCCAGAGCCGGATTTATGAAAATCAACTTGGCCGCAGCGCCGCCTTTTGCGGGTGGCTTTTCAAGCGGATGCAGTCGGTCTTTGGCGACATCGGGGTGGCGGATGGCGATGCCTTCTACCGGATCGTGAACCGGGTGCATCGCGGCTATATCCGCACGGAATCTGACGAGGTGCAATATAACCTGCATATCATGCTGCGCTATGACCTTGAGCGCGCCCTGATCAGCGGCGATTTGCAGGCGGGTGATCTTGAGGTCGCCTGGAACGACCGCTTCGAGGCCGATTTCGGCTATCCTGTGGATCGTGCGTCAAACGGGTGTTTGCAGGATGTGCATTGGTCAGTGGGCCTGTTTGGCTATTTCCCGACCTATAGCCTTGGCAATGTCTATGCCGGCTGTCTGAATAAGGCGATGCAGGCCGACTTGCCGGAATTGGATATGGATTTGGCCAAGGGCGATCTGAGTGCGCCAACAGCATGGTTGCGCGACAAGGTGCAACGCCATGGCGGGTTTTATGAGCCGCGCGAGGTGATCACCCGCGCCTGTGGCACAGAGCCGGATGCAGAGCCGTTGCTCGCCTATCTGGAACAGAAATTCGCGGCATTGTACCCAGGTTAAGGCGACGTTATTCGTTAACGCTGGCCTCGTCCACGGGATCGGTCTGTTCAATCCAGCGCGACAGAACGGATCTGAGCAGGGCGACATCGCGGGTTTCAATGGCCTCTGACAGTGATTTCAAGGCTTTGGCAAGCTCAATTTCCGACAGGTGCCCCTCTTGCGCGCGCAAAATCTTGGAATGCGGCGTGGTCAGCATATCGCTGCCGATCAAGAGCTCCTCATGCAGCTTTTCTCCGGGGCGCAGGCCGGTGATTGCAATCTCGATATCGCCGTCGGGATTGGCGGCGTCGCGCACGCTCAGCCCGCTGCCTTCGATCATTTTGCGCGCCATGTCGCGCACCGCAATCGGTTCGCCCATATCCAGCACGAAGACATCACCACCGCGCGCAAAGGAGCCGGCCAAAAGAACAAGCCTGGCAGCCTCTGGGATAGTCATGAAATAGCGCGTGACATCCGCATGGGTCAGAGTGACAGGCCCCCCCTTGGCGATCTGTTCAGCGAAGAGCGGAATGACCGAGCCGGACGAGCCCATGACATTGCCAAAGCGCACCATTGAAAAGCGCGTGGTGCTGGCGCGGGTGGCGAGATCTTGAACGATCATTTCGGCAAAGCGTTTCGAGGCGCCCATAACGCTGGTTGGGCGTACGGCCTTGTCAGTCGAAACCAGGATGAACCGCTCAACTCCGGCATCGCGGGCGGCGTTGGCTACGACCCGTGTGCCGATCACATTGTTGCGCATGCCCTCAATGGCGTTTTCCTCGACCAGCGGAACGTGCTTGTAGGCCGCTGCGTGCAGGACGATATCGACCTTCTTGGACTGCATCAGCACATTGACCAACGCCTTGTCGGTCACCGAACCAAGGATCGGCGTGACCTTGATGTCAGGGACCAGGCCATGCAATTCGCGCGCAATTTGAAACAGCGCATGTTCGCCATGATCCAGCAGAATCAAATTGGCCGGACGACAGCCGCCGATCTGGCGGCAAAGCTCTGATCCGATGGACCCGCCGGCGCCGGTGACAAGAATATTGCGCCCGGCGTAGGTATCGCTGACGCCGGGAAGCTGATCTTCCAGACCGTCGCGGCCCAGCAGATCGCCAAGGTCGACCGGACGGCTTTCATAAAGCGTGCTCGCATTGTTGGAAATCAGATCGGCAAAGGACGGTAGGGCATGCACCTCGCACCCGGTATCCGTCAGTTCACGGATCAGCTGAGTGCGCACATTCCGAGGCGCGCTTGGCATCGCAAGCACGATCCGCTGCACGTCATACCGGTCGACAAGTTTGCGGATCCCCGAGGGGTTGTACACCTTTAGACCGGCAATGGTCAGCGCCTGGAGGCGCGGTTCGTCGTCGACAAAGGCAACCGGCATCACAGTTTTGTCGGTGGCAAGGGCGTTGGCAAGCTGTTGACCTGTCTGACCCGCGCCATAGATCAGCACGCGCAAGCGCCGGTTTCCGCTTCGATAAATACGCAACAAGGCGACACGCATCACCAGACGCAACAGCACCGACAAGATCAAAAAGATCATCCCGGTGATTAAAAATATGGTCGGATGCGTGGATTGACCGGGCAACAGCAAAGAGTTGATCACGCTGATGCCGACAATCGCGACGGCGATGAAAGCCGAATCCACCATTCCCTGCATCTCGTAGGCGTTCAACTTTACCTTGTTAAGGCCAAACTTCACACTTAGCGCAGCAACAACGGCAAGGATGGCGGCAATGTCGATCAGGCTGTCGACGCTCAGAGCATTCATCCAATTGCTGCCAAGGAACATTGCCGAGGCCGCGCCATAGGCAATCACCGCGAGGACAAGATCCATGGCAAGGAAGATTGCATGTTTATGCGATGAGCGCAGTGAATTCACAAAGTTGTAGAACATGGCCAAGTAAAAGCCTTTCTCACCCGTTCAAAAACGCATCATCCCGAAAATTAGGGTCGGTATAGCTCCAATGTCACGTTGGGCAATGCGCCCTAAACGCGCACCAACATAGCGTAGTACGCATACCCGAAACAAGGCACATTTTCTGCGCCTGCGAAAAGTCGCTGCCCCCTAAGTCTGGTGTCGTTGAAGATTAACTGTGTCGTTTCAACTGGGTAAAGGCCCGAATCAAGGTGCGCCAAATCAGGCGCAGATCGTAACAGGTGTTGCTATGGCGCGCCCAGATCAGATCAAGTCGGGCCTTGACCGGGATACAGCGCCGCACATAGGTGTCTTCGGTCGCTTCGCGCGTGTCGCAGGCCCGCAAAAGCCGTTCTTCGGTGCGGTGGTAAATCAATGTGGCAAGCCCGGTGACGCCGGGCCTGTTGCGCAGCACCTTGGCATAAAGCTCCGGGCGCAGCTCGACATAGCGGCGCAGGGGGGGGCGTGGGCCAACAAAGCTCATGTCTCCGCGCAGGATGTTGATCAACTGCGGCAATTCGTCCAGACGCTGGCGTCGCAGCCAGGCCCCAAGCGGCGTGATGCGGTTGCGTTTGTATCCCGCCGACACTCCGCCATCATCGCCGGTATTGCGCATGGTGCGGAATTTCCACAGGCAAAACGATGTGTCTGGGGTCTTCATCCGTTCCGAGAGGTAAAAGATCGGGCGCCCGTCGATGACCAGGATCGCGACAGCGACCGCCACGATCAAGGGAGACAGTACAACCGCAAGAATAAGTGCCAGTAGAACATCCATTAAACGCTTGGCCGGGGTCATGAAACAAATTCCAGGTTGCGCCAGTCGGCGATTAATTCTTGGGCGTTTCTAAGAAGTTTCATCTTTGGGAACAAGTGTTCAAGTCTTTTCCCGTCCATGGTGACGCATTGATGGGCAGAATCCGGCGCATCGCGCCAGACGACCGGACGTCCTGCTGCACGGGCCAGATCCTCCATTCGGACCGGAGCGGGGGCTGTCACATTTACCACCTCCGGCAGCGCTTCGCCGGGCAGCGCGGCAAGCGCCAGAAGCACGCGGGCAAGATCGCCCGGCGCGATATAGCTGCGCAACGGGCCATGCCCATCGGCAAACCGGTCAAGTGTTATCGGGGCCTCTTGCGGAGCAAGGGCAGGGGCAAGGCTATCGGCGCCGACGACATTTGCAAGACGCAGGGCACAGTGGCGGATGCCGTTTCGTGGCAGGGCACGGATCGTTTCTTCCATGGCAAGTTTGGACGCGCCATAGGCGTTTGCCGGGGTCGGGGGGCTTGTTTCGTCAAGATCGGTGCCCGGCCCATAGATCGCCGCAGAGGAAAAATGCAGGATATTTCTTGCGCCGCAGGCCTCGGCCAGGGCCACCGTATAGGGCACGAGATCGACATTTGTTGCCAGGTCGGCCGCATCGCCAGAGGTACAGCCCCAAAGTGCAATCACCGTGTCCATACCAGGCAGGGGCGGCAAAGGATCGCCCGGTGACCACAGGATATCTGTCGGCGCCCGACGTGCCATGCACAGCGGTGCAGGCCCCGGGCACTTGCGCCATGCCCGCCGTAAAAGCAAACCGAGTTTGCCATTGCTGCCAGTGACAAGGCAGGTGACGTTGTGCGATGTTTTGGCCATGAACGGGGGGGCTCTGCCTCAAAGTTGAATTTTTGATTGTGTATCACGGCGCCCGTGGGTTAGGAAGTTTATCAAAGCACCATATATTGAGGGGGACAGGCTTTGCGGCGGATTTCAAAAGCACATCTTGGTCTTGCTCTTGTATTGGTTCTCGCAGGCTGTGGCGTGCCGCGTGGGGCGGCATTGCAATCCGAGGTTCTGGCCGAGCAAGATGCTGAAAAGCCGACGTTTCAAGTGGTGAAAGTCACACGCAATGCCATGCCGGATTTGGCCGCCTGGCCGGCCACCGGCTGGAAAGGCAAATACCATTGGCTGGGAGCCGCGCGCGGTCCTGATTCTTCGCTGATCCAAAGCGGTGACAGGCTTGATATCATTGTCTGGGACAACCAGGAAAACTCTCTGCTGGCCTCGGAGCAATCCAAATCGACAGTGGTGCCTACCATGACCGTTTCGTCGAGCGGTACGATCTTCATGCCCTATGTTGGCGAAGTTGGCGTGCGTGGTCTGACCGCTGGGGCGGCCCGCACGAAACTACAAAAACGTCTTGAAGATATCGCGCCCACGGCACAGGTTCAGGTGGCGATCGACCAGGGCGGCAACAACTCGGTCGATATGGTCGGCGGTGTTGGTGCACCTGGCACGATCCCGCTCAAGACCCGCAACACCCGAATCCTGAGTGTTCTTGCCCAGGCCGGCGGTATCAGCCCAAGCCTGCGCCACCCGCTTGTGGTGCTGCAACGTAACGGCAAAAGCTATGAAACCCGCGCCGAAGCGCTTTTGTCCGACCCCGCGCGCAACACGCTCGTGCGCGGCGGTGATCAGATCGTCGTGATCGAGGATGACCGAAGCTTCAACGTTCTCGGGGCGGCAGGTAGCCAGAGACTCGTCAATTTCGAGAAAGAAACCATGTCGGCGATGGAGGCGGTCTCGGTCGCGGGCGGGCTAAGTGCGGCGCGCGCAAACCCGAAGGGGTTGCTGGTCCTGCGCGAATACAAGCCCGGCGACGTTAGCCTGAGTGAAAAGACTCCGGACATGCAGCAAGTCATTTTCACGCTTGATCTGACCAATGCCGATGGTCTTTTTGCCGCACGCCAGTTCAATATCAATCCCAACGATACAGTGCTGGCAACCGAATCGCCGATCACAAGGGTCCAGACCATTCTTGGCCTCTTTGGCACCGTGCTTGGTGCCGGTGCGACGGCAAACAATCTGACACAATAAACGCGCGATCCCGCTTGCGGGGCCGGCTTATCGCCTAAACCAGCGCCATCCTTTCGGCGCGCTCGGGGTCTGGATAGGGGCGGAAAAGGGCGAAATCGGCTTTTGCGATCTGCGAATGAACGCGGTCATGCAATTGCGCGGTTTCGTCATCATGCTGCCCGGTCAGGCGAAAGGCGCGATCCAGATGCGACAGATCAGCAACCTCGATGTCGAGCCGGAAATCGCGATAGGCGTCGGCGGCAAGGTTAAGCTTGCTGCGATAGAGCCGCCACTGGCCGATGGCGCCGTGCGATTGCAGATGCGTCATCCAGGCCTCAAGCGCGGCGGCAAAGGCAAGCGCCTTGGCGTCCTGTTTCAGGTCGATCATGCAGCAATAAAGGTTCATCTGGCACTATCCTGCGGGTCATAAGGGTGCTCGCATCCTGCCGCAGAAGGTTTGACAGCCGGTTAACCGCCGCAATTTCTAAAGATTTGCAAAGATATTGAGGATCTCTGGCTCATCCGCCTCTTTACCGGGGCGGCGCATCAGTCTGGCCCCTGTAAGCGCACGCCGAATCTCTTGTTGGATCGGGCGTTTGCCGCGTGTTGCAAGGGTAATGCGGCGCGGGTTGACGTCTTTGTCGCAGGCACGTTGCAGCCGGGCCCGATAGCCCAGAACCGAGGCGCGGCGCAGGGCAGGGCCGCTCAGGCCGGAGTAGGTCAGCAGCACCGCAGCACTCAATGTCAGGTCACGCCAGAACGCCGAGACAGAGCCCGGTACGACATGCATCATGTTCTGGGTCAGGCTGTTGGAAAAGACGAAAATCGCAAGACTGAGCGCCACAAGCCGAAGCCGAACCCCGGCCATCAAACAGGCGCTGAGCGAAAACATCAGGGTCGCGCCCAGAAGATCCGCCGCCAGGGGTGGCATCAGTGGCGCGAAAATCACCGCCGGATCAAGCCCCGCCACAAGACCGATCGAGAGTGCCATGAAATACGAGCCGATCACGATGCGGATCAGGTTGAGACCGGCCTGGTCGATGGAAAACCGGGGTTTAAGGCTCATGCGGTGACGTCCTTGTGCCGTGAGGGCGCGACCAACAACCAAAGACACCTACAACCAAGCGCGCAAAACAAACCCCGGATAGTCACGATGAATGGGGCGAAACTCGGCCCAAACGGTGGCTATCCGGGGTTTATTCAGAACAGACGTCCTGTTTCTGCACTAATTTCCGGTCTCTGCGCTGCCCTCTGCCGCGCCCTCAATATCCTCGTCCTCGTCGCCCTGATCGGCGATCCAGGCGACGCTGACCACGACTTCGCCGCGCCCGGTGTCAAACACCTTGACCCCGCCGGCACTGCGCGAACGGAAGGAAATGCCCTTGATTGGCACGCGGATTGATTGCCCCTTGGAGGTGGCAAGCATGATCTGATCCTCAAGCGTCACCGGGAAGGACGCCACAAGCTCGCCGCCGCGCATCGCCTTGTCCATCGCCGCCACACCCATGCCGCCACGCCCGCGCACCGGGTAATCGTGGCTTGAGCTAAGCTTGCCCGTGCCCTTGGCGCTAATGGTCAGGATAAGGTTCTCGGCCTCGGACATTTCGGCGTAGCGTTCGGGGCTGATGCTGGCGTTTTCATTGGCCTCTTCATCGGTGCCGGCGTCTTCTTCGGTGACACCGGCAAGGGCACGGCGCATCTTGAGATAGGCGGCACGCTCGTCCGCCGTGGCCTCGAAATGGCTGATCACAGACATCGACACGACCCGGTCGTCGCCGCTCAGGCGGATACCGCGCACGCCGGTCGATTTGCGGCCCTTGAAGACCCGCACATCGGTGGTCGCAAAGCGGATCGCGCGGCCCGAATTGGTAAACAGCATCACGTCATCATCCTGTGAAGTGATGCGCGCATTGACCAGTTCGACCCCTTCGGGCAGATCCATCGCGATCTTGCCGTTGCGCTTCACATTGGTGAAATCCGACAGCGCATTGCGCCGCACATCGCCCGCCGATGTGGCAAACACGATCTGAAGCGCGTCCCATTCATCCTCGGGGCGATCCACCGGCATGATCGCGGCAATCGACACACCGGTCGGGATCGGCAGGATGTTGACGATCGCCTTGCCCTTCGAGGTGCGCCCGCCAAGCGGCAAACGCCATGTCTTGAGCTTGTAAACCATGCCATCGGTGGTGAAGAACAAAAGCTGGGTATGGGTATTGGCGACAAACAGTGTAGTCACCGCATCCTCGTCCTTGGTGGACATCCCCGACAGGCCCTTGCCGCCGCGTTTCTGGGCGCGGAAATCGTTCAGGGCGGTGCGTTTGATATAGCCCCCTTGCGTGATCGTCACGACCATGTCTTCGCGCTCGATCAGGTCTTCGTCTTCCATGTCGCCGGACCAGTCGACAATCTGGGTGCGGCGCGGCACGGCGAACAACTCGCGGACCTCGCGCAGCTCATCGGCGATGATCTGCATGATCCGCTCGCGGCTGGCCAGAATGGCAAGGTATTCCTTGATCTTGCCGGCCAGATCCTGAAGCTCGTCGGTGACCTCTTTCACGCCAAGCTGGGTCAGGCGTTGCAGGCGCAGTTCAAGGATCGCGCGGGCCTGTATTTCGCTCAGGTTATAGGTGCCATCGTCATTGGCCGGGTGGCTTGGGTCATCAATCAGCGCGATATAGGGCAGGATATCGCCTGCGGGCCAGCGCCGTTCCATCAGCTTCTGGCGCGCCTCGGCGGCATCGGCAGAGGCGCGGATCGTCGCCACGACCTCATCAACGTTGGACACGGCAACCGCCAGACCACAGAGCACATGCGCGCGCTCGCGGGCCTTGCGCAGATCATAGGCGGTGCGGCGTGCAACCACCTCTTCGCGGAAGGTGATGAACAGCGACAGGAACCGGTGCAGCGTCAGCTGCTCGGGCTTGCCGCCATTCAGCGCCAGCATGTTACAGCCGAAATAGGTCTGCATCGGCGTAAAGCGATACAATTGGTTAAGCACCACATCCGGCGTCGCATCGCGCTTGAGCTCGATCACCACGCGCACGCCGTTGCGGTCGGATTCGTCCTGCACATGGGCGATGTTTTCGATCTTCTTGTCGCGCGCCGCCTCGGCGATCCGTTCGATCATCGTGGATTTGTTGACCTGATAGGGGATCTCGTCGATCACAACGGCATAGCGGTCCTTGCGGATTTCTTCGACCCGGGTCTTGGCGCGGATGATCACGCTGCCGCGCCCCTCAAGATAGGCTTTGCGCGCGCCGGTGCGGCCAAGCATGATCCCCCCGGTGGGGAAATCGGGGCCGGGCACGTATTCGATAAGGTCTTCACTTTCCAGATCGGGATTGTCGATCAGCGCCAGCGTGGCATCAATCACCTCGCCAAGGTTGTGCGGCGGGATATTGGTGGCCATGCCAACCGCAATACCGCCCGCGCCATTGACCAGCATATTGGGAAAACGCGCCGGAAGAACGGTCGGCTCGCGGTCCTTGCCGTCATAGTTGTCCTGAAAGTTGACCGTCTCTTTTTCGATATCGGCCAGGAGATAGGCGGCCGGCTTGTCCATGCGCACTTCGGTATAGCGCATCGCGGCGGCGTTATCGCCATCCATCGAGCCAAAGTTGCCCTGACCATCCAGAAGCGGCAGCGACATCGAGAAATCCTGGGCCATCCGCACCAGCGCGTCATAAATCGCAGAGTCGCCGTGCGGGTGGTATTTCCCCATCACATCGCCGACCGCACGGGCCGATTTGCGATAGGGTTTGTCGTGGGTATTGCCGCCCTCATGCATCGCATAAAGGATGCGCCGATGCACCGGTTTCAACCCGTCGCGCAGGTCCGGAATCGCCCGGCTGACGATCACACTCATCGCGTAATCGAGGTAGGATGTTTTCATCTCCTCCGCGATCGAGATCACCGGCCCGTCATACGCGGGGCGCTCTGGCATGTTTTCTTCTGTATCTTCAGGGGGTTGGGGCGTATCGCTCACGGTTTTTCCCGTCCTGTGCATTGGGTCTATATCTAGTTGCCTGCACTATATCAGAGGCAGGATATTGGGTGCAATGGGCCAGCGACGTGGCGCCTGGCAGCCACCGCGCATAAGTGCTAACATACTGTTTTCATTGAAAAGTAATTTCTTTCTGGCATCATTGATCTTACAGGCAATTTTAGGAGCAGAAAAATGCAAATGTCAGAGACTGAAATGATGCTGAAAGGCTATGGGCTGACCACGGCGGAATTTTTCTATCGGATGCCCGATTATCAGAATGTTCTCAACACCTACACCTGGCAGGACTATGATCTTGCGCCGGACCACCCCAGGCTGTTCGATTTCATCGAATTCTGGCAGCGCGAGCTTGACGGCCCCTTGCATTCGGTGCGCTTCAGCCATCGCAAACTGATCGCGCCGGGCGAATGGCGCAATGTGGTGGGCGAATTCACGCTTCATTGACGCGCGTGGGTTTCACCCACCCTACAGGTCTATTGCAGGGCGGGCGCATCCACGATCCGCGTTACGGAATGATGCGGCTGTATTTCATGCCTTCAAGCGACACACCCGCCATTGCCCCGGCCTGGCCAAAGATGACCGCGACAACGGGAGAGGTTGATGTGGTTGTTTCCGCCCGCAGGTTTTCGCCGGTGTCGTTGAACACGTACTCGATATCCGCCCCTGCGGCCCAGCCCGACGAGCGGCGGAAGCGCTGAAGCGCGTCTTCGGTCATGAAAAACAGCACATGCGCGAATTGCTGCGCCCCGATTTGAAGCCCGACGCTGCCCTTGGTGGCCGAGTAGTAATCGACCGTCACGCCGTTCACGCGCAAGGCGCCACGCCCGAAGCCACCGCCGAGCAGAAAGCCTGCCTCTGTGACCACGGGCATCACAAGCATGCCGGTGGATTTCTCGGCAAGGGTGCGGGTGTTGGGGTATTTTTGGTACATATGGTTGAGGGTTGCATCGACGCGCGCGTCGATTTTGGCCGCGCCGCCGCTGCCCACACCATTGCCACATGCGGCCAAAAGCGGCGTGCCCGCCACAAGGCCGAGAGTGAAACTACGTCTTGTTAGAATGCTCATGTCATTGCCTGTGTGTTGCCTCTTGGGGCCGGTCTTTTGGCATACCGGTCTGGCGCAGAGTATAGGGGCAGGGGCGCGCCCTGTCACTATGGATTGCGGTCGTGCGCGGGATGTTGCGTAAAACGTCTAGCCGCGCGCCAGAGCACGCGCGACACGCGGCGCGAAATAGCTCAGCACCCCGTCACAGCCCGCCCGCCTGAACGCCATCAGGCTTTCAAGCATTGCCCGGTCACCATCAATCCAGCCATTCTGTGCGGCGGCCATGATCATCGCGTATTCGCCCGACACCTGATAGGCAAAGGTTGGTGCGCCGAAATTATCCTTTACCCGTCGACAGATATCCAGGTACGGCATGCCCGGTTTGACCATCACCATATCGGCGCCCTCGGCCAGATCACGTTCGACAAGGCGCAGCGCCTCATCGGTATTGGCGGGGTTCATCTGATAGGTTTTCTTGTCGCCTTTCAGGGCATTTGACGCACCAACCGCATCGCGGAACGGGCCGTAAAAGGCGCTCGCGTATTTGGCGGCATAGGACATGATCATCACATTGTGATGACCTTTGGCCTCAAGCGCGGCGCGAATGGCGCCGATCCGGCCATCCATCATATCCGAGGGACCGATGATATCGACCCCGGCTTCGGCCTGTGACAGCGCCTGTTTCACGAGCGCCTCGACGGTGGCGTCATTGACGATTTCACCGTCCACGACAAAGCCGTCATGGCCGGTGTCCGAATAGGGATCAAGCGCCACATCGGTCATCACGGTGATCCCCGGCACCGCCGCCTTGATCGCGCGGGTGGCGCGGTTGCTCAGGTTTTCGGGGTTCCAGGCCTCGGCGCAATCGGCGGTGCGGTTTTGCGCCGAAGTATAGGGAAACAGGCAGATCGCGGGAATGCCAAGATCGGCGGCCTCTTGTGCGGCCTCGACCACCTTGTCGATCGAACGCCGCTGCACGCCGGGCATCGAGGGCACGGGTTCTTCGACGCCTTCGCCATCGCGCACGAACAGCGGCCATATCAGATCGGCCGCGCTGAGCGTATTTTCCGCCACAAGCGCACGGATCGAGGGCGATTGACGGGTACGGCGCAGGCGGGTGGCGGGAAAGGCGGCTTGTGTCGGGCGCATGAACAATCTTTCTGGATTTCTTCTTCTGTCTGAGTGCCATGGAATTTCGCGCATCTCAAGGGTAGGAATTGCCGCGCAGCGGCGCTAAGAGAGGCGACGGTGATGGTTTAAGGGCTCTGTCGTGGACTGGTATCAAAACGTTTTCGAGCTGATCGACTTTCGCAGCTTCAGTAATCTGTGGTTCTGGATCGCGCTTGCCGTGACCTGGTCATCGGCAAGCCATTGGGTGCTTGGTGTGCCATGGGATATGGCCGTGCGCGCCCTCAAAGGCAAAAACGCACAATCCGTTATCGACTTTGAAGACATGGTGCGTATCAACACCAACCGGATATTGTTCATTGCTCATGAATCCGGGCTTTTGCTGTGCGGGATGGTGGCCTTTGCGATGACGGTTCTGGTGCTTCTGGGGTTTGTCTATGACAACGAATTCTCGCAAGCCGTGTTTTTGCTCGGCATGCCGCTCATTCTGGTGGGGCTGTTGTCGGTGCATACCGCGACGCGCATTCAGGCTGAGGCCCTTACCGGGGCGGCGCTGATCAAGCGGCTTCACAGGCATCGTTTCATCATTCAGGTGATCGGTGTGGTCTCGCTGTTCTTTACGGCTATGTGGGGCATGTATCAAAACATGAACGCCGGCGTTCTGGGCTAAGCAAGACCCGCGCCCGGCCATGAAGGTTGGACTGGCATGACATCTGCGACCCATATCACAGTCGGCGGCGCGCCCGAGGGCTATGACGCCGCTCTTCTGCTGAAAGAGGTTGAAAAGACCGGCGCCCCGCTGGTGCATGTGGCGCGCGATGACAAGCGGATGGCGGCGATGGCCGCCGCCTTGCGGTTCTTTGCGCCCGATATGCCGGTTGTCACCTTTCCTGGCTGGGATTGCCTGCCCTATGACCGGGTGTCGCCCAATGCCGATATTTCGGCCAAGCGCATGGCGACGCTGGCGGGGCTTGTGCATGGCATGCCGGACCGCTTTGTTCTGCTGACCACGCTCAATGCCGCGAGCCAATATCTTCCGGCGCGCGAGGTTCTGCGCGATGCGGCGTTTTCGGCGCGGGTCGGCGAGCGGGTTGACGAGGCGGCGCTGCGCAACTTTCTGGTGCGCATGGGCTTTACCCAGGCCCCGACGGTGACCGAACCCGGCGATTATGCGCTGCGCGGCGGCATCATCGACATCTTTCCGCCGGGCGAGGGCGGGCCGGTGCGGCTTGATCTCTTCGGGGATGTGCTTGACGGCGCGCGCCGGTTTGATCCGGCCACGCAACGTACCACCGAAAAGCTTGATCTGATCGAGCTTGCCCCGGTCAGCGAGGTTATTCTCGACGAAGCCGCAATCCGCCGCTTTCGGCAGAATTACCGGATTGAATTCGGCGCCGCCGGCACCGATGATCCGCTCTACGAGGCGGTGAGCGCAGGGCGCAAACATGCCGGTGTCGAGCATTGGCTGCCATTCTTTCACGACCACCTTGAGACGCTGTTTGATTATCTGCCAAAGGCCACGATCAGCCTTGACGATCAGGTCACGCCAACCCGTCTGGCCCGCTGGGACAGCATCGCCGATCAATATGAAACCCGCCATTTGGCGCTGAGCCAGAAGTCACGCGGCGATACGATTTACAAACCGGTGCCGCCGGGCCTGCTTTATCTCGACGATGCCGCCTGGGAGGCTGCGACAGGCGCGCGCCGGGTGCTGCAGCTTGTGCCGCTGCCCCAGGCCACCGGGCCGGCGGTGATTGATGCCGGCGGGCGCATCGGGCGCAATTTCGCGCCGGAACGCCAGCAGGAAAACATAAATCTTTTCAGTGTCCTGAAGGATCATGTTGAGGCAAAGCTTGCCAATGGTCCGGTGCTCGTCGCGAGCTATTCCGAGGGCGCGCGCGAGCGCCTTGAGGGGCTGTTGGAAGACGAGGGCCTGATCGGCGCGGTGACCGTGACCGATGCCCGCCGGATCGCCAGGCGCGGGCTGCATCTTGCGGTCTGGCCGCTCGAACATGGCTTTGAATCGCCAGACCTGACGGTGATTGCCGAACAGGATGTGCTGGGGGAACGGCTGATCCGCTCGGCGGGGCGGCGGCGCAAGGCCGAGAATTTCCTGACCGAGGCGCAAAGCCTGAGCGCGGGCGATCTTGTGGTGCATGTCGATCATGGCATCGGGCGCTATCTCGGGCTTGAGGTGATCACCGCCGCCGGGGCGGCGCATGAATGTCTGGTGCTGGAATATGCCGAGACCGCCAAGCTTTACCTGCCGGTCGAAAACATCGAACTCTTGTCGAAATACGGCCATGACGAGGGGTTGCTCGACCGTCTTGGCGGCGGCGCCTGGCAGGCCAAAAAGGCGCGCCTCAAGGAACGCATCCGCGAAATGGCCGAGCGGCTTATTCGCGTGGCCGCCGAACGCGCGCTGCGCCGTGCCCCCGCGATCGAGGCCGAGCATCACGCCTGGGAGGCCTTTGCCGCCCGCTTTCCCTATCAGGAAACCGACGATCAGCTGGCGGCCATCGCGGATGTGATGGCCGACCTCGACAGTGGCACACCGATGGATCGGCTGATCTGTGGCGATGTCGGATTTGGCAAGACCGAGGTGGCGATGCGCGCGGCCTTTGTGGCGGCGATGTCGGGCCTACAGGTCGCGGTGATCGCCCCCACGACCCTTTTGGCGCGCCAGCATTATCAGGAATTCGCCAAACGCTTTCGCGGTTTTCCGGTCTCAGTGCGCCCGCTGTCGCGCTTTGTGTCAAGCGCCGAGGCCGCCAAAACCCGCGAGGCGATGGCCAAGGGCACGGTCGAAATCGTCATCGGCACCCATGCTCTTTTGGCCAAGTCGATCCGGTTTCATAACCTTGGTTTGCTTATCATCGACGAGGAACAGCGCTTTGGGGTGAATCATAAGGAACGCCTTAAACAGCTGCGCTCAGATGTGCATGTACTAACGCTGACGGCGACGCCGATCCCGCGTACCCTGCAACTGTCGCTGTCGGGGGTGCGCGATCTGTCGATCATCGGCACGCCGCCCGTCGACCGGTTGTCGATCCGTACCTATGTCAGCGAGTTCGATAGTGTCACCATCCGCGAGGCGTTGTTGCGCGAACATTATCGCGGCGGGCAGTCGTTCTATGTGGTGCCCCGGATCAGCGACCTGCCGGAAATCGAAGCGTTCATGGCGGCGCAGATGCCGGAGCTGAGCTATGTCATTGCCCATGGCCAGATGGCGGCGGGCGAGCTTGATGACCGCATGAACGCTTTTTACGATGGCAAATACGATGTGCTTTTGGCGACGACCATCGTGGAATCCGGCCTTGATATCCCGACCGCCAACACGATGATCATTCACCGCGCCGACATGTTCGGGTTGAGCCAGCTTTACCAGATCCGTGGCCGGGTCGGGCGCTCGAAAACGCGGGCCTATGCCTATCTGACGACCAAGCCGCGCGTGCCGCTGACGCCGGGCGCCGAAAAGCGCCTGCGGGTGCTGGGGAGCCTCGATACGCTTGGCGCGGGCTTTACCCTTGCCAGTCAGGATCTTGATATTCGCGGGGCCGGTAACCTTTTGGGCGAAGAACAATCCGGCCAGATGCGCGATGTCGGCTATGAGTTGTATCAATCCATGCTCGAAGAGGCGATCGCCAAGATCAAATCCGGCCAGATGGAGGGGCTGTCGGAAGCCGATGAACAATGGGCGCCGCAGATCAATCTTGGCGTGCCGGTTCTGATCCCCGAGGCCTTTGTGCCCGATCTTGACGTGCGCCTTGGGCTTTATCGCCGCCTGAGCGGGTTGGAGACCAAGGTCGAGCTTGAAGGATTTGCCGCCGAGTTGATCGACCGCTTTGGCAAGCTGCCGCGCGAGGTCAATATGCTGATGCTTGTGGTGCGCATCAAGGCGATGTGCAAACGTGCCGGGATTGCCAAGCTTGACGGCGGGCCCAAGGGCGCGACGATCCAGTTTCACAACGACAAGTTCGCCTCGCCGCAGGGGCTCGTGGAGTTCATCAACGATCAGCGCGGATTGGCCAAGGTACGCGACAACAAGATCGTCGTGCGCCGCGACTGGAAGGGTGAAACCGACCGTATCAAGGGCGCCTTCGCGATTGCCCGCGATCTCGCGGAAAAGCTTATTGCGGAAAAGAAAAAAGCGTCGGCAAAGGGCTGAGGCCGGGCAAAGGGGCGCTGCCCCCATCGCTTGCAGCGATTCCCCCGGGATATTTTTGGCCAGAAGAAACAGGGTGTTGTGCTCTGCCATGCACGGTCATAGCCTGTGACGGGACAGAGGGAGACGGGCGATGGATATCACGGGGCTTGAGGCGGGCGATCTGGCCGGGATGCTGTCGCGCAAGGAGATCGGCGCGCAGGAACTGATGCGCGCCACGCTTGAGAGGATTGCGGCCACCAACGGGGCTGTGAATGCGATTGTCGAGCTGCGCGACGAAGAAATCCTTATGAAAGAGGCGCGGGCGGCGGACAATGCGGCGAGCCGTGGCTCGCTTTTTGGCCTGCCGATGGCGGTCAAGGATCTGGCCAATGTGGCGGGGTTGGCGACCTCGCAGGGCTCGCCGTTGTTTGCTGGTCAGGTGGCGCAGACGGACGATCTTCATGTGGCGCGGATGCGCGCGGCGGGGGCGATTTTCATCGGCAAAACCAACACGCCCGAGTTTGGCCTTGGCAGCCATACGTTCAACCCGGTGCATGGGGTGACGCTGAACCCCTATGATCCCGGTCGCTCTTGTGGCGGATCATCTGGCGGGGCGGCGGTCGCCCTGGCCTGTGGCATGCTGAGCCTGGCCGACGGGTCGGACATGATGGGCAGCCTGCGCAATCCGGCGGGCTGGTGCAATATCTATGGCATGCGCCCAAGCTGGTCGCTGGTGCCGAGCGAGCCGCGCGCCGATACCTTTTTGCATCAGCTCTCGACCAACGGCCCGATGGCGCGCAGCCCGCGCGACATGGCGCGGCTTTTGGCGGTCATGGCTGGGCCTGATCCGCGTCAGCCGCATGGCGCAGCCGCGCCGGATCTCGGCGATATCAGGCCAAAGGCCAAGGACGCGCGGATCGGCTGGCTCGGCGACTGGGGCGGGGCCTGGCCGTTTGAGGCGGGTATATTGGACCTCTCGGAAGAGGCCCTGCGGGTGTTTGAAGGGCTTGGCGCGACGGTCGAGCCGGTGCAACCGCCGTTTAGCCGTGATGCGCTCTGGCAAAGCTGGGTCACCCTGCGCCACTGGGCGGTGTCGGCCAATCTGACGCCGCTGCTGGAGAGTGGGCGGTTGAAGCCCGAAGCGGTCTGGGAGGTGCAAGAGGGGCAACGGCTGAGCGCGCTGGATGTGCACAAGGCCAGCGTCATCCGCAGTGGCTGGTTTGCCGCCGCCGCGCGGGTGTTTGATCGCTATGACGCTCTTGCCCTGCCGACGGCGCAGGTCTGGCCGTTTCCGGCCGATTGGACCTATCCCAAGGAGATCGCGGGCCAGCAGATGGACAGCTATCACCGCTGGATGGAGGTGGTGGTGCCGGCCTCACTGGCGGGCTTGCCTGTCGTGGCGATGCCGGCCGGATTTGGCGAAAACGGCCTGCCGATGGGGATTCAGCTTATCGGTCGGCGCGGTGACGATGCGCAGCTTCTGGAACTGGCGCAGGCCTATCACGAGGCAACGCTCTGGCCGACGAAACGCCCCCCGGTATTAAGCTGAGTTTGAGTTACATCTTTGCGGCGGGGGCGGTCTTGGCTACGCTTTGGCATAACCGGAAAAGGGGGCGAGATGCCAGCCAATGAGATCAAACCGCTTGGACGGCCCGAAATGGGGGAGGTGCGCTTTGCCATGCTGGGCGAGGCGTTGCGCCGGGGCTGGCGCGACATGCGCCGCGCGCCGGGCTATGCGATTGTTTTTGCGGGTGTATATGTGGCCGTGGGGCTTGTCATGGCCGGGGTCACCTGGAGCACCGGCAAAAGCTACTGGCTCATCTTTGCCGCCGTTGGTTTTCCGCTGGTGGGGCCATTCGCCGCCGTAGGGTTTTACGAGGTCAGCCATCGCCTTGAGCAGGGCCGCGCGCTTGTTGCCACCGAGGTGATGGGCGTGATTGCCCATCAGCGGCGGCGCCAGTTGCCGTCGATCTGCGCGATCATCATCATGGTGTTTCTGTTCTGGTTCTTTCTGGCGCATATGATTTTTGCGCTGTTCCTCGGGCTTTCAAAGATGACCAATGTGTCTTCGTCGTTTGAGGTTTACCTTACGCCAGAGGGGCTGAGCATGCTCACCGTCGGCACCGCCGTTGGCGCGGTTTTTGCGCTTTTCATTTATGCGATCACGGTGATTTCCCTGCCGCTTTTGCTGGATCGTGAGGTGGATTTCGTGACCGCGATGCTGACCAGCCTTGAGGTGGTTGTGCATAATCCCGTGCCGATGCTGGCCTGGGGCGTGATGATCGCGGTGCTGACCTTTCTGGCGTTGCTGCCGGGGTTTCTGGGGTTGTTTATCGTCTTGCCGCTTTTGGGGCATGCGACCTGGCATCTTTACCGGCAAATCTGTGCCGCAGGGGCGCAATAGGCCCGGAGGGCGTGCGCTTGCGAGACAGGCTTTCAGAATACCGGTTCGGAGTGTCTTTTCCTTCTGACTAAGATTGGATATCCGCTGACTGCGGGAAACCGACCCCGACCCCTACATCAAACGAGGCATCCATGATGTTCAGGCCAACACGCATCTTCAACCCTCTGCGATCCGGGGGGCTGGCCCTGATCCTGCTGTTCTGTACCAACGGCGCTTTTGCGCAGGACGCGCTCAGCCGATCCGTGCAGGACGTCGAGGCGCGGATCGGCGGGCGTATCGGCTATGCCATGAGCGATCTGAACAGCGGCCAAACCTGGGGCTACAGGGCCGACGGCCGGTTTCCCGTCTCAAGCACATTCAAGGCTTTGTTGTGCGGCGTGATCCTGGCCCGCGTCGATGCCGGTGAAGAGGCTCTGGACCGTCTTGTCACCTTTGGCGCGGGTGATCTGGTCACCTATTCCCCGGTGACTGAAACCCGTCTCGACACCGGGATGACCGTCGGAGAATTGTGCAAGTCGGCGGTTACGATCAGCGACAACACGGCGGGTAACCTGCTTCTGGCAACGGTTGACGGACCTGAGGGGGTCACCGCGGCCCTGCGCGATATCGGCGACACGACCACCCGGCTTGACCGATGGGAAACCGCGCTGAACGAGGGCGCACCGGGTGATTTGAAAGACACCACGACGCCACAGGCGGCGCTTGCCACGCTCAGGGCGCTGCTTTTCGGGGAGGTGTTGACGCCGACCTCGCGTCGGCAACTGGCCGACTGGATGATCGCCGATGCGGTCGCCGACGATCTCTTGCGCGCCAGCCTGCCCGAAGCTTGGGTCATCGGTGACAAGAGCGGCGCGGGGGGCCACGGCTCGCGATCCATTATCGCGGTGATCTGGCCGACACCGGACCGCCCGGTTCTGGCCGCGATCTATATGACCGAAAACGACGCGGACATGCCCGCGCGCAATGCGGCCATCGCCGAGATTGGCGCGGCGATGTTTGCAGAGCTTCGGGCCCGGTAGGCGCCAAGGCGGCCCGTCGGGACCGGCCCGATCCGGCCCCGTTGACCGGTGCCGATTAATGGCATGGCTCTTGGTTTCATCGGCCTCTGAATGCGCAGGTTCGGCGGTTCAGATCACGCCTCGCGGCCATGCGCCACAAGGCGCGCATGCAGGGTTTGCGTCTCACGCGCGCCTGCCTCCAATGCAAAAACATAGGCGTGCGTGAGAAAGAAACAGGCGGCATCGGGATCGTTGGCCGTATTGGCCGCCTGCGTATAGAGCCAGACCAACGCCGCCTGATCATGCGCCTCATGCGCTGCGATCATCTGTGCGTGCAGATCGCTCATTCAGCCGCCTTTGCCTTGGCGCGGTGGGTCTCGACCTTGCCCGCAACCCAGGAATGAAAGCAATGTGTCGGGCTATCCATCACCGGCGAAAAACGGCCGCCGTCGAACATGTCGGCGTGGCGGCCCTTTTGCATGCCCTGAACCACAAAGATGTCTTCCTCGAACACGGTTTTCCAAAGCTGCGTATTGCGCGCACGCAGGCCTTCGTCGCTGTTGGGGACCGAATAATAGAGGTGGATATGCTCAACCGTTCTTTCCGGCCCCCTGGGGTTGAGAATGATGGCAAAGGCATGGTCGCGGTGTACCCCCAGCAGCACATTGGGGTAGACGGCGATATATTCCGCCTGTTCGTTCCATTTGGCTCCGACCTCTTCGAAATCAGGAAACCTGTCGCCGTTTTCGTTTGTAAGCTGGCGATAAACCATGGTGCCCTGACCGGAAAATTCGCCGGGTTTTTCGATGTGATAATGATCTTCCAGTTTGGAATAGCTGTTCAGGCCCGGATGCACCCAGGGCAGGTGGTAGCTCTCGCAATAGTTTTCGACCGTCAGCTTCCAGTTGCACTGTACTTCCAGCTCAAACCGGCTGTCGTGGCCACCGTGATAGACCGGCAGTTCAAATTCGCTCCAGCGCGCGATGATGTCTGCCATGGCATCCTCGAAGTCCGGCGCATCGCCCGAGACGTTGATCCAGACGACATCGCGCCAGATATGGCTGCGCACCTCATTCAGGCCAAGATCATCGCGCTTGATCGCCGCGTGGGTGTTATGGCCCGGCCCGCCCACATGCGGCGTGCTGACCAGGTTGCCGTTGGTGGAATAGCACCACGAATGATAAGGACAGCGGATGGCGCCTTCGATCTTGCGCGGCTCTTCCACCAGGATCATGCCGCGATGGCGGCAGATATTCTGAAACACCCGCACATCGCCATCCTTGTCACGGATCAGCAAAAGCGGCATCCCGAGAAATTCCAGCGGCTTGGCATCGCCCGGTTCGGGCACATCGGCGCCCACCGCAAGCCCGGCCCATTGCGAATAAAGCAGCGCGTGCTTTTCTTCCTCAAACACGGCGGGGTCGACGTAATGGGCATTGGGCAGGCCATTGGCCGTTTCCACGCTGGCGCTTACCTTGGACAGATCAGTCAACTGGGTCATCTTGGATCTCCGGGTCAATCATTGTCAAAACGATTGCCCAGACGGGGCCATATTGGCCGCCTGTCTGCGACCGGACTTTTCTCAAGGCGACAAGTTTTCGGCGGGTCAGGGGCAATTGCGACCCGCCAGCCCGAAAAACGGCGCCCGCATGGCCCCGCTTCCCGGCATGCCATGGCAGAGCGATCAGAGGCCGCGGGGCAGGGCCGCCACGCCGGTGCGCGCCATTTCGACAAGGCCAAGCGGGCGCATCAGTTCGGCGAAGGCTTCGATCTTTTCGGGTGCGCCGGTGATCTCGAACACGAAACTGTTGAGCGTGCTATCGACGGCATTGGCGCGAAAGATATCCGCAAGCCGCAATGCCTCGACCCGCTTTTCGCCCTCGCCTTCGACCTTGAACAGGGCAAGCTCGCGCTCGACCGAGGGGCCTTCGACGGTGAGGTCATGCACCGTATGTACCGGCACGATGCGGCCAAGCTGTGCCTTGATCTGTTCGATCACCTGCGGCGTGCCGGTGGTGACGATGGTGATCCGGCTGGTGTGGCCGGTATGATCCACCTCGGCCACGGTCAGGCTCTCGATGTTATAGCCGCGTCCCGAAAACAGGCCGATCACCCGCGCCAGAACGCCGGGTTCGTTATCGACAAGCACCGCCAGCGTGTGACGCTCGGTGATATCCGAAAAGGTGGGACGCAGATTATAGGCCGAATGCTTGTTCGAGCCTTTCTTGATTTTCAGAGCAGACATGTGGTTTTTCCTTTGTTCTGGCAGCCTGGTGCCGGAATTCTAAAAAAATTCCGGACCGTTTTCTTCAAAAGAAAACGGGTGTCACACTAGCACCGCGCCGCCTTCCTTGATCGCGTCCTTGGTGCTTGCATCGCCCAGAAGCATGTTGTTGTGCGGCTCGCCTGAGGGGATCATCGGGAAACAGTTCTCGTGCTTTTCGACCAGGCAGTCAAAGATCACCGGCCCGTCATGATCGAGCATTTCCATGATCGCATCATCAAGATCGGCAGGGTCCTTGCAGATGATCCCCTTGGCGCCAAACGCCTCGGCCAGCTTGACGAAATCAGGCAGCGATTCCGACCAGCTTGAGGAATAGCGCTCGCCATGCAGCAATTGCTGCCACTGGCGCACCATACCAAGGCGCTCGTTGTTCAGAATGAACTGTTTCACCGGCAGTTTATACTGCATCGCGGTGCCCATTTCCTGCATGTTCATAAGCCAGGACGCCTCGCCGGCGACGTTGATCACAAGCGCGTCCGGGTGGGCCATCTGCACCCCGATCGAGGCCGGAAAGCCATAGCCCATGGTGCCGAGGCCGCCGGAGGTCATCCAGCGGTTGGGATCGTTGAAGCCAAGATATTGTGCCGCCCACATCTGGTGCTGGCCGACCTCGGTGCAGATATAGCGATCCCGATCCTTGGTCAGCGCCTCAAGCCGCGCGAGGGCGTGCTGTGGCTTAATCACCGCGCCTTTTTGCTCGAAGCGCAGGCAATCGACCTTTTTCCATTCGGCAATCTTGGCGCTCCATTTCTGGATGCCGTCACGGTTGACCTTGCGGCCGCGCGATTTCCAGACCTTGAGAAGATCCTCAAGCACATGGGCAATATCGCCGACAATCGGGATATCGGTCTTGATCACCTTGTTGATCGAGGAGGGGTCGATGTCGATATGCGCCTTGATCGAATGTGGGCTGAACGCATCCAGACGCCCGGTGATCCGGTCGTCGAACCGTGCCCCGATATTGATCATCAGATCACAGCCATGCATCGCCATATTGGCCTCGTAAAGACCGTGCATGCCCAGCATGCCAAGCCAATGCTCGCCATTGGCCGGATAGGCGCCAAGACCCATCAGCGTGCTGGTGATCGGAATGCCGGTCGCCTCGACCAATTCGCGCAAGAGCTGGCTAGCGGCGGGGCCGGAATTGATCACGCCGCCACCGGTATAGAACACCGGGCGCTTGGCGGTTTCCATCGCCGCCACCAGATCGGTGATTGATTGCATGTCGCCCTTGACCTGCGGCTGATAGTGGCTGGTACGGGCCTTTTGCGGCGGGATGTAATCGGCGCTGGCGAATTGCACATCCTTGGGAATATCAATCAGAACCGGACCGGGGCGACCGCTTGTCGCCACATGAAACGCCTGATGCAGAACATTCGACAGATCCTTGGTGTCATTCACCAGCCAGTTATGCTTGGTGCAGGGGCGGGTGATGCCAACGGTATCGGCCTCCTGAAAGGCATCGGTGCCGATCATGAAGGTCGGCACCTGACCGGTCAGAACGATGATCGGTATGCTGTCCATCAAGGCATCGGTCAGCCCGGTCACCGCATTGGTGGCACCGGGGCCCGAGGTCACAAGCGCAACGCCCGGCTTGCCGCTTGAGCGGGCATAGCCTTCGGCGGCATGCACCGCACCCTGTTCGTGGCGCACCAGGATGTGGCGAATATCGTTTTGCTGAAACACCTCGTCATAAATCGGTAGCACAGCCCCTCCGGGATAGCCAAAGACGACGTCCACGCCCTGATCCTTGAGGGCCTGAACCACCATTTTCGCTCCGGTCATTTGACGTGTCATGTGCTTTGCTCCGTGTATGACATCACTTCAGATCGCATAAAAAAGCCCCCGGTTTGATCCGGGGGCGCATGGGGTTCCATTATGGGTGCCTTACCGGCCCATGCGCCATGTACCTGACTGTACGACTAGGTTTGCCATGCGGCGACTCCTTTGCTGCGTGTGCGAGACATTATGGCCGGGGGCGAGGGGCGTCAACCCGATTTGACCGAGAAAATGTCGCAAAACGGGGTGAAATCTTTGCATTTATTGCGCGGTTCGCCTGAATTCGATGATTTCAACCTGTTTTTGGAGAGATGACCTGGTATTTGCCCGAGGCTCGCGATTGTCGCAGGGTCGTGGCGCTGCGCCCCAAAAGGTCACTCTCTGTATTATACCTCTCGATTTGTTGTGTTGGAGCGCGCGACGCTGCTGGCTAGGATCAGGCGGGCTGTGGTGTCAAAGGCTGCGGCCCGGCGATAGATTGAACCGATATAAACGGCATGCCCTGAGAAAAGCGAACAGGGCGCGCCGCCATTGAACAGGAGATCGATATGACAAAAGGCACGATTACGGCGCTTGCGGGGGCCCTGCTTCTGGCAGGTCTGGCACCCGCCACCGCGCAGGAGCACCCGATGGGCTTTTTCGTTACCAGCACCGGGCTCGGCGATGGTGCCAACCTTGGCGGGCTTGAGGGCGCGGATGCCCATTGCGATGCGCTTGCCACTGCCGCCGGATCAACCGGGCGCGAGTGGCGCGCCTATCTGAGCACCCAGGCCGAGGGCAAACGCGGCGTCTCGGCGCGCTACCGGATCGGGATTGGCCCCTGGTACAATGCCAATGGCGAATTGATTGCCAGCGATCTTGACGATCTGCATGTCATCCCGAACCTCAAGAAACGCACCGCCGTGGATGAGAACGGCAATCAGATCAACGGCTATGGCGATAGCCCAAACGTGCATGACATCCTGACCGGATCAATGGCCGATGGCATGGCCTATTTCCCGAGCGATCCCGCCGATCACACCTGTAGCAACTGGACCAGCAATGGCGAAGGCAGCGCGCAGGTCGGCCACAGCGACCGGCACGGCGGCGGCAATGTGTCGTGGAATTCGGCGCATGCCTCGCGCGGCTGCTCGCAAGAGAACCTCGCAAGCACCGGCGGGGCGGGCCTGCTCTATTGCTTTGCCGCTGACTAGAGGCGGCTAAAGCCGCACGCCGGTGCCCTGCAACACGCCATGTTCCATGGCATAGCGGGTCAGTCCGGCGGTGCTTGAAATCCCAAGCTTGCGCTTGATGTTCTTGCGATGCGTCTCAACCGTGCGCACCGAGATATCAAGCGCAAGCCCGACCTCTTTGTTCGACTTGCCCTGCGCCAGCTGCAACAGGATGGTCTGTTCGCGATTGGTAAGCTGTTCGCGGTCGCTGCTGTCATAGGGCGCAAGCGAGCCCTGCGCGCCGGTACAAAGATAGCGCTGCCCGGCCATCACCGCGTCAATCGCGCGCTTGATCTCGTCGGTCGGCACATCCTTGAGGACATAACCCGCCGCGCCATGGCTAAGCGCGCTGGTGATATATTCCGGGCTGTCATGCATCGACAGGATCAGAATGCGGGTTTTGGGGCGGCGTTCAAGGATGATTTCGGCGGTGCTCAGCCCGCCAATCCCCGGCATGTTGAGATCAAGCAGGATCACATCGGGATTAAGCGCGCCAACCTGCTCGATGATCTCATGGCCGCTGGCCAGATTGGCGATCACCTCGACATCGTCATAGCTTTCAAGGATCGATTGAATGCCTTCGGCGACCATCGGATGATCGTCAACGATTGCGATGCGGGTGCGGGGCGTGGTCATGCGTTTGCCTTTGTCTTTGGTTCGGAGAGCGGCGAGCGGCCCTGCGGTTGCAAAAGGTGGCTCAGCGGCACAGTGGCCTCGATCACGGTGCCGGATTTCGACGAGGTCACGTGCAGCACACCGTCAAGCTGTTCAACGCGCTCTTGCATATTGCGCAGGCCGAGCCCGCCATTGGGGGACTGCGCGCTGCTCGCCTGATCAAGGCCACAGCCATTGTCGGAAATCCGCAGGGTCGCGCCGCCGGCATGGCCGCGCACGTCGATCATCACCCGGCTGGCGCCGGAATGACGCTCGATATTGGTAAGCGCCTCTTGTGCGACGCGGTAAAGGGCGATCTTGGCCTCGTCATCCAGGCGGTTGCGAAACACCACGGTGCTGAATTCGGTCGTGATGCCGGTGCGGGTGCTGAAGCCCTCGGACAGCGCCTTGATCGCCGGGCCAAGGCCAAGATCGTCAAGCGCGCCGGGGCGCAGGTCGCGGCTGATGCGGCGGACCTCCTGAATGGCGCCAGAGAGATGCGTGATGCCCCGGTCAAGCGTGTCGCCGGCGCGGGTGTCGCCCGCCGCCAGCCGCCGCTTGGCGGTATCAAGCGCATAGCGCACGCCGACCAGAATCTGGCTGATGCCGTCATGTAATTCGCGCGCCACGCGGCCGCGTTCTTCTTCCTGGGCGTCAAATACCCGCTGGGTCAGCTTCTTGAGTTTGGCATCGGCAAGACGGCGTTCGCGGATATTGATGAACAACCCCGATACGAAGACCAGCAACAGCGCCGCCAGCATCGCCGCGCCGATATAGAGGAAGGTCTTTTGCACCCGGTCCTCGACCTTTTCGCGCGAGGCCGAGACCGCCGCGACCACATCGTCGATGAACACGCCGGTGCCCACCGCCCATCGCCAATCCTGTAGGCCGATCACATAGGCGACCATGCGAGCGCGCTCGCCGGTGCTGGGTTTGCGCCACTCATAGCTGTGATACCCCCCGCCAGAGCGCGCCAGGCGGATAAGCTCGTCGGTGATCGGCGCGCCGCTCGGGTCTTCAAGCCCGGTCCAGTTGCGCCCGATCAAATCGGTGTTGCGCGGGCTGACAAGATTGTTGCCGTCGTAATCGAACACAAAGAAATAGCCATCCTGCCCATAGAGCATGCCCGCGAGGATCTGGCTGACCTGAAGCATCGCGGCCTCGTCATCGGGCGCGGCGCGGCCATAGATGTTGACGAAAGCGGTGCGCGCGATCGACAGGTAATTCCTGAGCTCGGCACGCTTGGCCTCGATCAGCTGCGCCTCAAGCGTTTCGATCTCGTGCTCGGCCAGCTGGCGCGATTGCAGCGTCACCACCACCGAAATCGCCACTGCGGTCAGGATCAGCGGCAGCGTCGCGATCAGGAAAAGCTTTTGCCCATAGTTGAGCCGAAAAGAGGTGAACAGACGGGTCATGGCAAAGCGATACGTCGAAACCGCCGCGATATCCAGCGTTTCGGCGTGTCAGGCGTCGGGCGGGGTCCAATCGGCCTCGGGGATGTCGCGCCTGCGCAACCGAAGTGCAAGCCCAAGCGCAACCCCGACACCGATCGCCACCGTAAGATCCGCCAACACGGTCAACACCAGCGTCAACACAAGCAACACCTTGTCCGATCTCCGCTCGGCCATGTAGCCGCGCCATTTATGCGGCTCGCTCATGTTCCAGGCGGTCAGGAGCAACAGGCCGGCAAGGGCGGGCATCGCGAAATAGCCGGCAAGCGGCGCCACCAGAAGCATCACCAACAGGATGGTCAGCGCATGGATCATCCCCGCCACCGGGGTCTTGCCGCCCGCGCGCACATTGGTGGCGGTGCGCGCGATGGCCCCGGTCGCAGGCATCCCGCCAAACAGCGCCGAGCCGATATTGGCCATGCCATTTGCCAGCACCTCGGCGTTCGGGCGATAGCGCCCGCCGATCATCCGGTCGGCGACCGCCGCCGACAAAAGCGATTCCACCCCGGCGAGAAAGGCAATCACCAGGGCTGAGGGCAACAAGGCGATGATGCGTTGCAGGCTCAATTCGGGCAGGCTTGGCAGGGGCAAGGAAGAGGGCAGCGTGCCAAAGCGCGAATACAGCGTATCGACCGGCAGCAGCCAGATCGCGACCACGGCTGAGGTTGCCCCGACCGCAACGATCAGCCCCGGAAAGCGCGGCGCTGCGCGGCGCAGGGCCACGATCAACACCATCGTCGCCAGCCCGATCAAAAGTGCCATGCCGTTGAATGTCTCGCGCGCCTCCCAGAGCGCAGCCAGCTTTTCCAGGAATTCGCCGGGTAGCGCATCCGTCTCAAGACCAAAGAGATCGCGCAGCTGGCTGGTGGCAATGACGATGGCAATGCCGATGGTAAAGCCGTTGATCACCGCCTCGGGGATATGGCGCACAAGGCTTCCGGCGCGCAGATAGCCCGCGATGATCAGGATCCCACCGGCCATAAGCGTCGCCAGAACAAGCCCGTCATAGCCAAAATCGGCAATCACGCCATAGACCACCACGATAAAGGCCCCGGTCGGCCCGCCGATCTGAACGCGGCTTCCGCCGAGGGCCGAAATCAGGAACCCGCCGATGATCGCCGTGATCAGCCCCGCGCCGGGCTCTGCCCCCGAGGCGATGGCGATGGCGATGCTAAGCGGCAGCGCCACCATGGCGACGCTGATGCCGGCAAACAGGTCGGCCTGAAACAATCCGGCGGTATAGCCGGGCAGGGTGGTCAGAATTTTGGGTTTCATGGCGTAATTAAACCCCACGGCCCAGCGGCTTCAAGCCCAAATTGCGTCATGCCGCCCGCACCCGATCACAAACCTGCGCACAGAGACCGGCGCGCGCCAAATAATCTGGTCTAAATGCGCTATGTACGCAGTATCCGGTATTTTCTCATTGCACCCGCGCCTCTAAGGTCGCCCCACTTCAAGTGATCCGCTGAGGGGCCGCAAAGGACCCCAGGCATCGAAATAATGGGGAGGAAAAAACCATATGGATCGTCGTTCGTTTCTGAAAAATACCGCTCTTGGTGGCGGCGCCGCCGTTGCCACATCGGCACTGGCCGCACCGCTTTACGCCCAGGGCAAGCGCACGTTGACCATGGTCACCACATGGGGCCGTGGCCTTGCGGGCGTGTTTGACGCCGCGCAGCGCGTTGCCGACAACATCAACGGCATGGCCGATGGCGCGCTGACCATCGACGTCAAGGGGGCCGGCGAACTTGTTGGCGCATTCGAGGTGTTTGACGCCGTGACCGCCGGTCAGGCCGATATGTATCATGGCGCCGACTATTACTTCGTCGGCCAGCACCCGTCCTATGCCTTCTACACCTCGGTGCCTTTCGGCATGACCGCGCAAGAGCTGGTGAATTGGTACTACATGGACGGTGGCGCCGAGCTTCACGACGAGCTTGGCCAGATCTTTGGTCTGAAATCCTTTCTTGCGGGCAATACCGGCGCGCAGGCCGGTGGCTGGTTCTCGAAAGAAATCAACGGTCCGGAAGATTTCAACGGTCTCAAGTTCCGCATGCCGGGCCTTGGCGGCAAAGCCCTTGGGAAACTTGGCGCGAGCGTGCAAAACATCCCCGGCGCCGAGGTTTATCAGGCGCTTGCCAGCGGCGCGATTGACGGCACCGAGTGGATCGGCCCCTGGGCGGATGAAAAGGCCGGCTTTCAGGAAATCACCAAGTTCTACTACACCGCCGGCTTCCACGAGCCGGGCGCGGGTCTGTCGATCGGCATGAACCGCGAAGTCTTTGAAAGCCTGACCCCCGCGCAGCAGAAAATTGTCGAAATCGGCTGTGCCGAAGCGCACCAGTGGAACCTGGCGCAATTCCTGTCCAACAATGGTGCGGCGCTTCAGCGTCTGCAATCGAGCGGTGTGAAAACCCTGGAATTCCCCGATAGCGTCTGGAATGCCTTCGGTGAGGCCGCGAATGCGGTGCATCAGGAAAACATGGACGATGAGATCTATAAGCGCACCTATGACAGCTATATGGCGTCGCTGAAATCCTCTTCTGGCTGGATCAAGAAAGCCGATGGCGCCTATACCGCACAGCGTGACCGTGTTCTGGGCTAAGCCCCTCGCGTGATACGGGATATGGCAGGCTCCGGTTGATCCGGGGCCTGTATCCACAGGCAAAACAGGTAACCCGGACCTGACGAACCGGGCAAAGGGGGGAAGAGATGCTGGACGCAATCCTCTGGGTGTTCCAGAACATCGCGATGGCGTTTTACAATCTGGGCTACGCCGTAAGTCATCCACAGCTCTGGCTGGACTGGTCGGACAAACAGGCCATCATGCGGGTCGTCTATTACGGCGGCTCGGTCGAGCTTTTCTTTGTGGCTTTCACGACATTTCTGGTTCTGACCGCGATCGGGATCTGGAAAACCGGCTTTATGTGGGGCCTCGTGCGCGGGCTTGAGGGCTTTGCCAATACGGTCGGCCGCTTTGCCGCCTGGGCGGGGCTCATCATGGTGATCCAGCAGATCATCATCGTCTTTATCCAACGCATCTTTGCGCGCCCTGATCTTGTGATCGGCTTTGGTATCCCGCTTCAGTTCGACGTGAGCTGGTATTCCGAGGAACTCAAGCTTTACAACGCGTTGATCGTCACACTTTGTGCGACTTATACCTTTGTTCAGGGCGGGCATGTGCGGGTTGATCTGATCTATTCCGCGGTGGGGCACAGCACCAAGCGGGTGATCGACATGGTCGGCTCGCTGATCTTCATGATGCCGATGGCGGTGCTGACCTGGATGTATGGCTGGTATTTCATGTGGCGCCACCTGATCGTGCCGAACCCTTCGGCGAGCGACGGGCTTGACCGGCTGTTGATGAAATCGCGCGCCCTGCGCTGGAACGTCGAGACCATCGGCTTTAGCCCGAATGGCTTTAACGGTTATTTCCTGTTCAAGGTGCTGCTGATCTCATTCGCCGGCATGGTGTTCCTGCATGCCATGGCGTTTTTCTGGCGCTCTTATCTGGAATTCAGGGAAGGCCCCGAGAGCGCGAATAAATACCTCGACAAGGACACGCTTGGCGCAGGTGAAGAAGCCTATGAAGGCACACATTAAAGGGGCAGGGCACAATGCTATTCGGACTTGACGGCGTCGAGATCGGCCTGATCATCGTATTTCTTTGCCTCTTCGGGGGTATTCTATCCGGCTTTCCCGTGGCCTTTGCCATTGGCGGGGCCGGGATCATTTCCTTTGGCATCATTGCCGCGCTCGACAGCGGCGGCATCCTGATCCATCAGGCGATCGACACCGGCAGCGAGGCCTATAACGCCCTTCTTGCCAGCGGCGTGCGGGGCGATGCAATATCGGTGTTCCGCTATCCCGACTTGCCGCGCATCGCACAGCCCGTTTTTGAACGTGGCTGGGAAGTGGCGCTAGATCGCAACGTGTCGTTCATCGTGAACCGGATCAACGAACGGGTGCTTGCGGGCGCCTCGATCGAGACCCTTCTGGCGGTGCTCATGTTCGTGATGATGGGCATCACGCTGGAACGCTCGAAAATCGCCAATGACCTTTTGACCACCATGGCGCGGGTGTTTGGCCCGCTGCCCGGTGGCCTGGCGGTGTCAGTTGTGGTTGTGGGCGCCTTTCTTGCCGCTTCGACCGGGATCGTGGGCGCCACGGTGGTGACCATGGGCCTCTTGAGCCTGCCGACCATGCTGCGCGCAGGCTATAGCCCGCAGATTGCCACCGGGGTGATTGCCGCCGCCGGCACGCTGGGGCAGATCATTCCGCCCTCTATCGTGATCGTGCTGTTGGGCACGCTGGCGGGTGATCTTTACTCGGTTGCACAGGAAAACCGCGCCCTGTCGGTCGGCTGTAGCGATGCGCTGACCTATCTTGGCGAACCGGCGGTGGTGTCGGTGGGCACGCTGTTTCAGGCCGCGCTTTTGCCGGGTATCCTCCTGGCGCTGCTCTATGCGCTCTATGCCTTTGGCTATGCTCTGATGAATCCCTCCAAGGCGCCCGCAGTGCAGATGGCGCCGGGCAACACCGGCGATGTGATCACCCGCAGCGAAAGCTTTACCTGGTTCCTTGGCGTGCCCGTTGCCCTGATAGCGGGGGTCATGCTGTTGTCCTCGCTCGGGGTTGTCGGCTCGCAAAACCTGATCGTCGACAGCTTTACCGATCAGGGCCAGAACGCGTCGCTGCGCACCAATGTGGGGCCTGAGTGTCAGGCGGCGATGATCGAGCTGCACGGTCAGGAGGCCTGGGATATTGCACTGGCCGAAACCGCCGCCATCGACGCCGCTGGCGGTATCGAGCAAAGCGTGCGCCTGAGCCCGGAAGAGATTACCGCGCTGATCGCCGAGAAAGAGGCCGACGCGGCGCCCATCGGTAGCGGTGTGGCGACGATCTTTGTCATTCTCGGGCTCGTCCTGGCAGTGGCGCGGGGTGTCAAACCCTCGGCGACTGCCGCGCCGCTCTTGATCGGCGCACTCGGGATCGTGTTAGGGCTATTGGTGGATATCGCGCTGATTGCCCCGTCAACCAGCGCCGGGGCGACGGTTCTCATGCTGGCGATCCCTCTGGCTCTGGCGCTTTATGGCTGTGCCCATGGCGCCGCCCGCATGGCCCGGAACGAGATCATTCGCGTGGTCTTTCCGCCGCTTGTCCTTATCGTGGCGGTGCTTGGCTCGATCCTTGGCGGGATCACCAATCCGACCCCGGCGGCCGGCCTTGGGGCGGGCGGGGCGATCATGCTCGCGGCCTATCGCAAGCTGCGCGATCAGGACCGCTCTCCCAAGATCATCATTCTGGCCACGCTGGCCGTGGTGGTGGCGATCCTGATGGGCATAAACTTTGATCTGCGCATCAATCAGGACGGCGTCAGTTTCGAATCCTGGGTGGCGTTCTTTGTCGCCTATGCGGCCTATCTCTATGCCGCCTTCGGTCTCTTGTTCGGCTGTTGGGTGCTTTATACCGGCGGGGTTCTGACACCGATCGTGCGCGAAACCGCCAAGGTCACCTCGATGGTGTTCACCATCCTCATCGGCTCGCAACTGCTGAACCTTGTGGTCATAAGCTTTGGCGGCGAGCATTACATTCAGGAATTCCTCAAGAGCTTTGACAATGAGTTCAAGGTTTTCCTGATCGTGATGCTGGTGCTCTTTGTGCTTGGCTTTGTGCTTGATTTCCTTGAGATCATTTACATCGTGATCCCGATTGTCGGCCCGGTGATCTATGGCGGCACCTTTGATCCCAAATGGGTGACGATCATGATCGCGGTGAACTTGCAAACCAGCTTTCTCACGCCGCCGTTTGGCTTTGCGCTGTTCTATCTGCGCGGCGTCGCGCCCAAGGAGGTCACGACCGGACATATCTATCGCGGTGTGTTCCCCTTTGTGCTTATTCAGGTGGCGGGGCTGGCGATCCTGTGGTTCTTCCCCTCGATTGTCACCATCGTGCCGGCCCTGATGCCGAACTAAGCCGGGCAGAGGATAAAAACACCAAACGCCGGGGGATCACCCCGGCGTTTCGCGTCTGTGCCAACTGAAAGGTGCCGCGTTAAACCATCATTTCCTTGGTCGAGGTCAGCGCCACATCCGGATAGTCGCGCGTCACCCGGTCGATATCCCACTGCATCCGCGTGAGATACACAACATCGCCGTCATTATCGCGCGCGATATGCTGTTTATTGGCCTCACAGAACTTATCGACCGCCGCCTTGGGGCCATTGACCCACCGCGCAGAGGTGAATTGCGAATTCTCAAAGCGCACCGGCAGGCCATATTCCTGCTCGATCCGGCTGGCCAGCACCTCAAATTGCAGCGCGCCGACGACGCCCACGATAAAGCCCGAGCCAAAGGTCGGCTTGAACACCTTGGCGGCGCCTTCTTCGGCGAATTGCATCAGCGCCTTTTCCAGATGCTTGGCCTTCATCGGATCGCCCGCGCGGGCCTGTTGCAACAACTCGGGCGCAAACGACGGAATGCCCGTTACCCGCAGATCCTCGCCCTCGGTCAGGGTGTCGCCGATGCGCAATTGCCCGTGGTTGGGAATGCCGATGATATCGCCAGCCCAGGCCTCTTCGGCAAGCTCGCGGTCAGAGGCGAGAAACAGCACCGGCGCGGTCACGGTCATCGGTTTTTTGCTACGCACATGCGTGAGCTTCATGCCGCGTTTGAAATGCCCCGAGGCAAGGCGCACAAAGGCGACCCGGTCGCGGTGGCGCGGGTCCATGTTTGCCTGAACCTTGAAGACAAAACCGGTGACCTTGGTTTCTTCCGGGGCAATCGCGCGCGGGGTGGCCTTTTGCACTTGCGGCTCGGGGCCGAAGTCTGCGATCCCGGTCATCAACTCCTTGACCCCGAAGGAATTGATTGCAGAACCAAACCAGATCGGCGTCATATGCCCCTCAAGCACCGATTGTGGGTTGAGGGCGGGCAAAAGCTCTCGCGCCATCGCCACCTCTTCGCGCAGTTGCGCCACGAGGGTGGCGGGCACATGTTCGTCCAGCTTGGGGTCGTCCAGCCCGTTGATCTCGATGGATTGTGCGACCTTGTTGCGATCGGCGCGATCCATAAGCTCAAGCCGGTCATTCAACATGTCATAACAGCCCATGAAATCGCGCCCGACCCCGATCGGCCAGCTGGCCGGGGTCACGTCAATCGCAAGGTTTTCCTGAATTTCGTCAATGATATCGAAGGTATCTCGGCTTTCGCGGTCCATCTTGTTACAGAAGGTCAGGATCGGCAGATCGCGCAACCGGCAGACCTCAAAGAGCTTCTGGGTCTGGCTTTCCACACCCTTGGCGCCGTCAATCACCATCACCGCCGCATCGACCGCCGTCAGCGTGCGATAGGTATCTTCCGAGAAATCCGAGTGACCGGGCGTGTCGACAAGGTTAAAGCGGAAGGGGCCGAAATCAAACGACATCGCCGAGGCCGAGACCGAGATTCCGCGATCCTTTTCCATCTGCATGAAGTCCGAGCGCGTGCGCCGTGCCTCGCCTTTGGCGCGCACCTGGCCGGCCATCTGAATGGCGCCGCCATAAAGAAGAAACTTCTCCGTCAGGGTGGTTTTGCCGGCATCGGGGTGCGAAATGATCGCAAAGGTGCGGCGCCGGGCAATCTCGGCCGGCAGATCGGGGCGGTTTGAGGCGGTGTCTAACATGACCGCGCATATAGAGGGCCAGAGAGAAGGGCGCAATAACGCTGTGGCAGGCGGCCATTTTCTTCGCGAAGAAAATGGACCAGAAAATTCGTCTAATTTTCTGGGGGCTACCGCGTCGAAGCGCGTTTAAGGATTTCTGCCGCGTCGGGATGGTCAAGCAGGGCTTGGCCAACCTCGAATTCCATGTGCGCGCGTGCGCTGTGGCCGATGCCGCCGGAAGTCAGCGCCTCGCCGAGATCGGCCGGCAGGGCGGCGCGCGTGCGCGGATCAACCAGCAGGGTTTCGGCGGCGATGCCTTCGGCATAGATAATCTGATGGGCATCAAACAGAATCTGGAAATAATCCACAAACCCGCCGGAGTCGCGCAGTACGGTATCGCCGTTCACAAGGTGGCGCGCGCGCACCAGAACCTCGTGACGCCCGGCCCCAAGGGCATCGGAGCGTTGATAGATGAACAATCGGTGATCGGGGCTGACCAATAGGTCGTTTTCGTTATGCAAGGCCCCTGCGCGAATGCGGATCGGGGCGAAATCGCCGACCGCGCGCACCGTCGACTGACCGATCCAGCGGATCGCCTGCGGGCCATCGTCGCGGGTCAGCACCATATCGCCAAGCGCAAGCTCCTCGACCCGGCGCTGTGCGCCCGAGGCCAGCGTGATATGGGTGCCGCGCGAAAAGGATACACAGGCCACCTGCGCAAATTTCTGCAATGCGGTGTCGCGATCCACCCCGACAAGCGCATAGCCTGTCTTGGGCGCCATTTGAGCCAGCGGCATGGCATAGATATCCGCCACATCGCCCGCGCCATCGACCTCGACAAGCACCAGCAATTCGCTGGTGCGGCCGGTGCCCGACATCAGCGTCAGGCAGGAATCAAGGTGCAGGTGAGAGCCGGGCGTACCCAGCTCTGTGTCGGGCGCGAGGATGAACGGCCCAGCCCCGTCAAGCACGAGCGACAGGCGGTACTGTCGCGCCTGCGGGCGCAATTCATATACATCGTCAAGATCAAGCTCACTCGCGAAGGACAGCGCATCGCCGAGATTGGCGCCGCTCACCACACGCAGATCCACCGCCTGAAAGACAGGAACGGATTGCGCGGGGCGGGGGCTGGTCTTGGTCATGTAAATCGGCCGATATGAAAGGGGTGGGCAGGAAAGGTCCTGTTCTGGGTTATAGCTTAGAATTATGGCAGCATATGGTCAATGAGCGGGAAATCCTGAGCAGTTTCAGCAAGGTAAAGCGGCATTGCGGGGCTCCGTCGACAGCGGGCCTTTGGCAATTGTCTGGCCATTTTAATCCGGGCAGTGTTAATTCCGGGTTGAAACAACAGGGAGGTGCGACATGGACTTGGGGATTAAGGGAAAGCGGGCGCTGGTATGTGCGTCCTCAAAGGGTCTTGGGCTTGGATGTGCGCGGGCATTGGCCGAGGCGGGGGTGAACCTGGTGATGAACGCCCGCGGCGCCGAGGCGCTTGAGGCCTCTGCGGCGGCGATCCGTGCCGATTACGGTGTCGATGTTGTCACGGTGGCCGCCGATGTCACCACCGAAGAGGGGCGCGCTCGCCTGCTCGCGACCGCGAGCGATGTTGATATCCTGGTCAATAACGCCGGTGGCCCGCCGCCGGGGAAGTGGACAGACTGGGAGCGCGAGGATTTCATCAAGGCGCTGGATGCCAACATGCTGACGCCGATTGCCCTTATCAAGGCGCTGGTGCCGGGCATGATGGAGCGCGGCTGGGGCCGAGTGGTCAACATCACCTCGCAATCCGTCAAGGCGCCGATTGCCGTACTGGGCCTGTCAAACTCTGCGCGCGCCGGGTTAACCGGCTATGTCGCGGGCACCTCGCGTCAGGTTGCGGGCAAGGGTGTGACGATCAACAACATGCTGCCCGGCATTCATGCCACCGACCGTGCGGTGTCGCTTGATACAGGCGTGAGCAAAGCACAGGGTATTTCGATGCAAGAGGCCAAGGCGCAACGCTGTGCTGGCATTCCGGCGGGCCGGTATGGCACCAGCGAAGAGTTCGGCGCAACCTGCGCGTTCTTGTGCAGCCAGCATGCCGGCTTTATCGTCGGGCAGAATATCCTGCTGGATGGCGGCGGCGTGAACGCCACGCTTTAAGGGCCGATCAAAATCCTGCCCCGCCCGGATTTCGGGCGGGGCAAAGGCGCAACGGGGAGTCTATTCACAAATCCGTAGGTAGCTCTAATTCGTCTGGTCGCTGTGCGGGGCGGCTGCTAGGCAATTGACAGGCAATCCGCAACGGGGGCGTAATCTTGATGCAAGCGATGGTTATTATGGGGCTTTTCGGGCTTGTGGTTGTCGCCAGCCTTGTGGTGTCGCCGCGTCGCGCCACGATTGAAGGCTTCTTTAGCGGCGCCGGAGAGAACGGGCGCGCACCGGGGTTGTTGGTGCTGGTGCTGAGCCAGGTGACCACCTGGATTTTTGCACGTTCGCTGATGAATTCGGCGATCCTTGGCTATTTCTACGGCATCTGGGGTACGCTGGCCTATGCCGCCTATTATGGCTCTTTCCTGACCGGCGGGTTTATTGTCGGGCGGCTGCGCGCCGGTGGGGCAGGCTCGGTTCAGGACTGGCTCGGCACAAGGTTTGGCGCGCTCGGTGGGGCCTGTTACAATCTGGTGATCGGTCTGCGGCTGTTGTCCGAGGTCTTTGCCAATCTGCTGGTGGTGGGGCTGATCTTTGCCGCCGCCATGCCAGAGACCGTTTTTGCGCGCGAGGCCTCGATCCTTGTCGTTGCGGTGCTCGGGCTGGCCTATAGCGCCTGGGGCGGGCTAAGTGCGGCGTTGCGCACGGATGTGTTGCAGATGGTTGTCTTTCTCGGGGTGTTTGCGGCGGCGTTTCTGGCGCTTGTGCTTAGCCCCGGTTTTGATCTTGGCGCAGTTCTTACATCGACAGGCACCTCGGGGTCGTGGAACGGTCAGGTGCTGTTGCTGGTCGCGCTGCTTCAGGTGTTTTCCTACCCGGCGCATGATCCGGTGATGATGGATCGCGGCTTTCTCGCCGATCCGGCGACGACGCGGCGCTCGTTCCTGCATGCCTTCTGGATTTCGACGCTTTGCATCATCGGGTTCGGGTTTTTCGGCATTCAGGCGGCGCTTGCGGGTGCCGACTACGAAGGCCAGCTGATCGGCACTTGGGCGGGCATGTTTCCGCCCTGGCTTTTCGTGGCGCTTCTGGTGTCGTTGTTGATCTCGGCGCTCAGCACGCTGGATTCCGCGCTTGCCAGTGCCGCGCGCCTTGTGGTGGACGAGCTGCGCCTGAGCCCGCGCACCCTTGGCGGCGGGCGCGCGGCGATGGTCGTGTTCATGGTGCTTGGCACGCTGCTGACGCTTTGGGACAATCAGACGCTGTTTGATGCCACCGCCGTGAGCGGCACCGCAAGCATGTTCCTCACACCGGTGCTTGTGGTCGGGCTTGTGATGCGCCGCGAGATTGCGCTCTGGGCCTATGTGCTGGCCTTTGGCGCCGCGCTGCTTGGCGCCGCGGCCTATTTCGCGCGCGAGGCGCCATGGGTGGCGGCGATCCTGCCGGAGGGCCATAAATACGAACAGCTTCTGGCGATTTGCGTGGTCGTGCTGGTGACCGGCTTTGCGGCGGTGATCGCGGGCGCGCGGCGGCGCGCCTGAGGTTTTGACGGGCAGGGGCGCGCTCGTCAGGCCTGACAGCCTGCCTCGCGAGGCACACCGCAAGCTGTGCAGAGCCGCGCGGATGTCAAAGCAAATGCCCTGATTTGGCGGCCTTGGTGGCCAGATAGGCGTGGTTATGGGCGTTCTCGCCCAGTTTGAGCGGGACACGCTCGACCACCTCAATCCCGTTCTGGCACATCATCGCGATCTTGGCGGGGTTATTGGTCAACAGCCGCACCGCCGAAAACCCCATCAGCGTCAGGATCTGCGCGCCGATCCGGAAATCGCGCTCGTCATCCTCAAAGCCAAGCCGGTGATTGGCCTCGACCGTGTCGAACCCCTGATCCTGAAGCGAATAGGCGCGCATCTTGTTGGCAAGGCCGATCCCGCGCCCCTCCTGATTGAGATACAAGAGCACACCGGCGCCCTCTGCGCCCATCTGCGCGAGCGCGCCGCGCAATTGCGGGCCACAGTCGCATTTCAGGCTGCCCATCAGATCGCCGGTGAAACAGGCCGAATGCAGCCGGGTCAGAACCGCTCTGTCGCGCGGCGGCTGGCCGATCTCGATCGCGTAATGCTCTTCGCCGCCATCCTCGGGGCGAAAGATGTGTAACCGCCCGGCCTCGGAGACATCCAGCGGCAGGCGCGCGCTGACCACCGGGTGCAGCGGGCTTGAGCGCAACAGATGCGCCGCGGCCTCTTCCCCCCTGATCAGCGTCAGACCGTTTTGCGCCGCAAACACGGCCCCGCCCGCAAGGCGCAGCACAAGGGCCGCGGGCAAAAGCCGCGCGGACTTCACAAGCTGCAACGCGATCCGGTGCAAATCGACGGTGCCATCGCGCTCGGTTGCAAGCGGCCCCTTCATCGGGGTCTTGAGGTCATCTGCCGGATCAGCCAGCCCCAGAACCCAGGGCAAACCCGCATCGGGCGGCACGATCACCCGCGCCAGATCGCCGTCATAGGCGCGGGCCTTGAGGGTTTCGGCGCGCCGTGCCGTGATTGCCAGAACCGGCGTGCCGCCAAGCGCCCGCAGATCGGCCAGACGCTGCGCATCCACCGTTTCCGCCGCCATCACAAGCGCGGCCCCCTCAGGCCCCGAAATCACCACCGGCACCCCCATGCGCAGGTCGCTGCGCGCGCGGGCGATTATTTCGGTGATGTCAGGGGCGAGGGTCATGGCGAAACTTTCCGATAGCAATCAACTGTATGTAGGCGGTTTTGAAATGAATTGAAAGAAACGCTCTCTTGGCAACACTTGGGCGTGATCGTTGTGTTGCAAACCTTGCCGCTGCGCGCCTTGTCTATCATGTTCTCACAAAGAACGAGGAAAAGCAAAATGGCACAAGTCAAAAAGATTCTGTTGGTGGATGACGACGACGACCTGCGCGAGGCGTTGGGCGAGCAATTGATCATGACCGAGGATTTCGATGTGTTCGAGGCCGCGAGCGGCGCGGATGCGATGACCAAGATCAAGGACTTGATCTATGATCTGGTCATTCTCGATGTGGGTCTGCCCGATACCGACGGGCGCGAGCTGTGCCGCCTGATGCGCAAGCAGGGGGTCAAGGCGCCGGTGATGATGCTGACCGGGCATGACGGCGATGCCGATACCATCCTCGGCCTTGATGCGGGGGCCAACGACTATATCACCAAGCCGTTCAAGTTTCCCGTGCTTCTGGCGCGTATCCGCGCACAGCTGCGCCAGCACGAGCAATCCGAGGACGCGGTGTTTCAGCTTGGGCCCTATACCTTCAAGCCGGCCATGAAGATGCTGATCACCGAGGATGAGCGCAAAGTGCGCCTGACCGAGAAAGAGACCAATATCCTGAAATACCTCTATCGCTCGACAGAGGGCGTGGTGGCGCGCGACATCCTGTTGCACGAGGTCTGGGGGTACAATGCGGGGGTCACCACCCACACGCTTGAGACCCACATTTATCGCCTGCGCCAGAAGATCGAGCCCGATCCCGGCAATGCGCGCCTGCTTGTCACCGAGTCCGGCGGCTATCGTCTGGTGCTCTGAGCGCGTTCTAAGATCAAAGTAGTATGCACAAGTCATGTTTATGTGCTACTATACGTTGTATGTGCGGTAACGCATATACCTCCCTGTTGGACTACCCCGGCCAGTGTGCCGGGGTATTTTTTATGTGAGCCTCTTTTCCTAGATAAAGTGTCGCGCCGATTTCTGGGGTGAAAGACACCGCATTTGGGGAGGGCGCAAATGTCTGTCGAACTCTCTTTAATCTGTCAAAATATCGCCCCAATCCGCACATAGCCTGCGGTCTATGGCAGATGGAAATTGGAAGATTGGCCCGTCGATTGAACGCGTTGCCGTTCTAGTGGATGGCGACAACATAAACGCAATGCATGCCGAGCAGGTTCGTTGCGCGGGGCGGCGGCTTGGCCGGGTCGATGTTACGCGGGTTTATGCGGCTGCGAATATCAAGTCGGATTGGCTGACCACACCGGGGTATCGCGTCATGCATGCGGGCTCCGGCAAGAATGCCGCCGACATTCTGTTGTGCATTGACGCGATGGAACTTGCGCTGACCAGTGGGATTGAGAATTTTGTGATCGCAACATCGGATGGCGATTTTAGCCATGTGGCGCAGCGCCTGCGCGAAAGGGGGCTGCATGTGCATGGAATGGGCGAGGCAAAATCACCCCAAAGTTTTCGTCTGGCCTGTACCACTTTCACCGTTTTGAAAACAGCGCGGTGCAGCGTCGCGACACCCGTCGCCAAACCACCGACACCTGTCGCAAAGCCACCCGCGCCGGTGGCGAAATCATCGCAGCCAGATGTGAGTGAGCTTGACCGCAACATCAAGGCCATGATCGCCTGCCATAGTGTGAAAGGGGGCGGCATGCGGATTGAAAATCTTGCACCCAAGATGCATCAAGCACATGGTACGCGGATCAGCGATCTGCCGGAAAAAACTTGGCGGGCTTACCTGGCCAAACGCCCCAACCTCTATGTCCTTGACCCACGCGGTCCCAACGCAACCGTCCGGCTTCGCAGCAAAGCCTTCGCTTCGGCCTCGGCCTAGGGCAGGGCACGCGTCGCCGACCCCACTTTTTCGCCGCCCCCCGTCGTTCCGGCTGGTGCCTTGGCGCGCATCGCTTTAGGGTCTGGCGCGACACCGGAACAGGAGACGTGGCATGGCTTTCACGGTTGCAACATGGAACATCAATTCGGTCCGCCTGCGCGAAGGGCTTGTCTCGCGGCTGTTGCGCGAAGAGGCGCCCGATGTCCTGTGCCTTCAGGAATGCAAGAGCCCGGTTGAGAAAATGCCGCTGGAGAGCTTTGCCGCCCTTGGCTATGGACACGTCGTTGCGCGCGGGCAAAAGGGCTATAACGGGGTTGCGATCCTGTCGAAACTGCCGATTGAGGATGCGGGCGACAAGGATTTCGCGGGCCTCGGCCATGCCCGCCATGTGGTCGCGCGGCTTGAAAACGGTGTCACGATCCACAACTTTTATGTGCCCGCAGGCGGCGATATCCCGGATCGCGACAAGAACGAGAAATTCGGCCAGAAGCTCGATTACCTCACCGAAATGCGCGACTGGTTTCGCGACAGCCGCCCGGAAAAATCCATTCTGGTCGGCGATCTCAACATTGCCCCGCGCGAAGACGATGTCTGGAGCCACAAGAAACTTTTGAAGATCGTCAGCCACACCCCGATCGAGGTTGAGCATTTCCATGATGTGATGGAGGCCGGCGGCTGGGGCGATGTGACCCGCTCCGATATTCCCGAGGGGCTGCTCTATAGCTGGTGGTCGTATCGCGCCAAGGACTGGTCGGCGGCGGACAAGGGGCGGCGGCTTGATCATGTCTGGGCCTCGGGCGATATTGCCGCCGCAGCCCATTCAAGCCGCATCCTGCGCGATGTGCGCGGATGGGAGGGCCCAAGCGACCACGCCCCGGTTTTTGCAACATTTGATCTTTGAAAACGACGCAGGCTTGCTCATATAGGGGGCAAGCGAATGGAAGGAAGACAGTGATGATTGAGCTTGGCCAATCCCAAAATGCCCCGGCGGCGGGCGACCTGATCAAGGACGTGTCCGAGGCCGATTTCATGACCGAGGTTGTTGAAGCCTCCCAGACCGTGCCGGTGATCGTTGATTTCTGGGCACCCTGGTGTGGCCCTTGCAAAACCCTTGGACCGGCGCTTGAGGCGGCGGTGACAAAGGCCAAGGGTGCCGTGAAGATGGCCAAGGTCAACGTCGATGAAAACCAGATGATCGCGGGACAGTTGCGGGTGCAATCCATCCCGACGGTCTATGCCTTCTGGCAGGGCCAGCCGGTTGATGGCTTTCAGGGCGCTGTGCCACCTTCCGAGATCGACGCCTTCGTGGCGCGTGTGATCGCGGCGGGCGGCGGCGGCGCCGATGGCGGGCTTGACGAGGCGCTTGATGCGGCCGACGAGATGCTGGAAGCGGGCGCTGCGGCCGATGCAGAGCAAACCTATGCGGCCATTGCTCAGGAAGATCCCAACAATACGCGCGCCTACGCCGGCATGGCGCGGGCGCATGTTGCCTTGGGCGATCTTGATCAGGCCGAGGCGATCCTGAACGGCGCCCCGGCCGAAATCGCCACCGCCCCCGAGCTTGAGGCGGTGCATGCCCAGATCGCCCTTGCGCGTCAGGCCGCAGATGCTGGCCCTGTCGCCGAATTGCGCGCCGCCGTTGACGCCGACCCAAGCGATCATCAGGCGCGCTTTGACCTTGCGCAGGCGCTTTATGCCAGTGACGAGGCAGAAGAGGCGGTTGACCAATTGCTGGAGATTTTCCGCGCCGATCGCGAATGGAATGACGGGGCCGCCAAGGCCCAGCTTTTCACCATTTTCGAGGCGCTCAAGCCCAACGACCCGATTGTCCTGAACGGGCGGCGAAAATTGAGCTCGATGATATTTGCCTGAGGCATTTGCCGGGCTAGGTAAGGTGCATGACAAAAAACGTCGATCTGCCTGAGATTATTCCGGTTTTCCCCCTGCCGGGCGCGCTGCTCTTGCCGCGCTCGCGCTTGCCGTTGCACCTGTTCGAGCCGCGCTATCTGGCGATGCTTGAGGATGCGATCAAAACGCCCACGCGGCTGATCGGGATGGTTCAGCCGAACCGCATTCCGGGACGTGAAGAGGGGACCGGTCTTCATACCATCGGCTGTGTCGGACGGGTGACGCAGTTTTCCGAAACCGAAGACGGGCGGTATATGATCACGCTTACCGGACAATCGCGGTTTCGCCTTTTGGAAGAGGTCGACGGATTTACGCCCTACCGGCGTGCCAAAGTCTCCTGGGCCGGGTTCGAGCGTGACATGGGACCGGAGGATGAAGACCGCTATTTTGACCGCGACGCCTTCATGAACCTGTTGGCGCGCTACTTTTCCGCGCGCGAGCTTCAGACCGACTGGGAGTCTTTGAAAGAGGCCGAAGACGAGCTTTTGATCAATTCGCTGTCGATGCTTCTTGGGTTTGAACCCGAGGACAAGCAGGCCCTGCTTGAGGCGCCATCGCTCAGCACCCGGCGCGAAACGCTCGTCACGTTGATCGAATATGCGCTGCGCGGCGGCGACAGTGAGGATATCATGCAATGACCGACACAATTGAGCCAACACCCGCCTTTGACCGGCGCATGCTTGAGGCCCTGATTTGTCCGCAGACCCACCAGACCCTGCGCTATGACGCAGAGCGCCAGGAACTGATAAGCAAGGGCGCGGGTCTGGCCTTTCCCATACGCAACGGTATCCCGGTGATGCTGTTGGATGAGGCGCGCAGGATCGACGACTGACGGGCCGGGGTGGCGCGCCCGCTCAGGGCGCGCGGCTGGCGGTCAGATCGACCTTGATATCAACGCCAAAGCCAAGCGAGTTGGGATCGGTCATGCCGGTGCCAATATCAAATTCACGCCGATCCACCGACAGGCCGCCGCTCACGGTGGCGGTGTCGCCCTCGATCACAAGGTCAAAAGGCATCTCGACCGGCACCGATTGGTCGCGAATGGTAAGCGTGCCGCGCGCCACATGGCCCTGATCGGTCTTGATCAGGTCGGCGCTGAATTGCGCGGTCGGAAAGCTGCTGACATTGAAATAATCCGGCCCCATCGCCTGTTTGGTGACCGAGCCAAGCGAGAGCGACTCGATCGCGATGGTGACCTCGACAGAGCCGTGCTTGCCACTCGCATCGCCGGTCTCGTCATAGGTGATGTCGGCGGTCCAGTCGGCAAAGCTTCCCTGCACCGATGATCCCATCTGTTGCACGGTGACCTGCAATTGGCCGTCCTGCACGCTCCAGTCGCTTTCGACCTGGGCAAGGCCGGTGCCCTGTGCGTTCTCGCCCGCAGCAAACCAGCCAAGCATGCCGGCCCCGCCAAGCGCCGCCAGCCAGACCGCAAGCGCGGTGATAAAGGGCAACAGATGACCGGGCTGGCGCGTTGTGGGCTGGCCGGGGGCATGGCCCGGCAGCATCCGGCGCAGCGTGGCATCGCGATCCAGCAGATGATGCTTGAGCGCGCCCGCAACATGCGCGCCAATCGCGCCGATAAGCACCCATTGCAGGATATAATGCAGCGTGCTGGCAAGCGCCGACAGTGTCTCGGATTTAGGCACCAGCGGCAGGGTCTGACCAAAGGGCCACCAGATTGGCGCAAAACCAGAGGTCGCCGCGTGATGCACCCAACCCGAAAGCGGGACCAGCACAAGCGAGCCATAAAGCAGCCAATGCACGGTTTCCGCCACCCAGGCCTCGGCCCATTTGTCGCCATTGAGCAGCCCCGGCTTTGGTTGGCTGATCGCCCAGGTGATGCGCGCGAGGGCGACAAAGAATATCGCCACGCCAATGGTTTTATGCAGCGAAAACAGAAACGCGGTGCGATTTATCAGGGTCTCGGTCGGGGCGATCTGAACCTCATGTGCAAGATCGCTTGCGATAAGGCCAAGCGGGATGTTGGACAGGATCAATAGCGCGATCAGCCAGTGAAAGGTTTTGGTCACACTGCCATAGGTGCTGGCCGAGTTGGTAAGTGGCATCGCGCTGTTCCTTGAGGTTGCGCGCCCAATCTAGCCAAATGCACGGGCGAGGCAATCACATCTGGCGCACAGGCCCCGTGCGGCCCTGCGATATATCCGAAGGGCGTTGCCATAACCGGCCCGGCGCGGTATCCGGGGGCAGTTTCAGGGAGGCATAAAGCATATGAACCGAGCATTCGTATTTCCCGGGCAGGGGGCACAGACCATCGGCATGGGGCAGGCATTGGCCGAGGCCTATCCGGCGGCGCGGGCGGTTTTCGACGAGGTCGATGAGGCGCTTGGCGAAAAGCTGTCGGCACTGATCTGGGAGGGCGAGCAGGACAGGCTGACCCTCACAGAGAACGCCCAACCGGCCCTGATGGCAACCTCGCTTGCGGCGCTGCGCGCGCTTGAGGCGGAGGGCGTCGAGATTGCACAGGCGGCTGGATTTGTGGCCGGGCATTCGCTTGGGGAATATTCGGCCCTTGCGGCGGCTGGCGCGCTCAGCATTGCCGATACGGCGCGGCTCTTGCGTATTCGCGGGCGCGCCATGCAAAAGGCGGTGCCGGTCGGGGTTGGCGCGATGGCCGCCATTCTTGGGCTTGATTATGATACCGCGCGCGCCCTGGCCGAAGAGGCCGCGCAAGGCGAGGTCTGTCAGGCCGCCAATGACAATGACCCCGGTCAGGTCGTGGTCTCGGGCCACAAGGCGGCGGTCGAGCGCGCGGTTGAACTGGCCAAGGCCAAAGGCGCCAAACGCGCGCTGCTGTTGCCGGTCAGCGCGCCGTTTCATTGCGCCCTGATGGCCCCCGCCGCCGAGGAAATGGCCGCAGCCCTGGCCGAGGTCAGTTTTGCTGTGCCGGTGGTGCCGTTGGTGGCCAATGTGCGCGCGAGCGCCGTGCAGGAGCCCGATGACATTCGCGCCCTGCTGGTCGAGCAGGTGACCGGCGCGGTCCGTTGGCGGGAATCGGTGCTTTACATGGCCGCCGAGGGCGTCACCGAAGCCTGGGAAATCGGCGCGGGCAAGGCGCTCTCGGGGATGATCCGGCGGATTGACCGCGACATGGCCTGCCGCGCGGTCGGCACCCCGGATGACGTAACGGCCGCCGCAGAGGCGTTTGCAGGCACCTGATCCACCAGAATTTTATTAAGAAAGGACCATAGATGTTTGATCTGACAGGAAAATCCGCACTGGTGACTGGCGCATCCGGTGGCATTGGCGCCGCGATTGCCCGCGTGCTCCACGGTGCGGGGGCGACCGTTGGCCTGAGCGGCACGCGGGTTGAGCCGCTTGAGGCTTTGGCCGCCGAGCTTGGTGAGCGCGCCCATGTTCTGCCCTGCAATCTTGGCGACAAAGACGCGGTCGAGGCCCTTCCCAAAGCCGCCATCGCCGCGATGGGCAGCCTTGATATCCTGGTCAACAATGCCGGGATCACCCGCGATCAACTTTTCATGCGGATGTCGGACGAGGACTGGCATGATGTGATCGACGTCAACCTGACGGCGGCGATGCGTCTGTGTCGTGGGGCGGTGCGCCCGATGATGAAATCCCGCTGGGGCCGAATCATCAATATCGGTTCGATCGTGGGCACGAGCGGCAACCCCGGACAGGTGAATTATGCCGCTGCCAAGGCCGGTCTGGTCGGCATGACCAAATCCATCGCCTATGAGGTTGCGAGCCGCGGGATCACGGCCAATGTGGTCTCGCCGGGCTTTATCGCCACGCCGATGACGGACAAGCTGAGCGATGAGCAGAAAGCGGCAATCAATACGCAAATTCCCGCCGCGCGCATGGGCACGCCGGACGAGATTGCAGCAGCCGTGCTTTATCTTGCCAGCGCCGAGGCGGGCTATGTCACCGGCACCACATTGCATGTGAATGGCGGTATGGCGATGATCTGAACCGGATCCGGCTGGCGGGTTCAAATTGAGCGCTTCCGCGCACTTGATTTGCGAAAATGGAAAGGCGACGCTCTTGTCTCGAAGGGCGCGCCTTTTTGCCCGGAGAGGAATTTGAGTATTTGCGGAACGGTGAAAGCCCAAGTGCGCGCGGCCAGGGTCTGAGTCCCCGTGAGATCGCGCCTGGCGCGTTCGGGAAAGGCCGGGATTTCGCAAGGAGAATCATGTGATGGGATGTGCGGGAGGCTGTGAAATCGACAGGTCGGCCGTTCCCTGACCTCGCCCGACGGGATATCCGAGGATTGTGAAAGCATTTGCCAACGCCGCGCCATGTGCTATAGGCGGCGCAGAATTACCGGAGGACCAAGCGGATTCCCCCGGTGGGCCGCAGTTTGCGGGTAGTCGAGAGCCGCCCGCTGGGGCACTATCAAAGCCGCTCCCTGATTTGTCGGGGGCATAAAACGGGCAAAAGTGCCCATGAAACGATGAGGATTATGACATGAGCGATATCGCAGACCGCGTTAAAAAGATCGTTGTGGAACACCTGGGCGTTGAAGAGGACAAGGTTGTCGAAAAAGCCTCGTTCATCGACGATCTTGGCGCAGACAGCCTGGACACGGTCGAACTGGTCATGGCCTTCGAAGAGGAATTCGGCATCGAGATCCCTGACGATGCTGCCGATACGATCCAAACCTTTGGCGACGCAGTGAAGTTTATCAGCGAAGCGTCCTGAGTTTTTCGCCATGTGCGAGGAAAGGCCCTGCCATCCGGCGGGGCCTTTTGCGTTTTTCCGGGCGTGTTTCGCTTTGGTTGGACCGCCGCGAAAGGCCCATATGATGCCGATTTGAGACAAGTCATTGTGCCTCTCGACAGGCACAATTGATTTCGTCCGGTACAACCGCCGGGGGTTTGACCTTGAAAAGGGCGCGATGATGATCCTCTATCCGACGTTGGAAATTCTGAACGGTAAATGCGTTAGCCTGACGCGTGGACGGCTGGACGAGCCGGTGATCTGGCATGTGGATCCGGTCGAGACGGCCCGCAGCTTTGCGGCGGCCGGGGCGGACTGGATGCATCTGACGGATATGAATGGGCTGCGTGGCGAGGGCGGTAACGATGATTTGATCGCCGAGATCATTCGCGCGGCAGGCATTCCCGTGCAACTCGGCGGTGGCTTTCGCTCGCGCGAGGCGGTCAGCCGCTGGATAGACAAAGGTGCGGGGCGCATCGTTCTTGGCACACTGGCGGTGCATGACCCCGCGGCCGTAAAGGAGCTTGCCAAGTATCACCCGGATCAGATCGTTGTCGCCGTGGATATCTTTCAGGGGCAGATGATGACCGACGGCTGGCGCAGTTCAAGTGCGATAAGCCCGGAGACCTTTATTCAGGCCTTTGACGGCGTGCCACTTGCGGGGATCATCGTGACCGATATTGACGCCGATATCGAGGATAGCGATGGCAGCCTCGGGGTGATTTCGGGGCTTGCGGCCAAAACCCGCCTGCCGGTTATCGCCCGTGGCACGGTGCGCACAGCGGATGATGTGTCGCGGCTGAAGTATATGCCCAATATTGCCGGTACATTGATTGGCCGCGCGCTTTTGGCCAAGGATGTCGATCTTGGCGCCGCGCTTGCGCTTGCGCGTGCGGTATCAGAACCGACGGCACCGTTCGCATAGACCGACAGGGCCGGGTGACGTGGCCGCAACCCCGGAAAACTCGGCATGCTGCCGCGTAGCAATGCGCGCGGCTCTTGCCCCCCGGGGGCAAGCCGGGGTAAGAGCTTTTGAAGAATAAGCACTGAAAGGGCAGCATTATGCGGCGTGTCGTTGTCACCGGTCTGGGTTTGGTTACCCCGCTTGCATCCGGGGTTGAAGAAAGCTGGAAGCGTCTTCTGGACGGACAGTCAGGTGCGGGCACCATTACCCGATTTGATCCCTGTAACGTGCTGACCACCTATGCCTGTGAGGTGCCGCTTGGCGATGGCAGCGATGGCACCTTCAATGCCGATCATTACATGCAGCCCAAGGAACGCCGCAAAGTCGGCGATTTCATTCTCTACGGTGTGGCGGCTGCCCAGCAGGCGGTGGAAGATGCCGGTTGGATGCCCGAGGATGAGGAAAGCCGCGCGCGTACCGGCGTGATGATGGGATCGGGCATTGGCGGGCTGAGCTCGATCGAAGAGACCACGCTTGTGATCCGCGACAAGGGCGCGCGTCGGGTGTCGCCGTTTTTCATCACCAGCGCGCTGATCAACCTGATCAGTGGACAGGTCAGCATCCGTCACGGATTCAAGGGGCCGAACCACGCGGTTGTCACGGCCTGCGCAAGCGGCGCGCATGCGATTGGCGATGCGGCACGGCTGATCATGTTCGACGATGCGGATGTGATGCTTGCCGGTGGCGCCGAGGCGGCGATCTGCGAGATTGGTATTGCCGGGTTCAACGCTTGCAAGGCCCTGTCGACCAAACGGGCCGATAACCCAGAGGCCGCCAGTCGCCCCTATGACGCGGACCGTGATGGTTTCGTGATGGGCGAAGGGGCCGGTGTGGTGGTTCTGGAAGAGCTTGAACATGCCAAGGCGCGCGGCGCCAAGATCTATGCCGAGGTGCTGGGCTATGGCCTGTCCGGCGATGCCCATCACATCACGGCACCTGCCGAGGATGGCGATGGCGGCTATCGCGCGATGAAATCGGCGCTCAAGCATTCCGGCCTTGAACCAGGGGATGTGGATTACATCAATGCCCATGGCACAAGCACGATGGCCGACACAATCGAGCTTGGGGCGGTAGAACGTCTCTTGGGCAATGCCGCAGCCAAGACGTCGATGAGTTCGACCAAATCGGCCACCGGGCATCTGTTGGGGGCGGCAGGCGCGGTCGAGGCGGTTTTCTCGATCCTGGCGCTGCGGGATCAGGTCGTGCCGCCGACGATCAACCTGGATAATCAGGCGGTGGATACCCCGCTTGATCTGGTGCCGAACGTCAAACGCGAGCGTGAGGTGAATGTGGTCATGTCCAACAGCTTTGGCTTTGGTGGGACCAATGCCTCGGTCTGTTTCGGGAAACTGCGCTGATGTGGCGGCATATCGCCTCGAATTTCCTTACGCTTCTGGTTGTTATCGTCTTTCTGCTTGGGGGCATGATCCTCTGGGGCCAAAAGGAATACGGCACCAGTGGCCCTCTGAGCGAGGCGATGTGCCTCCGGGTTGAACCCGGTAGCACGATGCGACGCATTTCGCGTCGTCTGGAAGATGAGGGCGCGATTGCCAGCGGAACGATTTTTCGTATCGGCGCGGAATATGGCGACAAGAGCGATGACCTCAAGGCCGGCAGCTGGCTCATCCCCGAAGGCGCCAGCATGGCGCAGATCACCGAGATCATAACCCGTGGCGGCGCCAGCAGCTGTGGCACAGAGGTGGTCTATCGCATCGGTATCACCAACGCCGAGGTGGTGGTGCGCGAGCTTGACACCGGCACCAGGCGCTACGAGGAAAAGATCGCGTTTGATCCGGGAGTCGACGAGGCGCGCCCCGATCTTTTCACCCGCGTGCGCGGCCAGGCCGACACCCGCTATCGCATTGCGCTTGCCGAAGGCGTGACAAGCTGGCAGGTGGTCGAAGAACTGAAATCCGTCGATGTGCTTGAGGGCACAGTCGAGGAAATGCCCGCAGAAGGCTCGCTCGCGCCCGATAGCTATGAGGTGCGTGCAGGCGACACCCGCGAGAGCGTCATCGCCCGCATGCGCGCGGCGCAGGATATTATCCTTGCCGAGGCCTGGCAAAATCGCGCCGAGGACGTGCCGCTTGCAAGTGCCGATGAGGCGTTGATCCTTGCCTCGATCATCGAAAAGGAAACCGGCGTTCCCGAAGAGCGCCGACAAGTGGCCAGCGTTTTTACCAACCGCCTCAAGCGGGGCATGCGGCTGCAAACTGACCCGACGGTGATTTATGGTGTGACCAAGGGGCAGGGAATTCTGGGCCGTGGTCTGCGCCAAAGTGAATTGCGCACCGCGACGCCCTGGAACACCTATGTGATCGACGCCCTGCCGCCGACCCCGATCGCAAATCCGGGCCGCGCCAGTATTGAGGCGGCGGTCAATCCAGACAGCACGGATTACATCTTCTTCGTGGCCGATGGAACCGGCGGACACGCCTTTGCCCGAACCCTGGAAGAGCATAATCGTAACGTCGCAAAATGGCGCGAAATCGAAGCAGAGCGCGCGGCCAACTAGAAGGGCCTGCGCGCGGTGGCCACCGTGGATTGAGTATTTATGGAAAGATGAAAGCCGGATGCCACGCTCTGGTTTCTTCTGGCCGTAAATATCCCCGCCGGAGGCTCCCCCGGCCGAAACGGAGTGCAGGGATTTGGGGCAGGTGCGCCTTAGCCATTGGCGCATGAAATACAGCGCGTCGCGGCCGGGTCAAGCAACAGACGGGCCTGGGCAATATCGTCGCCACAATCTTCGCAATAGCCGAAATCTCCCTCATCCATGCGCCGCAAAGCCATTTCAAGCCGGGTTTTGAGGGTCTGGCGGCGCATATGGCTGGCCTTGGCCATGGCCTGATTTTGCAGCGCGTCCATCCGGCTCAGCCGACCCACCGCCTGTTGATCAAGTTCGACCGTGGCCTGCCCCGAGTGACCAAGCGCATCCTCTTTTGCTAGGTCGATCAACAGGGCCTTGATCCGGGTGCGAAATTGGCTCTGGTCGTTCTCATTCATTTTGCTTATCCCCCCGATCACGCCTTTGCATTTCACTGATCCTGCCTATCTGTTACACTCGACCCAATCCAGAGGAGCATACACGTGGCGAAAACACACTCAAAACTGGCGGAGCTTGATCCGGTCTGGGCTCGGATTGCGTCCGAGGCGAAACAGGCGATTGCCGATGAGCCGCTCCTGGGCGGGCTGATCCATTCAAGTGTTCTGCACCATGATACCTTCGAATCGGCGCTGGCCTATCGGATTTCTCTCAAGCTGACCTCGAATGAAATGCCCGAACAGATTCTGCGGGAGATTTGCGACAAGGCGCTTGGCTCTGATCCTGACATCGGGCTTGCGGCACGTGCCGATATCGTTGCGGTGAATGATCGCGATCCGGCCTGTGACCGCTTTATTCTGCCGCTGTTGTTCTTCAAGGGCTTTCAGGCGGTGCAGGCCTACCGCATCGCCCATTGGCTCTGGACCTCCGGCCGTCGTGATCTGGCGCGGTTCTTTCAGATGCGCGCCTCTGAGGTGTTTGGCGTCGATATTCACCCCGCCGCGCGGATCGGCAAAGGCATCATGATCGACCATGCCCATTCCATCGTGATCGGCGAAACGGCAGTTGTCGGCGACAATGTCTCGATGCTGCATTCGGTGACCCTTGGCGGCACCGGCAAGGAAGAAGAGGACCGCCATCCCAAGATCGGCAATGGCGTTCTGATTGGTGCCGGGGCCAAGGTGCTTGGCAATATCCGCGTCGGCAATTGTAGCCGCATCGCCGCCGGTTCGGTGGTGCTGGAAGAGGTGCCGCCCTGCAAGACGGTGGCCGGGGTGCCTGCGCGCATTGTCGGCGAGGCGGGCTGTTCACAACCCTCTGTCAGCATGAACCAGCTTTTGGGTGTACGCGGCGAGGAAAATGGCGCCGATTGATCCGGCGTTTTCGACATTGCAGGACAAATTACGCCCCCGGATGGAATGTTTCCAGCCGGGGGCGGTGTTGTTTCAGGCCAGCATGACCATCGGGTTTTCCAGATTTTCGACGATCTGGTTCAAAAGCTCGGCGCCCATTGCGCCGTCAATCACCCGGTGATCGACACTTAGCGTGACCGACATGACTGTGGCCACGGCCAGCTCTCCGTCGCTGCCGACAACGGGCTGCTTCTTGCCCGCACCGACCGCCAGGATCGCGCCATGCGGCGGGTTGATCACCGCGTCGAAATTGTCGATGCCGAACATGCCGAGGTTGGAAATCGCGAAAGTACCGCCCTGATATTCCTGCGGCGCAAGCTTGCGGTCGCGGGCGCGGGCAGCGAGGTCTTTCATCTCGGTCGAGAGCGCCGAGAGCGATTTCATTTCGGCATCCTTGAGGACCGGCGTGAACAGCCCGCCCTCGATCGCCACGGCCACCGCCACATCCGAGGGTTTCAGCTTGAGCACCTTGTCGCCCGCCCAGACCGCATTGGCATCCGGCACCGCCTGGAGCGCAAGCGCACAGGCCTTGATGATGAAGTCATTCACCGAGAGTTTGACGCTGCGCGCTTCAAGCTGTTTGTTCAGCTCAGCCCGGAATTTCATCAGCGCATCGAGCTTGATATCGCGGCGCAGATAGAAATGCGGCACCGTCTGTTTGGCCTCGGTCAGGCGCGCGGCGATTGTCTTGCGCATCCCGTCAAGCTTGACCTCTTCATAGTCGCGATCCTGATACATCGCCATGACCGCATCCGAGGACGGGCCAGAGGCCGCCGCCGGGGCAGGGGCCTTGTCGGCGGATTTCGCGGTCTCTTTCGCCGATGCGGCCGACGGCTTGGCACTCTCCACATCCACCTTGACGATCCGGCCATGCGGGCCAGAGCCGGAAATGCCGGCAAGATCAACGCCCTTGTCGGCGGCAATCCGGCGCGCGAGGGGCGAGGCGAAGATACGCCCGCCATCACTGTCAGTCGGGGCTGCGGGCGCCTTGGTTTCGGTGGTGTCAGACGCGGGTTTGTTGCTGTCGCCCGTCTCGGGCTTTTCCGCCGCTTCGGACTTTGGCGAGGCGGCCTCGCCCGAGGCTGAAGAGCCGCCAGCCTCGATGTCATCGGCGCTTTCACCCTCTTCCAGAAGCACGGCGATGGCGGTGTTCACTTTCACGCCCTCACTGCCCTCTTCGATCAGGATCTTGCCGATCGTGCCTTCATCGACGGCCTCGAATTCCATCGTGGCCTTGTCGGTTTCGATCTCGGCCAGAAGGTCGCCGGAACTGACCGTGTCGCCCTCTTTGACAAGCCATTTGGCAAGGGTGCCCTCTTCCATGGTGGGGGACAGGGCGGGCATCAGAATTTCAATTGGCATCGCTCTATGTCTCCTTACCGATAGGTCACTTGGCGCACGGCATCGAGCACCTCATCCACGGATGTCAGCGCCAGCTTTTCAAGGTTGGCTGCATAGGGCATGGGCACATCCTTGCCGGTGCAGTTGATGACAGGCGCGTCAAGATAATCAAATGCGCGCTCCATCAGGGTGGCCGAGATGTGGTTGCCAATCGAGGCCACCGGCCACCCCTCTTCGACAGTGACACAGCGGTTGGTTTTCATCACGCTGGCAATCACCGTATCATAATCAAGCGGGCGCAGGGTGCGCAGGTCGATCACCTCGGCGGAAATTCCGTCTTCGGCAAGCTTGTCCGCCGCCTCAAGCGCATAGGTCATGCCGATGCCAAAGCTGACGATGGTCACGTCAGAACCCTCGCGCCAGATCTTGGCCTTGCCGAAGGGAATGGTGAAATCATCCAGTTTCGGCACCTCGAAGGAGCGCCCGTAGAGGATTTCGTTTTCAAGGAAAATCACCGGGTTCGGGTCGCGGATCGCCTGTTTCAAAAGGCCCTTGGCACAGGCCGCCGAATAGGGCTGCACCACCCTCAGGCCCGGAATTTGCGCATACCAGGCCGCGTAATCCTGGCTGTGCTGGGCGCCGACACGGGCAGCGGCGCCGTTGGGGCCGCGAAACACGATTGGACAGCCCATTTGCCCACCGGACATATAAAGCGTCTTGGCGGCAGAGTTGATGATCTGGTCAATCGCCTGCATGCCAAAGTTCCAGGTCATGAATTCGACAATCGGTCGCAGACCGCCAAAGGCCGCGCCAACCCCGATCCCGGCAAAGCCATGCTCGGTGATCGGCGTGTCGATCACCCGCTTGCCGCCGAATTCTTCCAGCAGGTTCTGGGTGATCTTGTAGGCGCCCTGATATTCGGCCACCTCTTCGCCTATGATAAAGACCGTCGGATCGTCGCGCATTTCCTCGGCCATGGCGGCGTTGAGCGCCTCGCGCACGGTCTTGGTTTCCATCTCGGTGCCCTCGGGCCAGTCGGGGCTTGTGTCGGCTTTCGGCGTCTCGGGCGCTTTGGCCTCGGCGGGGGCGGATTTTTTCGGGGCCGGGGCCTCGTCTTCCGGCGCGCTTTCCGGGGTGGCGGCGCTTTCGATGTCGTCAGCGCTTTCGCCCTCTTCCAGAAGCACGGCGATGGCGGTGTTGACTTTCACGCCCTCGGTGCCCTCTTCGATCAGGATCTTGCCGATGGTGCCTTCATCGACGGCCTCGAATTCCATCGTGGCCTTGTCGGTCTCAATCTCGGCCATGATATCGCCGCTCTTGACGCTATCGCCTTCCTTGACCAGCCATTTTGCCAATGTGCCTTCTTCCATCGTCGGAGAGAGGGCGGGCATCAAAATTTCGGTTGCCATGGGTATCTCTCCTTCTCAGGCGTTCTGCGGCGCCGTATCGGCGTAAATATCGGTCCAAAGCTCTTCGGCGTCCGGCACTGGGCTGTCCTTGGCAAATTCGGCACTGGCGTTGACGATCTCCTTGATCTCCTTGTCGATCGCCTTGAGATCGTCCTCGCTGGCATGGCTACCCGAGAGCAGCAGGTCGCGCACATGCTCGATCGCGTCTTTCTCGTCGCGCATCTTCTGGACCTCTTCGCGGGTGCGGTACTTGGCCGGGTCCGACATCGAATGGCCGCGATAGCGGTAGGTCTTGATTTCAAGGATATAAGGGCCCTTGCCCGAGCGGCAATGCGCCACGGCCTTTTCGCCGGCCTCTTTCACGGCCAGAACATCCATGCCATCCACGGCCTCGCCGGGAATGCCGAAAGCCTCGCCGCGGGTGTAGATATCCGGACTCGAGGTCGAGCGTTTCTGCGAGGTGCCCATGGCGTATTGGTTGTTCTCGATGACGAAGATCACCGGTAAATCCCAGAGCGCGGCCATGTTGAAGGTCTCATAGACCTGTCCCTGATTGGCGGCGCCATCGCCGAAATAGGTGAATGTCACGCGGCCGTTTTCGTTGTATTTATCGGCAAAGGCCAGGCCGGCGCCAAGCGGCACATTCGCCCCGACGATGCCATGCCCGCCGTAAAAATGCTTTTCCTTGCTGAACATATGCATCGAGCCGCCCTTGCCGCGGCTATAGCCACCCTCGCGGCCCGTAAGTTCGGCCATCACGCCTTTGGGGTCCATGCCACAGGCGAGCATATGGCCGTGATCGCGGTAGGTGGTGATGCGTTTGTCGCCGTCTTCGGCGGCGGCCTCAAGGCCGACAACCACCGCTTCCTGACCGATATAAAGGTGACAAAAACCGCCGATCAAACCCATGCCGTAAAGCTGGCCGGCCTTTTCCTCGAATCGGCGGATCAGCAGCATATCGCGGTAAAATGTCTTGAGTTCATCGGCAGAAACGTTTGGTTTCTTTGTGCTTTTTCGGGCAGCCATGGGCGGGCGACTCCTTGTTTGCAAATATAGTTTAGCGTTAAACTATTTAATACACGATCAACGCGCCTCTGACGAGGGCGAATTTCGCCTCTTGGCGCAGATCGGCCTGTCAGAAGGTAAAACAGCAATGCGTGTGGTCGGTGCAATGGGTTCCGGCTGTGTGTCTTCAGGTTTTTGGACGTCACGGTCCGAACGTGACCGTGCTCTGATCTCCGATAGATTCAAAATATTTGCGACAGATATTCGCCGACCATGCGTTGAATGAATATCGAACATAAGGAATGACCCAATGCAGAACTTAATGAAACGATGCGCAACTGTCTTTGTTTTGGCTACCGTAGCCGTGCCCGTAGTGACGATGCCGGCTATGGCGGACAGAGCAGGTGCAAAGTACCACTCCCATGGCCACGGTGCCAAAATGAAAGCGCCGAAAGTGAAAGCGCAGAAAGTGAAACGCCATAGGCATGCGATTGGTCACCGTTTCCGGAAACAGGATGTGATCGTTGTCAGAGATTGGCGAGCCCGTGGCCTTCCGCGTCCCGGTCGCAATGAAGTTTACGTCGTAAACGGCAGCGACCTTTACCTGGCGACCGCTGCAACGCTTGTCATTAGGGCATTGCTCGACTGAGACGCACCCAGATCATCTGGTCGGGCGACGAAAGGCAGCTTGTCCCGGCGGTTTCAACGAGTCGCTGCAACACTTTAAGCTCTTTGGAAAGATGGAGTGTTGATCATGAAGTACCGGACGCGGACGTTTTAATCGGATAAACAGAAGTCGGAGATGTGGGATCCCCGCAAGTGCCAATGCAGCGGTGAGTGCTGTCAGTTTCATGTTCATCTCCTCCCTGAGATTTCCGTTATATTTCAGTGACCCAAATGGGCCTTTGCGACACTTGGATGGGATCGTAGCTCTTCTCCGGTGCCGCTTAGAACGATCTCACCGGCCTCGAACAAATAGACGCGATCCGCCAGGCGCAGCGCCATGGCCGGGTTCTGCTCGACCAGCAGGATGGTTTTGCCCATCTCCTTGATCCGCTTGATGGTTTCGCCGACTTCGGCCACGATCTTGGGGGCAAGGCCAAGCGAGGGCTCGTCGAAAATGCAAAGCTTGGGCCGGGCCATGAGCGCGCGGACAATGGCCAGCATTTCCTGCTCTCCGCCTGATAGGTTGCCGGCCGCTTGCGCCGCACGGTCGCGCAGGATGGGAAACATATCCATCATCTCGTCAAGATCGCTGGCCTGATCGGCATCGCTGCGGGTAAAGGGCCCCATCTTGAGGTTTTGCAGCGTCCTCATCTGCGGAAAGACCTGACGGCCCTCGGGGCACATGGTGATGCCCGCCTTGACGATGGCATGGCCGTTTTGGTTGGCGATGTCTTGCCCCTCAAGCATGATCGTGCCCCTTGAGGTCGGCACCGGTCCGCACTTCACCGTGAGGTCAAAGGCAGGTTTTGCCTGGTGTCAGTTGGCGTTTTCCGCCCCCGGCAGCGCCTTTGCTCGCTCTGCCATGGCCCAATCGCAAAACACCTGCGCCTGTCGATTGACCTGCTGGCGCGTCGAGGTGACGGAGAGCAGATAATAATCAAAGCCGTCGGTCGTCGTCCGCTCGGAAAGCTGCACAAGTCGCCCCATGTCCAGATCGGCCTGCACCATGGCCAAAGGGCAAAGCGCCGCGCCCTGACCGGATAGTGCGGCCGCGCGCAGCAGATTGAAATCCTCAAAGGTCGCCCCGGTAAAGACAGCGGTGTCGCCCATATCGCGCCTCTGCATCCAACCCGCCCAGCCCGAGGCATCGCCGTCATGCAGCAACCCGAGGCGCAGGATATCCTGATCGGTTTGCGCGCGGCCCCCAGAGCCCCGGAGCAAGGCCGGGCTACAGACCGGTACGCTTTCTCCGCCAAGGAAGAACTGACTTTTGATATTCGAAATCCTCGGCGCGCCTTTCGAGAAGACAAAGGCGAGATGGACATCCTGGAAATTGATGTCCTGGCCGTGCAGGGCATAAACGATACGGGTCTCGATGTCGGGGTGGGCGGCCCTGAACCGGCTCAGCCGCGGGATGAGCCAGCACATGGCAATCGACGGAATAGCCGCAATAACAAGGGCCTGCCCGGTGCTTTGGCTGCGCGCCCGTTGGCAGGCGGCCTCGATCTCGGTGAATGACAGCGACAGGCTATGGGCCAGGTCCATGGCGTGCGGCAAAAGCCGTGTCCGGTTTCCCTCGCGCTCGAAAAGCGGCTGGCCAAGCCAGTCTTCGACATTGCGGATCTGATGGCTGACGGCCGATTGGGTGACACAAAGCGCATCCGCCGCCGCCCGGAACGACCCAAATCGTGCCACCGCTTCAAAGGCCCGAAGCGCGGTCAGGGGAGGGGGGCGCATGTCTGCCACCATAGCATTAGAAAATCTAATGCTACTGTGAAATATGATCCTTTGACAAGTCCGGTGATTCAGGGCCTTTTTCGAACGCAGCGGGGTCAGTTTTGGCCCAAGAGGTTTACAGGAGGATCCGATGGAACGCGAACGGTTGCAGGCCTATGTAGATAGCGGCGAAAAAGCAGTCCCGACGTTTTCGGACGCCGAAATGAATCGTCGACTGAGCGCAATTCGCGGCTATATGGCAGAGGCTAAAATTGATGCGGCCCTGTTCAGCAGCTATCATTGCATCAACTATTACTCCGACTTCCTCTATTGCGCTTTCGGGCGCCGTTACGGGCTATTGGTCGATCACGATATTTCAATCTCGATCAGTGCCGGCATTGATGGCGGCCAGCCGTGGCGCCGCACCTCGGGCGGCAGGAATATGACCTATACCGATTGGCAGAAGGGTAACTATTTTCATGCTATCCGCAGCCTGACCAGCGGCGTCAAGCGGCTCGGGATCGAGTTTGACCACATCACTATCGACACGCTGAACCTGTTGAAATCAGAATTCCCGAATATGGAATTTGTCGATATCGCCGCCGCCTCGATGCGGTTGCGGATGATCAAATCGGCCGAGGAAATCGCGCATATCACCAAGATGACCCGGATTGCCGACATCGGTGGGGCGGCCTGTGTCGAAGCGATTGGCGTCGGCGTTCCCGAGCACGAGGTGGCGCTGCATTCCACCGCCACGATGGTGCGCGAGATTGCCAAGGTCTGGCCAGAGGGCGAGTTGCTCGACACCTGGACATGGTTCCAGTCGGGCATCAACACCGATGGCGCACATAACCCTGTGACCAGCCGCAAGATCGAAAAGGGCGATATCCTGTCGCTCAACTGTTTCCCGATGGTTGCCGGCTATTACGTCGCGCTTGAGCGCACGCTGTTCTCGGAAGAGGCCAGCGACGAGCATATCCGCCTGTGGAACATCAACTGTGCCGTGCATGATCGCGGCAAGGAGTTGCTGGTTCCGGGCGCCAAATGCAGCGATATTGCGAAAGAACTCAACGAAATGTATGCCGCCGAGAACCTGCTGCAATACCGCAGCTTTGGCTATGGTCATTCATTCGGTGTGCTCTGCCATTATTATGGCCGCGAGGCCGGGCTTGAACTGCGCGAAGATTGCGACACCGTGCTGGAGCCGGGCATGGTCGTCTCAATGGAGCCGATGATCACGGTCCCGAACCACCTTGCGGGGGCGGGCGGGTATCGCGAGCATGACATTCTTGTCATCACCGACGACAACAACGCGGGCAACACCAATATCACCGGCTTTGCCTATGGTCCCGAGCATCTGATCGTCAAGTCGTGACGCCTGCAAGCAGATCGGCCTGATAGGCGAAAATCGCGGGCAATCCACCGGTGTGAATGAACACCACCGAGTGCCCGCGCGCGATCATACCCCGCTCGGTCAGGGCGATCAGCCCCGCGAGGGCACGCCCGGTATAGACCGGATCGACAAGCAGACCCTCATCAAGGGCGGCATATCTGATCGCATCCCTGACGCTGGCGTTCATCTGGCCATAGCCCGGATGCAACGTGCTGTCATCGACCCTGATATCGGACTGTCTGACCGCGTAATCCGAGCCAAGCATGCGGCAAATCTCGGTTGTGCGGGTCAGAATGCGGGCCGCCTGATCCTGCGCCGGGCGGCGCACGCAAATGCCATGCACCGCAACATCCCAGCCGATGGCCCGTGCCCCGGCGAGAAATCCGGCATGGGTCAAGCCGCTGCCGGAGCCCAGAACGACGTGATCGGGCCACTGGCCGCGCGATTGATACTGAAGGTACATTTCGGCGGCGGCGCGGGCATAGCCAAGCCCACCAAGCGGCGGATGATCGGTGCCAAGGTGGATCACGAAGGGCGATCTTCCCGCGCGGCGCAGATCGCCTGCGATGGCATCGAGATTGGCGTCGGCGGCGGCTTCGTTTTGGTCGCCGGCGTAAGGATAGATCGTCGCGCCCAATAGTTGGTTGAGCAAGACATTGCCCGACTGAAGATAGGCGGCGTCATCCTTGGGCACGCGCTTTTCAAGTTGGATATGCGGCTCCAGCCCAAGTTTGCGCGCGCTGGCGGCACAAAGGCGCACGAAATTCGACTGGACCGCGCCGGTGATCAGAACGCTGTCGGCGTTTTGGGCAAGCGCCTCGCCGAAGTAATATTCCAACTGACGGACCTTGTTACCGCCCATGGCGACCGGCAACAGGTCATCGCGCTTGACCTCAAGGGAAATCCCGAGCCGTTTGCCAAGCCGGGGCAGGGGGTCGATCTCGGGGGGCACGGAAAACAGCGCCGCCCTCGGGTACTTCGCAAGGGCGGGCAACAGATCAAGTTCGCTCTGGTCTGGTTTGGTCATGGGCGTTCCGTCAGTGGTTGAGGATTTTCGAGAGGAACTCTTGCGCCCGTTCGCTGCGCGGCGAGCCAAAGAAATCCGTTGAGGTTGCATCTTCGACTATCTCGCCGTGATCCATGAACACCACCCTGTCGGCGACCTTGCGGGCAAACCCCATTTCATGGGTGACGACCATCATCGTCATGCCGTCCTTGGCAAGCCCGACCATCACATCAAGTACCTCGTTGATCATCTCAGGGTCAAGAGCCGAGGTCGGCTCGTCAAACAGCATCGCCATCGGTTCCATCGCAAGGCCACGGGCAATCGCCACCCGCTGTTGCTGACCGCCCGAAAGCTGTGAGGGGTATTTACTGGCCTGTTCGGCAAGGCCGACCCGATCCAGAAGGGCAAGCGCCTTGGTCTCGGCCTCGGCGGGGCGGCGGCCCAGCACCTTGATCTGGCCAAGCTTGATATTCTCGGTCACGTTCATATGCGGGAACAGCTCGAAGTTCTGAAACACCATGCCGATTTTCGAGCGCATCCTGTCAAGGTTGGTCGATTTGGCGGTGATGTTGGTGCCCGCCACGGTGATTTCGCCGCTGTTGATCGGTTCAAGCCCGTTCACCGTCTTGATCAGCGTGCTCTTGCCCGAACCGGACGGCCCGCAAACCACGATGACCTCGCCCTTGGCAACGCTCAGGCTACAATCCTTGAGCACCTGAAAGGTCTTTCCGTACCATTTGTTGACGGATTTCATCTCAATCATGTTGCGAGCCTTTTTTGCAGGAAGCGGACGCCCATCGAGGCGACGAAACAGAAGGTGAAATAGACCACCGCAACAAACAGGAACATCTCGACCAGTTTCTGATCGCGGTTGGCGACGATTTCGGCGCTGACAAGAAAGTCGCGCAGTCCGACCACGTAGACTAGCGAGGTGTCCTGAAACAGGATGATCGCCTGGGTCAGCAGGATCGGCGTCATCGCGCGAAACGCCTGCGGCAGCACGATATAGCGCATGCTTTGCCCATAAGTGAGGCCGATGGCGCGCGCCGCCGCAAGCTGACCGGGGCGCACCGAATTGATGCCGGCGCGGATGATTTCAGAGTAATAGGCGGCTTCGAACATGATGAAGGCGACCAGCACCGAGGAAAACGCCCCGACCGGCCGCCCGAGGATCAGCGGCACCAGAAAGAACAGCCAGAAGATCACCAGGATAAGCGGAAGCGAGCGGAAAAAGTTGACATAAGCGGCGGCGATCTGGGCGAGAACCGGCACTTTGGCAATACGCAGCAAGGCCAGGAACGTGCCAAGGACAATGCCGCCGACAATCGCAAGGCCGGTCAGCAGGAAGGTCATTTTCATGCCTTCCCACAAGAGCGATGAATTGGCGGGAATCACAGAGAAATCAAGGTCGAACATCACGCGGCCCCTTTCGAGAATGTGCCGGGCAGGGCGGTGCGCCGATCGACCTGACGCATGATCGCCATCACGGTGAAGGTCACCAGCGAATAGACGATGGTGGCGGCGGTAAAGGCCTCGAACCCCTGAAAGGTGTATTCCTCGATCTGGCGGGTCATCGCGGTCAGTTCGACCACGCCGATGGTCAGCGCCAGAGAGGATTGCTTGAAGATTGTCAGAAATTCGCTGGTGAGCGGCGGGATGATGATCCGATAGGCATTGGGCAGCAGGATATAGCGATAGACCTGGACTTCGGTCATGCCGATGGCGCGCCCGGCCTGACGCTGGCCGGGGCCGACGGCCTCGATGCCCGAGCGGACCTGTTCGCAGACCCGCGAGGCGGTATAAAGCCCGATGGCGACCACGGCTGTGGTCAGCGCCGGAAACGGCATGTCGCGCTTGACCCACCGCGACCAGTCTTCGGGCAAAAGCTCGGGAAAGACGAAATACCACAGGAACAGCTGTACCAAGAGCGGGATATTGCGGAAAATCTCGACATAGGTGGTGGCAAGGGCGCGCAACACCGGGCTGCTTGCGGTGCGAAACACCCCGAGGGCCGAGCCAAGCGAAAAGGCAATGATCCAGGCCAGAAGTGAGATCGCCAGCGTCCAGCCAAGCCCCTCGATGATCCAGCCAAGATAGGGGTCGCGGAGCAAAACGCCCCAGTCCCAGTTATAGTTCATGCGATCCCCCGGTCTTTTCTGGTGACGGGGCGGAACATGATCCGCCCCGCCCGATAGAGTGGTTGCGCGCGCCTATTCGGGCAGGGCCTGAATTTCAAAGGCGGTGCGCAGCGTGTCGGAGAGCGGCATGTTGATATTGGTCGGGCCGGGTTCGAACCACTTGGCATAGATTTCCGCCATTTCGCCCGAGCGCATGAGCCCGGCCATTGTCACGCGACCCAGACGTTCAAAGGTTGAATCGTTGCGCTGCACCATAAGGGCATAGGGGTCAAACGACAGGTAGCGGCCGGTAACATGATAGGCCGACGGGTCGGAGGCCTTTGAAATCAGACCATAAAGCAGCACGTCATCCGAGCCATAGGCATCAATGCGGTCGGTTTCCAGCGCCAGCCATCCCTGGCTGTGGTCTTTGACCGGCACGATCTTGATATCCAGATCTTTCGCCTCGATCGCGGCCTTGATCGCCTTTTCGTTGGTCGTGCCCGAGGCAAGGCCGATGATCTTGCCACTCATGTCTTCCAGCTCGGTAATGCCCGAGCCGACCTTCGAGGCAATCTTGGTGCCGGTGATGAAGGTGGTGGGCAGATATTCAACCTGCAACTGGCGGGTCAGGTTGTTGGTGGTCGATCCGCATTCGATGTCAATCGTGCCATTCGCGATCAGCGGGATGCGGGTCTGGCCAGTGACCGGAACATAGCGGACCTCAAGCTTGCCGCCGCCAAGCTGCTCCTCGATGGCCTCGACGATCTTGAGGCAGAGGTCGATGGAATAGCCGACCGGCTCGTTGTTCTCGCCGATATAGGAAAACGGGATCGAGGTTTCGCGGTGGCCGATGCTGACCGTGCCGCGTTCCTGAATGCGTTGAAGTGTCGGGCTGTCGCCGGCATCCGCAAAGGCCGGCGCCGCAAGGCCGACGGCCGTGACCGCCGCCGCGGCGAACATCTTTAGTCGAAGGTTCATTGTTGGTATCTCCCCTTTATTGGTTTTTGTCCATTAAGACCGCAGGCGCCCAAACAGGCAAATGATGACATCGCAAAGTCGCCATGCCGGATCACCCCCCGGTCGGATTCGGATTGGTTTGCCTAAAATCAATGCAAGGCCCGCAGTTTAAAAGCGTTAATAATGCAATCTAATATGCACAAACCGCATGCTATGGTGGGGCCATGGATAAAAACGCGATTCTCGACCTTCTTGCCCTGATCCGCACCGGAAGCATCTCGCTTGCGGCGCAGACCCGAAATGCGTCGCAGTCGGGCTATTCGCGGCGGCTTCAGGCGCTGGAGCATCTTCTTGGGGCAGAGCTAGTTGATCGCACGCGGCGACCCTCGGGGCCAACGGCGTTTCTCAAGGCTCAGAAACTGGAACTTGAAACCGGGCTTGTGGCGATGAACCGCCTGGCCGATGCTTTTGCGGTTGAACCGTTCGAGCCGCTCAGACTTGCCGCGCTGCATTCCATCTCGGCCAATATTCTGCCTCGTGCGCTTGCGGCGCTGGATGAGGTGATGGCGGTGCATGACATTCGTTTGCGCTCGGCCAATCTTGAATCCTGTTTTCAGATGCTGATGACGGAAGAGGTCATCGCCGCGCTGTTTTATGAAACCGAAGCAAGGCGCCTTAACCCGCCGCGCGATTTTGTGCAGCGCACCACGGTTGGGCGTGACGGTTTCATTCCTGTCTGTGCGCCCGAATATATTGCCAGGCTCAAGGAAAAGATCGCCGGTGACGATCCCTTGCCGCTGATCATTTACCCGTCTGAGGTGTTCATGGGTGATCTGACACGATCATCGCTCTTACCGACCCTTCCGTTCAAGGTGTCGATGAAGCTGGTCTCGGGCCTGACGCAGACGATTCAGAAAAGCATCAAATGCGGATTGGGCGTTGGTTGGCTGCCGATGACGGCCCTCACAGAGGATTTACGCGCCGGGCATCTGGTGCAAATCACGGATCTGGGGTTTCCCAGGGCCGAGCTTGACCTGACGGTTCTGCGGCTGCGCACCAAGAGCTTTGCGGAATTCAAGCCGACCATTGACGCGATATGCCAGGAGATTTCTGATATCTTGCAGCGAGGCAATGCCGCGTCGTGAAGTTCGGCGTGATGGGACCCCCGGCTTTTCTTGAGGATTTTAACTGCCACGCTCGCTGTCCGCCGGGTGCGACAGGTGCGGCTTTACTATGATCCTGTCCTGTGCCACGCTCAACGTCAGGATTACAGTGTTCGAAAAGGTGTCGATGTCAAAGCTCGCAAGGCAAGAAGGCTTGAACAATACGGCGCCGGATACCCGGCCGAGCAGGATGTTGAGCGCCATTCCTGAGGCAAAGCCCGATATCGCGACCGTCCAACGATCCGTTGATCCACCCAATTTCCTTAACTCCGGGCCGCGCTGAAATGCCCAAGCAAAAGCGCTATGCCTGACATCCCCGCCAGTAAGGGACAGATCATGACCAACGAGGTATTTCCATGAAAGATAGCAACGATATTGATCCGCTGGAGTCGCAGGAATGGCAGGAGGCTATTCAGGACGTTATCGAAAAAGACGGTGCGAACCGCGCGCATTTTCTGCTCGACAAGGCCGTACAACAGGCCCGCGCGGCCGGGGCGACGCTGCCGTTTTCCGCGACAACACCCTATCAGAACACCATCCCTGCGGATGACGAGCTTGAAATTCCCGGCGACATGGAAATGGAGTGGCGTATCCGCACGATCAACCGCTGGAATGCGATGGCGACGGTGGTGCGGCGCAACAAGGAAAGCAGCGAATATGGCGGGCATATCGCGTCTTTCGCCTCGTCCGCAGTCATGTATGACATCGGGCTCAATCACTTCTGGCGCTCGAAATCGGCAATCCACGGCGGTGATCTGGTGTTTTTCCAGGGCCATGTGATTCCGGGTATCTATGCGCGTTCCTTCATGGAAGGGCGGATATCTCAGGACCAGCTTGAGAGCTTTCGCTCCGAGGTGAGCGGCGGCGGCCTGTCGTCTTATCCGCACCCCTGGCTGATGCCCGATTACTGGCAGTTCCCGACCGTATCCATGGGCCTTGGCCCGCTGATGGCGATCTATCAGGCCCGGTTCATGAAATACATGCACAACCGGGGCCATATCGACATGGGCGACCGCAAGGTCTGGGCCTTTCTTGGCGACGGTGAGATGGACGAGCCGGAAAGCCGCGGCGCGATTGACCTTGCCGCGCGTGAAGGCCTTGATAACCTGATCTTCGTGGTCAACTGCAACCTGCAACGGCTTGACGGGCCGGTGCGCGGCAACGGCAAGATCGTGCAGGAACTTGAGGGCGATTTTCGCGGTGCCGGCTGGAACGTGATCAAGCTTCTGTGGGGCAAGGGCTGGGACGATCTGCTTGAGAACGATCATACCGGACGGCTCAAGCAGTTGATGGATGAAACCGTCGACGGCGATTATCAGACGTTCAAATCCAAGGACGGGGCCTATATTCGCGAACATTTCTTTGGCAAATACCCCGAGACGGCGGCGCTTGTTGCCGATTGGTCGGACGATCAGATCTGGGCGCTGCGCCGGGGCGGGCATGATCCGCAAAAGGTCTATACCGCCTTTAAAAAGGCCAGCGACACCAAGGGCCAGCCGACATGCCTATTGATCAAAACGGTCAAGGGCTATGGCATGGGTACCGCTGGCGAGGGGCAGAACATTACCCATTCGGCCAAGAAATTCGCCGACAACCAGCTGCGTGATTTCCGCGACCGGTTCAAGATTCCGGTCTCGGATGAGGACCTGCTGAACGCGCCCTTCGTGTCGCTGAACAATGCGCAAAAGGCCTATCTGGCGGATCGGCGCAGCGCTCTGGGCGGGGAGTTTCCCAAGCGGAGCTGGCGCGATGCGCCCAAGCTCGAAATCCCCGCGCTGTCCAAGTTCGAGGCACAGCTGAAGGGCACAGGCGATCGTGAAATCTCGACCACGATGGCCTATGTGCGCATCCTGACGACCTTGCTGCGCGACAAGACCATCGGTAAATTCGTCGTTCCCATCGTGCCGGATGAAAGCCGCACTTTCGGGATGGAGGGGCTGTTTCGCAGCGCGGGTATCTATAACCCGCTTGGCCAGAACTATACGCCCCAGGATGCCGATCAGATGATGTTCTACAAGGAAACCACCGATGGGCAGGTTTTGCAGGAAGGCATCAACGAGGCCGGCGCGATGGCCGACTGGATCGCGGCGGCGACGTCTTATTCCAACCACGGCGTGCCGATGATCCCGTTCTACATCTATTATTCGATGTTCGGTCATCAGCGCGTCGGCGATCTGGCATGGGCGGCGGGCGACAGCCGCGCGCGCGGCTTCCTGCTGGGCGCGACGGCGGGGCGCACCACGCTGAACGGCGAAGGTTTGCAGCACGAGGACGGCCACAGCCATATCCTTGCCGGCACGATCCCCAACTGCGTGACCTATGACCCGACCTTTAGCTATGAGCTGGCGGTGATCATGCACAACGGGTTGCAGCGGATGTTCGTCGATCAGGAAGACATCACCTTTTATCTGACCCTGATGAACGAAAACTACAGCCACCCCGATATGCCGATGGGGGCCGAAGAGGGCATCATCAAGGGCCTCTATCGTTTGCAGGACACCAAGAAGCCGGGCAAGAAGCATGTCAATCTGATGGGCTCTGGCACGATCCTGGTGCAGGCGATCAAGGCGGCAGAGATGCTCAAGCAAGACTTTGGCGTCACCTCTGATATCTGGTCGGCCACCAGCATGAACGAGCTGGCCCGCGATGGTCAGGATGCGGCCCGCCACAACCGTCTGAACCCCCTGGGGGAAAAGCAGGTGCCTTATGTGACCCAGGCGCTGAGCAAGGCCAAGGGACCGGTGATTGCCGCGACCGATTACATGAAGAACTACGCCGAACAAATCCGGGCCTTTGTGCCAAACGCCTATACCGTTCTGGGCACGGATGGTTTTGGCCGGTCCGACAGCCGCGTCAACCTGCGCCGCTTTTTCGAGGTGGATGCAAATCACATCGCCGCAGCGGCCATGACCTCACTTTTCGAGGCGGGGGCCATCACCAAGGGCGACATGCAATCCGCGCTTACCAAATATGACATTGACGGCACCAAGCCGAACCCACGGCTTGCCTGAGCAGCCGGGATAGGAGAAAATACATGACCATTGAAGTCACAGTTCCAGACATCGGCGATTTCGACAATGTGCCGGTCGTCGGCATTCTGGTGTCGGTCGGCGATAGCGTTGCCGCCGAAGATCCGCTGGTTGAGCTTGAAAGCGACAAGGCCACCATGGAGGTGCCAAGCCCCTCCGCCGGGGTCGTCAGGGAAATCAAGGTTGCCGAGGGCGACAGCGTTTCAAAAGGATCGCTGATCCTGATCCTGGACGCCGCCGGGGCAGGGGATGCGCCTGCACCCGCCGCCGCGCCCGCACCCACACCGGCCGCCGCCGCACCCGCACCGACGGCACCCGCCGCAGCCCCCGCGCCGGTGACCGACGCCGGATTTGGCAAGGCGCATGCCTCGCCTTCGATCCGGGCCTTTGCCCGGACCCTGGACATTGATATTTCCAAGGTGAACGGCACCGGCCGCAAGGGCCGTATTCTGCGCGAGGACGTCACCAAGTATCTGAAATCAATGTCGGCGCCTGCGGGGGCGGCCGGGGGCGCACAGGGCGGCATGGGCATCCCGCCGATCCCGGTTGTGGATTTCTCCAAATTCGGCCCTGTCGAAGACGTTGAAATGCCCCGCATCAAAAAGCTCTCTGGTCCCGCGCTGCACCGGTCCTGGCTCAACATCCCGCATGTGACGCATAACGAAGAGGCGGATATCACCGATCTCGACAAGTACCGCAAGGAACTCGACACCCAGGCCAAGACCGAAGGCTATCGTGTGACGCTGCTCAGCTTTGTGATCAAGGCCTCTGTTTCGGCCCTCAAGCAGCATTGGGAGGTGAATTCTTCGGTGCATCCCGACGGTGATAAGCTGATCAAGAAGGATTTTTACAACATCGGGTTTGCCGCCGATACGCCGAACGGCCTGATGGTGCCGGTGATCAAAGATGCCGACCGCAAGGGCCTTGTGCAGATTTCCAAGGAATTGGGCGATTTGTCCGCCAAAGCCCGCGACGGCGCCTTGAAAAGCGCCGAGATGCAGGGCGCGACCTTTACCATCTCATCGCTTGGCGGGATTGGCGGTACGTCGTTCACCCCGATCGTGAATGCACCCGAAGTTGCGATCCTTGGTCTCACCCGGTCGAAAATCGCCCCGGTCTGGGACGGCGAGGCGTTTCAGCCGCGCAACATGCAACCCCTGTCACTGAGCTATGACCACCGGGCGATTGATGGCGCGCTGGCCGCCCGCTTTTGTGCCACGTTGAAACACCTGCTCGGCGATGTACGCCGGTTGATGCTGTAGGGGGGCGGCGAGATGGATATCAAGGTTCCCGATATTGGCGACTTCGACGGCGTGCCTGTCGTCGGCATTCTGGTCTCGGTGGGTGACACTGTCGCCGTCGAAGACCCGCTGGTCGAACTGGAAAGCGACAAGGCTACCATGGAAGTGCCATCCCCGGTGGCGGGGGTGGTGAAAGAGATCAAGGTTGCGATGGGTGACAAGGTCTCTGAAGGCACGGTGATCGTCGTGCTCGACGCGGCCGAGGCGGCGGATACGCCAAAGGCTGCGGAAGCGCCAGCTCCGGCGCCTGTTGCAACGGTCGCCACCGGCACCGCAAAAGGCCCCGGCGATATCCACGCCGAGGTGGTTGTTCTGGGCTCCGGCCCCGGCGGCTATACGGCGGCGTTCCGCGCGGCCGACCTTGGCAAGACCGTTGTCCTGATCGAGAAAAACCCAACCCTCGGCGGGGTTTGTCTGAACGTCGGCTGTATCCCGTCCAAGGCCTTGCTGCATGTGGCCAAGGTATTGACCGAGGCCGATGAAATGGCGGCGCATGGCGTGACATTTGCCAAGCCCAAGATTGATCTGGACGCGTTGCGCGCCTGGAAAGACGGCGTTGTGGGGCAACTCACCGGCGGTCTGACCGGATTGGCGAAAGGGCGCAAAGTCACAACCCTGCGCGGGACGGGCAAATTCACCGGGCCGAACATGATCGAGGTCGCGGGCGAGGACGGCCCCAAAACGGTCAGCTTTGATCAATGCATCATCGCGGCGGGCTCCGAGCCGGTCGAGCTGCCGTTCATCCCGCATGACGACCCTCGCGTGCTTGACAGCACGGGGGCGTTGGAACTGGCCGATGTGCCAAAGCGCATGCTGATCCTTGGCGGCGGGATCATCGGTCTGGAAATGGCCTGTGTCTACGATGCGCTTGGATCAAAGATCACGGTCGTCGAATTCATGGATCAACTGATGCCGGGCGCGGATAAGGACATGGTCAAGCCGTTGCAGACCCGGATTGCCAAGCGCTATGAGAATATCCTTTTGAAGACCAAGGTCACCGCGATGGAGGCCCAGAAAAAGGGGCTCAAGGTCACTTTCGAGAACGACAAAGGTGAGGTCAGCACCGATACCTTTGACAAGGTTCTGGTGTCGGTCGGCCGCCGCCCGAATGGCAAGAAAATCAACGCCGAGGCCGCAGGTGTCGCGGTGGATGAGCGCGGCTTTATCGCCGTCGACAACCAGCAGCGCACAGGCGTGCCACATATCTTCGCCATCGGCGATGTGGTCGGCCAGCCGATGCTGGCGCATAAGGCCGTTCACGAAGGCAAGGTTGCCGCAGAGGTCTGTGCCGGCAAAAAGCGTGCCTTCGATGCGCTGGTGATCCCGTCTGTGGCCTACACCGATCCAGAGGTGGCTTGGGTTGGCATGACCGAAACCGAGGCCAAGGCCAAAGGGTTGAAAATCGGCAAGGGCGTTTTCCCTTGGGCGGCGTCGGGGCGCGCGCTCTCGAATGCGCGCTCCGAGGGCATGACCAAGGTTCTGTTCGACCCGGCCGATGATCGCGTCGTCGGCGCCGCCATCGTCGGCACCAACGCCGGAGATCTGATCGCCGAGGTCGCCCTGGCAATCGAGATGGGCTGTGATGCCACCGATCTCGGCCACACCATCCACCCGCACCCGACATTGTCCGAGACGGTCAATTTTGCGGCCGAGATGTTTGAGGGCACGATCACCGATCTGATGCCGCCGAAAAAGCGCTAAAACCTGGCACGCCGGGCGTCTTCAAGGGGCTCCATCATTTTGACAAAGGGACACAGCATTGAAGATCGGAACGCCTAGGGAAGTTATTGAGGGTGAGAATCGGGTTGGTATGACGCCTGAGTCAGCGTTGCAGTTGCAAAAGCTGGGGCATGTCTGCGCGATTGAGGCCGGGGCCGGTGTGGCGGCGGGGTTTTCGGATGAGGCCTATGCGGCGGCGGGGGTCGAGATCATCAAGACCGCGGCGGCGCTGTGGAAGGCGAGCGATATCGTCGCCAAGGTGCGGGTGCCGACCGACACTGAGGTCAAGCGGCTGCGCGAGGGCCAGACGCTGATTTCCTTCTTCAACCCCGGCGGCAACGAGAAACAGCTCAAGCAGGCGGCCGACAAGGGCGCGACCGTGGTGGCGATGGAAATGGTGCCACGGATCAGCCGCGCCCAGAAGATGGATGCGCTGAGCTCGATGGCCAATATCGCCGGTTATCGCGCGGTGATCGAGGCGGGCAACAACTTTGGCCGCTTCTTCACCGGTCAGATCACGGCGGCGGGCAAGGTGCCCCCGGCCAAGGTTCTGGTGGTTGGCGCCGGCGTTGCCGGTCTGGCCGCGATCGGCACCTCGACCTCGCTTGGCGCGATCACCTATGCGTTTGACGTGCGCCCCGAAGTGGCCGAGCAGGTTGAATCGATGGGCGCCGAGTTCGTCTATCTTGATTTCGAGGAAGAGGCCAAGGACGGCGCCGCGACGGGCGGCTATGCCTCTGTATCTTCGCCGGAATTCCGCGAGGCGCAGTTGGCCAAGTTCCGCGAACTGGCGCCCGAGGTCGATATCGTGATCACCACGGCGCTTATTCCGAACCGCGAGGCGCCCGAGCTCTGGACGACAGACATGGTCGCGGCAATGAAGCGCGGCTCGGTCATCGTCGATCTGGCGGCGGAAAAGGGCGGCAATTGCAAGCTGACGGTGATGGACGAAAAGATCGTTACCGAGAACGGCGTGACGATCATCGGCTATACCGATTTTCCAAGCCGGATGGCGGCGCAGGCCTCTAGTCTTTATGCCACCAACATCCGCCACATGATGACGGACCTCACGCCGGACAAGGACGGTGTGGTCCATCACAACATGGAGGATGACGTGATCCGCGGTGCGACCGTGACCCATGATCACGCGGTGACCTTCCCGCCGCCACCGCCCAAGGTGGCCGCGATTGCCGCACAACCGAAGAAAGAAGCGCCCAAAGAGCTTACCCCAGAGGAAAAGCGCGCGGCGGAACTGGCCGCCTTCAAGGCCCAGACCAAAAGCCAGGTCACCCTGCTTGTGGTTGGCGCGGTGCTGCTCCTGGGCGTGGGGCTTGTCGCCCCGGCCAGCTTCATGCAGCACTTCATCGTCTTCGTGCTGGCGGTTTTTGTCGGCTTTCAGGTGATCTGGGGCGTGTCGCACAGCCTGCACACGCCGCTGATGGCGGTGACCAATGCGATCTCGTCGATCATCATTCTGGGCGCGCTGATGCAGATCGGATCGGGGTCTTTCCTGGTGATCGCGCTGGCGGCGCTCTCGGTCTTCATGGCCGGTATCAACATATTCGGCGGTTTCATGGTCACACGGCGCATGCTCGCCATGTTCCAGAAATCGTAAGGGGGCAGGTTTAATGGATTACGGTTTTACAACGGCCGCATATGTGGTCGCAGCTATCCTTTTCATCCTGAGCCTTGGCGGTCTGTCGGGTCAGGAAAGCGCAAAACGCGCGGTGTGGTATGGCATTGCCGGCATGGCGCTTGCGGTGGTGGCGACGCTGATCGGGCCCGGCGCGGGGCTGTGGCTTTTGTCGCTGCTGCTGATCGCTGCGGGCGGGACCATCGGCTATTTCGTGGCGATACGGGTGCAGATGACCGAGATGCCACAGCTTGTGGCGGCGATGCACAGCCTTGTCGGCCTGGCGGCGGTCCTGGTCGGCTTCAACGCGCATATCGAGCTTAACAATGTGCTGGCCATGGGCCACGATGCCCGCGAGGCGCTGACCGGATTTGCCGCGCTTCTGGCGCATAAGACGCCGGTGGAACAGTCGATCCTGCGGGTCGAGCTGTTCCTTGGCATCTTCATCGGGGCGGTGACCTTTACCGGCTCGATCATCGCCTATGGCAAGCTTGCGGGCAAAGTCGACACGGCGGCGAAAAAGCTGCCTGGCGGGCATGTTCTTAACGCAAGCGCGGCGGCGATTTCGCTGCTCTGCCTGATCTGGTATTTCAACACCGGTGGCTTCCTGCCGCTGTTTCTGATGACGCTTTGTGCGCTGTTCATCGGTTATCACCTGATCATGGGGATCGGCGGCGCCGACATGCCGGTGGTGGTGTCGATGCTCAACAGCTATTCCGGCTGGGCGGCGGCGGCGATCGGGTTTAGCCTTGGCAATGACCTGTTGATCGTGGTCGGCGCGCTTGTCGGCTCTTCCGGCGCGATCCTGAGCTACATCATGTGCAAGGCGATGAACCGGTCGTTCATTTCTGTGATCCTCGGCGGCTTTGGCGGCCCTGCCGGTGAGCAGATGGCGGTTGAAGGCGAGCAGATCGCGATTGACGCCGATGGGGTTGCCGCGGCTCTGAATGAGGCCGACAGCATCATCATCATCCCCGGCTATGGCATGGCCGTCGCGCAGGCCCAGCAGGCGGTGAGCGAACTGACCAGCAAGCTTCGCGCCAAGGGCAAGAACGTGCGCTTTGCCATCCACCCGGTGGCGGGGCGTCTGCCGGGGCATATGAACGTGCTCTTGGCCGAGGCGCGGGTGCCCTATGACATCGTGATGGAAATGGACGAGATCAACGAGGATTTCCCCGACACCGATGTGGCGATCGTCATCGGCTCGAACGACATCGTGAACCCGGCCGCGCAGGAAGACCCCAACAGCCCGATCGCCGGCATGCCGGTGCTGGAATGCTGGAAAGCCAAACAGGTGTTTGTCAGCAAACGCGGCCAGGGCACCGGATACTCGGGCATCGAAAACCCGCTGTTCTACAAGGAAAACACCCGCATGTTCTATGGCGACGCCAAGGACAGCGTGTCGAGCCTGTTGGCGAAAATCGACTGATCGCGGTTCTTCGCGGATCACGAAAGGGGGCGCTCCGACCGGGGCGCCCCTTGTTCATCCGGTGGCGCGTGGCGGGAGCGGCGGGAATTGAGTATTTTTGCCAAGAAGAAGCCTAAAGCCCGTGCAGTATACCGATGTGTGCCGCTAAATCATTGAAATCGAGGGAAAAACCCTTTTGCGTGGCTGGCAGGTCGGCTATGAAGCCGGGCCCTCGGGGGGGGGCTTGTTCATCTCGATCGAGACATCCAGACCTCATATACCTCTTCGAGAACGTCATTGTTCAAGAGCAATAGGGCCAGGCTTTCCGATTGGGATGCGCAGAGAATTGCTTGCCCACCATCGGGATATCCGGCGTATATGACGCATTGGTCAACAGGGCCAGGATGCGTCTCGCTCTGTAAAGCGGCGGCATTCGACACACGTTCCGCGCGTGCCAATGTCTTGAGAGGATACAGGTGCGCATCCGACCCGTGCTCAACCGTGACACTATTGCCAACCATGAGCAAAGCAGCGCAAGAAATCGGCGCGCAGTCTTCCAGGAAATCCTCCAGGAAATCCTCCGAAAGGGGCGATTCCTGCGGCGGGGGGGACTTGCCGAGGTCCTGAAAGAGGTCGTCGAGCGAAATGCCCACATCGGGCGCCAACGCATCGGCTTGCAAGATTTGAACCTCGACCGATAATTCGGTGCGACCGGAGGTGAATTCGGCCACGACGGCGACAAGTTTTGAAATCTGACCTTCGGCCAGTTTTGAGATATCCTGACCTGAAACGTCGGCGAGGTTTTCCTGAAAATGCTCCGAAGTTGGGGGCGACACTCTCAGAATACGGCCTGACGCAACGTCGAACGCAATTTTTTCGTTGCGATCATTTCGAAACACAAGCCGTCGCAGGAGTTGGGTTTCGGCAATTTCCGAGCGCATGGCATGACGGGCATGCGTGACCCCGGAAGGCATGAGGTCGCGAAACCTGCCAGAGATCGAGCTTGAGCCATGTACAAGTTTATCCAGCCTGTCGTGAAGCGTTTTTATGTCAGACATGGCATGCGGGAGATTGTTCGACTGTCATCTGTCCTGTCCGATCTTATCGAGATGCCGGCGCGCGCCAGCAAGGAAAGGCCCCAGTCTGATCGAGGGCGAGCAGACGCAGCACAAAGCCTCTGTCGGGCTCATCGTGGATCTGAGGAAAATACCGACTTCTGTCGGCTCGATGATGATGACCTGGAAAATATCTGTATCGCGTCCTTCTCCAAGAACATTGCAAAGCTGCGACGTTGAATGCCCGCCAAGCATCTCGACTGCCGTATTGCAAAGAGAATTTATGTGCTCCTGTCGCAACGCTATTTCTGCGCTGGTCGACAGAACCATGTTGGTGGAGATATCTGCGTAGGCCACTGTTTTGCACTCTGGAAACTCGAGTCGGACACATTCCAATCTTTCGGTTATAGTCATCAGGGCACTCGACGTATTGAAGCATTGGCTTGAGGGGCGGGGCAGGCGAATAAAGACTACGCCGCTATCGGTTTTCATTGCGTGAATATCCGGAAAATGACATGGCAAGCCTATGAAAGGCGCCCTGTTGCGCGCGCCCTATGCAGGGTCTGGTCCTGGTCCGACGGCGATATGCGCACTCTGCGCGGTGTGATCCTGGATGCTGTCTCTTGGGGCGCGGGCACAGGGGCAGGTGCGCTTTCTGGCGCCACCAGCCCGGGAATTCTGAGCGCTTTGCCCACCGGTTTTGTGTTGTCATTTTCAGGGCCAGCACCGGTGTCCGCTGCGAGCCTGTGCAGCAGATCCACGAGGTGTTTTGCAAAATCTTCGGCGCCGCTCTTGAGCCAGACGTCGTAGTCGTCTTGCCGGGTCGTCGCCTCCAGCAGCGAGATCGGCAGGCATTCCAGAAACAGACCATCGGTTTCTGTGCGCACGCGCCTTATGACCTTCTGGCGATCGCGGTCAGAGGTTATCTTGTCGATGCGTGTGAGCAGCAACAGGCTGCGCTGATAAAGCGCGGGCGGAAGGCTTGCCCAGACCGCGGCCTCGCTCTGGCGCCAGGCCTGGGTGGCATGGCTGCACCACAAGACGCCGTCAGCCTTTGAAATCATCCGTTGCCATATCTCAGAGGACATATTGGGATCGGATATTCCCGGCATATCCAGAAGATCACATTGCAGCAAAAGATCCTCGTCACAGAAAATCCTGATATAGGCCGTCTCCTCCAGTGGCGCCTCGGCAAGGTTGTTAAGGTCGATCGGGACTTGATTGCCCTCAAGATCGACGCGAAAGGCGGGCGCATCGCCATGGCTGATCCAGACCGGGGGGAGTTGCGTGGCGATGACCTGTACAGGCAGGGGATCGGACCCGATCAACAGGTTGGCCAGGGTGCTCTTGCCTGCGCTGAATTCGCCCATCAGCGCGATACAGGGTTTGCGGGGGCCTTTGTCGATATCTGTCATGTGGTGTATGCATCCAAATGTCTGTGCGCTTGTTTAAGTTCCGCATCGCGCGCGTTCAGCGATTGGCGATCAAAAAGCCTGTCAGTCCCGTCCTTGGTCAGAGATGACGGCGTGATCGTATTGAGCAGGACGCCGGATTGCTCTGTCAGGAAGGTGTCGACCTCGGCAAGGATGGCGTCATGCAAGACATGGGCCTGATTGGTCTTTAAGTCGTTCAGGAACGTGTCGGTTTCTTCTTTTATCAACCTGTGGAAATCGGCGGCATAGGCTTGATATCCACGGCGCCTGAACCACCAGCTTTTCCACCAGTTGCCTTTCAGGTCCAGGGCGATCGTCTGCCCGAGGGAGACAGGGGGTGGCACGCGCGGCGCGGGCGGGGCTTTGATATCAAAGAGGTTTTCCGGCAGTTTCAGCGCCTCTTGATAAAGCGTCACAAGCTCGGTGATATCCTCTTTTACGCAGCGCTGATAAGCCGCCTGGGACGTCCTGCCAAAGGACTTGTAAGACGAACTCAGAAGAATTCTGAGGCCAGAAGGATCATACTCCCAGATCGAATGCTCGCCATAGGTTTCAAGGTGAAGGATCAATGCCTCTGTGGCGCGCGCGAGAAAGCTCTCGTGGACGCGCTCAAGGCGGGTCGAGAAATCAGCCTGAATACCGTCCAGATCGCTTTTCAGGGTCTCCAGACTGCGCGTGCGCAGGCTGGCCAATGAATGAGCGACATGCTTCGGGTCAAGATGAACGGTGATTTCACCGACCTGTGCCTTGGCCGCGAGATTGTCGCTCAATTGGATGGCGTTGATCAGGTTGCGCGCGCTTGCCGCTATTTGCAAGACGGCTTCGCCGCCCACGCCCTGTGCGATACGCTCGGAAATGGCGGCATATAGGTCTGGTAACCCCGAGAGGGCCCATAATATCTTGCGCGCGTTCTGCTTTCGAAGGTCGGGGTCAGCGCTGGTTGTTGCCCAATTGATCAGCGCGGCCTTGCTCGCCTCGGGGAGCGCCGAGAGAGGACCGGCCATTGCGGTCTGAGCCCAGAGGGCGCTGCCGAAAATAATCTGTGCGTCTGCGGGGCCGTTGTGTTTGCTCAGGGTGTCCAGAATGCTGTCTTTGATCTGCGGGACCTGCGTGGCAGGGGCCGACAGTTCGTCAATGCGGTTCACAAAGATGATTACATCGCGCGACTTGACGTTCGCGATCAGGCGTAGAAGCGCAAGGTCAGTCGAGGAGAGCGCTTGATGCGCGGACAAAACGACGACGCAGATGCGGCTATCGCGGATCGAGCGGATGGTGATCTGTTCGCGCATCATGAAGGTATCGTTGACACCCGGGGTGTCACGAATGCACAACCGCATGGGAACCGCGGGCTGATGAAAATGCAGATCGGCGGATCGGGTGATGTCGGCAAATCGCCCCTGGTCATCCGAGGCGGTCTCGTCGAAATCATCGCCGAGGCAGACATAACGTTCGATCAACTCCTGATCGAAATACCCGTAATCGTGGTGCTGCCCCAGAAGAACCTCGAATTTGCGCCCAAGGCGGGCTTTGGATTTCTCACGCATCTGCTCGACCTGGGCCTTGATCTTCGAGAGCTCGTCCTGCGCACCTGCGCGGTTTGCCAATTCGCCAACTCGCCCGCCCCCGGCGATCAGCTTGTCCCATTCGTTTTCCTCGAAAAAGCAGAATTTGGCATGGGCCTCGGGCGAGAGCTGGGTCGGGCTGAGGTGGAGCGAGGTCACCACCGAGGTCCAGGGATTTACATCCGCCGGAAGCAGGTCCGGCCAGCCGATCATGCAATTGACAAGCGTGGTCTTGCCAGATTTGATCTGGCCGATCATCGTTACGCTCGGCTCCAGTGCCTCCAGTTTCGAGTGCAGGCGCAGCGCCAGTTTTCGCTCGGTGTCGTCGCCAAGGGTTTTTGCACTTTGAATGGCCTGTCGCAGCGGGATCAGCCCTTCTGTAAATGTACTCAGCCCGTGCAGTGAAGAGCGCAGCATAGACTGTGCCGGGGTAAGTTGGCTTTGCGGGCTCGCGGCGGTTTGAGGTTGCATGTTCATGCGAGACCCTCCCCGGTGAGGCACGGGAGTACAGGTTTGCAACAACAGATGGCGGTGTTCATGTCTGATCTCCGGGGCGCATGTCCGCCTGACCAACAACCAGGAGGTCTTTGCAGCATCACCACAGATTGATTGCCATCTCGTAAAGAAAGCCCCTTAACAGGCAATCTGCACCTCCATTTCACGTCGGATCTGCAAGAGCGTGGTGACGGCTGCAACGGCTGGCGCCACGCCGCCTTCCAGGGACATGAGCAGGATCCTGTCGGCTGCCGAGAGCATGTCTTCCCTGATCTCGACAAAATCCGGATCACGCAGGGGGCTACTTGAAAACACATCGGCCACTGCGGCTGATGTCTCCTGGGAAATCGACAGAATGCGCTGCACATCCGCGTCCTCGCTGGCCGTCACAAGAGGGGCAAGGGCTGCGATGTGATGGCGCAATGCATCCAGTGCCGTTCGATAGACCCCGGTCACGACCTCGCGTGTCTCTGGCCCGTCGCGGGCGGAAGGGGGACGGGGTGGCACGGCGGGATCTGGCGGCCCGGCCTCTTTGCCCTGATGGAGCCTGAGGAACATCTGCGCAGTGTCGGCGTCGGCCTGCACGCCCAACCGCACCATGTTTGCAACCTCGCGTACCAGCCCCTCAACCCTATCCCACTGTGGGTCTGTTGTCCCGACCCCGGTCACAATGGGAAACAGGCCATAGAACTCTTCGGTGGCGATATCCCCAAGAGCAGTCAGCCGGGCTTGGCCAAATGCGCTGTCCGTGTCAGCGGTTGGAACAAGAAAGCCATGGTCCTTGAGCCTGTCAGGCGCGGATTGCCATTGCTCTGCCTCGGCATGCTCAAACCCTGATGTGACCCAAAGGCAGATGTCCGCATCCTGAAAATTGACATCATCCCCCCAAGCAACGAGACGAACCTCTGTTCGGGGCAGGGCACGCGCCGCCAGGACCTCTTGCAGATAGTCTTTGCCTTCGGTCTCGGGGCCCAGAAGGACCACGCAAATATCCGAACTCAGGCGGTTCAACACTCTTTCGCCGGTCTTGCGCGGCTCATCTGCCAGGGTGCCAGCGTCCAGAAGGTGCCGGAGCTGTCGACAAATATCCTTATGTCCGGCGATATCAATCACGCGCCAGCCCTGCTGTTTCGGCCTCAGCCGGAAGAGACCTGAACACCTTTTGGAACAGCGATTGTTTTTCTGGTTTCTGCGGCGCCCTTTGGCGCATATGGCTCATGCCCGAAACACTCTCCTTCGAATGTCTGACCTGGATCACGGTGAGGGACACATTATCGAGGTCGGGATCGTTCAGGTTCTGCACGCCGCTCATCAGCGCATCGGCGATTTCGCTGCTTCTGCTGAAGGGCCTGTCCTGAAGAAGGGTCTTGATTTCCGCATCGGTCAGAAACTGCAACCCGTCGCTGGCCACGATCAGAGTATCCCCGGCCCGCAGCTCGGTGGGCTCGGAGGGGCAGTCGATTTCCGCAATCGGCTCTCCGAACAGGACAGAAGTCAGCACATTGCGGTCGGGATGGTTCTCGCCGTCCTGGGCGCTCAGAACCCCGGTTTTGACCATCGTGTCGATTGTCCGGCTCAGGGAATGATCTTCGTTCAGCTGACGCAAGGTATTGTCGCGAAACAGGAAAAGAGGTGAATCGCCGATCGATATCCAATAAAGCCTTTCATCCAGAATGACCGTGGCGACTAGGGTGGCCCCCATGCCCTTGGTTTCGGGATGTTGGGTGACATGCGCCTTGAGCGTCTCATTCGCCACCAGTGCCGCCTTGCGCAACATCTCACAGATGCAGGTTTTCGACGCCACCATTTCAGCCCGCATAAAGGTCAGCTCGCTGAACATCTCGGTCACGACGATCTTGCTTGCGACGTCGCCTGCGGCATGCCCGCCCATCCCATCGGCAAGAACCACAAAGCCAAGCTCTGCGCCATTGGAAAAATCGGAAATCAGGGCGTCTTCCTGATAGTCGCGCGCGCCCTGGCTGATGGCTGATGCGGTGTCAAAACTGAACGCAGGTGTTTTACAGCTCGTCATTGCCAGAAGGCCCCCATGTAAATTCTGTTCCGCAAAGGGCAACGAAACGAAGTGTGGTTTCACCGATGCGAAGGCTGTCGCCGTGAGAGAGGTCTTCGGTGCTCAGAACCGGGCGCCCGTTCAACCGCACAATGTTGGATTTTCCGCCGTGGCCCAGGAAGAACCTGTTCTGCTCATCGTCATAGGCCACAGCCGCATGTTTCTCGCGCGATATGCTTGTGTCGCCAAAATCCAGCACCACGGATTGATCTGCGCCCCGGCCTATGGTCGACACGCCGTTGAAAATCGCGAATGAATGGCCCTTTCCGGGGCCGGCAACGACAACCATCCATCCGACAGGATACTTACGGGTCGGCGCATTTGCCTGCGTGCCCTGCTTTGCAAACGGGTCGGTGACCGCATCAATACCCTGATCAAACCCCAACATTCGGGTCCGGACACGCCGCGCCCCGCGCCCCGGCCGGGAAGGGGCGGCCGGTGCATCGGCTGCGTCACTTTGATCTGCTATGCCCGGCGGGGCACTATGCTCTGGCGTTGGTGGTGCCGCGCGCATGTCATCAGCAGGCGTTTGAGCCACCCGCCGGTTTTGAGAGGTTTCGATCTCTCTCTGCGCCTGCGCGGCGCGTTCCGCCATATCCGGGTTGAGCGCCGGTTGGTGGCCGAGGTCATGATGAAACGGCGCGTCCGGTTTGGCGGGTTCGTCCGAGGGGGCAACAGGAACCGCATGATCGAAAGGCGGCTCTTCCGCCGGTTCCTCTGCGAAAGCCGCCATGCCCGCGATCAAATCGTCGTCAAATCCCAACTCTGCCTCCGGCCCTTCCGGTCGGGCCGAGGGCGTTGGCGTGATGGCCTCGCCATTTGTGTGGCTGGCGAAAACTCTCTTGAACAATGTCATCTCGTGGCCTCTCGGTTCGTGCTGTTTCAACAGGGCGAAATTCAAACGGTCAGACCTTCGCAAGGCTGGCGATATTTTCCTGTGCGAGGCTCATCACCTGCTCGACAAAAGGGGCGATGAATTCTGCGAAGGTTGCGGCATGCCCATCCAGAATCAGAAAGATCAGGCTCGCAGAGAGAAGCAGTTGCGCCGCCGTCCGCGGCCCGGATTTTCGTGCTCTGGCAAGGCGCCTCGCTTGCTTCTGGCATTTGGCGATCCAGACATGTTGGTCGCGCGCATTCATCAGATCCTGTGGCGGTTTCGGATCGGGGCGAAGCGACAGGTGTTCCAATTGAATTTCGGATCTCGCGCCATGCGAAGCGACAACGGTCTGCTCTGGCTTTGATCCGCTTTTGGGGGCCGCGACGGAAAGGCTGGTCTCTGCCTCCTGTTGGGCGTTGCGGATCAACCGGGTCACGGTTTTTTCGATGTCCCGGTCACCCTTGGCGCAGGCGAGGGCGGCCGCCTTGCGTTTCTGCGCGTCAATGCGCAGAATCCAATCCTGTGCGGTCTGAATACGATCCTGGGGAAAGACATTCATCGCCATGTCGATGGCTTCGAGAAATGCGGCAGGACAGCCCTCGATCCGGCCTGCAAGGGGCTGGTAGGGATCCGGCTTTTTCGAGGCAATCGCGGCCAGCCGGGTCTGGCTGTTGGGGGGCGCCTCGCCCGAGATGAAGTGGACAAACGTCGCCGCCAGAGCGTAGAGATCGCTGCACGGGGTCTGTTGGCTGCCCGCGATATAGAACTCCTGTGGCGAATAGCCGTCTTTCACCACAAGCACCGCAGACAGCGCGCGGCTCTTTTTGCTGGCCTCTTCGCGGGCCGCGCCGAAATCAATCAGGATCGGGTTGTCCCAGGCATCAATCAGGATGTTGTCGGGTGAAATGTCACGGTGAAGCATGTCCTGATCGTGAATTGTCGAAATCGCATCCAGCAGCTTCAACAAAATGGGCTTTATCTCTTGGTAGGAAGGCCGCTCGTCGCTGGCCTCGATGATATCGAAAAGGTCTTTGCCGTCGATCAGGTCAAGCGCCATATAGGCGGTTTCATTGTCGCGAAAGACCTGATGCACCCCGACAATATTGGGATGCTTCAGTTTCGCGATGCTGCGCGCCTCGCGCACGAACATATCGACAAAAGACCGGAACTCGCCCTGATGGCTGTGCGAGCGGGCCATGACGGTTCTGTTCTTTCGGCTACAGAACGCCTCGGAGAAGCATTCTTTTATGACCACGCGCCGGTCAAGGCTGTCTCGTGCAAAATAGGTGATGCCGAAGCCACCGCTGTTGAGATAGCGTTCGATGACATATTGACCGTTGAGCAGCCGCGTGCCGTTTGGCAGGGTTTCGGTGCCGAATTGATCGTCGCCATCTGCGAGTGTGAGCTCCATTGGACCTATCCACCAAATCGGGTTTTGCGTGCAGCCGTCGCGATTGCAACGATCTGCGTCTGACACCCATAAATGTGCCCTGAATTGTGGTGCAAAGGTGGCGCGCGCCTGGCTCTGGCCTGAATTGAACGCTCAATTTAATTCGGATTTGACGTATTTGCGCTTGCGATGTGCGGCAGAGACAGGCGGATGGCGCAGGCCAATGGCTGTTCAGGCCTCAGCCCTCACATCTGATGCACATATGTGCCGGGAGCCGGGAAAATCGGTGCAAACCCGGCTTGGGGATTGCCCATTTGCGGTGGATCACAACTGGTTTTATTCTTCCCGGCAAGCCATGCCGCGTATTTTGGCCACCACGATCCAGGCTCGCTCGGGTGCGCGGCAAGCCAGGGCTCAGGCCCCACAAAAAGCGCGCCCGGCGCCCGACGCGAAAATGTTGGTCGGGATGTCGTCTTTGCCAAGGAAATACCGGTTCACCGCGCGGGTATAAATCAGATCCTCGGCGCGGATCGAGGCAAAGGTCCGTGTCATCTGGGGGCGATCAAGATATCCCTGATCCCACATCATGTCTTCGATAAAGGCAACCTGACTTTCGTCGACGAACAACAACAATTCGCCCGCCTCGGCGAAATCCACCTGCGCCGCCATCAAGGTCACCGAGGCTAGCCGATCATCCCCGGCGCGCACCTTTTTGGTCCGGGGCGTGTATTGGATCAACTCGAAAAGGTCGTTGCGAAACACCACCTCGCCCGGTGTGCAGGCAAGATCGCTGCCAACCTGATAGCCCTCGGGCGCGGGTTTACGGGCCTGGGTGAGGGTTTGCATGAAATCCTCGGTGAAATGCGTGGCGCTTTCAATCAGATTGCGCCCGCCTTGCCGCGTGGTTTCTTCGATGATCTCGGGATTAGTTCACGCAAAATTGGAGGGCGACATCAGATCAAGCATCTGGCGCAGCTGAAAGCGGGTTCGCTCGGCATCCTGCGGATCAAGGCCGCGCATGGTGTCGGTGGCATGTTTCCACCAGTCCTGCACCGCCAGAAACCCCTGTTTCCAAAGGTTGAACGGGGGATTGGCCCATGCGGCGTGGGCAAAGCGGTGGTCATGGGCCCTGGCGGTGAATGGTTCGACCGTCGTCTGGCCCGTGAGGGCACTGGCCGCGCAGGACGTTACCTTGAGGGCATTGGCCTGCGCGCGTTCTGCAAGCTCAAGCTGGCGACCGGGCGAGCGGCCAAGATGCAGCGCCCAGTCGTTCCTGGCCTGCGATACCGAATAGGGCGAAACACCCCCGGTGGCATAGGCAAGCGCGGTGACGAGGGTCAGAAAATCCATTGAATCGATATCGAATTTCTCGCGCAGATCCTGCGTGCGGTCGATATCCTCAAGCCCGATATCAGGTGCGATACGGTGCAGTTCTTCGCTCAGGGCGGTTTCGATGGTCATATCTGTCATAGCGTGTCCGGTTCTTGCAGGTGCCTGGCTATGGTCGAGAGAAACAGGGCGCCACGGTGGCCATCGGTTAAGCGCGAAGGCAAGAAACACCTGACGCTGGCCCTCGATGGTGAAACTTGGCGTCGCCGGAAAATGTTGACCGCCGAAACCGACCAGACGCATCAAGCCAGTCTGGAAGCCGCTCCTTCAGACTAGCTCAAGAGTGTAAATGCATGATTATGAAAATCCGCGTTTGCACCAATTGTGTTCTTCAAGGCAGGATTACTCATCTGCGCAAGCGCCCGGCGCCTTGAAACAGATCATCGAATGGCGCGGAGCGCCTGAGGCGATCAGGGGTGACAATGGCCCGAAATACGACAGTGGAGCGCAGATGGAGTGGGCTGAGACCAGAGGTATCGAACTGTCCGGCGCGAATGGCCGCGTAAATTTTGCGATCAAGCCCCCGTAAAGATAGGGGATTACCGCGTCAACATGAGAGAAGCGGCCTTCTACTTGGGAAATTTTGGAGAGACATAAGACATGGAAAAGTTCCAAGCCCTTGAAAAGCTACGCGAATGTCGGCTGGTATTTACTGTCACTTCCGGACGCAGCGGCAGCAAGCTGCTAACGCAACTGGCGAGCAAGATCCCAGATATCAAGGCCGTCCACGAAGGTAGGCCTAGGATGAACTACGTGATGCGGGGCATACAAGGATATCCTGAGGCTGCAAAATGGTGGCTGGAAAGCGAAATGTACCCGACCATCGCGACGGAGCTTGATCAGCCGGTCTATCTGGAAACCTCCCATCTGTTTTGTAAGGGCTTCGTCGAACCAACGCTTGAACTTGGCCTCAAGCCGCAAGTCATTCTTCTGACAAGGCCCCCAAACGAGGTGGCCGCAAGCCTGTATTCAATTGATTGCATCCCCGAAAGGACCTGCAGTGGGCGGCTGGTCCTTCTGGGGCCGTCCGACCCGGGCGTATGGAAAATTCCGGCCTATGAGACACTGAGCGATTATCAGCTGTGTTATTGGTACGCTCGCGAAATCGAACGGCGGCAGGCGCATTACGCACGTGTCCTCCCCAAACAGGGGTGCGCTTGCCTGAACCTTAGCCTTGCGGATCTGACAGACGCGTCGCGGTTTATCGACGTTGCACGCTTTCTGACGGGAAAATCCGAACCAGGTTTTGATCAGCTTGAGATCAAGGCTGTTCTTCAGTCAAATCAGAACCCCAAATCGGGCCTGGCATCGACTTCGAGGACCCAATTAGGTGCGGCCGAACGTGCGGATGAGGAAACCTTTGTTGACCAGCTTATGGCGCAGCACCCGGTCAATTGATCTGCAGAGCGAATAAAGATTAAGTGTAATAAAATCAGTGGATTCCCGTGCTGACGGGTCTGCGAACAAAGCCCCCTGTTTTCTGCCAACTTCGCATGCCTCTAAATGAGCCTGTTTTAGAAACGGCCTGAGCGGGGGTTTAGGAAATCCGTCATCCCGTTCAACGGGCGACCTGATAGGGCGTCATGTTCCCCAAAAGTCGCCGATCTCACACCATCCTAGAGTGTCGCCCCGGCGCCGGGATGATCAGGATCAATCCGGCCTCGGGCACCGACCTAACCAGCCCGCGCCATGCCATGCAGGACGGATTTATCCGGGTCCGGCCCACCATGCCCCTGCGATAGCGCGAACAGGGCCTGAGGCTGCAAGGCGACAACAGTGTGGACATTGTTGATCGCGATGATCCCGCTCTTGCGAAGCTGGCTCAGGGTGCGGCTGACGGTTTCCGTCGTCAGACCCAGAAAATCGGCAATGTCCGACCGACTCATCGGCAGCAACGCATGGTTGTGTGGCCCGAGTTCTGTGCTCATTCTTTCGATCAGAACGCATAAAAACGAAGCAACCTTTTCGATAGCGGATTTCCGCCCAAGCATCATGAAGTGATCCTGCATGGCGCTTATCTCGTGCAAAGCCGCCTGGAGCAGCGCCTTGTGCAGATCCAGGTCGCCGTCGCCGTTTTCCAGACTCGAAACAGGATAGGCCTGTAGCTGCGCATCCGTCAGGACATCGCAATCGGTGTGATAGAGGCCATCACTGGGAAATCCAACAATATCACCGGGATAGCCGAAAGAAATAACCTGACGGCGGCCATCCTCTAACAGCCGGGTGAGGCGCAGAATGCCAGATCGCACCTGATACAGACGCTCGACCTTATCGCCTTCGTAATAAATATTGGCACCCATTCTGAAGGTCGATGTACCGGTTTTGGCCTGCGGGTCTGCGGGTGGCAGTGACGGCGCGTTGAGTGACTGTCCGGACAGAATTGTGACGTACATTTGCAAGACCCCCATAAAGTGTGATGAGGTCAACTTGGAAGGTCTTTGTAATTTGGGTTAGAGTTCACATGCAACGTTTTGCATCAATTTGTATCAGAGGGGTCGCACGGCCCGCCGGACCGGGGTGACGACAGCTATTTGACTTAACCGATTTGCAAGAAAAGTGGGACAAGCCATGGCGCAAAAGATGATCCTTGTGGTTGATGATGATCCAAAAATCAGAACCCTCTTGCGCAATCTCCTGGAGGCTGAAGGGCTTGCCGTGTCCGAGGCCGGGAACGCCGAGGAGACATTGGCACAGCTCAGGGCCTCTGCGGCTGACCTGATCACGCTGGATATCAATCTGGGGGTCGATAACGGCCTGGACATCGCGCGCCGGATCCGCGCCCTGTCTCAGGTTCCGATCATCATGGTGAGTGGCAAGGACGACGTGATTGATCGCGTGGTCGGATTGGAAATCGGCGCGGACGACTATATCACCAAACCCTTTTACGGCCGCGAAGTGGTGGCCCGTGTGCGCAGTGTGTTGCGCAGAACAAGCGGCTCTGGCGTGGCGGATCACCCCGTGGCCGACGCAACCGGGCCGACACAAATCGAGACCGGCAGCAGGTTTTGCTTTGACGGGATCACCGTTTTGCCGGATCACCTTGAAGTGCTGGACAGGGATGGCACCAACTGTGCACTGACAACCGGCGATTTCAAGCTGCTGACGGTGTTTCTGGAGCGCCCGAAGCGTGTCTTGTCACGCGATCAGCTGATGGACCTGACCGGCGGCATAGAATGGAACCCGCTTGACCGCACAATTGACAATCAGGTTGCACGGTTACGCAAAAAGATCGAACGCGATCCGTCAGAACCCAAGTTGATCAAAACCGTGCGCGGCATCGGCTATAGCTTTGTCGGCGACGTCGAGATTTCTCAATCCTCGGATCGCGAGGCCAGCAGCAGCTGAAGCCGATGCGCCAGGTCCGCATAGTGATAGGGCTTGTGCAGGATTTCCTGGCGCTGCGCGTGCGGCATTTTTTCGGTGACCACATCGCTGGCATAGCCGGATGTCAGCAAGATCTTGACCGAAGGAAATTCGGTTCCAATTCTGGCGGCGAGTTCATATCCGCTCAGGGTGCCGGGCATCACCAGGTCTGAAAAAATGACATCAACCTGCAAGCCCGCTTTCAGCATTGCGTAAGCGGCATCCCCGCTCTCGGCCTCTTTGGTCTGAAAGCCAAGCTTGCGGATGCGATCAACCGCAAGCTTTCGGATTTTCGCGTTATCCTCGACGATAAGAACAACCTCCCCATCCCCACGTGGCAGGGCGTCCGGGGTGGCGTGGTCTGCTCTGGCGGTTCCGGTCTGGGCGCTATTGCGTGCAACCGGGAAATAAAGACCGAAACTGGTGCCATGCCCGACCTCGCTATAAAGCGTGATGTGGCCGCCGGACTGACGCACAAAGCCATAGACCATCGACAGGCCAAGACCGGTGCCGCCACTGTCGGCTTTTGTGGTGAAAAAGGGTTCAAATGCGCGCCGCTGTGCCTCGGGGGACATGCCCTTGCCATCGTCGCTCACCGACAGGCGGACATATTCGCCAGAGGCAATATCGGTTTCCTGCGCCATATAGGTATCGTCGATGGTGACATTGCCAAGGGAAATCAGCAGTTCCCCCTTTTCGGCCATGGCGTCGCGTGCATTGAGCGCAAGGTTTATCAGGGCCGACTGCAATTCGACCGGATCGACCATGACAGGTTTCAGCCCCGGTTCAAACTCTGTCTTGATCGTGTAGGCCGCGCCAAGCGTGCGCTTCAGGATGTTCAGGGTGCCCTTGCAGAGATCTCGAAGGTCGGATTCCACAGGTTTGAGGTTGCTTTTGCGCGCGAAAACCATCAGCCGCGAGGTCAGATCGGCGCCAAGTTCGGCGGCCTCCAGAGCATCGCGGATCAGCGGCATCTGTTGGTCGGTCGCGTCGCGCATTTCCAGCAATTCCAGATTGCCGATCACAATCGTCAACAGGTTGTTGAAATCATGGGCGATGCCGCCTGTCATCTGGCCGATGGCATCCAGCCGCTGAGACCGGGCAAGGGCCGCCTGGGTCGTATGCCGATGGGTCAGGTCATGCAGGATGCTGACGAACAAGGGATCCCCGGCCACCTCTGCTTCGCCAACGGAAATATGCAGCGGGAAAAAGCTCTGGTCCTTGCGCTGGCCGTCAACATCGCGGCCGATGCCGATGATATCCGTTTCGCCGGTCTGTGTGTATTGCGACATGAAACCGTCATGCAGCGCGGCGAAGGCATCGGGCATCAGCACGCTCACGCTTTGCCCGATCATCTCGGGTATGTCGTATCCAAACATCTGCCCGGCTGCCCGATTGGCGCGCAGGATGACGCCCCGCGCATCCGTGACCATCATCGCGTCAACGGCGGCGTCCATGATTGCCTTCAGCAAGGCGCTGTCCTGGGCGGTGTTTTTCAAGGGCTGTCCCGTCTCGTTGTCCAAAGATGCCAATATCTCAAGGTTTGACGCAAGCCACAATTGGCTTCGCGCGCTGGTCCCGCTCATGATTTCGGGGCCAGCGTCACCGGGTGACCAAGCAATTCCGAGAGGTTGAGATAGGCCGTCAGATCCGCCAGCGTGATGACACCAAGCAGCGCGTGATTGTCTGTTACCAGAAATTTCCGCCGTCCGGTTTTTGCAATATGGGACATCAGGTCACGGATCGGCATGTCAGAGCGTACTTTGGCGGCCCTGTCCAGAGTGGTGAAAACATCGTCAACCCGGGTGCTGGCCCAGTTTTCCCGGTCGATCCCGCCAAGCACTGCCGTGTCGATGTGACCAAGCAGGGCGCCATCCTCGACCACGGGAACAAAGCTGATGCGATGCTGCAACATGACCCGGTTGACCAGGTCGTCGAGGGTCATTTCCGGCCCGGCAACCCTGGGGTTTGCGGTCATCAGCGACTGAACCGTCTTTCCGGCAAAAGTGGTGCGCATCAATTGCGTCTGATAGCTTCCTCTGGCGGCAAAAAGCACGAAACCGCCAATCAGCAATTGCCAGAGCCCGGCAACTGTCGCGCCCCGAAACAGGGCCATCAGGCCGAAAGCCATCAAGACATAGGCAAAAACCGTGCCGGATTTTGCCGCCGTTTCGGTGGCGCGCAGCATGTCGCCGCTTCGGTGCCAAAGATAGGCCCGCAAGACCCGCCCGCCATCAAGCGGAAAGGCCGGAACAAGATTGAACAGCGCCAGCACCAGGTTGATCAACGACAGGTAGGACAGCACCTCGATGATCGGCGCGGGCATTGACACCATCGTGACGACCCCGGCCAAAACCCAGAACCCAAAGGCGAGTGCCAGGCTCATCACCGGCCCCGCCAGGGCCACCTGAAATTCCACCGCTGCGGTTTGCGGCTCTGCCTCAAGCTCGGCCACGCCGCCAAACAGGAACAGGGTGATGCTTTTGATCGGCACGCCGTAACTTCGGGCCACGACCGAATGGGCCAGTTCGTGCAACAGGAGCGAGCCGAAAAAGCACAGCATCGCAGCGATCGCCATGACCAGATAGACACCGGGCGTCTGCCCCGGAAGGACAGCCGGAAAATACTGTCGTGACAGGCTCCAAGTGATCAGCGCCGCAATCAACAGCCAGCTTGGATCAACCTTGATGTCAAACTTGTTCAGCGTGAATATCCTGACGGCTTTTGCAAACATCTGCCACCCCCGATCTCTGTTTGCCAGTTTACCGGGCGAATGCGCGGCTTTGTTGATTTTGCTCAAATGGCGCGCTTTTTGTTTGGTAGACAGCGACGCGAATTTGCGCCTTGCGGCTGATCTAGCGGCGCGTCGGAGAGGGCGGGATTTGTGTGCTGTGCTCAAGCTGCTCGTTCAGCGCCGCCGCCCCGAACACAAACAGAGGACAGCGCGAGACCTCCAGCAAGCGACGCAGTTGATCCGAGGTGTGAACCGGGCCATGAGAAAGGTGCAGAAGCACCGCCTGCACGTTCATGCGCGCCAGCGTGACCAAGGCCTCTTCCAGGCTTGCGAAGGCAAATGATCCGGCTGATCCGCCGGATAGATCACCGACCGAAAACACAAGATGCTCGGCCGACAAGCTGGTCGCCAGCCGGTCAGAAAACGCGTTCAGCGCGGCATCGGCACCGGTCGCGGCCCGAAGCGAAATGACCTTTCCCCGCATCGGATGAACGCTTCGGTGCCCGACGACGGTGATGTCCCAACCGGCAGAGGCGGTCAGCGTCTGCTGCACAAGATCGCCGATGGATTGCTCGAACGACCAGGCGGCGCCAACAGGTCCGGCAACCTCTGCCAATGAGCGCCGAAAGGCCTTGGCATCGGCCGCCATCAGGGTGCGAAGTTGCGACGGGCTCGGGGCGCAGACCAGCGAGCCGCCGGCCGATACCACCCGCTGATTCGGCAGATGACACATATCCAGCGTGTCACGGTCTTCGATCAGAAGTCCGCCGAAGGTGACGTTCACACCAGCCGCCAGCCGGGCCACGATCCTGAGGGCGGCGGTGGCATCGACAAAGGACCCGGCACCGATCAGGATGCGTGTTTCAGCGTGCGGCGGGACAGTCATTTGCCATCCTCCGCTTTTGGCAGGGCCTCGATGTCCTTGGCAAAGCGTCGGCGGGTCTCGGCGAACGCCCTTAGCTGTGCTTCTACAAGCGCATTGATGCTGCCCTCGGGAAAGTCGCCGCCGCGTTTGCGTTTTCCCGCCACGCGCCCGGTCAGCGCCTCGATCCCCTGGTCGATGGTCTTGATCGCAATGACCCTGAATTTGCCTGCCCGGGCCGCCTCGACGATATCGCGGCGCAGCATCAGGTGCTCGACATTCGCGGCCGGGATCAGAACGCCCTGTTTGCCGGTCAGGCGTCGCGCCTTGCAGGTATCAAAAAAGCCTTCGATCTTTTCGTTGACGTCGCCGATGGCCTGAACCTCGCCGTTCTGGTTGACCGATCCGGTGACCGCCAGCCCCTGGCGGATCGGCACGCCCGACAGGGCCGACAGCAGCGCGTAAAGCTCGGCAGACGAGGCGCTGTCGCCGTCAACTCCGCCATAGCTTTGTTCAAACACCAGACTGGCCTGCAAGGACATCGGCACGTCGCGCGCATAGCGAGAGGCCAGAAATCCACCAAGGATCAGCACGCCCTTTGAATGCAGCGGCCCGCCAAGGTCAACCTCGCGTTCGATATCAACCACCTTGCCCGCGCCCATCCTGACGCGGGCGGTGATCCGCGTTGGGCGGCCAAAGTAATACTGCCCGGTGCCGATGACAGAAAGCCCGTTCACCTGTCCAACCGCCGATCCGACAGTGTCGATCAGAATGGTCTTGCGCGTGACCGCCTCTTGCAGGCGTTCGCGAATGCGCGAGGCCCGTCTGTCGGCCTGCGCGATGGCCTGAGATATGTCGGCATCTGTGATCGACGCCGTGCCCGATTGCCCGGCATAGTGGTCCGCCTCGCGCATCACGTCTTTCAGCGCCCCAAGTTGAAGCGTGAACTTCTTGCTGTCATCCGCCAGCCGCACCGCATGATCCAGCAGCGCCGCCACGGCACCAGCCGTCATCGGGCGCAGGTTTTCCTGCCGGGCATAGCCCGCCACCACCCGCGCCATCAGGCGGGTATTCTTTGCCGTTCTGGGCAGGTCATCCTCAAAATCGGCCTTTAGCTTGAACAGCTCATTGAATTCAGGGTCGAGCAGGCAAAGCAGCATGTGCAGGCGCCTGTCGCCGATCAGCACCACCCGCAGATCAAGCGGGATCGGGTCAGGCTCCAGCGAAACGGTCGACACCAGGCCAAGCCGCTCGCCAAGCGAACTGATCGAGATCGACTGGCTTTGCAGGCTACGCTTGAGCGCCTCCCAAGCGTAGGGCTCGGATAGCAGGCGTGCGGCGTCAAGCACAAGAAAGCCGCCATTCGCCCGATGAAGCGCGCCGGGCTTGATCAGGGTGAAATTGGTCGCCAGCGTGCCCATTTCCGAAATATGCTCGATCCGGCCGCTCAGGTGATGCAGGGTTGGCATGTCTTCGCTGACAACCGGCGCGGCGACATCTTTGGACAGGTCATGCGACACCATGATGTTCACGGCGTATCTGTCAAACTGTGGCTCAAGATGGAATTTGCGGATCACTTCGGGGAAGGGACCGTCGTTCGTCTCTTCCTTGGAAACAAGGAACAATTCGGCGTTCGAGATCATGTCCTTGCGAACATGCTCCAGATAGGTGCCGATTTCGGCATTCTTGCGAAACTGATCCGCGACCTCCTTGACCCGAAGCGACACGACACGCTCGGCCAGTCCCGCGTGCAGGCCTTCGATCCGCTGGCGATACTCTTTTTCAAGCTGTGGCCCGTGTTGCAACACCTTCGCGAGATGCTCTTGCAGGCGTTCGACCTTGGCGTCGATTGCCTTGCGTTCCTCAGGGGCAAGCGCCTCATAGACCTCGGGCTTGATCGGCTTGCCGTCGACAATTGCCGCCAGCATGAACCCCATCGGAGTGCGCAACAGGGCGACGCCCTCTTTCGCGGCACGTTCGGCAAACTCGGCTATCGGCTCTTCATGTCTTTGGCCGAATTCCTCTTCGATGGCGCGGCGCTGTGTCTGATATTCCTCGGACTCAAACAGCGCCGGAATCTCATTGGCCAGGTCGTCGACCAGATGCTGCATTGCGGACTTCAGAACAAAGGCAGAGCCCGCCGGAAGTCGCATGGCGTTTGGTTTGTGCGGGGCATCGAAATTGTTGACATAGACCCAATCCGACGGGGCGGGGCGGTCTGCGGCCTGTTTGGAAATGAGCTTGGACACCGTATCATGGCGCCCCATCCCCATGCGGCCCAGAACGTAGATGTTGAAATCCTTGTGGCTGATGCTGGCCGCGAGGTTGATGGCGTCGATGGCGCGGTCTTGCCCGATTGTCATCGGGGACGGCCCAAGCTCGGCGGTGGTTTCAAACCCAAGCTCCGCCGGATCGCACGCCACGCGCAGCGCCTCGGGCGCCAGCCCTTTCGGCAGCACCTCCGCTTTGGATTTCTTTTTTGCCATGACTGCGGCCTCTGATGTCAGGTATCTGTTCGCCCCCGCGTTGAGGGGGCGTGTTTCAAGTGTCCTGCGCCCCTCCGCGAGACTTTCTTTATGGCATGGATCGGGTCCGAGACCTTTGATGTTGATCAATCAGACCTGATTGCAGATTTGACGGCCCGTTACTCGGTGACCGGTTGCGCCGTCGCCAGAACAGAGGTCAAAAACACCGGGTCGGCATAACAGCTTTCTTTCTCTTGGCCGCCAAACACATAGATCTTGTCGTTCACGGCGACCGCCTTGGCATAGCGTCGCGCGACGGGCAGGGGGGATTGCGTCTGCCAGTCCAATGAACGCAGCCCGAAAAGCCGGTTGAGCTGCCGATAGAACCGCGCGTTCTTCGGCACATGTTTCCAAAACAGAGACGGCATGATCACTCTCCGTGCGATCTGTTAAATTCGCGCAGACCACGCGCGTGCTGATACGTTGATCCGCTCCTCCGACCCCCCGTATTCAAGGGCACGGCCCGAAGCCCATGATGTCGTATTTCCGGCAGCCTCAAGTTGATTTGCCTCAATCGGCAAAGACGGGTGATCCGTGGTCAGACCTGCGGGGGGCGGAAGCAACAGGACGCAGGCAAAGCCTGGTCTGGCGTAGCTTTTGCGGCGGCGGCATGCAGAAAATCAACCCGAGATTGATTGTAATCAATTTTGTTCAGCCAATTGCGCATAGGCTTTTGTGACTACAAGAAATTTTATTGGAGGAACTCGTTATGTCGATGATTGTTCAATATGTATCACGTCAGAGGGGCCGGTTCAGGCCGCTTTTGGTCGCCGCCTTTGGCGGGCTTTTCATTGCTGCCGCCGGTTTGCCCGATCGCGCTTTGGCGCAAGACGATCCGTGCAGTGGCCTGCTGTTTTCCACCTCCGAAGACTTTCTGACGCGGGGGCCCAAACCCGCAGATGGCAATCCGATCATCTCGGATGGTGATCTTTTGGCCTGGCATGTGTCGGTCGGTGCGCGGATATGTCGACGCAATGCCGACCTGATCCGCCAGTTCGATATTTCGCGGGTGGACCTTGGCCTTGATGCGGTCGCGTCGGTCGGCGAAAAACGCGATCTGCTTGCGTTTTCAACCGAGCTTGACAGCCCCAATGGCGATCAGTTCACTGCGGGTGATCTGCTGTTCACGAATGGCGGGGTTATTCCCAATGCGGCCCTGCTGGCGCGGTTCAAACTGCCGCGCTCACTTGATCTTGGCCTTGATGCCGTGACCCTTGTCGGCAAGGAGGACGGGCTTCGCCGTTTTGCAGAGCTTGCGCGCAGTGGCAGGTTCCGGGACAATCCCGATCAGCTTGCGGGGATCCTGAAAGAGCTTGATGTCGATATCTGGTTCTCGACCGAGGGCACGCCACCGGAAATCGGCAAGCCGATGTTTCTCGATGGGGATCTGCTGTCGGCGCGCGACGGTGTGATTGTCCGCTCGAACGCCTCGCTTTTGCCGGCCTTGCCTGCGGGCATTCCGGTGCGTGGCGCGGATTATGGGCTTGATGCCTTTACCCCGGCGCTCGACCCGATCGAGAACGTCCCGGTCGAGTTGATGTCGACCGAAATCGTTGGCTTCGGGCGAACCCCCTTTACCGATGGCGATGTGCTTCAGCCGGGCCCGTCGATCTGGCTCAAGGCGGGGGATCTGCTGAAAACGCTGGAGCCGGCAACCCGCGATCTGGGGCTTGATGCCCTGCATGAGAACGTCGGCGACGTGGTGCAATGCGCGCCGCCGTCGATCACCTTCATCAGCAATGTCGAGGTCGGCGTGATTGACCCGACAAGCGGTCTGGCCGATTTTGCAGGCGTCACGCAGCGGCCGTTTGCCAATGATATCCGCATTCAGGGCTCGATGCCCGAAGTGGTGAATTGCCCCGATCTTGCCAAATTCGAATACCGGGTAGAGGTCGATCAGGGCGCGGGGTTTCCAACTTTTGCCGATCCCGGTGTCGTGCATCCCGCCAGCGACAACTGGCGCCGGATGGTGCGTCCGACCCCCGCATCGCCCTGTCCGATTTCGCGCAATGACGTTTATGACAGCGATACATTGGGCTGGTTCACGGTGACCGATTACCGCCGGTTCGACGGCTGCGGCGACCCGCCAAGTCTGGCGGTCTGGGATTCAACCAAAGGGGCAAGCGATGCTTTGGTTCGGGTTCGCCTGGTGATGCGTGAAATCGGGGCCCCGGCCCCCACCTATGTCAGCGGTGCTGTGCCCATTCAGATCGACAATGACCGCATCAGCCTGCCTGACAACCTGTTGCAAACCTCGTCGGGCACCGGCGACATGTGGTTTGACATCTATCGCGCCTCCGCGACCTCGCCGCTTGGCGATCAATGCAAGGTCGACGGTAACGGTCAGGATGTGGTTCTGGACATGAAGGGCCGGATCAATGACGATCATTTCTGGAAATACGATCTGCGTTGGTCCGGTGGGTTTGTCGTGAACGCCCATATGATCACCACTGCGGCCGACCAACCCGAATTCGATGACGGTCGGGCCGATCTTGACGGCAAGGGCACACAGCCCCCAAACTCAATTCTTGTGCCGCTCAAGACCGGGTTTGATCTGACAGCGGCCTATGCATCCGTTGCGGCGGCGCAAAGCGTTCCGACCGAATTGCCGGATGTTTGTGGCTTTACGGTGCATTTCCGGGCCTGGGATCGGGCGATCCAGCTTAACTTTTCGCCTGCCGCGAATTACTTCGGCCCGGTCAGCCGACACACAACGATGTGGCGCTCTTTCTGCGTCTCTCGTTGAGGCAACTCAGGGCGCATTCGGCCCCCGGTCATATCTGGACCGGGGGCCGTTTTCGTGTCGGGGCCGGATATGACGCCAGTCAGACCGCCAGATAGCGGGCAATCGCCGTCGAGATCGGTTGGCCGGTGTTGGCCTCGTAATAGGAATAGGCGGGGCTTGGGTTGACCTCGAAGCAGACCCAGTCACCCCCCGGTGTTTCACGCAGATCAATGCCGGCCAGCGGCAGATCAAGCATCTGCGACAAGGCGATGGCGCGTTTCTCCACCTCGGGCGGCAGATCGAACGGCTCAAGATCGGTAGAGCCGCCTTCGTCGCGGCTGGCATAGCGGTAATCGACGCCGGTCGTGGTGATGCGCGTGGCAAAGACCTCGTCACCCACCACATGCACCCGCACATCACGGCCCTCAACACGCTCCTGAAACTGTACCGGGCAGATGCGCAGGCGATCAAGCCGGGCCAGATCTTCGTCCGTCACGCTGCGCACGATCGAGCGCACCGCACTGGCGGATTTGAAGATCACCTCACGGTCCTGCGCCCTAGCCTCCTGCACGAAGGCCCGCGCGCGATCCGGCGCATTGGTGATCAGGGTGCGCGGAATGCCAAAACCTGCGCGCGCAATGATCTGCGCCTGAAACGGTTTGGAATTGTTGGTGCCCATCCCCGGTGTCCGGTTCAGAACCCTGCCGGTTGAGAGATCGGAAAACACCGTGAAAAGCGTCACAAACCGCCCAAACCGCACCCGCGCCGGAGCGTCCCGCGACAACTCACACAGCTCGGGAAAGCTCTCGTCGGAATGCAGCCGCTGATAAAGGCCGGTGACCGTTTCAAGGGCGATATCCTCTTCCCCCGCGCAGCGCAGTGTGCCCTGCAACACGCCCTGGGCACCCGCCGGATCAAACGACAGGTGCAGATCGGCGTGGCGGCGCTGGTCGATCATGCGAAAGGCAATGCCCAGATCATCAAGCGCCGTCGCGACACGCGCAATGGGGGGCTCATCGGGCAATCCGGCCAGAACGATCATGGCGCGCCCTCCTGAAATATCTGCGCCACCTGGGCCAAAAGGCCCGGCTCCGCGCGGCTCAGGTCCGGGAGTGGCGAGGCATGCGAAAACACCGCGCCCGTCGGTCCCCGCCCGAACATCACCTCGAGCATGTCGAACCCGGCATAATATGCCAGATCGCGGCAGGCCCTGAACAGATCGGGCGGCACAGATGTGCTGTGGCATTGGTCCTTGCACACGATCACAGAGTGCACCGGGGCAGGTGGCACCGGATCAGGCAGGTCAACGTCATAGAGCATCGGCGCCGATGCCAGACCTGCGGCGGCGGCATGATGGTGCCAGATGGCGGGATGAAACAACGGCCCAGTCACGGAAATCGCCGCTGGCCGGTTGATCACGGGGCAGGGCAGGGCGCTTATCCAACTGGACCAGATCGCCAGCAACTCCTGCTGAATATAGGCGCGGTCGGTCGCATTGACCCGTGCGAGATGCGCGTCGGGCAAATACTCCAGCCGGTTGACCACACCACGGATCGAGCCACTGTCCAGCCTGCCGTGCGATGTCAGGGTCACGCTGCCAAAAGTCTCGGGTCCGTCAAGGCGATGCTGCATATCGGGGGCATAGACCAGTTCCTGCGGGGTGATGATCTGAGCGGCAACACCGTGATGACGCCGCAGCGCCGCCACGAACCAACGCGCCGAAACGTCGTTGGGGGAGCATAAAAACAAAATCATATCAATAGCTTTCGCCGAAAGAAATGGCCCCGCCGACAACGCGGCGAGGCCAGAATGGCATCAGAAGTTTTCGGTATCCTTGCCGTCCTTTTCATCCTTGGCCACCCGTGCCGCATGCTCGGGGTCATCGTATTCCCCGGCATAATCCTGCGCGCCCTGTGCCAGATCTGGCCGCAGTTCCGAGGTGATGAAATGCGTCAGATCGCCCACCATCGCCTCAAGCGAGGCAATGCGGGTCTCGATGTCACCACCGGTCGGCGTCAGGCCGCCTTCGCGTTGTTTTTCGGCCTGTTTCTCGATCTGTTTTTCCACCTGCTTTTCGACCCGTTTCTCAAGCTGCTTGTCAAACCGCTTTTCAAGGGCCTTTTCATAGCGATCCTTGTCTTTTTCTTTGAATTCCTTGATCTCCTTGTTGTCTTTGCCCTCCTTGAAATCCTTTTCGCCGATCTCCTTGATGAACTCTTTGCGCTCTTTGATCTTTTCGATCTCTTTCACCGTTTCCTTGGTGATTTCCTTGGCCTTGATGATGGGGCCAAATGCACAGCGATGCAGCGCCTTCAGGTCTGGCCGGTTGCCGATGCGCTGTGTGCGCGGGCGCCCCGGAGCGTCGGTTTGCGCAGCACCGGTCGTGCGCAGGCACTGGCGCACCTTGGCCGGGCTCAGAACCGCCGTGCCGCGGGCGCGGGCCATGCCCTGCAACGAGCCGATGGCGCCCACCACGATGGGCGAGGCCGATGATGTGCCCGAAAACGTATCGGTGTACCAGACATCCTCGCCGCCGCCCTGAAGGTTGCCGTAGCCGCAGGTTGTGACCTCGCGGCCCCAGCCCTGCGCATCAATCAGCGCGCCGTAGTTCGAGAAATCGAGCCGTGAGCGGTCTGGCCCGTGGTTGCGCCCATGGGTGCCGGGCGGGGGCGCACCGGCCCCGACGACAATCGCCCCGGAATCCCGGTTCGAGCGGCGGAACGGGTTGGTCCAGCTGCCGGGAAATCCGCCGGGACGCGTTTGATAGAGGTTGTCATCAAGGTTCTCGGCGCCGTTGCCGGCGGCCTCGACCACGATGATCCCGCGCCGGGTTGCGGCCAGAATGGCGGCGTAATCGTCCTCCCACCATTCAATCGCGATATATCCCTTTTGGTCGCCGCGCGACTGAAAGTTGTGACGTGGCCCCGGGCGGTGCAATTCAAGCAAAATCACATCGCCGCGCCGCAACCGCGATGTGGCGTGGCGGATCGCCCCCGCCGAGCCCATGCCGCCAAAGATCGACACCGCCGATGCCGTGGCGTGGTCACAGATCCCCGAGATGCCAAAGCTGTTGTGATCACCGGAATATTCACCCAGCACAGCCGTCCCGTGGTTGCGCCAGCCGATATCGGTGGATTGGGTGCCGCCGACCACGCCGCCCTGCATCTGGCGCAGATCCTCATGGGTAAAGCGCCAGGCACCTTCGATGTCTATGATGCGCACGTTTTGCCCACGCCCGCCACCGCGTGCCCAGGCCCACCTGGCATCAACGCCGGTCGGTGACGGATCGAGATAGCCCTGACGCGACACGTAGTTCGGCGTTACCGGAGGTTCTTCCTGTCCCGGTGCCGGGCCGTCATCCAGCATCACCGGCGGCTCGGCGCCGGGTTTGACATAGGCGGCCTCGACCTGGCTCAGCTTGGCGAGGGCCTCGGCGGCCTCCTCGGCCTTGGCGTCGTCCACGTCCAGCCTGTAGAACCGGTTCAACTCTGGCATGGGGGCATCGCCCTCGGCGGATTCCTCCATCATCTCCAGTTCGACACGTTCTTCGGTGCTGCCGAACATCGGCAACATGCTGGCCTTGTATTTTTTCAGAACCTTTTCAAGGTCCGAGACCGGCTCGGCCGTGGTTGTCTCAAATCGCCCGGCCGAAGACCGCAGGCCCGCGTCGGGCTGCATCACAACGATGGTTTCGCGCGGCGATGCCGGCGCGGTGTTCAATGTGTCGTCGGTCATGTCTTGAACTCCTCCTTGGTTGAAAATTAACTAGGGAAGCGCGTCAGCTGGCTTTCTGTAACTGGTGTCAACAAACGCCTTGCCCAAAAGATCCGCAATCAGCGCGTCTGCCAGAGCCTCATCAGAGGTCAGAACAGCCGCAAACCGCAGGGTTTCCGCGTCGGTATTGACAGGGGTCTGCACAGTCACATTTCGAGTGGCTGCCCAGTCTTTCAGCTTTGTAAATGCATGAGCCATCGTCGCGGTGCCGGACGGGTCCGGCACGGGTTTCAAAATCACGGTCACTAATACGGGCTCAGTCAACTGAAACACTCCTGTCAGACGCGTGGTGAATGCAACCTAAGGGTAGTGCTATTCCGCTTGTGGCTTTTGACAAATGTCAGATCGGGCCTTGATTTGCGGCCTATGGTTTCCTGAACCGGCAAGAAATGGCCGATCACCCTGTGGTTGCCGCATTGCGGCGCGAACTCGCCGATATCCGTGGCATGCTGGGCGGAGGCCCCAAATCATGGTTTTCGGGACTCAATTATTAAGGGTGTTTTTTACGCCGGTTTTTGCCCGGTTTTCGGGCCTCACTTATAGATCCAAAGGTGCCTTATGACACAGCAAATCACACTGTCCGAGCTTAAAGCCAAAATTCGCGATATCGACACCTCGGATGAGGAAATCGCCGCCTATCTCATGGCCGCGCCCGACGCCTCTGATGCCTTTGCGCCGCAAGTGCAGATCAACCCGGACCTGGTTGATGACGAGGGCGTTGAGGCCGACGTCGCGATGCGGTTTTTCAACGCCATGTCGAGACGGCGGCGGCAAAGGAGATACCATCGCAAGATCCAGGACGGCTGGAGCGGGCTTCGGGTCGTGTCCGAAGGCGACAGCTGGTTTCAGTATCCCTTCCTGCTGCGCGACGTGATCGACCAGCTGTTTGACGACTACGCGATCTATAGTCTCGGGGCGGCGGGCGATCTGGTGCAGGATATGCTGGATCAGGACGAGATTTTGCAGGCGGTGCGCCAGCAAAATCCGCATGTCTTTTTGATCAGCGGCGGCGGCAATGATCTTTTGGGCGACGGCATGCTGGCAACCGCGGTGCATCCGTTCAAATCGGGCAGACCGGCCAAGGACTATCCCAACGCCACCTTTGGCAAGCGTCTCAAGGACATCATCGGCGTCTATCGGTCGATCTTTACCGCCTTGCTGGCCGAATTCCCCAATCTGAAAATTCTGTGCCACGGCTATGATTACGCCCAACCCGACAACGCCCGCTGGCTGGGCAAGCCGATGGCCAGCCTTGGCATCAAGGATAAGGCGCTCCAGGCCCGGATTGTGGCCGAAATGATCAACCGTTTCAACGCGGCACTGGTCGCGCTGGCGGGCGAATTTCCGGGCTCGGTCGTGCGCGTCAGCTGTCTGAATGCGGTGGGCGGCAACTGGCACGACGAGTTGCACCCCAACAACACCGGTTACGCCGCCGCTGCCGGTAAATTCCGCGCGGTCATCGCCTCGATGTTCGGATCGACCACCGAATTTGAGGCCACAAGCCCGCTGTCACCGGGCAAGGAGGCGATGATCGACGCACAGGATCTTGAACCGCAGGCGTTTCGCGAGTTGGTCGATTTCCGGGGCCGCGAATTGCTGGAAACCCCGTTGCCGCCAACCGAAGACGAAGACCGCCGCAAGGAAATCGAACAGGATATCTCTCTGCACTTCGAGAAAATCTCGGGCGGGGCCGATTTCCTGCCGGCCAGCTTTCTCTATCGCGGGGCGGATGCGGCGGCCTCGGTCTGTCGCGTCAACCTGCCGGGCGGGTCCGGCACCGGGTTTCTGATCGCCACCAGCAAGTTCATCATGACCAATAACCACGTCATCGCCGACAAAGAGGAAGCCCGCGAGGCCATCGCCGAATTCCGCTTTGAAGAGGGCGGCGCCAGCCTGATGGTAAACCTTGAACCGGACCGGTTTTTCCTGACCTCAAAAGAGCTGGATTTCACCATCGTTGGCTGTGGCGATCCGGCGCTGGATGAATTTGACCCGATCCCGCTGTTGCGCAATCCCTCGACGGTGACGCGCGGTGAAAAGGTCAATATTATCCAGCACCCGCGCGGCCGCCCGAAAGAGGTCGCGCTTCACAACAACGACGTGCTGCGGGTCAAGGACAAGGTGGTCTGGTATGAAACCGATACCGAGCCGGGATCGTCCGGCAGCCCGGTGTTCAACAACGCCTGGGATCTGGTGGCCCTGCACCATGCGGGGTGGATCGAAAACGGCGTGACCACCAATGAGGGCGTGCGCATCGCCGCGATCGTGTCGCATCTTGTGGCCCGCCAGCACAGCGAGGCGACCGGCTCACCTGGTCTTGTGGATCTGCTCTCGACGATCCCCGACAGTTCGCCGCATCTCGGGTTCTTTGATATCGCGGGCATCACCGGCTCCAGCACCCAGGAAGTCGAAGTGCCGGAATACAAGGGTTCGCTTGAGTTTGCCGATATCGGATTCTGGAACATCGAACATTTCAACGATGCCATTTCCGATGCGCGGGTCGATACGGTTGCGGGCGTGCTGGGGCATCTGTCGATGGATGCCATGGGGCTTGTCGAAGTGCAAAAAGACGCGATGGACCGCCTGATCACATCGCTTCAGGCGCTTGGGCAGAGCTATGACTATAAATACCTCAACGTCAGAGGGCGTCAGGATCTGGCGGTTCTCTATGACAGCAAGACCACCGAAGTTAACATTTCCGCCAAGATCATGAACCGCCACAAGGCGGCCTGGGCCGCGAAAACCGGATCAGGGCGCACCGCCTTTCCGCGTCGCCCCCTGATCGCCAACATCAAGGTTGCGCCCAACACCAAGGGCGGCGAGCCGGTGGAATTCATCATGATTCTGCTGCACCTCAAAGCCTTCGGTGATCCGCAAAGCAAGGCCCGTCGCCGCCTTGCCGCCGAAATCCTGACCGAGGTGATTGCCGATATCCGCGAGACCGAAAAGCTGCCTGTCGTGCTTGGCGGGGATCTTAACGAGACGCTGAACAATGACGTGCTTGGCCCGCTGACCGATGCGCCGGATCTGTTCACGCTCACCACCGATGACGCCGCCGAGAACGCGCTGTCTTATGTTGGCGCAAGGTATCGGTCGCTGATTGATCACATCGTGGTCAGCAAAGATGTCCACATGTCGCCGATAAGCGGCGATGACGCGGCCATCGTGCGGCTTGACAAAACGGTGGCGGATTTCACGCGCGACGTGTCCGATCACGTGCCGCTGGTCATCCGCATGGTAAGTCGCGATGCCCCGATGCAGGTTGGCGACGCAGCCAAGACGTAACGCCAGAGCGCATGCGCCCGCCCGCCCGCACTCCTTTTGAGGGTCATCATCAGGGGCGGGCGGTGTCGCCGAAATCCGCGTAAGCCAGAATGCTGCGGGTTTTGAACTGGACAGGTTGCAGGATTGGCGTCTAGGCTTCCTTACAAAGTTATTTTTGACGCATTTCTGAGAACAATAGGTTTATCGCTGACCAGGTGGAGCCCGTGTCGGATTTCGTAAAAACAGTATTATCGAAATTGGCGAGGTTCATTTCGCCATTGAGTGCCGCAATTCAGGATGAACAGGCGCTTGAGCACTATCTGCTGAGGTTCGGCTATTCGATAGATGTCACGGCGCTTGGCGGCGCGGTCAACAGCCTTGGGCCGCTGGCGACGGCGGCCGGGGATCTGATCGCGCAGGTTGACAGTGATGTCGCGCAGGGCGGGATCGACAACATTGACGTGGGCGCCGTCATCGCCCTTGCGCAAGCCAGCTTTACCAATCTGGATGATTTCGGTGATGCGTTCAGCTCGCTACAGGATCTGGCGGGCCTGCCCAACAAGGCCGAAAACCTCGGCAAGCTGCCCGGGGATGTGCTGGCGGCGTTGCTCACCGACTATCTGCGGGACCGGGCCGATACCGGGCTGCGGGTGCTTCAGTTTCTCGGCGTCCATGAAACGGTCTCGGTGTTGGAGCAAACCGACCCGCGCTGGCGCGGGGCGATCTATCATTACAGCCGCTATAACTGGGCGCGATTGGGGCAGCTGTTTCGTGACCCCGAGGGCTGGGGCCGCGAGGTTTACGGCTGGGGCGTCGATTTCGACAGCAACACGGCCCTTGTCCGGCTTGGCGCGGTTCTTGAAACCATCGCGAGCCTGACGCGGCTGGAACAGATGACGGATGTGCAGATCCAGCATTTTCTGCCCGGTGCCGCGGGCGACGGCGACAGCCCGAAAATGATCGTGGCCCCGGTTGCGGCAGTGGCAGGCAATACCAGTCTGGCCGAGTTTGGCGCGGCCTTGTTTCCGGTTTCCGGGGCCGGGCCGCAACGCCCGGCCACCGACCGGGGGCTGGCCGTCGGCCCCTATTCCATTGGCACCCTCAACCAGGCCATAAGCCTGTTCGGCGGGCAGGGCGCGCTGACGGTCGAGGGCGGTGTCGGGGCGCTTGGCGGGGTGGTTCTGTCGATGCGGCCCTCGGGGTTCAACGCCGATTTCGGCGTCGGGGCCGGGGCGTTCAACGGTGAGTTCGGCGCCGAAATGACGGTTTCACCGCCGCAGGGTCAGGACAAGATCGTCTTGATCGGCGAGGCGAATGGAACACGGGTGCAGATTGATCAGGTCACTGTAAAGGCCGGTGGGTCGGCCGCATCGGGACAGGAGTTTGACGGCTATCTCGCCGCCGGTGTCAGCCAGTTTGCAATGGTGATCGACCCTTCGGATGACGGCTTGCTTGGCGGGGTTCTGAGTGGCCCGCTTGAGATCAACGCCGGTGATCTCGCCCTTGGCTGGCGCCCCGGCAAGGGGGTGTATTTTGAAGGCGGCTCGAACCTCGGGATCGTCATTCCGGTCGAGCTGAGCCTTGGCCCGGTGAATATCTATGATTTCGGCATCGAGCTTGAGTTTGACGATCCGATGACGATCAAACTTACCACGACCGGTGACCTGACCATCGGCCCGCTGTTCGCCTATGCCGAGGATATCGGCGTGTCGGCGTCCCTGATCGAGGCCCCCGATGCGGACGGGTTATTTGGCGGGACAGACCTGCAATTCGGCTTTGTGCCGCCGTCGGGCTATGCGCTCGCGCTGCAAAGCGATGTGATCACCGGTGGGGGATTCCTGTCAATCGACGAGACCGAATATCGCGGCGCACTGGCGCTGAAGTTCCAGAGCTTCGGGTTTTCGGCCTTTGCCATCCTCAACACCGAATTGCCGGGCGCGCCGGGAACCTTCAGCTTTGCCGCCTCAATCTTCGGTGAATTCAGCGTGCCGCTGTCTTTCGGGTTCTTCCTGACCGGCGTTGGCGGTTTCATCGGCATCAACCGCACCATCGACAGCGACGCCCTGCGCAGCGTGCTTTACGAGGGGCGGCTTGATAATCTGATCTTCCCGTCGGACCCGATTGCGAACGCGGCCTCGATCCTTGAGGATATGGCCAATGTGATGCCACCGCAAAGCGGGCAGCACATCATCGGCCCGGTGGTCAAGATCGGTTGGGGCCAGCCGGTGCTTTTGGATATCAAGCTTGGGCTGATCCTTGAGGTCGGGCAAGAGGTGCGCATCATCATTCTTGGCGGGCTTGGCGTCGCGCTTCCCACCAAGCAGGCGGCGATCGTCGAGATCAGCATTACCTTCTTTGGCGAGATTGATTTCAGCGCCCGCACCATCAGCTTTGATGCCACCCTGCTGAATTCACGGATACTGACCTATACGCTGTCGGGCGATGCCGCGATCCGCACCGGTTGGGCGCCCCGGCTTGAGCATGTCGCCTCTTTCGGCGGGCTTCATCCGGCGTTTCCCAAACCGTCGAACCTGCCGGATTTGCGGGCGATCACGCTGGCCTTTGGCACCAACAACCCCCGCATCACGATCTCGGGTTATACGGCGATCACCTCGAATTCGCTGCAATTCGGGGCGCGCGCCGATCTTTATGCGCGCGGGCCTGATCTCTGGATCATCGGACAGCTGGCGGCAGAGGGATATATCTATCTTGACGCGCTGGTCTACTTTGACCCCTTCGCGTTTGACGTCGCCCTGGGCGGCGGCCTAAGCCTTTTGCGCAACGGCAACAGCGTGCTGAGCCTTGGCTTCGATCTGCGGCTTCAGGGGCCGAATACCTTTTATATTTCGGGCAAGGTCTGGGCCACGATCCTGCGCAAGAAGGTCAAATTTTCGATCACTCATCGCTGGGGCGCGCGTCAAAGCCTGCCGGCGCCCTCGGCCGATCCGGTGGCGCTGTTGCGCCAGGCATTGGAAAAGGTCCGCGGGTTTGAGGCGGTCGCCGCGCTCAACCGCTCTGGCGGGGTAAGCTTTGTGGCCGCCGAAGAGGACGAGGCCCTGATTGATCCGCTGGGCGGCGCGCGTCTGATGCAAACTGCGGTGCCGCTTGACGTGAGCATTCAAAAGGTCGGCGAAGGCCAGATTACCGGCGGGCCCGCCCGGCTTGACCTTGCGGTTTTTGATGCGACGGGTCAAAGCGTTGCTGCCTCGCCGGTCAATCAGAGCTTTGTGCATGGCCATTTCTTTAACCTGACCGATGCCGAACGGTTGCGCGCGACGGCGTTTGATACCCTCAAGGCCGGGGTTGAAATCACTGGTCCGGGACTGATCGGGGCCACGAGCAAGGCCATCGAAAGTCACTATGAATACGAATACGTCGAAATCCCGGTCGAGACCGATGCGCCGCCCGTTGCCGCCGGTTTTTTGACGCCGCAGATCGCTGTGGTCACCGAGATCGTCGATAGGTTCAATGCCCGCGAGATGGAGCTTCGGGCGCAGGTTGGGCGGGTTGACAGGCTATTTGTGTCGCCAGGCCCGGCGCCTGCACCGGTTGGTGATGTGTTTGTGGCCGAGGCAGAGTTTGACGAGATCGGAGTGTTCTTTGACGACCATCAGCCCGGCCCGCTCGGGCGGGGGCCTCAGCCGGATATTCGCGACGATCTGATGATGGCAGAGATTGGCGTTGGCTCATTCGCGGCGGCCTCGAATCTGGTGCAGGGTCTCGATCAGCCGCTTGCGGTCGATGCCCTGCATGAGGTGAACCCGGTCATGACCGATTACATTTTTGCCGCCGGTCGGCTTTAGCGACGGGGGAGGGGCCGATGCCTGAGAGATTTACCTTTCTGCCCCATGCGCAATCCGGCATGGCCGCCCTGGCGACAGCGCCGGGCGCGGGCGAGGCGCGCCTCAAGCTGAGCTATGATTTTGGCATCGAAAAGGGCGGGCAAGCGCAGGGCGCGCGCGTCGCCGTCAGCTCTGCGTTGCGCGGGCCGGGTGATGTGCACAGTATCAACCGCAGCGCGATTTCGCGGGTCGAGCCGCGCCCCGGCCTGCGCGGGTTCGAGCCGAATTACTTTCCCGCAATCGAGTTTGGCGATGCCGATTTCCCCTGGCGGTTTTCCCTGGATACCGGCAGCGCGTCGCGCAAAATTCCTTGGCTGGCATTGATTGTGCTTGAGGCCGGTGAATTTTCATTCGAGCAAAGCGGCCGCAGCACGCTCAAGCGCATTCAGGTCAAGGACGGGTCGCTGTCCCTGCCTGATCCGGCGTTTCTATGGGCCAGCGCCCATGTGCAGGCCAATATTCCCGATACGGCAACCGGCACCGCGGCGCAAAACGCCCAAGCGGTGCTTGAGAGCGACGCCGACGGGAACTTTGCGCGCATCATGTGCCTGCGCAAACTCAGGCCGGTGACAAGCTATCACGGCTTTCTGGTGCCGGTCTATGAGGCGGGCCGCCTGAGCGGTCTTGGACAGACCGGCACGGCCTCGCCCTATGATGCCTTTGCCTGGGGCCTGTCGGCGGGGCCGGTTGAGTTGCCAAGCTATTTTGACTGGCGCTTCACCACGGATGCGCAGGAAGATGTGGAGCTTTTGCTTAGGCGCCTCAAGGCGTTGGACCTTGATGACCTCGCGGATTTGATCGGCGATACCGGGGTCTCGGCGCAGACGCCCGGCTATTATGACATGACCTTTCCCAAGGCGACATTTGCCCGCCAGTCGGCCATGCAGGTGCCGCGCAAAGACCCACCCGAGATTGACACGCCGAAAGACCTGATTGCGCCGATGATCGACACGCTTACCGAGGTGATGACCGGCGCGAGACACACCAAGGACACCGATGAGGACCCGCTGGTGGCTTTCCCGCCCTATGGGTTTCGTTACAAGCCCGAGACCGACATTTCTTATGCGGACGCCAAGACCCGCGCGTGGTTTGATCAGATCAACCTTGATCTGAAATTCCGTCAGGTGGCCGGGCTTGGCACAAAACTGGTCAAGCGCAATCAGGAAATGTTCGCCCATCTGGCCTGGACGCAATACGACGAGATTGTTGAGGCCAACGAAAAGCTGGCACGCTTGCAGGCGGCGCAAAAGATGGCCGAGGCGCTGACCAGACGCCATTTTGAACGGCTGCCAAGTGATGTGTCGCTGGCCTTGTCGCAAGGGCTGCATCGGGCCGTGGAGGTGGTGAAAGGCACGAGCGTGTCACAGCGCCTGGCCGAGAACGGCGTGCCGCTGAGCAATAGCGCGCGCAGTTTAAGGCATGTTTCGGCCAAGCGTAGCCTGGCGCTGTCGGGGCGCGCGCCCGAGGCGCGGGATGCGGTGCCGATGCCATCCGCGCCTGGCGACACATCGGCCGCCCTGCGCGGAGAGACCCCGTCAAAAGATGCGCCCAAATCCACCACCAAAGCCCTGAAAGACCTCGCGTTCAAGGGCAAGCTGTCGGTTGAAATCGGCGAAATGCTGCGGCCGATCTTCAACATGGAGATATTTGAAGGCCTCAAGGAGGCGCGCGTTCCAACGGTTGCCGTGCGCCGCTTTTCCAGCGTTGATCTGGTAGCGCCGGTGGCAAATATGCTGGCGCGCTTGCCTGTCTATAAAGCGTTTGTCAGCATTCGCGGCTTGACCGAAGACGAGCGCAAAACCGTCACGCCGGTGTGGCGCGCGCCCGAAATCGCCTATCCGATGAGCGGGCTCTTGCAACAGGTCAGCCAAACCGCGCTGTTTGCCGGGGCGGAAAACCTGCCGGATAATTCGGTCGCCGTGGTCGAGGAAAACCGCCCCTTTGTCGAGGCGTTCCTGTTGGGCATGAACCACGAGATGAATCGGGAATTGCGCTGGCGGGAATTTCCAACCGATATGCGCGGCACCATTTTCAAGCGGTTCTGGGACCGGGGCCACCCTGCGGGCGATCCCAGGGGCGACGATATCGCGCCAATCCATCAATGGCAGGCCAGGCTTGGCGGCAATGTGCCCGTGGGGGCCGGGAATGCCAGGGAGAACCTGATCGTGGTGATCCGTGGCGACATCGTGCGCAAGCTTGGCGATCCGGTTCTGGCGATCAATATCGCCGAGGATGATGACGGCTTTAAAGTGGGCAAAGGACAGGATATTCCGCCAAGCTTTGTCGGCAAGATCGGCGGCGATACCAGCTATTTCGGCTTTGAGATTTCGCGCGAAGAGGTGTTGGACCCCTCGATCGAAAACCGGGTTTTCTTTGTGATCTACGAGCCTGCCGGCCGGTTGCGCTTTGGTCTAGATGTCGGATCGCTTGCCGTGCGGCAGGCGCGGCGCGATGAGGCGGTAATGACCTATGGCTTCAGGATGAAAGGCATGCAGGACCGCCCCTATCGGCCACAATTGCTATTTGAGGGGCGCAAACGGGTTGCGCAAGCGGATAGCGCGCCGCCGTTGAGCCAGATTCAGGGCTGGGATGAGTTGTCCTGGGCGCATCTGGTGCCGCTCGCGACAGGCTATATTGATGTGTCACAAGATAAATCCGTGCCGCTTTCGCCCAATCATCTGGGCGCGTCCAAAACATCGGCCTCGATGGCGCGGGCGTTCTGGCAAAAACCTGTGGCGGGTGTTTTGCCGCTCAAGAGGGTGCTGTGATGGAACGAGGGCCAAGGAAACCGCGACGTATCGCCGACCGAAACGCCAAGACTTTGCGCGGCAAAGTCAGTAAGTTAGAGCTCGATATTAAGGTGAAACAAGGCAAGATTCCAGAGGGGATCAGGCAAAAGGCCCCGCCGCTGGCGCTTTTGCCGCTGTCGATCGAATACCGCTTCATGCAGGTCAATGCGCCGGTCGTGATCAAAGACACATCGGCGCTGCGCGATGCTCTCAGGCCGTTTGACAAGGCACGAAACCTGAGCTCGCTCAAGGCGCGCAAAAAGGCAGCGACCGAGATCAAGCAGGCCATCGGGCAGGCGCAGGTCAGGCATAAATTTGTAGAGCGGAAATTCACCGAGGCCGAGGAACTTTGGCTGCGTTGGTATCCTGACGAAAGTTTTTCCGAAGAGGGCGTTGAGCCGATCACCGAGGACGAAGCCACCGCAAGAAAGACCTTCGAGACCGAGATTGGCGGCAAACCCTGGTGGGATATGGGCGATGCCCAGGTCTCGGCGCACTGGCAGCATTTTGCCAATAGCGTCGGCGCCTATCGCGCGGTTCACCTGATGCGGATCGGTGAGGAAAAGGGCGACGACAATTACCAGCGGCGCCTGGGGCGTATCGCGGCCCTGCCGGGCAAGGTGGCGCTTTTCGCTGTCGTCAATGGCCGTGTCGAGCCTCTGGCAGAGGGGCGGGCGATCCCGAAAAACACGGCGCGCGCGGCCAGCGTGGTATCCTACACCCCCGAGGCGGCCGATCCGGGCGGTTGGCTGGTTGATTTCGAAACAGCCGTAGAGCACGGCATGGGCATCAAGATACGCGACCCCGAGACGATCAAACGCGCCAAGGCCGCGGATTGGATCATCGCCATCGGGCTAAGCGGCACTCAGTCCCGGGACGAGCTTGCGGCGCTGTTGAAAAGCCATGTGGCAACGGGCGAATTTTCGGTGATCCCGCAGGACAGTGCGACCAATAATTCGCCTGATGCCCTATCTTATCTCAACCGCCCCGAGGTCGATCTTGAGGGGTTTACCAAACGCGCCACCGCAATTGAGCAAGAGGCGTATGGCGCGGGCAAGACCTATGCCGCCGATTTGCTGGCCGAGGCGTTTGACCTGCCCAAGGCCGATCTGCGCCGGGCGGTCGATGGGGCCGACACCGGCTTTGAAGACGCCAGGGCGATGCTTCGGGTGATCGGCCCGGCGCTGCTTGACAGCGCACTTGACGGCTATAGTCAGGTGGCCGGTGTCAGCGAGGATGACTTCATCGAGGTGATGGCCGGCGCGATTGCCGCGCGCGGCGTTTTGCCGGCGGTGCGCTTTGGCGACAACGCGATGGGCGTTCTGCCGATCACCAAGATCCACGACTTCAGGGCCGCCGAGCTTGATCAGGGTGAGACGGCGCGAAAGGTGCATCACTTTCTCGCGCTCTATTCGCGGTTCAACCGGGCCTTTCTGCCGGGTGCGGCCGATGAGACGGTGCCGGTCATTCAGCCCGCAGACCCGGACAGCGCCGACAAGCTTTTCGATATCCTGTCCACGACCCGCGTGTCGAAACGGCTGGATGTCTCTGGCGTGGGCGCCGACATGGACAAGATCAGCGGCCTCGGCTGCCCCTATGTCGATGGCACGCGCGCGCAATTCCGGGCCAAGACATATCTGAAAGCCCTGCGCGAGCAGCCGCTTGAAAAGCTGGTTGATCCCGATAGCCGAAATCGCGGCTGGCCGCTGCTCTATCGTCTGGCGCGGCTGACCTTGGAGCGGAACATCAAGTCGCTGGTTTTCAGGGATGTTTTCAACAGGTTTGACCGCCAGGGGCCATCTGAGGCGCCGGGGCGGCGCGACATGGACGTGGATATAAAGCAGGTTCAGGATGACCGCCTGCGGCGTCAATTATTGACGATGGATCAGACCCTGTCGCGGCTGAGCGCCCGATCGGCGGGCCAGATCAGGCCGGGCAACCTGGCGCTCACAGCGATTGACAGGGATATCATTCGCAAGGTCTCGGTCCTCAATCAAAGTTACGCGGCGGCGCTGAGCCATCTTGAAACGGTGGCCGCCCGCCCGCAGGGCCGCGCGATCCTTGAGATATTGCTATGCGAGGTTGTCGATCTTTTTCAGCACCGGGTTGATGCCTTTGCCACCGGGCTTGCCTATGCGCGGCTCAAGGCCGACCGGCAGGCCGGTCAAACGGGGCTGGCGGGGGGCTATTACGGGTTTATCGGCAAGCTGCGCCCGGCGTCGAAAACCGGCGGTAGCGATGGCTATATTCAGGCCCCGACGGTGCCGCAGGCGTTGACGGCGGCGCTGCTCAGGTCGGCGTATTTGCGCCATCGCGGTGGCGGGGCCTTTGAAATCAACCTAAGCTCGACTCGCACGCGCCGGGCGTTGAAACTTTTGGATCTGATCGCAAAGGGGCACGATCTTCGCGAGGGGCTTGGCCTGCGCGGCGAGCGTTGGTTGCATGATAACAAACACGATACCTTCATCCTGCAATTGCGCGCCCGCTATCCTTTGCAAGGTGAGCGGCATGACAACATCGGCGCGCGCCGGGTGTTCGACGGCCTGGCCTTTATCGCGGATGAGCAGCCGCAACCGCTCAAGGATTTGCGCCGCCTGCTTGAGGATGATCTGGATGCGCTGTCAGATGTCGTGATGGCTGAGGCTACGCATCGCCGTGCCCTGGGGCAGGCGGATGCGGCCAATGCATGGTTGCAGGTTCTGTCGGGCCACCCGCCCCCCGGTGTGCCGATTTTCCTGAAAACACAGCGTCAGGGGCAGGGGTCATCCTATCGGGTGAACATCCTGATGCCGGAAATCGCGCCAGACCCGGCGGCCACACCGCGAGAGATTGGCGAGCCCGGATTGGCGGCTTTTGCCCGCCGCGTGCTTGACGGCTTTCAAAATGCGCGGCTTGAAATGTCGATTTCGTCGCCTGACGTCGCGGGCACGGGCACGCCGCCGAGCACCACGGTTTCGATGCATTTGCACCGCGACCTTGGCATGACGCCGCTTGATCTTGTGATCGGCGGGGTTAGCGAAATTCAGGTTCGCGCAAAGGCCGGGATCGCCCGGCACCTTTCGCAAAACCCACAGGCGATGGCACAGCTTGGCGCTTTGGCCTCACCTGCGGGTCTGGCGTTTGACGTGAACCTGAATGCCGGAACCCCCTCACTGGAAGAGTTGTTGCAGCGCGCGGAATTGATCCGCAAAACCGCCAAGACCGGGCGCAGTCTGGATCACGGCGACCTCGCTGCAAGCGCCGATATCCGCAAGGGCGAGCTGTCTGAAGCCGAGGCAATCACCGTGGTGCAATACGGGATCGACGCCTTGCGACAGCGCATCGGCATCTTAAGCAAGCGGATGCAAACCGATCTGGGCGCCGCGACACATGCAATTTCGGTGTTTGAAACCGAAGTGCTTGAGGCGCGCAGGCGGATCGACAGCCGTGACGCCCAGGCGATGATCGACGCGCAGGTGGCGCGGGCAGAGCAGCACCGCACGGTTCTGATCGGTCGGTTTCTGGAGCCTTTGGCAGATTACGGCGCGCCCGAGGCGCTGCGCCATTTCACGACCCAGGAGGCGGTTGATGATCCTGAGGCGGTGATCGGGCGGCTGACGGATATGACGGCGCGAATTGCCAGGCAACAGGCGCGGTTGGCGCAGGCCATGCAGGATCATCCGGCATCCGGTCATGCCACATTGGCCGGGGCAAAAGATGCTCTACAGGGCTGTGACGGCGCCTTGCGCCAGGCATTGGATGGCGAGGCGATGATCATCCTGCCCCCCATGCCCCGCACGGCGACGAAATTGCAGCCCGTGTTCGAGCCGGAAATTCCGGCATCGGATGGGCTTGCCCCTTGGGATGAGCACCGCCCGAATATTGCGCGCGCCGGGCATTTGGCGCGGTTGGCGGGGCCATTGAGCGCTTTCAGGTCGCAGCGTGCCGCGACAATTGACCCGAGCGATCCACAGGCCGATCCGCGCCCGCCCGAGGACGCGCCAGAGGTTCGCCATCACGGCACGTTCCTGAGCACCAGAAAGCTGATGGAGGCCAAAACCCCGGTCTGCGGCATCGTCTGCGATGAGTGGAGCGTGCAGCGCCCAAGCCAGACCCAGCCGACAGGGATTGCGATCAACTATGACAGCCCGCAAAGCGAGGCCCCGCATGCGATTCTGCTCGGGGTGGCGCCGAACAACGCCTACAAGAGCTGGACACAGACCCGTGCGGCAGAGCTGGTGGTTGAGGCAATCGACTGGATGAAAATCCGTGCCTTGTCGAGCCATGTTCGGGCCTTTCCGGGCGCGGCGCTGCCCGGATCAAACGTGATCGCACATAAGACATCCGGCAAGACATCCCAAGCGCGCCTTCCGCGCCAGCAACTTGTGAACACCGTGAGCGGGGGCGCCCTGAAGGGCCTGTCGCTGCACCTGGTTGATACGGCGGGCGATCTGAACCTCAAAGGCACCACTGCCGCGGCACTCTTTGAGCGTCGGGGCTTTGGTGTCGTGAAGGAGTAACGTCATGGCAGGACAAGACAAGCAACAGCTTCACGGCTCAAACCGGTCGGTCAACATTGCCGAGGCGCTGTCAGCGCGGGTAAAAGACCCGCTCTGGTTTCTGGCGCGGCAATGGCAGACGGGCGAATTCGAGGCGGAAAATGGCGGCGCGCTGGCCGATGTCGAGGTGCAGAGCCGACATTTTCCGGTGACGGTCCTCAAACGGGATGGCAAGGCGCAAGCGATTGACCGCAAACAGCCGCTTGAGCCATTTGTCGAGGGTGAAACCGGCGAGGACGGCGATGCACCGGCCTGGAAAAGCGAGGCGCTGGAATATGAATTTGGCCTTGAGACGACAGGCCATAGATTGACCGCCACAGCCTATTCCGGGTTTCAGCTTGATTGGTATCAGTTTGATCTTGTGGAGAAATTAAAGAACGCAGAGCCGGTACATGACGATCCCCGGACCTATGTGCCGACGCAAATGACATTTCGCGGAGCGCCTGATCCGCGATGGTGGAAGATCGAAGATGCGGGGGCCTATTTCGATACCCCGCGCGAGGCAGAGCCAAGTATCCTGTCAACGCTTTTGCCCGAGTTTTTCTATACCGATATCAACAACTGGTACATGATCCCGGCGCCGATGCCGTCGGGATCTGTGCGCGAGATCACGTCGCTGAAGGTGACCGACAGTTTTGGGGTGACGACGACCCTCAAGCCGATCAAAGACAAGGCGTGGAAGGTCTTTGCGCTGGATCAGGTGACGGGCGATGATGGCCTCTCGGGGGCCTCTATTTTTGCACCCAACATTGCGCTTGATGTGCTTTACAACGACGTCCTTGAGGATGTGCGTTTCGTCCGTGACGAACAGGCCAATCTGGTTTGGGCGTGGGAGCATGCCTATACCACGCGGGACGGCGAAACGATCCTGAACGGCGATGCGCAGACCGATGCAGACACTCAGGCCGAGGGCGACGAAGAAGCCGCCGGTTTCAGGCTGATGTCGGAGGTGCCCGTCAACTGGATTCCTTATGTGCCGGTGCAGATCAACCTGACGCCCACCAACGGCGAGATATTTTTGCGCCGCGGGCGCACCGACCCCGATGCCAGCCGCGAAAACCCGCAATACCGCTCGAAGATCGTGGATGAATCCATACGTCTGATGGAAGAGGAGGTGCCGCGCACCGGGCTACGAGTGCGCCGTATCAGGAAATTCGCCAGCGGGGCGGGGGAGGCGGACAACCACTTTTGGGTGGGCCGCCACAAGGATTCAGGGCGCGGCCATGCCGGGCCGGGGCTTCAATTCGATTACATTGAGGGCGAGGATGAACCCTAAAGCGTGTCGAAGATAATGTCGGGCGCATTGGGGTCGGGCGGCACCGGGCTCTGCGAAAAAATCGGCCTGGAAAGGGTGCCTCTCTGGAACGCCTCGACCGCCAGAACGCCACTTGCATTCCAGGATCTGATATAGTGCGGTACGAGGGTGAAGAAATCCACCACCGCATCATTATAGGCCTCGCCATTGGACGTTCTTGTGCCATTGGCCGTGGCGCCGGGGATCTGGTCAAGAAGGTCGGGATTGGCGGCCGCCACCTTGACGAAGGTCTTTTGCTGCACGCCTGCGGTGTCAACTTCGCCGTCCTTGTAGGTTTCGACATAAAACGGCTCTGCCGGCAGCATCGGATAATAAAACTCGGCGGTGCCTTCGCTAAAAACATCCGTCTGGCCATACCGCAACGACGCCCCGCCAGAGGTTGACGGGGTGATTGCGGAAAGCGCCGAATTGCCAAGCCTGTTGACCCAGAACATGACCCACTTTGGCGAGCTTTGCTTTGCCAGATCAAAGACCTTGTCCTTGAAGAAACTGCGCTGTCCGGCGGGCCAGGCGGTCGAATTGCCAAAAGCGCCGTAAAGCTTGCCGATGCTGGCCTGTCCGGGGGCAACGCTCCTGATGCTGACTTCGGTTAGGGCATGCGCCCAGCTCAGGCCAAACCGGGTGTTTATGGCGGCTGCCTTTGCCACAACACGGGCGTATTGGTCGGTTAACAATGACGCGGATGGGTCTTTTTGCCAGTCCTCGTAGTAATCGAGCCCCAGAACCGCGATACTGTTCAGGAAGGTCGTGTAGGCGGCGTTTGCTCCGCCGGTGGAAAAGTACCGATCCAGATCGCCCTCAAGTGCGTTTACACTTGGCTTTCCGTTGATGCAGAACACAAATTTCAAGCGCGATCGTTTGTCCTGATCGACCGCATTTTGCACAGCGGCGACCATGAAATTCCATAGAAATATGAAATTATCCATATATGGCGCGGCGGTGGCCCCATTAGCCTCGCCCCACCAGAAGTAACTGATGTTAGGCTCGTGAAAGAGGCGGATGTAAATGTCCTTTCCGGTCGCCATCGGGTGACTTAGCAGATCATTCACAAACTGCCCCATCTCACGGCCACTGCGGTCTACGGTGGCGCTTTGAGCGGCGAATTCCGCTTGAAACTGTCCCGAACCGAGGTGCGTGTTTGACTGGCCGGTATGATATTTCAAAGGGTCTGCCCCGGCGCTGGTTTCGGCAGGCGTGATAAACGGGTTGAGCATGTGATAGCTAAGACAGATCTCACCGCCCAATGCATAGGCCGATAGCATCAGGTCTTTCATCATCGCCTTTTCCGATGGAATGCTGGGCGTGCCGGGGCGCTGGGCCTGCGGGAGCGTGGTGATCAGCCGCTTGTCAAACCTCTCAACGCCGTCAACCATGCCAAGAGACACCTCGACGACATCCGCCACACGACCGTAGTCAAAGCCATAAAGCTTGGGGCGCAGGCTGGTGGCGCATTCCATGTCGGTAATCCATGAGTCGACATAACCGCCGAGGTCAACAGCAGAATGCGTGGTCGGCGGATTTGAGATATTGACCATGCTTTCGCCGGGAAACACCAACCTGTTCGCGGCCACCTGTGAGGCATAGCCATGCGGAACCTTCAGATGCCACAGCAGGCTTTGATACAATACTTCCTGCGCACCGAGCCAGGGTTTGGTCATGATCTCAATCCAAATAGTTTTTATAAATCTTCCCAAAGGATGCGCCCGAGGCGGCAAAAATTCAAGAATTGAGTGGTGGCGGCTCTGCGCCTCATGGTAGGTCAGTTCAGGTTCGACCGTGCGGGCAACTCTCAGAGAAAACGTCAAAAGTCCACTACGCTCAAAAAAACCGACCGGGTGCACACCCGCCATATCCTCGAAGATACGGTGTTTTTCTTGGGGCATATCGTCGTTGCCCAAGCGCCAAAGTGAGCAGTTCACCAGAAGCTGCAAAAACTTCGCATTGATCCGATCTTCAGGGGGCAAACGCAATGGAGAGAATATCGAGATTTGTGCAGCCTGCTGCTACGGCGTTCTTGAATGGAGATACGCGCGCAGAACTCGTGGATGATCAGGTCGGACAAGTCCTCGAACTGTCAATCATAGATTTTGCAGGTATAATTGGTACGGCGCGATTGCCCTATGATGTTCTTGATATGCCGCCCTTGCGTCCTCTGGAGGGTTTCGAAAATCCCTTTGGCGAAATCGTTGATTTGGAAATTGGACGCCTCTTGCAACCCGATCTTTAACGCATGCCAACACCGACCGATGGTGTTTGGGTTCTGGGTATGGGTAAGTTTCAAAACGTAAATAACGCCGACAACGATTTGTATTTCGAAGTCTTCGCGCAATTGTACGATCTGTCTTCCCGACCTGTTGGTGACTTGAATATTGCCGGTCTGGCAGGGGATTTTTCCTTATCTTCAGAAGCATCGTCCCCTCCGCAGATGAGTGTCGCTGACTCAGCCTTCGGCGGTGGCGTTGACAGCTTCCTGATCCGGGTCGTGACCCGGACACCGGCGAGGAAAATATTACGAATGGCGGCAACGGGTTGCAGAGCTTTGTTGATGCGCTGAACATCACCGACACGGCGGCAGGCGCGCAGATGGATATCGGCGGGCATCTGGTGACCGTCGAGGGCGTGGCCGCGGCCAACCTCACGCTGGACGATTTCAGCTTCGTGTGACGCGCAATCCAATCAGGCTGAGATGGGGGGCGTGATGACCTATTCCACCTCTCACGCCTCCATCGCCCCACTGCCGTCAATCGCCTCGCGCATCCATTTTTGCAGATGCATAACCGAATGTTCCGAGCTCACGCCACATTCGGGGTCGATCACCAGAGGCCCCGGCACATAGCCCCGCGATTTAAGCCCGCGCTGAACGCTTTCGACAAGGTGAATATCCTCTTCGGCGGTCGTTGCGCGGTCTTGCAGGGCCATGCGGCGCACGGTTTCATTGTCCTCGCCGCCGATCGAATACCAGCCGCGCCAGACGACGACGTGATCGGCATCCACCGCCCGCCAGTGATAGGTGTTCAGCAGGTCTCGGGGATTTCAACCCATTCCAGCGGTCTGAGATCGGCCCAGTTTGGCACAAAGCCCTGCAACTCGGCGCGCACATTCGGGAACCAGTCGTCCATTGGCTTGGCATCCCGGTCCAGATTGACAAAGATGAAGCCAAGAAAGACCTCTGTGCGCACCTCGGTCAGGCAGACACTGGACCTGTCGAACCCCGCGATCGCCTTGATGTTGGGCCCGACGCGCAATTCACCCGTCAATTCATAGGTCCAGGCGTGATAGGGGCAGACCACGACGCGGGTTTGGCCAGAGCCCTGCAAGAGCTGATGCGCACGGTGCTGGCAGACGTTGTAAAATGTCCGCAGGCTGCCATCGCGGCCCATGATGCAGAACAGGCTTTCGCCGGAGATCTCAAACGCAAAATAATCACCGGCGTTTTCCAACTGCGAGGCATGGCCTGCGAAGTGCCAGGTCCGCGCCAATAATCCGGTGATTTCATCGGCATAAATGCCCGGATCGGTGTAATAGCGCGCCTCAAGCGAGCGCAGGGGCGTGGCGGCATGGGTCATTCCTGATCCCCTTGATACAGGCCAAGCTGATGGCGGCGGCGGTGAAAGCTTTCGACCCGCTCGACAATTTCGTCACTGGCGAGCGCAATCACAAAGCTGAGCAATGTCTCGAGCAGGGCGATCGTGGACACCGAGGATGGAAAGAATTGCGGGGTATCGGCGGCCACGACAAAGCTGTGCTGTGCGACGCGGACAATCGGGCTTGCCGGGCTGTCGGATATGCCAATGATGCTGACGCCTTGGTCACGGGCGATACGCACCGCCTCGATCACTTCGGTGCGATAGGGCCGACAGGTCATGGCGATCAGAACATCCTGCCCGTCGGCGCGCGCCAGATCGTCAATCGCGGTCGAGCCAAGTTGCGGAATTGCGTGGAAATCCGTCATTCCCGTCGAGGCAAGATAGGTGAAATTCCGGGCATTGGCGTTCATCACCCCCACCCCCAGCACAAAGACACGCCGCGCGGCCCAGATCGTTTCGGCGGCCTCTTTCAGACTGTCTTCGGAAATATTGGCAAAGCTGTCTTCGATATTGCGCAGACAGCCCTGCACCATATCGGCATAAAGCCCGCCCAACCCGCCGGATTTGCGGATGCTTTGCAGCCACCGTGCCCGGTCAGGAAAATCCGCAGCCCCCTGCCGGATCGCGTCGCGAAAGGGTTCGCGGAAATCGTCATATCCCTCAAAACCCACTTGCCGGGCCATGCGCACAACGGTGTTGGGTTTGACGCGCGCGGCCTTCGCGATTTCGCGCACGGTCGATACGCCGACATCGCGAGGGTTTTCCAGCACATAGGTCGCGGCCTTGCGGGCCTCGGGCGTCAGGCCGCTCAACACATCGGCGAGCCGCTCCAGAATCACATTTGATACATTTGTTTCATTCATGAGTGACGATGGCACGTATGTACGCTTAGCCTGTCGAGATAAAAGTCGAGTCGAGGAGAGCCAGGTGTGGCCAGCGAATTTCCGACAAGCGCCCGCGTTGTCATCGTTGGCGGCGGCGTCATGGGGGTGGGGCTTGCCTATCATCTGGGGCACGAGGGCTGGGGCGGTGATACGGTCTTGCTGGAAAAGGCCGAGCTGACCAGCGGCAGTACATGGCACGCGGCCGGGCAGATCACTCATTCCACCAGTAGTTTCGGGCTTGGCAAATGTGTGGATTACAACATCGGGCTTTATTCGGACGGGCTTGAGGCCTAGACAGGCCAGCCGGTCACATGGCATGGCTGCGGGTCGTTTCGCCTGGCCTATACGACAGACGAAATGGACTGGCTGCGCCACACCTTGCCGGTGGGGCGCGCGCTTGGGTTCAATATCGCCCTGGTCGGGCCGGAGCAGGTCGCAAAGCTGCACCCGTTCTATAACCTCGACGGTGTTCTCGGCGCGCTTCATACCCCGGATGACGGCCATGTGGACCCCACGAATGTCACAATGGCAATGGCCGTCGGCGCGCGTCAGAAGGGTGTCCGCATCATCCGCCAATGCCGGGCAACCAACATCTCGCAAGCCGCCAATGACGAATGGGTGGTCGAGACCGAGAAAGGCACGATCACCTGCGAGCATGTGGTCAACGCCGCTGGCACCTATGCGCGCCAGATCGGCGAATGGTCTGGCCTGCAACTGCCGATGATCTCGATGACGCACCATTACTTCGTGACTGAATTTGTCCCTGAATTCAATGATCTGAAGCGCGAACTTCCGGTGATACGTGATGATCGCAAAGTCTCGAGTTATATCCGGATGGAGCAAAAGCGCGGGCTGATCGGGATTTATGAGAAGGAAAATCCCAACTCTGTCTGGCATGATCATTGCCCGTGGGACCATGAAAACTGGCTGTTTGATGCAGATTATGACCGCGTCATGCCGTGGCTGGAAGAAAGCCTGAACCGGATGCCGATCTTTGCCGATCTTGGTATTCAGCGCGCAGTCCATGGCGCAATTAGCCATCCGCCCGATGGCAACCCGCTGATCGGCCCCGCCCCCGGCGTGCGCAATTACTGGTGTTGTTGCGGCACGCAGATCGGCATCGGCTGGGGGCCGGGGCTGAGCCGTGAACTGGCGCGTTGGATGGTGCATGGGGCGGCGGATATTTCCATGCGCGACTATGATCCGTGCCGGTTTGGAAGTTACGCAAAGAAAGAGTGGCAAGTCATTAAGGCAAAAGAAGATTACTGCCTTCGTCACGAAATTCCTTATCCGCTTTTCAACCGCCTTGCCGGGCGGCCGGTCAAGCCGTCACCGCTCTATGACCTGCTCAAATCCAAGGGGGCGGTGCATGAAGAGGTCTACGGGTTCGAGCGCCCGCGCTGGTTTGCACGCGACGGCGTGGCGCAAGAGGATCATTATGCGTTCCGGCGCACTGTCGTGCATGACATGGTTGCCCGCGAGGTCAGGGCCGTGCGCGAGGCGGTCGGGATCATGGATGTCACCGCCTTTACCAAGGTTATGGTCGAGGGCCCGGATGCCTTTGCCCTGCTCGACCGTCTAACCGCGAACCGGATGCCGCAAAAACACCCCTCAAGTCGCGAAGCGGTAGGGGAAACCCGGAATGGCGGCTCGATCACCCTGACCCATATGCAAAGGC